>QWCB01000733.1_pt1 | contig 34949 bp, 24 predicted proteins | sample 1972511 | NCBI WGS metagenome assembly QWCB01 (sample SAMN09866719, study PRJNA288562) | Human gut metagenome isolate term5_stool, whole genome shotgun sequencing... | isolation source: gut | host: Homo sapiens | place: USA: California | reverse complement strand
CGGATGAATATGACACTCTTGTAAAGGCAAATATATTTCCTAATTTTGACGCAATCAAAGAAAAAAAACATTTGTCTGAAATGACAGATGAAGAAGTTAAAAAGGCGCTTGAAGAAAGTGTAAAAAAGATAAATTCTATTCTTCCCGGATACAAACATATCAGAAAAATAGAAATTAAAGACTGTGAGTTTGAAAAAACATCAACCGCAAAGATCAAAAAGGTCGGTAATAATAATGTTTAAAAATGCAATTTATGAAGTTGATAAAATTACAGATTTTCGAGATATGCTGTATAAAACGGTAAATAAATTCCCGAAATTTCCTGCGTTTATGATAAAGGGCGATCAGGGTTATTATTATGAAATCACCTATGAAGAATTTAAAAATGATGTAGAAGCTTTGGCTACCGAACTTATATCAAAAAAAATAAACAGAGAGCAAATTGTCGTAACAGGTAAAAACTCCTATCAGTGGGGAACGACTTATTTTGCCATAGCTTGTTCTGATAATGTAATTGTTCCCGTTGACGATAAATTGCCGGCTGAAGATTTAATAAATATAATTACAAGGTCCGAAGCGAGACTCGTGTTTATTGATTTTGAAACATATTTAAAGTTAAAGCCCTATGCTAAATCTATATTAAAGAAAATAACATTTGCTATTTTAGATGAACCGAAAGATACAGATGAATATTTTTCATATCACTCTATGGTTGCAAGGGGAAAATATAAAATTCGCGATAATTCTCAAGATTATCAAACTTATCTAAACATAAAAATAGATAAAGACGCTTTGGGAGTTTTGCTCTTTACTTCCGGAACAACTGACACGCCAAAGGGTGTTATGCTTTCGCAATATAATATTTGTTTTGATATCATGAGTACAAATTCTGTCGTTAAAGCTTATCCGGAGGACAGGTTCCTTGTTGTGCTTCCGCTTCATCATACTTATGAATGCACGCTTGGTTTTTTACTTCCGATATATAATGGTGCCTGCATTTCTTTTTGTGACAGTATTTTCAATATGATGAAAGCGATGAAAGAGTTTGAACCGACTGTCTTTATTACGGTTCCGCTTATGCTTGAAAAAATTCATTCCAGGATTTTGAAAACTGTATCGAAAAAAACCGGCGGCAAATTTGGATTTAAACTCGGAAAAGCAATAACAAATGTCGGAAATGTTTTCGGAATAAGTCTTAAAGACAAAATCTTCGGGGAAATAATAAAAATATTCGGCGGAAAAATAAGATTGATTATCTGCGGTGCTGCGGCAATCAATCCGCAAGTAATAGAAGATTTCAAGACTTTTGGAATGGCCGTTTATACCGGTTACGGAATGACAGAGTGTTCTCCGCTAATAGCCGGAGTCAATGATGATCTTTTTAATAAAATTGAAACCTATGATACTGTTGGTCATCCGATTCCCGGTGTTGAAATTAAACTTATTAATCAAGATAAAGAGGGAATAGGTGAAATTTGCGTAAAGGGCGACAATGTTATGCTCGGTTATTTCAACGACGAAGAGGCCACAAAAGCTGTTTTTGATAAATTCGGATATTTTATGACAGGGGACTTAGGACAACTCACAGAAGACGGTTATTATAAAATCGTAGGAAGAATTAAAAATGTAATAGTAACGAAAAACGGTAAAAATATATATCCCGAAGAGGTTGAGTTCTACCTCAATAAAAATCCCTTTGTTGCCGAAGCAATGGTGTTTGGTGAGGACAATGATAACGATACCGTTGTAGGTGCAAGTATTTACCCGGATTTTGATGCAATTAAAGAAAAATTTAAATCGGGCGACTTGACTAAAGATGATATTGCTCAAGCATTAAACGGTGTAATAAAAGAGGTAAACAGGCATTTGCCGTCTTATAAAAACATTAAAAAGATAAAAGTTCGGGATTCTGAATTTGTAAAAACTACAACTGCCAAGATTAAACGAAATGCAAATGTTGAGGAAAACAATAATTCAGATAAAAAGAATTTAGGCAAATAGTTTTTTTATAAAATATTTAATTTAGATAAAAAAAGTGTTGACTTTATACTTCAAATATTGTATATTAAATAGCGTCGTTGCAGTCGCGACGGCGAGTATGGGAGCATAGCTCAGCTGGGAGAGCATCTGCCTTACAAGCAGAGGGTCACAGGTTCGAGCCCTGTTGCTCCCACCATTTATATTAAAGATACGGCCCGGTAGTTCAGCTGGTTAGAACGCTAGCCTGTCACGCTAGAGGTCGACGGTTCGATCCCGTTCCGGGTCGCCATATCTTTGCCTTCGTAGCTCAGTTGGTAGAGCAGAGGACTGAAAATCCTTGTGTCGTTGGTTCAATTCCGACCGAAGGCACCATAATTTGCGGATTTAGCTCATCTGGTAGAGCGCCACCTTGCCAAGGTGGAGGTAGCGAGTTCGAGCCTCGTAATCCGCTCCAATTTTTAATATTGAGACTCGGCACCATAGCCAAGTGGTAAGGCAGAGGTCTGCAAAACCTTTATCCCCAGTTCAAATCTGGGTGGTGCCTCCAGTATCTAATTTAACTGTCAATAATGTATTGACAGTTTTTTTATATTGTATTTTATTCAAAATTTAGTTGTATAAACAAAGATTTAGTATAAACAAAGAAAAAGAGTGAACTTAGAAATAAGTTCACTCTTTTTCTTTCATTGATATTTAAATTTTATATTGATATAATTAAGTCAATTCAAATATACCAAAAATATAACGAGGATGATTTTAATGAAAATAAATAAAAGACTGACAATTGAGCTTGTTGTGTTTTCTCTTTTGGCTGTTTTAGGTATATCTTTAGTCATAAGCGCTACAAAATTAAAGTTAATTCCGCCTTTAAATAATTTTTTCCTGATTTTTTCATATATATTATTTTTATCGGTATTTATATTTATAATTTATAAACTGTTTAAAGAAAACTTAAAAAATCTAAAATCGTTTGTAAAACCGATTTTAATTGTTCTCTCCATTCTTGCTTTTTCATTCTTTTCTTTTTATTACTTTTTGGTTACCGTTTTTTCATATATGGATTATCAATCTTTTAAGTATTCAAATCAAAAGTATTATGTTCTAAAAGACGGATTTCCGGATCTTATATATTCTGTATATCAGTCGCAGGGTAATGGACAGATGAAGGAAGTTCAAGTCTATTATGACCATAAAAATTTTCCTGATGAAATAAACGACAGCAATAAAGAGGCGATTGCGACCGGAAAATTAAATGAACTGATCGCAAAACAAAAATCAACGGATCTTTCAAAAGCCGAAAAGGAAAAATCTCAAAAGAAACTTGAAGATCTTTATAAATCTGAAAATTCAAAAAAAATTCCAAATTCAGATTATGAAGTTGTAGCTATTGATAAAGCAGCGGCAAGGAACAGATATTTCTTCATAGAAAATTCTAACGGGAAAAAAGTTCTTCTCGCAGAGCTTCCCGCAACCGCAAATTTTGAGAGAGGCAGTGTTACACCGACAGGCGATATTTACCTGTATTTTAGAGACGTAAACGGAAAGATAAGCACCTATCTTTCACAAGACAACGGAAAATCCTGGAATTTAATCAATTAAGGTTTTAATTTGTTTATCGGGCGATGATAATCGCCCGTATTTTTTTATAAAAGGTGTTGACAAATGAAAAACTTTCAAGTATTATTATATCAGTTAGTTGTAGCTAACTGATTTCATAATTATCAATTCCTTAATAAAACAAAAATCACCGCCTTTGAAACATAAATTCAAAGCGGTGATTTTTGTTGTTTATTTAATATTAAATAAGCTTTTTGTATTTTCAGTGCAAATATTAATTACTTCTTGAGCTTCCATGTTTTTGATGTCGGCAATTTTTTGTGCGACGAATTTTATGTAATCCGAGCGATTTCTTTTTCCGCGATATGGCTCGGGTGTCATATAAGGGCAGTCCGTTTCCAAAACTATGTTTTCAATCGGAATTATTTTTGCAACTTCTTTAATGGTTTTTGCATTCTTAAAAGTTACTGCTCCGCCGATGCCGATATATAACCCAAGCTTAATATATTCTTTTGCCATTTCGACACTGCCGGAATAACAGTGTATTATGCCGCGAGAGTTGTATTCTTTGATTAGATCAAAAGTATCTTGATGAGCTTCTCTGTCATGAACAATAACGGGTAAATTCAATTCATTTGCCAAACTTAAATGACTTTTGAAGCATTCAATTTGTATATTTCGGCTTTCTTTTTCATAATGATAATCAAGACCGATTTCACCTACGGCAACGACCTTTTTATTTTCAAACAGAGGTTTAATTTTTTCAAAGTCAGTTTTATACGCACGCTCTGCATCTAAACCATGAATCCCAAGAGCTGCGTAGAGATTATCAAATTTTTCGGATAATTTTAAAGCTTTAACGGAAGAATCATAGTCGGTTGCACATTCAATAATATATGAAACTTCTTTATCAAAAATTTCGGTTAAAAGACTGTCTCTGTCGTTATTATAAGCATCGTCGGTATAGTGTGAATGAGTGTCAAAAATATTATTCATTTTGCAGCTCTTTAAGTAATTTCTCTTTGTCTATTCTTGCAAATAGGGGAGAAGGTTTACCCAAAACAGTATCTTCTTTTAAGTGACCAAATGAAAGAAGGGTTTCATAAGATTTATCGTCACAATTTAGTTGCTCGAAGATTTTAGCGGAAGTTTGAGGCATGAACGGAGAGATTAAAATTCCTATCATTCTGATTGATTCAAGTAAATTGTATAAAACTTCTTTCAGCCTTTCTTTTCCGTTTTCGTCTTTTGCAAGCACCCAGGGCGTTGTTAAATCGATATATTTATTACAGGCTTTAGCAAGATTGATGACAATCTTTATTGCATCGGAAACCTTATATATTTCAAGCTTTTCTTCAACTTGTTTTATTGCAGATGTTGCAAGATTTTGTAATTCTTTGTCATATTTGTCGTCTTTTTCTCCTCTTAAAACCTTGCCGTCAAAATATTTGTGTGACATTGAAATTGTTCTGTTGACAAGATTACCTAAGGTATTTGCAAGGTCAGAATTGTATGTTTCAATCATTGTTTCATAGGTTATTGAACCGTCGTGAATGTAAGGCATTTGTGAAAGCAGATAATATCTGACAGCATCAGATGAAAACTTTTCAACTAAATTATCTGCATAAATTACATTACCTCTTGACTTTGACATTTTATCTTCGCCAAATAAGAGCCAAGGGTGACCGAAAACCTGTTTTGGAAGAGGAATACCAAGAGCTTTTAACATTATCGGCCAATAAATTGTGTGGAATCTGACAATATCTTTTCCGATGATATGAACGTCGGCAGGCCAATATTTTTTAAACATTTCCGTTTCTTTACCCGGTCTGTAACCGAGGGCGCTGATATAGTTTGTGAGCGCGTCTATCCAAACATAGATAACATGTTTATCGTTAAATGGTACGGGAATTCCCCATTTGAAAGTCGAGCGTGAAATACATAAATCTTGAAGGCCCGGTCTGATGAAGTTGTTGAGCATTTCATTTTTTCTGACTTCAGGATAGATGAAATTTTCATTTTCCTCTATATATTTTTCAAGCCAATCCTGATATTTTGAAAGTTTGAAAAAGTATGCATCTTCCGACATTTTTTCAACTTCTCTTCCACAATCCGGACACTTGCCGTCAACAAGTTGAGATTCGCTCCAAAAAGACTCGCAGGGGGTGCAGTAAAGTCCCTCATATCTGTCTTTATAAATATCTCCCTGTTCATATAGCTTTTCAAATATTTCTTTGACGGCTTCAACGTGATAATCATCTGTTGTTCTGATAAAACCGTCATAATCTATGTTTAAAATCTTATAAATATTCTTTATTTCATCGGCTATTTTATCAACATGCTCTTTAGGGGAAATGTTGTTTTCGTTTGCTATCTTTTCGATTTTTTGACCGTGTTCATCCGTTCCCGTTAAAAAATATACATCATATCCCTGCAATCTTTTAAATCTTGCAAGGGCATCAGTTAAAACAATTTCATAAGAATTGCCTATATGCGGTTTTTTTGATGTGTATGCAATCGCCGTTGTTATATAATATTTTTTCTTTTCACTCATCATCTGACTCCTTAATCTGATTTTTTATTTCTTTTGCCAAATTTATTATTTCATCGAGGGAAGCTGTCGAAAAGATTTTCTTCCTGAAATAGGTCGCGTTATTAAAGTCTCGAATATAATATGAAGCCTGCCGTCTTCCTTCTTTAAGGCCGATAATGGGGCCTTTATATTCAAAAAGTTTTTCAAGGTGTTTTATCATAACTTCCATTTTTTCGGAAATTGAAACCGGATTGATAGGTTTGTTTTCAGACAGATTTTTTATATCTCTGAAAATCCATGGATTTCCCATAGCGCCTCTTCCGACGGCGACTAAATCACAGTTTGTATATTTTTTCATATACTGCGCATCTTTCGCTGAAAAAATATCACCGTTTCCTATTACCGGGATTTTGACATTTTCTTTTAATGCTTTTATATAATCGTAGTCAGCTTTACCGGAATACATCTGTTTTGATGTTCTCGCATGTAATGTTATAGCTGAGACACCCGCATCTTCAAGCATTTTTCCAAGTTCGATACAGACAATATTATTTTTGTCAAAGCCGAGTCTTGTTTTGACCGTAACGGGGACATCAGACGAAGTTACAACCGATTTTGCGATTTCAACAGCTTTATCTACATCTTTCAGTAAAGCCGAGCCCGAACCCGATTTTACAATTTTAGGGGCAGGGCAACCCATATTTATATCAATGAAGTCCGGCTTTATTTGCATGAGTTTTTTTGTCGCTTCAGCCATGATTTCGGGAGAATAGCCGAAAATTTGAACTCCGAGAGGGGAGGTTTCTTTTGAAGAATCTAAGTAGGATAAAGTCTTTCTGTCTCCGAAAACGATTCCGTTTGAAGAAATTAACTCCGTCATGCAGGCACCTGCATTAAATTCCATTGAAATTTCTCTCATTGCTCTGTCTGTGACACCCGCCATGGGTGCCAAAACAGCGTAATTTTTTATTTCTAAATTTCCAAATTTCAAATTCGCTTCTCCGTCGTAAATCTTTGTACTACAACATTTTAACATAGTTTAATCAGTTTGCAATAAAATATCTGCTATGATAAAATTATTTGAAATTGAAAGGCGGTAAATCATTTGAAATTACTTGTAATTGACGGTATGTCGATCCTATACAGATCATTTTTTGCGATAAGGGGTTTGTCAAATAAAAACGGCTTACCTACGAATGCTTTGGTCGGTTTTATGAATACATATTTCAAATTAAAAGAGAAAGTCGGCCCGGATGGAACTGTTGTTGCTTTTGATTTAAAGACGCCGACTTTTAGGCATAAAAAATATGATCTTTACAAGGCTAACAGAAAACCTATGCCCGATGATTTGACGGTTCAAGTTGATTTTCTGAAAAAAATATTGAAATATATGGGAATACCCTTTGTTACTTGTGAAGGCTATGAGGCGGATGACATAATCGGAACTTTGTCAAAATCTTCTGATAAAGACAATCATTGTTATATAGCTTCCGGTGACAGAGATTTACTCCAACTTTCATCTGATACTGCAACGGTATGCCTTTCAACCAACAAAGAAATAAAAACTTATACGCCTGATAAGGTTAAGGAAGACTTTAATGTCAGTCCCCAGGGTTTAATTGAATTAAAGGGTCTTATGGGCGACAGTTCCGACAATATTCCCGGAGTAAGCGGAATCGGACCTAAAACTGCCGCAAAATTGCTGGAAGAATATCCTTCACTTGATGAAATTTATGAAAATATTGATAAATTAAACTGCAGTGAAAAGATTAAAACCAAGTTAATTGAAGAAAAGGACAACGCATTTTTGTCGAGAGAACTCGGGAGAATTTATACTGATGTGCCAATTGAAACAGATTATGAAAAATATAAAACGAATGAAAAGGACATTGAAAAATTAACTGACTTGCTTACGGATTTGGAGCTTTTTCAAATAATGAAAAAGCTTGACCTTAAAGATGAAAATTATTCGGTCAAAGAAAAAATCGAAATTAAAGATGGCAAAGTTGATTTGAAAAACAATAAAATCATTTATCTTGCGTCAAAATTTGCAGAAGATTTTTCTTTTGAATCTGCTTTTGTTACCTGTGACAATGTTGTTGAAAAAATCGATGATGAAAAGCGATTTCAAGAAGTTTTAAACTCAAAATCGAAGATTGTTGCCGTGTCTTCAAAGGAAATTTACAGATATGCCTGTCTTAAAAACTTGGATATAAAACTTGAATCTGATTTTATGCTTATAAGCTACATAATTAATCCATCGGTTGATGAATATAATGTAATAAAATATGCAGAAAAACATTCTAAATTTTCATTTGATGATGAAAAAACGGATCAAATTGAAAAGCAAGCAGTTTGTTTATCTTTAATTTATGAAGACTTATTAAAACAAATTAAAGAGAATATACAGGAAGACTTGCTCTTTAAAATTGAAATGCCGCTTTCTAAAGTTCTTGCACAGATGGAAACGGACGGGTTTTCTGTTGATAAGAAGGGTATTTCAGATTTTGGAGATATGCTCTCGGAGAAAATTGCCGATCTTGAAAATAATGTATTTGAGATGGCAGGTCATGAATTCAACTTGAATTCTCCGAAACAACTTGCGGTTGTATTGTTTGAAGAACTTGGTATCAAAGGAAGTAAAAAGACAAAGACCGGTTATTCGACCGCAGCGGAGGTTTTGGAAAAACTTAAATTCAATTATCCTATTGTTGAGGACATACTCAAATACAGAACATATACAAAACTCAAATCTACCTACTGCGACGGTCTTTTGAAAGTGGTTGATGAGGACTCAAAAATTCACTCTACTTTAAATCAAACCGAAACGAGAACGGGCAGAATCTCTTCAAAGGATCCAAATTTGCAAAATATTCCGGTCAGGGAAGAACTTGGAAGAGAAATGAGAAAATTCTTTGTAGCGCCGAAAGACTGTGTTTTAATCGATGCAGACTATTCTCAAATCGAACTTCGTGTGCTCGCTCATATTTCCGATGATAAAAATATGATAGATGCTTTCAAAGAAAACAAGGATATTCATACAATAACCGCCTCACAAGTATTCAAAGTTCCGTTTGAATCAGTTAATTCTGTCCTGCGTTCAAGGGCAAAAGCAGTAAACTTCGGAATAATTTACGGAATTGGGGCTTACTCACTTTCTCAGGACATCGGAGTTCCCATTTATGAAGCAGAAGAATATATAAATAGTTATCTAAATCACTATAAAGATATTGACAAATATATGAATGACAAGATAAAAAAGGCAAAAAAAGACGGATATGTTGAAACAATATTTAACAGAAGACGATATTTGCCGGAACTAAAGCAAAGAAACAAGATGGTAGTTGCAGCAGGAGAGAGAATAGCAAGAAATATGCCCATTCAAGGCACTGCCGCCGATATCATTAAAATTGCCATGATTAAAGTTTATGATGAATTTAAGGCAAATAATATGAAGAGCAAAATTATAATGCAGGTTCATGATGAACTTATTGTACAGGCTCCAAACGACGAAGCTAAAAAAGCGGAGGAAATTTTGAAAACACAGATGGAAAATGCTGTAAAGCTCAGTGTTCCGCTTGTTGTTTCAACGGGTGTAGGAAAGACTTGGTTTGAGGCAAAAGACTGATGCTGATACTTGCAATAGAATCGTCCTGCGACGATACAGCCTGTGCAATAGTTAAAAACGGCAGAGAAATTCTGTCAACTGTTGTATCTTCTCAGATAGATATTCATAAAATCTATGGCGGAGTGGTTCCCGAAATTGCTTCGAGAACACACATTGAATCAATAAGTCCGCTTGTTGAAGAAGCTTTGAAAAAAGCTGAAATTGATTTAACCGACATTGACGCCGTTGCGGTTACTGCAGGGCCCGGACTGATAGGCTCTCTTTTGGTAGGAGTTAATTTTGCCAAGGGACTTGCTCTATCACTGAAAAAACCTCTTGTGCCGGTTCATCATCTGCGTTCGCATATTGCGGCAAATTATCTTTCTCATAAAGACTTAAAGCCGCCGTTTTTATCACTTGTCATATCCGGCGGTCATTCGAGCATCATAGAAGTCAAGGACTATACGACATTCAAAACGATAGGACAGACTGTTGATGATGCACCCGGGGAAACACTTGACAAAGTTGCAAGGGTGTTGGGTGTTGCGTATCCCGGTGGCGCAAACTTAGATAAAAATTACAGTTCGGGAAATAAAAATTCCTATGAATTTCCTTTCCCGCATGTGGATGATTCGCCCTATTATTTTAGTTTTTCCGGAATTAAGACAAATGCTATAAATCAGATTCACAATCTCAAACAAAAGGGTGAAGAGCCCGATATTGCTGATTTTGGATCAAGTCTTATGAGCTCGGTTGCACATATTTTGTCTGTAACTCTTGAAAAAGCAGCAAAAGATTTTTCTTATGATAAAATTGTTCTTGCCGGTGGTGTAAGTGCAAATTCTTTTGTCCGAGATGAAATATCAAAGATGTGTAAGAAAAACGGTTATAAATTATATTTGCCCGAATTTTTTCTTTGCGGTGATAATGCTGCAATGGTAGGCTCTGCGGCTTATTATGAATATAAGTCCGGAAATATCGGGGATTATAACCTTAATGCAGTTGCAAGTATGGGAATAGAAGAGAGCTTTTAACATATACCCGCTTGTAGTACAACCGGATAGTACGACAGATTCCGATTCTGTAGATTTAGGGTTCGAATCCCTTCAGGCGGGCCAGAAAGAAACGACAATTTCGCAAGTATATTGTCGTTTCTTTCTGTTCTATTCACTATTCACTTTTAACTTTTCTCTCTTCTCTAATTAAATTGTCGTTTCCGGTGAATAGATAAGAGAGAATAGATAAGAGATAATTGTCGCTTTGCTTTGCAAAGCATAATTAAATACGACAATTTCGCAAGTATATTGTCGTTTCTTTCTGTTCTGTTTACTTTTCAATTTTAACTCTTCACTTTTCTCTAATAAAATTGTCGTTTCCGGAGAACAAAGATATAAATTATTGCAGAGAAAACTTTTATTCATTTGTCTTGCAAATAAAAATCAATTATGATATTATACCTAAGTGAAATTTTTTAACGGAGGGAAAAACGTGACTGCCTGGCAAATTGCACTTGCAATAATTTTAATAATTATATCAATAATTATCGTTGTAGTTGTTTTAATGCAAAAAGACAGAGAAGGAACTATCAATGGTGCAATCGGTGGCGGAGATTCTTCAGGATCTCAATTCTTCGGAAAAGCAGGATCCAACAGAAAAGACGCTGTTTTAGAAAAAATAACGGTTGCTTTGTCTATTATTGCTGCTATTTTAATTCTTGTCGTATTTTTCCTCAATTTATTTTTGAAATAGACTTGACATTTTGAAGATAGACCGTTATTATCTTTCGGTATGTTTGATCCATTAGCTCAGCTGGTAGAGCACTTGACTTTTAATCAAGGTGTCCGGGGTTCGATTCCCCGATGGGTTACCAGGGACGGCAATATGCCGTCCTTTATTGTAGGGAGAGTTGTCCGAGTTGGCTGAAGGAGCACGATTGGAAATCGTGTAACGGCCAAAACCGTTCGAGGGTTCGAATCCCTTGCTCTCCGCCAAAAAGAAACGACAATTTTCGCAAGAATATTGTCGTTTCTTTTTGTACTATTCACTGTTCACTTTTAACTCTTCTCTTTTCTCTGAATAAATGGTTATTTCCGTTGAATGGTTAATAATTAAAAGTGAAAAAACTTTATAAATAAATATAAATTTTTTTATAAAACTTTTAGGAGTGATAAAATGACCGGATATGTTTGGCCAATTGTTTTGATTCTTATTTCGAATATCATTTATCAGATATGTGCAAAATCTGTTCCCGACAAAATGAATCCTTTGGCTTCACTTACAGTAACATATGCGATAGCAACAGTATTTTCTGCTACTTTGTTTTTCGTCCTAAATAGAGGAACAAATCTTTTTTCGGAATACACGAAAATAAATTGGGCGCCTTTTGTTTTCGGAATCGTCATTGTAGGTCTTGAAGTCGGTTGGTTATACGCATATAAGGCGGGATGGAGCGTCAGTGTTGCCTATATAGTCCAGAGCGCTTTTTTGGCGGTAGCTTTGATATTTGTCGGCTGGTTACTTTATCATGAAAAAATAACATGGAATAAAATTGTCGGAATTATAATTTGCTTGATCGGTCTTTATTTCATAAATCGCAAGTGAACTTTTGATTGTAATTTTCACTTGTTTTTTTCTCAGTTTTTACAAATTTATGATAAAATGAATTTGTAAAAACATTTTGATTATGAGGAGAGGTCTATGCTTTACTTTATTTTAATCTTAATTGCCGTTATAGTTTTTATCTTATTTGCAACTTTAAGAATAGTTCCCGAAAAAAACGCTTATATTATTGAAAGACTTGGAAAATATAAGACGACTTGGAATTCCGGACTTCATTTTAAAATTCCGTTTATAGACCGAATTGCAAGGAAAATACTACTTAAAGAACAGGTTGCCGATTTTGCGCCACAGCCTGTCATAACCAAAGATAACGTTACAATGCTCATTGATTCGGTTATTTATTTCTATATCTTTGACGCCGAAAAATATACTTACGGAGTTGAAAATCCGATAAATGCTATTGAGAATTTGACGGCAACGACTTTAAGAAACATCGTCGGTCATCTTGAACTTGATGCAACGCTTACTTCACGCGAAAAGGTAAATCAGGAAATACTTAAAACTCTCGATGAAGCGACCGATTCTTGGGGAATTAAAATTACAAGAGTTGAGCTTAAAAATATTAAACCACCTCAGGAAATCCAGCAGGCGATGGAAAAACAGATGAAAGCCGAAAGAGACAAGCGCTCTCAAATTTTAACGGCTCAAGCATCGAGAGAAAGTGCAATCTTAATTGCAGAAGGCGAAAAAGAGAGCACACTTTTAAGAGCGCAGGCTGAAAAAGAAGCGACTATTTTAAGAGCAGAAGCTTCAAGAGAAAAAGAAATCAAAGAAGCACAGGGTAAAGCCGAAGCAATCAGACTTGTTAAAGAATCAGAAGCAAAAGGAATTGAGCTTATAAAAGCTTCCGCTCCCGATAAATCTTTTTTACAATTAAGTGCAATTAAAGCTTTTGTCGATGCCTCTCATGGCAAAGCTACGAAAATTATTGTGCCGTCCGATATACAAAATCAAGTCGGATTACTTTCAAGTTTGTTTGAAGGCGGAGTTAAAGATTTAAAATGAATATAGTTTATATTGCAATAATTGTATTTTTTATTTTTGGATTGATAGGTTCTTTCATTGATAAGAGAAAGAAAGCTCAATTTAAAAACAATAAAAAATCAGATAAATTGGAAACAACCGATGATAAAACAGATTTGCAGAGGGAAATCAAAGAAATTAAAAATAATATTCAAAAAACTAAAAATATCTATAACGGAAAACCGGAAAGCATTTTCAAGAGAAAAAATTCACATACCTCTAAAGAAAAGGGAAAGGAATCAGATATAAATGTTAAAGCTCCTCCGATACCTGATAAGGGGCAGGTTGTATTAAACGGTGTATTAATGAATTTAGATGATTTGAAATAATCTTACCAGTAAGATACAAAATTCAAGGTCTTGTAGAGTGAGTCCATTCGCGCTTCAAGACCTCTTTTTTTATTCTTTCCGCGATCTCCTTTCAAAAGATGAATAAACGAAAAATCTAACGGAATAAATATATGAGAACCATAGTCATAGCTCAAGTGCTCGTAAGGATATGAAAATTTATATTCTTGCAGTCTGTCCATAATTTTTTTTGAAGCAATTTCCGATTTAAAGAGATTATCCATTTTGGAAGAAATCAGTAAAATCGGCCCGTTTATTTTTTCGACTTTTATCACTGCATTTTCATCGGGGTTTTCTACAACGGGAAGATAAATATCATATAAACTTAAGTCTCTTTTCTTTATACTGTCTATAATTATTCCGGCTTTTGGAAACTTTTTATTTTTATACGGAGTGTAGGGGAGCTCTTTGCCTTTGTAAGACCAACTGCTTCCGGGAAGATAACGAAAACCTTTTTTCTTTGTAAATGCTTGACATACTGTGTTGATAGGTGCAACTGCCACAACTGCATTTATAAGTTCGGGTAAAAGACTTGCTGCTGTCAGTACAAATTCGGCACCCTTTGATATTCCCCAAAGTCCGACTTTTTTATATCCTTTTTTATGGAGCATTTTTGCCGCTAACTCAATCATATCAATTGGAATGAGTGAAAAATCAGATTTTAATCCTTTATCATTAACATAAGCCATCGGAAAAACCGTAAGGCCCTGAGAACAGAAAACTTTTGCAACATCTTTTATAAATTCATAATCTCCTGAGCTGCCTCCCAAAAAGATTAAAACTTTTTCAGGGTGTTTATCTTTTTTCGGTATCAACAATTCTCCGTGAAATCCGTCTTCAGCAACCGTAAATATTGTTTTATCTTCTGTCATAACTTTTCCTTTCACACAGTTATTTTATTATGTTAGTTATAACTAACTGACATGGGATTTAAAAACTGCCTTTGGCAGCTTTTTATGTATAAAGATTTTTAGAGTAAATTATATTCTTAAATTTTTTGTTTTTCAAGAATTAAGTAAAAAATAAATCAAATAAAATTAAAGATAAGAATTGCGATACCTGTTAAGATCATTAAGAATCCGACAATTTTGTTTAATGTTTTAGTATCTGTTTTGTTGGCAATTACTGCAGCAATTTTTGCCCATATAAGTGTGAAAATGACACATAAAACAAGGACTGTTAAATTTGATACTCCTCCGATGATAAAATGACTTATTCCGCCCGTGAGCGCGGTAAAAGTCATTATAAAAACGCTTGTTCCGACAGCATCATGCGTTTTATATCCCAAGAAAGTTGTCAGAACAAAAAGCATCATCATTCCGCCGCCTGCACCGACAAATCCACAGATGAATCCGACCAAAGCGCCGCCTATGACTGATTTTATCATCTGATTTTTATCTGATTTTTCCGTTTTATTGTCTTTCTTCTTTTTATAAGCAATGATTAAGAAACGCAGACCAATTATAATCATTGAAATCTGCATGGCTCCGCTCATGGTATGTTCTGGTACAAATTTTGAAACAAAGCTTCCGACAACAGTAAAGGTCAAGACGGCTATCATCATGGGAACACTTTTTCTTATATTGAGATTTCCATGTTTTTTATATGTATATGCACTGCTTGCACTTGCCAAAACATCACTTATAAGGCCAACGCCGATCGCGTCGTAGGCGGGGATATTAAGAAAAGTAACAAGTATTGGACCTATCACAGCAGCCGCACTCATTCCGGCAAAACCGGTTCCGATTCCGGCACCTGCGCCGGCTAAAAAGCATATAATTATTATTTTAAGAATTTCCAAAAAATCCTCCGTATTTATCAAAAATAGATAACTTTCAGTATTTTAATATACAAAGACCTTTTAATCAATAAATCAATTATCTGTCGATAAAAAAATTTATTCTAATAATATGATGAATTCCGGATATTATATGAAATACTTTGGTTGACGCTCATATCTTTTTATGTTAAAATTCATCGGTAAACATCTGATATCTGATGTCTAACTTCTAAAATCTAAAATCTAATATCTATAAAGGGGCATAGCTCAGTTGGCAGAGCAGCGGTCTCCAAAACCGCGTGCCGAGGGTTCGAATCCTTCTGCCCCTGCCAAAAATGGCCCGGTAGTTCAGCTGGTTAGAACGCTAGCCTGTCACGCTAGAGGTCGACGGTTCGATCCCGTTCCGGGTCGCCATTTTTGCTGATGTGGCACAGTCGGTAGCGCACATCCTTGGTAAGGATGAGGTCGCGGGTTCAATTCCCGCCATCAGCTCCAAACTGATTATAATTTAATTCGCGAATTGCTTTGAATATTCAAAGCAATTTGATAATTTTCATTTAGTTGTTTTATATTGAAAGCAGGTGAGAATATGGATACCGATAAAGGGCGAAGTAGCAATGTGACTTTTGAATTGACTTTTATAAAGAGCTGTCCATATTTTGACAAGCTTTTTGAGGTTGATTGAAAGCCATTGTTTTACGCAAAGTAATACAGTGGTATTTTTTTGCCCTGTTGAATGAATTAGAAACACAGATTTCGAGAAACGGAGGGTAATATGAATTTTAAAAAACCGACAATAAAATATAATGACAATAAGTCTAAAATTGTTCAGCTTATAACCGAAAATTTACCGACTGAATTCATAATTGATAAACTTTCAGACTTCCATGAAAGCGATATAGCCGATACCTTACCTTTAATTAAGAAAAATCAAAGGCAAAAATTATTTTCAATTTTAGATGTAAAGACTTTGGCATCTGTTTTGGAATATACCGAAGATGAAGAATATGTAAGATATATCGGTGAACTTTCCAATGAGAAAAAAGTCGAAGTTTTAAATGAAATTGAAGTTCCCGATGCGGTTGAGTATTTGAAGACTCTTGACGCAAAGGAAAAACATGAACTGATTGAAAAAATCGATCCCGAAGTCAGAGAAGATATTCTTTTATCAGCTTCTTTCGATGAAGAGACAATCGGTAGCAAGATGTCTACCAATTTCATATGTATTTCAAAAAATTGCTCGATAAAGCAGGCTATGAGCGAGCTTGTCAGTCAAGCCGCAGAAAATGACAATATTCAAACAATTTATGTTGTTGACGAAGAAGATAAATTTTACGGCGCGATTGATTTAACAGAACTTATAATCGCCAGGAAAGGTGAAGAACTTGAAGATTTGATAATGCAGTCTTATCCTTATGTTTACACTTATGAACTGATTGATGATTGCATACCCAGAATAATGCAGTATTCGGAAGACTCTTTCCCGGTATTAAATGCGGAAAACAAAATCTTAGGTGTTTTAATAGCAGAAGATTTAGCTGAAATCATTGACGAAGAATTGGGCGAAGATTATGCTAAATTCGCAGGTCTTTCCGCAGAGGAAGATTTAAGAGAACCCTTTTTCACAAGTCTAAAGAAAAGATTGCCTTGGCTTATTATTCTTTTAGTTTTAGGCATGCTTGTTTCAAGCGTTGTGGGACTTTTTGATAAAGTTATCGCAAGTTTAACTCTTATCGTCAGTTTTCAATCTCTTGTTTTGGATATGGCGGGAAATGTCGGAACTCAGTCACTCGCTGTTACAATAAGAGTTTTGATGGACGAAAAATTGGACTTTAAACAAAAATTAGCCTTGATTGGCAAAGAATCAAGGGTTGGATTTGGAAACGGTTTAATTTTAGGTTTGCTGTCTTTTGTTTTTGTCGGACTTTATCTTTACTTGATTAAAAAGACACCGGCTCATCTTGCTTTTTCAATCTCTTTTTGTATAGGACTTGCACTCGTGATAGCAATGTTGCTTTCAAGTTTGTCGGGAACATCAATACCAATGTTATTCAAAAAAGTGGGCATAGATCCCGCAGTTGCTTCAGGTCCGTTGATTACTACAATAAACGATATGATCGCCGTCGTTTCTTACTATGGACTGGTTTGGATTTTACTGCTTCATGTATTGAAAATTTAGCTTGATTTAATCCAAAATTTTATAAATAACACTTTGAATAGGTGGTTTCTTACGGGAAAGATGAATTGATTGCAAAAATTCATCTTTTTCTTCTTTTAATATCTTTTCATTGTCACCGTAAAGAGTAACCAATAAATCGCCCTTATTTATTTTGTCACCGATTTTTTTGTTGAAAACGAGACCTGCAGTCAAATTGATTTTATCTTCCTTACTTTTTCTGCCTGAACCCAACATAAGTGTGATATTACCGATCTGCTCGGTTTCGATTCTGTCTATATATCCGTCTGTTTTGGCATATATTTTAAGCTCATATTTTGCCTTATCAAATTTTTCCGTATTTTCCAAATAACTTATATCTCCGTTTTGGAAACCTATTATTTCACAGAACTTATTATACGCAGATAAATCATGAAGTTTTGATTGTGCAAGTGAAACGGAATTTTCAAAATCCTCATTAAAAGACAGAGAATACATCTTTGCCGCCAAATTCACAGAAAGTTCTTCAAGCCTTTTATCACCTTTATTTTTCAAAACGTTTAAGGCTTCAATTATTTCCAGAGAGTTGCCTACATTGTTTCCGAGTGGCTCATTCATATCACTCAAGATTGCGGATACTTTTTTATTTGCGCTTTTACCGATATTTATCATGACTTTTGCAAGTTTTTCCGCCTGCTCTTTTGTTTTCATAAAAGCGCCGTTTCCGAATTTAACATCCAAAACAATGACATCGCTGCCACAGGCGATTTTTTTGCTCATAATTGAAGATGCAATCAGGGGAATACTGTCAACTGTCTCGGTCGCGTCTCTGAGTGCATAGATTTTTTTATCGGCAAGAGCGATATTTTCGCTCTGCGTAATCATACAAGCGCCGATTTTTTCTATTTGATTAATAATTTCTTTCTCACTTAGACTGATTTTTATTCCGGGTATGCTTTCGATTTTATCGGCAGTTCCACCGGTATGACCGAGCCCGCGACCTGACATTTTAATTGCCGCACCACCCATAGCAGCAAAGAGCGGAGTTACAATAAATGTTGTCTTATCTCCGACACCACCGGTTGAATGTTTGTCGGCAAGTGGAATATTAATATTTGAAAAATCAAAAACTTTTCCGCTTTCGATCATGGCAAAGGTAAGATTTTTTGTCTCTTCTTCGTCCATACCGTTAACGCAAATTGCCATAAGCAAGGCGGAAGCTTGATAATCCTGTATTTTACCGTCGGTGAAATTTTTTACAAAAAAATATATTTCTTCTCTATTTAATTTTTCTCCGGCTCTTTTTTTCTTTATAATATTTTTAAAAATCAAGACTTTCACCTTTATCAAACGGATGAGTTAAAAGTTCCGATAAACTGTATTCCTCATATTCATCGTTTTTGTTTTTAGCGATTATTAAAAAATCTTTGTCACAAAATTCTGAAAGTGTCTGTAAACAAATGCCACAGGGCATAGAAGTCACCGCCATAGCTTCAAAAGACATTTTGCCTTCGGAAATTGCTTTAAAAAGTGCGACTCTCTCTGCGCAAACAGTAGCGCCGAACGAAGAATTTTCAATATTAAAACCCGTAAATGCTTCTCCCGAAGAACACAAAATACACGCACCTACATTGAAATTGGAATAAGGTGCGTATGCGTTTTCGGCGGCAGTTTCAGCCATAAAAATTAAATTATCTCGGTTAATCATTTTCTTCTCCTGTCAAAATTGCAGTTTCAAGTGCAAGACAAATCATATCTGAAAAGCCTTTTTCCCTTTGTTCTGACGATATTTCAATATCTTTTCCGGGAATATCCGAAACGGTTAAAAGAGCAAGAGCATTTTTGTTAAAACGAGCCGCATTAATGTAAAGTGCGGCCGTTTCCATTTCAACACCCAAGATGTTTAATTTTTTGAAACTCTCTGCGTCTTTTGAATGATCGTAAAAATGGTCACTTGTGAATATCGAACCGATATGTATTTTTTGATTATTTTGACTTGCTGCTATTTCACAGTTTCTAAGCAACTCAAAACTTGCGACTGGGGCAAAATTACCATGAATATCTAAATTTTTTACAAAATTTGAATTTGTGGATGCTGAATTTGCGGCGATTATATCAAAAATTTCAAGTCCGTCTGCGATAGCGCCTGCCGAGCCGACACGAATTATATTTTCAACATCATAGAAATTAAAAAGTTCATAAGAATATATCCCCATTGACGGCATACCCATGCCACTTGTCATGACTGAAATTTCCTGTCCTTTGTATTTGCCGGTGTAACCGTATGCACATCTTACTTCATTGACAAGCTTGACTTCATCGAGAAAGTTTTCCGCGATAAACTTTGAACGCAGGGGATCTCCCGGCATTAAAACAGTTTTTGCAAAATCGCCTTTATCTGCATTTATGTGAGGTGTACTAAATTTCATAATAATTCGCTTCCTTTTTATATTCGTTATAATTATAATTCATTGATGATTTTGACGCAAACAATTGCGTATTTTACAAGTTTTGATACAATATATTTATGGATTTTAAATTACATTCAAACTTTGCTCCCATGGGAGATCAGCCAAAGGCTATTGAACAATTGGCAAAAGGCATAGATGAAAATTTAAGAGAACAGACTTTGCTTGGCGTTACGGGTTCAGGCAAAACTTTTACCATGGCAAATATTATCGAAAAGGTAAATCGACCGACCTTGGTTTTAGCTCATAACAAAACTTTGGCGGCTCAGCTTTGTTCGGAATTCAAAGAGTTTTTTCCTGAAAATGCCGTTGAATATTTTGTATCATATTATGATTATTATCAACCTGAAGCCTATGTCGCAACGACAGATACTTATCTTGAAAAAGATTCCTCGATAAATGATGAAATCGATAAATTAAGGCACTCGGCAACCCTTGCGCTCTCGGAAAGAAGAGATGTAATAATTGTGGCTTCCGTTTCTTGCATATATTCATTGGGAGACCCTATTGATTATCATAATATGGTAATTTCTCTCAGACCGGGTATGCAAAAAAGTCGAGATGAACTTTTGAGTAAACTGGTAGATATTCAATATGAAAGAAATGATATAAATTTTATCAGAAACAAGTTCAGAGTCAGGGGCGATACAGTTGAGATCTTTCCTGCGGCGTCTAATGATAAGGCTGTTAGAGTTGAATTTTTTGGAGATGAAATCGACAAAATAACCGAGTTTGCACCGCTTACCGGTAAGACTACGGGAACTCTTTCCCATGCCGCTATTTATCCTGCTTCACATTATGTTATTTCAAATGAAAGACTTGAAAAATCTATCACTGAAATTTTAGATGAAATGCAAACGAGAATTGATTTTTTCAAGGCAAACGGTCGACTGATTGAGGCACAGAGAATAAAAGAGCGAACTAAATATGATGTAGAAATGCTTCGAGAAACGGGATTTTGCTCCGGAATTGAAAACTATTCAAGAATTTTTTCCGGAAGAAAGCCCGGGTCTTCGCCATTTACCTTGCTTGACTATTTTCCTGAAGACTTTTTACTTTTTGTCGATGAATCCCATGTTACACTGCCACAAGTCAGAGGAATGTCCGCAGGCGATAGGGCAAGAAAAGAAAGCTTAATAGAATATGGTTTTAGACTTCCGTCTGCATTAGATAACAGACCTCTGACTTTTGATGAGTTCTACAATCACATAAATCAAGTCGTCTATGTAAGTGCAACGCCTGGAGAATTTGAAAAAGAACACAGTGATAAGATTGTCGAACAACTTATCCGACCGACAGGACTTTTGGATCCTGAAATTTCCGTCAGACCGACAGAAGGACAAATTGAAGACCTTCTTTCGGAAATCAAGAATACTGTCGATAAAAAAGAAAGAGTCTTGATAACGACATTGACAAAGAAAATGGCGGAGAATTTAACCGAATATCTTTTATCAAAAGACTTAAAAGTTACATATATGCACCATGATATCGACACGATAGAGAGAATGAAGATAATCAGAGAACTGAGACTCGGAAAAGTTGATGTTTTAGTCGGAATAAATCTGCTTCGTGAGGGCCTTGATATACCAGAAGTATCACTTGTAGTTATTACCGACGCCGACAAAGAGGGATTCTTGCGTTCTGAAACGTCACTGATTCAGACAATAGGACGAGCGGCAAGAAATGATCACGGCAAGGTGATTATGTATGCTGATTCTGTGACAAATTCGATGGAAAGAGCAATTGTCGAAACTCAAAGGAGAAGAGAATATCAGAATGAGTTTAATATAGAAAATAACATTACACCAAAGACGATTAAAAAAGATGTAAGAGATTTAATTGAGATAACAGACAAAAAGGAACTTGACTCTAAAGTTCACAAACATTTGACGTTAATCGAAAAGCAAAAACTAATCGGAAAACTTACAGAAGAAATGAAATCCGCCGCGGCTATGCTTGAGTTTGAACACGCGGCATATTTAAGAGATGAAATAAGAAAATTGAAAGGCGAAAATGCAAAATAAAATTATAATAAAAAACGCAAGAGAAAATAATTTAAAAAATATAGATTTGGAACTTCCAAAGAATAAAATGATTGTATTTACGGGGGTTTCTGGCTCAGGAAAATCGTCACTCGCCTTTGACACGATTTATGCCGAGGGAAAAAGAAGATATATGGAAAGTCTTTCGTCCTATGTCCGACAGTTTTTAGGTCAGATGGACAAGCCGAAAGTCGATAAAATCGAAGGTTTGTCCCCGTCAATTTCAATCGATCAGAGGACAATTTCAAGAAATCCAAGATCAACCGTCGGCACCGTTACCGAAATATACGACTATCTCAGACTTTTATATTCCGGAATAGGAATCGCTCATTGTCCCGTCTGCGGTAAAGAGATAAAAGCACAATCCGTTGATGAGATAACTGATAAAATTTTAAAACTTGAAAACGGAACGAAAATCTGTATTTTGGCGCCCGTTGCACATAAGAAGAAAGGTGAATTTGTCAATGTCTTTGAATCTTTGATAAAAAAAGGTTTTTTGAGGGCAAGAGTTGACGGAGAAATGATTTTACTCGAGCAAGCGCCAAAATTGGAAAAAAACATAAAACATAATGTCGATGTGGTTGTCGACAGAATCGTAATAAAATCGGGAATAAGTGAAAGACTTACAGACAGTATTGAAACGGCACTTTCTTTGGCAAATGGAGTAGTTGTCTGTTATTTGGTAGACGAAGACAAAGACTTGCTTTTTTCAGAAAATTTTTCCTGCCCGGAGCATGATATAAATTTAGCCGAACTCACACCGCGTATCTTTTCGTTCAACGCACCGATCGGTGCTTGTCCTAAATGTTCGGGTTTGGGAAACTTTACGGAAGTTAACCCCGATTTAATTGTCCCCGACGGAACTTTGTCTATTGAAGAGGGAGCAATAAGAGCAACGGGTTGGAAAAATATGGAACCCGGTTCAATGGCAAGGATGTATCTTGACGCCTTGTCAATTCACTACAAATTTTCTCTGAAAACGCCTTATCGCGACTATCCCGAAAAAATTAAAAACATAATTATGTACGGAACAGGCGAAGAAAGAATAAAGATAAAGCAGGACACGAGAAACGCAAAAGGTGTGTTCAATGTAAAATTTGAGGGGATAGCAAATAATGTCAAAAGGCGTCATATGACGACAAACAGCATTGCGGCAAGAAAAGACTGCGAAAGATTCATGAGTGAGAGAACTTGTGAAGCTTGTAAAGGCAAAAGATTAAAAGACGAAGTTTTGGCTGTTACAATCGGAGGAAAAAATATATATGATTTTACCTGTCTGACCGTCAGAGATGAACTTGAATTTTTGAAAAATCTAAAACTTACAAAGCAGGAAAAAATAATTTCCGAACTTGTTCTCAAGGAGATTAAAGACAGACTTAGCTTTCTTATGTCGGTCGGACTTGAATATCTTACTTTATCAAGAAGTGCAGGGACTTTGTCGGGTGGAGAAGCGCAGAGAATAAGGCTTGCAACTCAAATCGGATCTGCTCTTTCGGGCGTTTTATATGTTTTGGACGAGCCGTCAATCGGCCTTCATCAAAAAGACAATGAAAAAATGCTTCGGACTTTGGAAAAGCTAAAGGACTTGGGAAACACACTGATTATCGTGGAACACGACGAAGACACAATGAGGTTTTCTGATTATATCGTTGACATAGGTCCGGGAGCGGGTGAATATGGCGGTGAAATTGTCGCCAAAGGAACGGTCGAGCAGATAAAAAAATCTAAAAATTCCTTGACAGGACAATATCTTTCCGGAAACAAAAAAATTGAAGTTCCGGAAAAGAGAAGAACCGGAAACGGGAAAGAAATTAAAATATATGGTGCAAGTCAAAATAATCTTAAAAATATAGATGTCCGTTTCCCACTCGGAGAATTAATCGTTGTAACGGGAGTCTCAGGAAGCGGAAAATCGACTCTGGTAAACGAAATTTTATATAATAAATCAACCTTGGTGTTAAATCAGTCAAAGGTTGTTCCGGGCAAGCACAAAAAGATTGACGGACTTAAAAATATAGACAAGGTAATAGAGATAAATCAGAACGCGATAGGCAGAACTCCGCGTTCAAATCCCGCGACTTATACGGGTGTATTTACAGATATTAGAAATCTTTTCGCAAACACCAAGGCTGCGAAAATCAAAGGTTATAGCGCAGGAAGATTTTCGTTTAACGTGAAGGGCGGAAGATGTGAAGAGTGCAGCGGAGACGGCGTTAAAAAAATAGAGATGCACTTTTTGCCTGATGTATATGTAAAATGTGATGTCTGTGACGGTAAAAGATATAACAGAGAAACCTTGGAAGTTCGTTACAAGGGCAAGAATATTGACGATGTTTTGAATATGAGTGTCGACGAAGCCTGTGAATTTTTCAAAAATCAGAGATCTGTTTATCGAAAATTAGAAACATTAAGGCAGGTTGGACTCGGATATATCAAACTCGGACAGAGTGCAACAACCTTATCGGGCGGAGAAGCACAGAGAGTAAAACTTGCAACGGAACTTTCAAAAGTTGCAACGGGAAATACTTTATATATTTTAGACGAGCCGACAACAGGACTCCACATAGACGATGTTAAAAAGCTGATTAAAGTTTTACAGCAACTTGTGGACGCCGGAAACACGGTAGTTGTTATTGAACATAATTTAGATGTTATCAAAAATGCCGATTACATAATTGATTTGGGACCTGACGGGGGAGACAGAGGAGGAGAAGTTGTGGTTACCGGAACTCCCGAAGAAATTGCAAAATGCAAAAAGTCTTATACGGGAAAGTTTTTGGCTCCGCTATTGCAATAGGAACGATTTTATAGTAAAATGACTATTCGTCCGGGGTGTGGCGCAGCTGGTAGCGCGCTTGACTGGGGGTCAAGAGGCCGTGAGTTCAAGTCTCGCCACTCCGACCAAAAAGAGAGATAAGACCAAAAGTTTTATCTCTCTTATTATTTTATTAAAACGAGACTTGAACTCACTGACATCTCAAAACTATGCCGAAGGCAAGTTTTGAGGTCACAAGTTATGAAACGCGATAGCGTTGCAAGTCTCGCCACTCCGACCAAAAAGAAACGACAATTTTCGTAAGAAAGTTGTCGTTTCTTTTTGTACTATTCTCTGTTCACTTTTAACTTTTCTCTTTTCTCTGAATTGTCGTTTCCAGATAAAAGTTAATAGTGAAGAGATAAGAGAATATGGTGGCTTTGTTTTGCAAATCATAATTAAAAACGACAATTTTCGAAAGAAAGTTGTCGTTTTTTTCTGGTGCTTTTCACTATTCACTTTTAACTCTTCTCTTTTCTTTGAATTGTCATTTCCGGCTCTATTCTTTTTTCAAAAATTTGATCAATCAAGAACTTAAATTGAAAAAATCTATTATTTGGATTATCAATACCCAAAATTTGTAAAAAAACATTTGTAAAAAAACAAAAGTTTGGGTTATTGACACCCTAAATTTGCAAATAATAAAAGAATAAAAAGCTTTTTAGATACATTATTTTACATTATAAAAATCTCAAATTATTCAATGAGATTTTCTCAAATTCCACTTCAATTTAAAATATGAAATTATATTAATTATCGTTGCTTTTAATATTGACGATATACTCATTTTATGGCATAATATATGCAAAGTATATATATTAAATGCAATTATTGTGACATTTGATAAATAGTATTTTTTTATCATAAAAATTTACAGTTTATTTAGTTTCGAAAACTTTTATTTTATATTAATTATTCGTTGATATTGTTTTCAGTATTTTATTTTATACTTGCGATCAAATCATTGCTTTAATCTAAGAGGTGTCATTATGTTCATTTCAAACAATAATAATCCAAAACATGCATTGCGTAAAAGCAAATCTTTAAGAAAACCGATTTTAGCTATTGCGGTTGCTGTCTTGTTTTGCCTTTTACCAATAATCTCAGGACTAATTGGTACTTTTAATCAGGCAAATGCGGAAGTGGAACAGGCTGATTGGGACAGACCTTTGCACTCCGGGGACTATTGGCCTTTAGCAAGATCAAACAGACTTGTAGTAACATCTTTCTCAAGTGAAATGGTTAGAAATCCATCTTTGGAATTTCGCGGAACATACGTAAATCCTGAGGGAAGAACGGTTGTTCGCCTTGCTTATAGGAATTATAACACAGCCCCTTCTCCTGCATGGCATATTTTAGCTTTGAAAGCGTATGAGCCTTTGGAAAGTCTTATAGACTGGAATAACCCAAGGACAGTAATGTTCCCCGGATCTACACCTGCAACGCGAAATGATTGGTTCCTAGCTAAAGATATTACGGCAGATTCGCGTTTTAAACCTTCTAATCCGGATCAGGTCGGAACAACCGGAGTCCATGAGGTTAATTTGAAAAAAAATGATAACATTAGTGGCACAGGTTCTCATGAATTAGCCATTGATTTGGTCCTCAAAGAAGGAAAGACTCTTTCAGACTTAAAAGCTAACGGAAATGGGGTTGACGGTTTGCTTGACATGAGAATCATGTCAGATGAGCAAGACAGAGCAGTCTATACCACAACTCTTATTAATAAAGGCAATAATTCATATGAACTCAAAAAAAGAGTAGTACCTTATTTTCAATACACCACTTCCGCACGTATACCGTCTGTGGGTTCTGCAGGTGCAGATGACGATAAATGGAGGTTCGGTCTTCAAGATGATATATTGGCTGCAAGTCCAAGGATCATAAGAGCGTCAAATGCATACGTTCGATATGGTGTCGACAAGCAGGGAAACAAATACATGGAAGTTGTACACAGAATGGCAAAAGGCGGTTTAAATAACACTGACTCTAAGAATGACCCGTATGCGTATCGTCAAGTCTTTACACCTGCCTTTGCCGACATGTTAAAACCTGTTACCTACGTTGACGAAAAAGGAAACAGAGAAAATAATGTTGTTGCCATAGTTTATCAGGCTGATGTATCTGATGCTGCCTATCCGCCTACTCTGCACCCGAATTTTGATGCACCAAAAAGTGGCAGTTGTGTCAGAGTTGGAAAAGACTTCATCAACAATTCACCTGACGGTAAATATAAATATATTCAAGTCGCAAGAAAGAATGATAAAGACGGTTTCGTTAAAAATGACGGAACAAGTGCGGATCCTGCTTCGAAAACTGCAACTACTACCGAAAATGTCGCTGATACATTTATTAACGGAGATGCAAGCGGATTTACCGGACGTCCCACAATAACGAGATACTACATAGACTCTACAAAATTAAATTATCAAACATTTAATAACATTATGTTCTACAGTGCCATTATTACTGCGAATACTCAACGAGGATTTACAGAATACAGTGCAACGACGACACAACCATTTAATTTTTCTTCGGATGAGACTGTAAACATCGATTTTGATGACGATGCACCTTGGGCTGGTGGTGGTAACACCAGTGAACTTCAACTTATATTTGGCGATAAGATTACAGGTATAGGTCTTTGGAGTAGATTTAGTAAACCAAAACCAGTTTTGGAAAAAAGACACTACGAATGGAAGGTTCCATATGATATAAATATTCCTTCCGGAACAAAGATCAGACTCATGGGTGACAGTGAAAATAATAAAAGTAATATTCCACAATCTGGCGTTACTATATCCAAAGGAACTCAGTTTATAAAACTTACTAAATCAGCTCAAAATAAAACAATACCGAAAATAATTGCCCACAGTGACACAATAGCGCAGACCAGGACCTTATTAACCGCCTATAAACCTAATATTCAGGAAATCTTTACCGATGATACCAAGATAGTAGGTCATTCGTTCTATGAAGGTGCCTTGGCTGAAATCTTAGGCGAAAACGGTGATATGAACGTCAAAATACCTTATGATCAGGAAACAGACACCGGTCAAGCACCTGAATCAGTTGTAGTCAATGGTAAAACCAAGCAGGGTTATAAATTTACCTTTGAAAAGCCTGCTACAAATCCTGAACAAAACGGATGGCCGAGTCTTGAAAAGGATATGCCTATCAGATTTAACAACACCGATATACTCACGAACTCTATTCCTTCTGAAAGTGTCGTTGAACAGGTTCAAGCCAAGGTTGTGTTTGACTTAAACGGCGGAACAATTCCGGCCTCCGGAACTTCAGCACCTGCTTCCTATACAAACAGAACGGCTGAAACTGATTCAATAACGAGAATTGCTCCTTTAAATAAAAACTATCGTAAGATAAAAGACAATAACGGTAACTTTGTTGATAATCCCGCATATAAACAAAACGGATTTGAAACAGCTGACGGAGCCGAAGAAAACAGACGAATGGTAGGCGGAGTTCTTGCAGATCACGACGACAAGGCTCTAACCGGCGATAATTTAAAATATAGACAATTCGTATCACAGACTCCTGAGGCACCTGAAGGAAAGTATTTCAAAGAATGGAACACGAAACCGGACGGAACCGGAACAAAGTTTGAAAAAACAACTCCTATAGATTCAGGTATGACGGTTTACGCTATTTATGAAGATCAAATTCCAACCGGTATCCTGCCGACACAGAAAAAAGCTATAGACTTACTTTTACCGATTTCTCTTGTTTCAATAATGGCAACATTTGCTCTTATTTTAAGAAAAAGAGTAAAAAAGGCTCAAAATTAATAAATGATTTTATCGGGTGACTGAAGTCGCCCGATATTTTTATAAATAAGATCTTAATGCTTGACCTAAAAATATTAATTTGTTATTATCAGTTTTGTAATAAGTTTTATTTTACGGTACATTGATATTTCCATTGAAGGGGAGTAGCTTTAACTCGTTGATCAACATCATGTTGCGTAAGCTTCTGGTCGGCGAGCCTTAATTAGGTAGCAAGACCTTCGGCAGAATTTTTAATCTGTCGAAGGTCATTTATATTAAATGAAAATAGTTTCCTTGTGAAACAGGAGGATTATATGAAATACTATATTGAAAGCTTATCAGAAGTTTTTCGCGATGTTAATAGTTCGGAAAATGGATTGACTTCTGATCAGGCCAAGTTGCGTGCGATAGAAAAAGGAAAAAACAAGCTTGTTGAAGAAAAAAAATCACCTTTGATTTTAAGATTTTTATCGCAGTTTGCCGATCCTATGATTATCATTCTTTTGATAGCGGCAATAATCTCTGCTGTAACTTCTGTTTTACAAAGTGAATTCCCCGCCGATGTGATTATTATAATGTTTGTTGTAATAATAAATGCAATTCTCGGAGTATATCAAGAAAGTAAAGCTGAAAAAGCAATAAAAGCGCTTCAGGAAATGTCTGCGGCAACGACAAAGGTGATCCGTGACGGTAAAACACTTGAAATACCGAGCGAAGACTTAGTCGTCGGAGATGTTGTACTAATTGAAGCCGGAGACGCAGTTCCAGCTGACGGAAGAATTTTTGAGAGTGCAAGTCTCAAAATAGAGGAATCCGCTTTGACCGGTGAATCGGTCCCCGTGAATAAATTTATAAAAGCTCTGGGACTTGAAGGACAAAAAGACATAGCCTTAGGTGATCGTAAAAATATGATGTATATGGGATCGACCGTAGTTTATGGTCGAGGTAAGGCAGTAATAACAAAAATCGGAATGGATACCGAAATTGGAAAGATAGCCGGTGCTCTGTCGAATGCAAAAGAGGAGCAGACGCCTTTACAGAAAAAACTTGCCCAACTTTCCAAAATACTGAGCTTCATAGTTCTCGGTATCTGTATATTTATGTTTGCCTTTGACATAGTAAGAGCATTAATAGTCGGAAGCGAAATAAATCTTGATTTCTTACTTGACTCTTTTATGCTCGCGGTTTCTTTAGCCGTTGCTGCAATTCCCGAAGGTTTAGCCGCAGTAGTTACTGTTGTTCTTTCAATCGGCGTTACAAATATGTCAAAGAGAAACGCAATAATCCGAAAGTTGACCGCTGTCGAGACTCTCGGTTGTGCACAAATTATTTGTTCTGATAAAACGGGAACCTTGACTCAAAATAAAATGACTGTGGTAGATAACTACAGCGAAAATGAAAAAATGCTTGCCGAAAATATGGCACTTTGCACTGATGTCAACGTTTCCGATGACGGAGATTTTGTTGGCGAACCGACAGAAGTCGCACTTGTGTCATATGCGCAGTCTCTTAATCTTGATAAAAATCTGCTTTTAAAAACTTCCCCGAGAGTCGGTGAAGCGCCGTTTGATTCAAACAGAAAAATGATGTCAACCATTCATCAAAAAAATGATGATATTCTACAGATTACAAAAGGTGCTCCCGACGAGATATTAAAACGGTGCACAAAAATAATAAAAGACGGAAAAATTTGTGATCTTTCGGATTCCGACAGAGAACAAATCTTGGGTAAAAACAAAGAATTTGCTGACAGAGCTTTGAGAGTTCTCGCCTGTGGATATAAGAATTTAGAAAGTATTCCAAATGAAATTGAACCGGAAGAAATAGAAAAAGATTTGATCTTTTGCGGACTTGTAGGAATGAAAGATCCTGTAAGACCGGAAGTCAAAGCTGCAATTGAGGAATGTCGTGAAGCGGGAATCAGACCGATTATGATTACGGGAGACCACAAGGACACAGCCGCATCGATTGCTTTAGAATTGGGAATAATTAAGGATAAAAGCGAGGCTATTACCGGTGCAGAGCTGAATGATATTCCCGATGAAAAGTTTTATGAAGAAGTTACAAAATATTCTGTATATGCACGTGTTCAACCGGAACATAAAGTTAGAATCGTAAATGCTTGGAAAAAACGCGGCATGGTAACTGCAATGACAGGTGATGGGGTAAATGATGCGCCGTCAATTAAAAGTGCCGATATCGGCATAGGTATGGGTATTACCGGTACCGATGTCACAAAAAATGTCGCAGATATGGTTTTGGCAGATGACAATTTTGCGACAATTGTTGCTGCGGTAGAAGAGGGTAGAAGAATCTACGATAACATTAAAAAGTCAATTCAATTTCTTTTGTCTTCAAATCTGAGTGAAGTCTTGTCAATCTTCATTGCTAATTTACTTGGGTTCACAATATTAAAACCGGTACACCTTCTCTGGATAAATCTTGTAACAGATTCTTTTCCCGCACTTGCACTCAGCATGGAAAAAGGTGAAAAAGATCTCATGAAACGACCTCCGCGTAAATCATCCGACGGAATTTTTGCCGGTGGCGTAGGTTTTGATATAGCTTACCAGGGTGTTTTAGTAACTCTTTTGACACTTTCGGCTTATTTTGTAGGTCATTTTATGGAAACCGGCAGATGGGAAATTGCCGAAAGTCCGGACGGAATCACAATGGCATTTTTAACCATGTCAATGTGTGAGATTTTTCATTCTTTCAACATGAGATCACAACATGAATCAACCGTATCAATGTTTTTACACGGTAATTTTAATAAGTATATTTTCGTCTCTACCGTTGTTTCTCTTATAACTACGGCTTTGGTTATTGAAGTTCCGTTTTTTGCAAATGCCTTCAATTTTACAAAAATTGATGCGGCTGAATTCTTTACGGCTTTAGGTATAGCTTTTCTGATAATTCCATTGGTTGAAACAGTAAAAGCAATTGAACGAAATATAGCTAAGAAGAAAGTTAAAAGTGCAAGTGTTTAAAAATTCTTAATTTATTATCGAGGTCAAACTATCAAGAAGTTATAAAATATAAACTTATTTTCGGGCGATTATAATCGCCCTTTTTTTTGTAAAAAATTTTAAATATTACATCTTTATTTAAATTTTTAATTATGCGAAATCTCGTTTAATTTGACTTTATTCATCAAAAAGATTAAAATTATAACAGCTTGAATTTTAACCTGTCCTAGGCGTGAAGACGGGTAAGTTATATATTTAATATTGATATTAGGAGGAAACGGTATTGAATACCAAAACGGATAAGATAAAACCTTATTCAAAAATTTCTGTTCCCTCGAAAGAGACAAACAACCGGGGAACTAAAAACAATGTCGGTTCAAAAACCGCAAAAAAAACTGCAAAAAAAACCGTAAGAAAAACCGGAACAACAAACAGAGTCAGAAAAGTTACAAAAAAGGTTACAAATAAAGTTAACGATAAAGTCACAAAAAAATCTAAAACTAAGAAGGATATCAAAATAACATTCTTAGGCGGACTCGGTGAAATCGGAAAGAACATGACCTTATTTGAATATGATAATGAAATGATTTTGCTTGATTGTGGTCTTGCTTTTCCCGATGATGATATGCTTGGCGTAGATTTGGTTTTACCTGATTTTTCTTATGTAAAGAAAAATGCAGATAAGATAAAAGCAATATTCATTACTCACGGACACGAAGACCATATTGGCGGTCTTGCTTATCTTTTTAGAGATGTCAAAATTCCTGTTTATGGAACTCGACTCACTCTCGGTCTTATTGAAGGAAAATTGAGAGAAAAAAGATTGCTCAGCAGTATCAAACTACATGAAATTAAAGCAGGAGACGTTCAAAAATTCAAACATTTTCAAGTTGAAGCTATTCATGTTAATCACTCTATTCCGGATGCTGTCGGATATGCACTTAAAACACCTGCGGGAACTGTTGTTCATACGGGTGATTTTAAGATAGATACAACGCCTATTGACGGTGGTATGATTGATATAAGTCGATTTGCTGAACTTGGCAAGCAGGGTGTTTTGGCAATGATGTCCGACTCTACAAATGCAGAAAGACCCGGATATTCTATTTCCGAAAGTGCAGTCGGTAACTCTTTTGAAAAACTTTTTGCAAAAGCGGGAAAGAGAAGAATAATCGTTGCAACCTTTGCTTCAAATATTCACAGGGTTCAACAAATAATAAACGAGGCCGCTAAACTTCGAAGAAAAGTTGTTTTAGTCGGAAGAAGTTTGGAAAATGTATTTAAAATCGGTGCCGAACTTGGGTATTTAGATGTTCCTAAAAACACTGTAATACCTTTGCAGACGATGAATCAATATCCTTCCGATCAACTTGTTATTATATCTACGGGAAGTCAGGGAGAACCTATGTCAGCCCTTTACAGAATGGCGATGGGCGAACACAAAAAAATAAATATTTCTCCGAATGACTATATCATTATTTCTGCAACTCCCATTCCCGGAAACGAAAAGACAGTCGGCAGGGTAATAAACGAACTCTTAAAATTAGGCGCAAAAGTTGTCTATGAAAATATGTATGAAGTTCATGTTTCCGGACACGCATACCGAGAAGAACTGAAAATGATGTTGAGTATCATTAAACCAAAATACTTTTTCCCGGTTCACGGGGAGACCAAACATCTTTCAAGACACAGAGATTTGGCTCTTAGCGTGGGAATGGATCCGAAAAATGTTTTGATACCGGACAACGGAACAAAAGTTTCGGTTACAGAGAACAGATTGACAGCTCTCGGCACTGTTCCGGCAGGACGAGTATATGTTGACGGATATGGAATCGGCGATGTCGGAAACATTGTTTTAAGAGACAGAAAAAAACTTTCCGAAGACGGAATAATAATTATTATGCTTGGATTGGCACAATACGGCTCATCAATTACAATGAAACCTGAGATTATATCTCGTGGATTCGTTTATGTTAAAGAATCTGAAAATCTGATTGATGAAATCCGCGATGTTGCATTATCTGCCGTTAACAGATGTTTTGGTCAAAATGTCAGAGACCATAATGCAATAAAAAATAAGGTTAAGGAAGAAGTTTCTAAGTTTTTATATAATAAAACTCGCAGAGAACCGATAATATTACCTATAGTTGTGGAGGCATAAATGAAAATATTTTCTTATATTAAAGAATATTTTCTTCACATTTTAGTTTTTATTCTTGCAATTCTTGGAATTATTGTAATCTATATGTATGAACGCGAAATTGCATATGGATTCATAGCTTTTACTGTTATTATTGCCCTGATTGCCTTTTTCAGAAGTATTTATTTGAATCGTAAGCTTGCAATGCAGATTAAGAATGCGTCGCATTATTTGGACTTAAACCAAAGAGACAGACTTGATAAATTTGTTTTGCCTATTGTTTTTGCCGGATCAGAAGGAGAAATAATTTGGTATAACGAAAGTTTTTCGTATGAAATCATAAATGACAAAGTTCTGGACAACGAAAACATTTCAAGCTTAATCGGAAGATCCGACCTTGAAAATTGCAGTGATATAGGAAAATTATCCGTTACTTTAAATTCTTCAAATTATTATGTCTATGTAAGCAAAATAAAGTCCGATAAAAAAGCTTCAAATGATTGCTATATTCTGTATTTTGTTGATGTTACCGAACTGTATAAAGTTAAGGAAAAATATAAAAATGAGGCACCTTTGTTTATCTGTCTTGATTTTGATAACTTCCATAATCTTTGAAAGCTGTTTTGACACTTGTTCGACAATTTGTGCGTCACCGTTCACTTCAATAGTGATACGAGATACTTGCGGGTCTTGTGTAGTACCCACTGAAAGTGAATGAATGTTAAATCCACGTCTTGAAAACAAGCCTACAACTCTTGAAAGTACACCCGGATTGTTTTCGACAAGGACTGATAATGTATATCTTTCCATATTACTTATCCTCCTTGTCGGTGGTTTCTTCGGTTCTGCCGATTTTCGTTTGCAGAACATCAATTGCTTTTTTGATTGCGGGCGGATACGGGATCCCCATTAAACTTGTATTTTCCACGATGGAAAGCAGTTCGTTCAGGCAAAAGCTGATGCAGACTGCATCTCGGATGTAGTTGGTATTCAGCAGAATATCCATCCGAACTGCAACAACGATCAGCATCAAGGTGCAGACTTTTTTCGCCAGACCGAACCAGCCGGCTTTGGAAGAAAGTCCGCCGCTTTCCGTGTGTTTGGATTTTTTCATCATGGCGGTGATGAT
>QWCB01001565.1_pt1 | contig 35058 bp, 33 predicted proteins | sample 1972511 | NCBI WGS metagenome assembly QWCB01 (sample SAMN09866719, study PRJNA288562) | Human gut metagenome isolate term5_stool, whole genome shotgun sequencing... | isolation source: gut | host: Homo sapiens | place: USA: California | reverse complement strand
CATTGAGCCGTTCTATCCGGACCGGATGGCGAACCGCATTCTCGGCATGGGCGATGTGTTGACGCTTATCGACAAGGCACAGCAGCAGTTTGACGAGAAGAAAGCCGCCGAACTGGAGCAGAAAATACGCCAGTCCACCTTCACGCTGGACGACTACCTGGATCAGTTCGAGCAACTCAAAAACATGGGTTCGCTGGAGCAGCTCGCCGGCATGATCCCCGGCGTCAAGCCCGGCGCACTCAAGGACGCGCAGATTGACGAGAAGGCGCTGGCACACCAGCAGGCTATCATCCGCGCCATGACCGCCGACGAGCGCCGACGCCCGGATATCGTGCTCAACGCCAGCCGCAAGAAGCGCATCGCTGTCGGAAGCGGTACCACGGTGGAGGAGATCAACAAGCTGCTCAAGCAGTTCGAGCAGATCCGCAAGCTGATGAAGCAGTTTACCGACATGGGCGGCAAGCCCGGCAGAAAGGGGCGCCCCGGCAGGGGGATGCGGTTCCCGTTCTGAGGTATTCCATTCTGAAACTTTCATGCCGCCCCAGGGCGGAGGAAGCTGAAATCAATAAAACACTTTCTGGAGGAACAAAACAATGGTTAAGATCAGACTGACAAGAACCGGAGCCAAGAAGGCTCCCAGCTACCGTGTGGTTGTGGCGGACAGCCGTTACCCCCGCGACGGTCGCTTCATCGACATCATCGGTACCTACAACCCCATGGTAACGCCCGCCGAGGTCAAGCTGGACGCCGATAAGGCCAAGGATTGGCTCTCCAAGGGAGCTCAGCCCACCGAAACGGTCAAGTCTCTGTTCAAGAAGAACGGCATCCTCGCCTGATCCTCTCCGGGTACACCCTATGGCAGAGCTTCAGACGACACTCCGCGACATAGCTGCCGCTATCGTGGACCATCCGGATGAGGTTGCCGTCACGTGCGAGGAAACCGAGGACTCCGTGACCTTGACCCTGAGCGTCGCCCCTGACGATATGGGCATGGTCATCGGACGCCACGGGCGCATTGCCAAGGCAATCCGTACCGTAATCAAGGCAGCCTCCGCCAACTGCGGGAAGCGCGTCAACGTCGATATCCGCTGATCCGCTCGCAAGGCGGCGCCGCACGGGTTCCGTGCCGGCACGGTCGCTTCACAACAAAAAACACCCGTCTGATTCCGGGAATCAGGGATTCATCGAATCGAAGATTCGTGGAATCGAAGATTCATGGAATCAAGGACGGGTGTTTTTTGCATTCTGCCTTGTACGGCGCTCAGCGCCGGGTCAGCTCCGTGTAGGGACGTTCCCGCTCGATGCACTTGTAGCCGGGGCGCATGATCTTGCCGGAGGACAGAATTTCCTCCATGCGGTGCGCACACCAGCCTGCCGTGCGGGCAATGGTGAAGAGCGGCGTGTACATCTCGGTCGGGATGCCCAGCATCCGGTATACCAGACCGGAGTAGAGATCGACATTGGCGCAGATATCGTGATGCTTGCCCTTGTACGTGTTGAAAACCTCCGGCGTCAGACGCTCTATGGATTCCAGCAGTTCGAAATCCTCGCCGTAGCCTTTATCCTGTGCCAGCTGGCGCGCGTAACGCTTGAGCATGACGGCGCGGGGATCGGACTTGGTATAGACCGCGTGCCCCATGCCGTAGATCAGCCCGGATCCGTCGTTTGCCTTGCCCTTCAGGATGCGAAGCAGGAAGTCGGACAACTCGTCGTCGTTGTGCGGGTCGCGGACGTTTGCTTTCACGCAGTCGAACATCTCCTGCACCTTGATGTTCGCGCCGCCGTGCAGGGGACCCTTCAGTGCGCCGATCCCTGCCGCAATAGCGGAATAGGTGTCGGTTCCGGTGGAGGACAGCACACGCGTGGCAAAGGTGGAGGCGTTTCCACCGCCGTGCTCGGCGTGGATGATGAGGCACAGATCCAGCAGATGCGCCTCCTCCGGCGTGTAGCTCTTGTCGGGGCGCAGGATGCGCAGGAAATTCTCCGCCGTGGACAGCCCGTCGCGCGGATTATGCAGGTTCAGCGATTTGTTGAAGAAGGTGTTGCGGTAGACAGCGTATGCCTGCCCTGCAATGACGGGCAGGCGCGCCACCAGCTCCATGGATTGCCGCATCATATTTTCCAGTGAAGTATCGTCCGGATTGTCGTCGTAGGCATACAGCGACAGGACTGCAACCTCCAGCTTATTCATGATGGAACGCGACGGCGCTTTCATGATGATATCCTCGGTGAAGCGGGGCGGCAGATGACGCAGCATTGCCAGCACATCGGCAAATTCCTGCAACTCCCAGCGCGTGGGCAGGTGCCCCATGAACAGCAGGAAGGCGCACTCCTCAAACCCGAAGCGTCCCTCCGCGATGCAGCCTTCCAGCAGGTCGCATATATTGTACCCGCGGTATTCCAGCACGCCGTCAACCGGGCACTTTTCGCCCTCGTTGACCACATAGCCGTGCGCATTGCCGATGCGGGTCACGCCGGCGGTCACGCCGGTTCCGTCCGGCTCGCGCAGTCCGCGCTTGACCTTGTAGCTGTCAAATGCGGCGGCGGGGATTGTGTAGGCGGTGCGGCACGAGTCCAGCAGATCGCGGAACTCGCTCTCGGTTTTTTCCTCTGCGTCCGGCGGCAGCTGGCAGTATTTCAAGGTGGATTCCAATGACATGAGCGTGACCTCCTCTCGCCGCGCGTTTACGGAATATGGCGGCGTGTAGTAAGTGTATAGAGGTACAGTATACCACACATCGGGCTGATTTGCAAGATGCGTGCGCTATAATTTCAAAATATTTCACATTTTTACGGAAGTTCCTAAAAATAACGATGCGATTTGCATTTCCGGAATCGGAATCCGGCATGGCAAGGCGAAGAATTGGTGGCACACTTGCAAATCCATGCATAAAAACACGAATCGAAACCAACAAGCAAGGGGCGCACCCGGATTCCGGATGCGCCCCTTGCTTGTATAATGTCGTGTATTCAGAGCGGTAAGCGATAGGACGGAAAGATTACTTGTTGCCGCCTGCCAGCTTTTCAATCTCGGCAGCGAAGTCCTCTTCCTTCTTCTGGATGCCCTCGCCCTTTTCAAAGCGGTACATCTCAGCGACAACGATCTTGCCACCCAGCTCCTTGGCGGTCTTTTCGATGTACTGACCGACCTTCATGCTGTCCTCCAGGAAGTATTCCATGTCGAGGAGGCAGTTGTTCTCATAGAACTTGTTCAGGCGACCGACAGCCATCTTTTCCTTGATGGCGTCCGGCTTTTGGGACAGGGCGGGATCGTTCTCGATCTGTGCACGGACGATGGCAGTCTCTGCCTCCAGAACGCTGGCGGGAACCTGATCCCGGTTAATATAGGGGGTGGTGTACGCGCCGACCTGCAGGGCGATGTTCTTGGCGAACTGGGCAAAGCCCTCCTTGTCCGCCACATCCGTGTCGAACCGGACGATAACGCCGATGGAGCCGATGCCGTGAATATACGTGCTGGTGATGCCCTCGGTTACGGCAAAGCGGCGGATGCTCAGCTTCTCGCCGATCTTGAAGATCATCTCCTTCAGCTTCTCGTCAACGGTGCAGTCCTCGCCGGCATACTTGCAACTCATCAGAGCCTCCACGTCAGCGGGCTTGTTTGCGATGATGGTCTTGAGCAGGTTCTTGACGAACTCGCGGAAGAGCTCGTTCTTGGCGACAAAGTCGGTCTCGGAGTTGACCTCGATGATGGCGGTGGTATCACCCTCCTTCATCACATCGACCAGACCGTCTGCCGCGATGCGGGTCGCGATCTTGGACTGAGCCTTCAGCTCGCCCTTCTCGCGCAGGATCTTGACAGCGGCTTCCATATCGCCGTCCGCCTCAACCAGTGCCTTCTTGCACTCCATCATGCCGATGCCGGTCTTTGCGCGCAGCGCAGCGACATCCTTAGCGGTAATAACAGCCATGTTTCTCTATTCCTTTCTGCTTATATCGGTATCGGGGCGACCGGATCACTCTTCGTCAGCGGGCTTCTCGGCGGGAGCCTCGGCTTCAGCCTCTGCCTTGGCGGTCTCCTCGCCCTGGCGACCCTCGATCACGGCGTCAGCCATGACGGAGGAAATCAGCTTGATGGCGCGGATTGCGTCGTCGTTACCGGGGATCACGTAGTCGGCGTCATCGGGGTCGCAGTTGGTATCGACGATAGCGATGACGGGAATGCCCAGCTTCTTCGCCTCCAGAACGGCGATGTGCTCCTTGTGGGGGTCAACGATGAAGATGGCATCCGGCAGGCGCTCCATGGTCTTGATACCGCCCAGGTTCTTCTCCAGATCGAAAATTTCCTTCTGCTTGGCGGCGACTTCCTTCTTGGGAAGCAGATCGAAGGTGCCGTCCTCCTGCATCTTGTTCAGGGTGTTCAGCCGGTTGATAGAGCGCTTGATGGTCTTGAAGTTGGTCATCATGCCGCCCGGCCACCGGACGTTGACGTAGTACATACCGCAACGCTCCGCCTCTTCGCGGATCGCCTCGGCAGCCTGCTTCTTGGTGCCGACGAACAGCAGGGTGCCGCCGTTTGCGGACAGGTCACGCACGAAGTTGTACGCTTCCTCAAACTTCTTGACGGTCTTCTGCAGGTCGATGATGTAGATGCCGTTTCTCTCCGTGAAGATGTACTCCTGCATCTTGGGGTTCCAGCGTCTGGTGTGGTGTCCGAAATGGACGCCTGCTTCCAGCAACTGCTTGATGGTTACGATAGACATTTCATGTCCTCCTTCGGTTTTTCCACCACAGGGGCACAGGCGTACCGATCCCGGCAATATCTGCCGGAACACCGGGCGAGCCGACTGCCGCTGTGTGCGTAATATTTTGCTGTCACAGACAGGACGCCTGCGCAACAAGAGAATTATACCACACTGTACCCTGCTCCGCAAGAGCAGACTTGAAAAATTTACACTTTATTTACGCTTTCGCCGGCTGCCTGCGCTGCCGAGATCCCAGCCAGATGCCCGGTCGAGAAAGCAATCTGCAGATTGTAGCCGCCCGTAGTGGCATCGACATCCAGCATCTCACCTGCGAAGTACAGCCCCGGGCAGAGCTTCGACTGCATCGTGCGGGGATCAACCTCGCGGACGTCCACACCGCCGCGCGTCACGATTGCTTCTGCCAGCGGGCGGAATCCGATCGGTTGCAGCTCCAGTCCTTTTAGGACGCCGATCAGTGCGCGGCGCTCCTCGCGCGTCACATCGTGAACCTTCTTGCGGAAAGGAATGCCGGACAGCTCCGCCACCGGCTGGATTGCCTTCTGCGGCAGGAGATCGGACAGCGCATTGATGAAGTCACGGTTGGAGAATTTTGAAAAATCTGCCTGGATGCGCGCATCCAGTGCAGCCTCATCCAGCGCGGGCTTGAGGTCGATGCGCAGGCGGTAGCGTCCCGCGCGGACGCCCGCCGCATCGGTCATATGCGCCGATGCCGTCAGCACAAGGGGACCGGTAACGCCGAAATGCGTGAACAGCATTTCGCCCATGTCCTCGTACAGAACCCGGTTGCCATGCGCCGTATCCAGCACGCGCAGGCGCACGTTGCGGAGTGACAGACCCATCATGCGCCGGCAGATATCCCCGTCGCACACAATCGGGATCAGTGACGGTGCGGGCGGCAGAACCGTATGTCCCACGGACGCTGCCAGCCGATACCCGCCTCCGTCCGACCCCGTTATGGGGTAGGAGCAGCCGCCGGTGCAAAGGATGACAGTATCTGCCGGGATCAGGCGCTCTCCGATCCGCACGCCGGCGATGCGCGGCGCTGATTCCTCCCCTTTTACCAGCGCGAGCCCGGTCACGAGCCCGGTTTGGTTGCGGACGCCTGCCGCCCGGCAGGTGCGGACGAGCGCGTCCGCGATGTCGCCCGCACGGTCGGACACGGGGAAGACACGCCTGCCGCGCTCGACCTTCAACGCAATGCCGCACCCCTCAAAGAAAGTCCGGGTGTCCTGCGTGTCGAAGCCGGACAGGGCGCTGTACAGGAAGCGGGGGTTCGTCAGTACGTGCCGCAGAAACTCCTCGCGGTCGCAGTCGTTGGTGACGTTGCACCGCCCCTTTCCGGTGATGCGGAGCTTGCGGCAGGGGCGGTCTCCGCGCTCCAGGAGGAGCACGCCGCCGTCCGGCTCACCCGCGGTCTGCAAGGTTTGGGCGGCGGCGATTGCCGCCATCATGCCGGCGGCACCGGCGCCGACAACCAGCACGCGCGGTCGGTCGGTCATACTTTGATATCCCCCTCGGCAGTTGACTCCGGACTCTTGTCGTACACGTCATAGTGATCCCATATCTCTTCCAGCCGATGCAGGCGGTCGTTCACGTCCGCCTCCTTGGCACGCGAAATGGCGACCAGCAGAGCATTGATAATGCTCATCGGCGCGACCATGGAATCGGCGAAGGAAGCCATATCGCTCTGCGCGACCAGTACGTGATCCGCGTCGGCGGCAATGGGCGCCTCTGCGGTGTCGGTCAGCGCGACCACCCGCGCTCCGGCACTCTTGGCGAAGGTTACGGCGTTGATAACGCGCTTGGAATAGCGCGGGAAGCTGATGGCAATCATGACGTCCCCGGCTCCGATATCCATGATCTGCTCGAACAGCTCACTGCCGGAGGTGGTTTCAATGAGGCGGACGTTGTTGAAAACCATGCGCAGGTTGTAGTTTAAGAAGCCTGCCAGTGTTGCGGAGGAACGCACGCCGATGATATAGATGCGCTTGGCGTTCACCAACGCGTCCACCGCACTGCTGAAGGCGCTCTGGTCGATGCCCTCCAGCGTTCTGCGTATCTTGTCCATGTCTCCCAGCAGAACCTTTTCCAGCACGTTGCCGTTTCCGATGAGATGGTTGGTCACTTCCATGCGCTGGAACGAGGTCAGCCGTGTGCGGATCAGCTCCTGGAGCGCCTTCTGAAATTCCGGGTACCCGGCATAGCCCAGCTCGATGACGAACCGCACCACGGTGGATTCGGAGACGCTGACCTCGTGTCCCAGTCTGGCAGCGGTCATATACGCCGCCTTGTCGTAATGCTCCAGCAGGTAGCGCGCGATCTGGCGCTGTCCCTTGGAGAAGCCGTCCATGTTTTCCCCTATGGTGCGAAGAATGTCCTTTTTCATGTCCTTGCGACTGCTGTTACGCGACGCCTCTCCCCTTTGCGCTTACTGCCCGGAGGGAAGCCGGCTGCCCGCGTCCTTTCCACAGATTTGACAGCCCGCCGCATATCCCGGAAGGGGAGCGCCGATCGGACTGCATACAGAATGCATTATAGCATACAAAAACGGAAAAGTCAATGGTAATATTTAACTTTTCGGCGCGTGGGCGGTGGGCAGAGCCGGCGAAGCAAGGAAACAAAGGCAAAAAAGTCCCCTTCCCCGGTGGGGGGAAGGGGACGGATGGGTGGGGCGGAATAGCCCTTGATGCGGCAGGATAGTCCGGCAACGCAACCGGGCGTGCTGCCCCACCCGCTTACCGTGCTCCGTTTCCGTCTGCCGCATCCGTAAGGGATGTGTTGACGAAACAGTAGCGGTCGGTGTAATAGCCACCGGAGTAGCCGTTCCAGATGCACGGCTCGTTGTAGAAGGCCGGCGGTGCAACGGCGTACAACTCGCCGCCTACATGGTGGTGCGGTCCGAGCAGATTGCGCAGATTGTTGACCAGTGTCAGCTCCAGCGTGTTGGCACCCGCGTGCAGGTACGGCGTCAGATCGACCTCGTAGGGCGCCCACAGAACCCGGGTGACCTCCTGCCCGTTGACACGGACGCGGATGGCGTTGATGCCCTGCTTGTGGAAGACCAGCCGCCGGGCGGTGTCGCCCTCCTTCAGCGTCAGCTCGCGCCGGACAGTCAGCTCGCCCGCAAAGAACAGGTAGCCCTGCCGCTCGATATGCTCCAGCGTGATCTCGCGGCGCGGCGCGACCAGACGGAAGGTGCCGTCAAAGAAGCTGGCGTCGTGCGGGATGTCCTCAAAACTGCCGATGCCGTCAATGCCGAAGTCCCCGACAAGGTACATTGCCTCAATCTCCATGTCATAGGTCAGCTTGTTCTTTTCACTCTCAAATATACGGCTCTTTTCAATGTTCTCGTACACCTCGTCCGACTGCCGGAACAGTACGTGCGTCTCAATGACATTCTCGCCGGGCTTCATGAGTCCCGAAATGTCCAGCTTGCGGAAGGAATGATCGCGGAAGAATCCGCAGTCGGTCCGGTCAACCGGCTTGCCGTTGACCGTGATGTCGAAAATTTCCGGTGTCTCGCAGGCAAGGAACAGCTTCTCCGGCACGTAATCTGCCAGCACCGTGAAGGCACAGCGGATATCCACCGGTTCCTTACGGTCGAGCGCACGGGAACCGACGTTCAGGATGTAGCCGTTCTCCTCCTGCAGCACGCCGTCAAACCAGTAGGAGCACTTGTCCAGCGTCAGCGCATTTTCGGTCGCGGACGCAACCGTCCACTTGCCGGCAAGCGTCAGCGCGGCAGGCAGAGCCGGCGCGGAATCGGGGGCGACCGCATGCGGTGTTCCGTCGTCGATGACTACCAGGCTGCCCCACGCCGGGAAGGTGTACTGCCCGAAGAAGGGCTCCAGCTCACCGGTCACGATGTTGAGCACCTTGCCGCCGCACCGGATGTCGGCATGCTGTGCTTCGGCGGTGGAGTTGACGAAGTAGTGCATGGTAAAGCCCTCGCCCGGGAAGCGACGCAGGGTATAGGTAACGGCGGGGTTGTTGATGATGGGGTTGTCCGGCAGGGCATCCGCCGTGACGACCTGCCCGCCGTTTTCACGGAATTCCCTGAGCAGGCGCTCGGTGTTCTCCAGGAACGCGATGTGCGGCGGCAGGATAACCTTCCGGTAGCGCATTTCACCGATGACCAGCGTGTCGCCCTCCACGCGCCCGTGGCGCTCCATCAGAAGCTCATCGCCCAAATGGAAGGGAATGTGCTTGCGATCCAGCTCATCCATGATATTCAGCAGGGCAAGGTTGTAGCCGCCAAGACCTTCGTTTTTGGCGTTGTCGTAGCATATCCACGCGGACGTCTGCGTGTGCATGACCAGCGTGTCCACCGCGACTTCGCCGCGTGCCAGCAGCATCCCGACGCGGGACATGGCGTCATTGAACACCTTGTAATCTGCCCACCAGGGCTGCTGGCAGTACATGGCAGGCGGGTAATCGCGCTTGCGGATGCCGCGCAGGGAGTATCCCTCCAGATGCTGGCACATCAGGTTGATGCCGCGAACCATCATCCATTCGTAGTTCCGCTTCAGCTCGTCATGCCCGACATTATGCCCGCACAGGGCGAAGGTCTCGGACAGGATCTGCCGCTTTCCTGTCTGGGCGGCAGCAGAGGCAAGCTGTGCCTGCGTCAGGCAGCGCCCGATGTCGCGTCCCAGCCAGTCCATGCCGGGAATATCGAAGTATTCGTAGTGCGGCATGCACGCACCGTTGGATACCAGCTGTGACTCAAAGGACTCCTCCAGCACAAGGTGCCCGGTAAATTTCAGCCCATGCGCGGCGCACCAGTCGTGTATCTGCTTCATGAAGTTGCGGGAGAACAGCTCGGTGATCAGCTTCCAGAACCGCATCCGGGTGGTCTTATAGTCTCCCTGAGGCAGGAACAGCTCGATCAGGCGGTCGTAGATCGGCTCTCCGTATGCCTTCTCATACTCGGCAGGCAGGGTCAGGCTCCACGGGATGCCGTTGCGGGAAATCTGCGGCTCGTCCGTGAAGAAGCCGTCAAAGTCGGTTCCGTACTTTTCATAGTACGGTTCGTATATTTCATGCAGGAAATCCGCGATGACCTCCCCGTCCAGGGTATCCACGTAGAAGGGGTTGACATCATAGTAGAAGCAGTAGTTCTCAAAACAGCTGATGACGCGGGGACCGCGCGGATCCTCCAGATCAGGGGTAAAGGTCTTGATGCGCAGGTACTTCTGCTGGAACTTCTCCCCCTTGCCGTTGACTTTCCCGCCGCCGAAGCCGGAGGGCCAGCCATTCTCGTCGTATGCCCATGCGTGCATACCCTTCTTTTTTGCTTCATCGATGCAGGCGCCGACGTTCTCAAACCACTCATTGCCCATATACTCGGTCTGCAGACCGCCCCGGGCGTGCATGAAGAAGCCGCCGATGCCGGCGTCCGCCATCAGATCCACCTGCCGGATCGATTCGGGGACGCTGAGCTTTTCATTCCATGACCAGAACGGTACCGGACGGTACTCGTTGCCTACTGTCTTGAAATCCATTCTGTATCTCCTCTCGTTTTTTGTGACTGTTCCGCGCGGTGCATTGCGCGGTTTCATTATACCATGTGTGTGCGTGTTCGTCAAGGGGCGCCTTGCATATTCACGTGAGATACGATAAAAAGCTCCGCCGTGCCAGAGGCACGGCGGAGCCACGGATTCAATCAGAGTCCTTACTGTCCTTGTCCATGCGGTCGCGCGCCTGCTTTTCCGCCGCCTTGCGGGCAGCTTCCTGCTTGCGTTCACGAAGCTCCTTGCGCGTGGGACGGTCGGAGGCAGGCAGCTCCGGTGTGGACAGACCGGTCAGATGCCAGTCCTTGACTCCGGCGATGTACCCGACCGTGGACACCAGCAGGGCAGGCAGAGGCAGGAGAAAGTACGCCCACCAGCAGTTGTTCAGTGAGATGCTGCCGACCTTGATCAGCGTGTATACACCCTGATACATCCCGTTGAGAAACATCGCGGCAAAGCGAGCCATGCCGGCGTTTCCGCCGGGCAGGAGCGAGAGCAACGTCACAACGCCTGCCAGAACAAGATTCAGACTGTTGGCAAGCAGGGAGATCAGCGCTCCGATGAAAGGGCGAAACGGGAGCTTGCCCAGCTCAACGGAGGTTCTGTCCTTGGCGCCGACCCGCTGCGCTACGCCGTAAATCAGGGCGAGATAGAACAGGATGGACGCAAGGCTGAAGACCAGCAGCAACGTGTCGTTTTCCATCTGAACCGCCGTCAGCGCCAGACAGAAACCGAACAGGGATATGGCGAACTGGTCAAGAAACATCCGCATACTGTCGTAGGAGTAGCGGGAGAAAAACTGCTTCATGTGTATATGTGCCTCCGTGGAAAGGGTATCGTTTCGGAAATCGGTCAGCCTCTATTATAGCGAAAAAGTGTGACCAAATCAACCGCGGAAGACAATATTTACAGTTTATCCACTGAAAATGCACAATCTGTTGCCTTTTTCGGAAAAGCTCTTGCTTTTTCCGCTTAGGTCGGGTATAATGAAGGCATGATAAAAATCCCGCGTGTGCGGGATCCGGAAGGAGGAGCAGACCGTGCGCCATGAGATCGAAGTGAGCGAATTCTCTGCCGTCATACAGGAGTTCGCCGCATATAAATCAGCCATTCAGGGCTGTTCGCAACGCACGGTGGAGGAGTACCTGCTCGACCTGCGCACATTTTTCCGGTACCTGCTTTGCCGGGAGGACGCCGAGGTGCTGAATGACCCCGAGCGCTTTGCCACCGTCAGTGTCCTGTCGGTGGATCTGGAATACCTGCGCACGGTCACGGCGGATCAGATATACGCCTTCCTGATCTACGCCGACTCGGTGCGCGAAAACCGTTCCTCTGCCAAGGCACGCAAGCTGTCCTCCATCAAGGCACTGTTCAAGTATCTGGTCAACAAGCGCGGCTACCTTACCGTCAACCCTGCCGCCAATATTGATTCCCCCAAAAAGAAAAAGGCACTTCCCAAGTACCTGACGCTGGAGGAATCCGTCACGCTGCTCGAAACCGTTGCCGCAGACCGCGATTCGCCCCATCAGGTGCGTGATTATGCCATCCTGACACTGTTTCTCAACTGCGGAATGCGTGTAGGCGAGCTGGTCAGCATCAATCTGCAGGATATTGATCCGCAGTTGCGCTCGTTGCGCGTGGTGGGTAAGGGCAACAAGGAGCGCGTCATTTACCTCAACGATGCCTGCGTCGCCGCCCTGACTGCCCACCTTGCCGAGCGGCTGGATCCGGCAAACGGAAAGGTGACGGACAGGGCGCTGTTCCTCAGCAACCGGGGCACGCGCTTCAGCGACAAGGGGGTACAGCATATGGTGTACAAGTACCTCGCCGCCGCAGGACTGGGAGCGCGGCGGCTGTCGGTGCATAAGCTGCGCCATACCGCCGCTACGCTGATGTACCAGTCCGGCGCGGTGGATATCCGGGTGCTCAAGGACATCCTGGGGCACGAGCAACTCAACACCACGCAGATATATACCCACCTGACCAGCCGGAGCATGGAGGAAGCCATGCGGCATAACCCGCTTGCGGGGATGATGCCGGCATCCCCTGCATCCGGCGCGGCGCAACAGCCGGATGAGCCCGACGCAGATGCCGCCGATCCGTCCGACCGAAAGGAGTGATCCCCGTGACAGATACGTATACACCAGCCGATACATCCGCCGGAACAGCGCTGGACAGCCTGCGCGGGCGTTGTGCGGACTGCCGGGCGTGTCCCCTGTGGGAAACACGCACCAGATCCGTGTTCGGCGTGGGTGACTCCCGTGCGCGCCTTATGTTCGTAGGCGAGGCACCCGGCGGCGAGGAGGATAGGACCGGCATTCCGTTTGTGGGTGCGGCGGGAAAACTGCTGGACCGATACCTGTACGCGGTGGGCATTGCGCGCGAGTCGGTGTACATTGCCAACATTCTCAAGTGCCGCCCGCCGCATAACCGTGACCCGTTGCCCGCCGAGGAGGATGCCTGCATTGGTTATCTGCGTGAGCAGGTCAGGCTGATTGATCCCGCACTGATCGTGTGCCTGGGGCGCATTGCAGCCATGCGGCTGATCCGACCGGATTTCCGCATCACGCGGGAGCATGGGATATTCGTTCAGCGGGGAAAGTATTGCATGACCGCCGTGTACCATCCGGCGGCACTGCTGCGCGATGCCTCAAAAAAGGAGGATATGCTGGCGGATATGGAACGCGTCCGGGAAAAACTGGACGCACTGGGCGGGGCGTGAGCGGGCATCCGGTCAGCCGCCTGCCAGTTGCCGGTATTTCCGTCGGGTTGCTTCGCCGCCGCGAAGATGGCGCTCCTGCTTGTTGGTCGCCAGCACGCGGCTGACCTCGTCGTACAGCGCACGATCCACGTGTCGCAGTATCTCGGTCACATCCTTATGTACCGTGCTTTTGCTGATGCCGAACCGTTGCGCCGTCGCCCGCACCGTGGCACGGTTCTCCACCAGATACGACGCCAGCACCACGCACCGTTCCCGGTCGGATTCCCTGTTCATCATGTCAGCCTCCCCTCCCTGCCGGGTATGCCGCCGGCGGGCTTCTTGCTGAAAATGTATGCGACAGCGACCGAAAATATATCTTCAAAACCGCGAAGGTCAAGTATTGAAAGGAATTATACATGAGTACATCCGTACCTGAAACCGCCCTGCTTGAGGGCATGACCGCCATATGGCGTTTTTGCGCGCGCGGGGAAGGGAACTGGGATTTCCGGTGACGCTGGTCGGCGCGGACGAGCTGGACGCCATGACGGCTGGTAAAACGCACGGCGGCTTTGCCGCACGCTGTTCCGGGCGAACGATTCCGGAGCTGGAAGCCTGTCCCGATGCGATACGCCGGGATGGCTTTTACGTCCTGCCGGAGGGGATTGAGGATCCGTACAATTTTGCATATACCCTGCGCTCCCTGTACGCCGCCGGGGCGGACGGCGCGATTCTGCCGCCACGCAACTGGATGAGTGCGGCGGGAATCGTTGCCAAATCATCGGCTGGTACCTCGGAAAAGCTCCCGCTCTTTTCCTGCGACCCGCCCCGGGCGGCGGAGTTGTTCCGGTCGTGGGGGTTTCGCGTGATCTGCGCGGGCATCCGCGATTCGGTCGATCTGTACGAGGCAGACCTGCGCCTGCCGCTGTTACTGGTGATCGGCGGTGAAAAGCGGGGCATCAGCCGGGGCGTGCTGGAGCACGCCGACCTGACTGTCCGCATCGGATACAGCGACAGGCACGGCTTCCGCGGCTCGCTCCCCTCGGCGGCATCAGCTGCGGTGCTGGCGTTTGAGGTCATGCGGCAGAACCGGTAAGGGAAAACGGAGTAATGGCGCCATGACGGCGGAACACAAAACCTGCCGGAAAACACGGCGGGACACTGCTGTAAAAGGACGGATTCCGGTATGATTTCTGTTGAGACATTCCCCCTGAAATCGGAAACTCTGTACATATACAGAGGCGTGAACATTCTGTGCCTGCGGCACCGTCACCCGGTGATAGAGGTGCTTGCCGTGCTTCCCACGATGGAAGGGGATGCCGTCATGCAGGAGGTGAAGTACTGCGAGGATTGCCGGTGCGCATTTCTGAATGACCTGCAATATCGGCGGATGATGCACAGGTACAGTATCCTGCCGGTACGGATGGCGCGGGTTGCGCATACAGGGCGGTTTACCGACCCGTTTTGTGAGGGCGCGGACGCGCCATCGGAATCTCCGCTGGCGCTGTGCGGCTATCCGGTTCGCCCGGGGCAGGGAAGTGAAACGTCGGCGCGACAGGCGTTTTTGCATTTTCTGATTAAGCACCAGATTATGACTCGCCGGGAGCTGGAGCGGTTGCTGACCGCACTGCTGGAAAGGACGGAAACCCGCTCCGGATATGAGCCGGTCGTCCGGCAATTGCAGTCGGATATCCGATATGTGCGGAACGCCTGCATCGTACCGAACGCTTCGGCGCCGATGCGGCTTATCCGGCGCTGGCGCACATAGGACGGCGCGAACGGCATAATGCACATTTTTTTGACCGCTCACGCACGGTTGCTCGTCACAATGACGGGCAAAAAACACTTGACATTTTCCATATTGTGTGCTATACTATTTGGGCTGTCGGGACGCGAGCGTCCCGACAGGGCATGGTATCTGGGTGTGGCGCAGTTGGTAGCGCGCTACCTTGGGGTGGTAGAGGCCGCTGGTTCAAGTCCAGTCACTCAGACCAATTTCTTGTGAAAAAGAAACAAAAACAGGGTTGAAATCGTATGGTTTCAGCCCTGTTTTTGTGCATTTTGATGATGCAGGCTTTGCGCTACCATTCTGTACATGGTTTTGTGCAAGTCTTGTGCAAGTCCTGTGCAAGGGATTTCTCCTTCGGGGACAAATATCTGCGCAAAATTTCTCTTTCTTTTCCATCGTTCCTTGCAATTGTGTAGAACCCTCAAATCATTATTTTTTGGAGGTCTACCATGGCTTACATCAAAGAACGAGGTGAAAACACCTATCTTGTTAGGATCACAATCGGCACAGACGGACACGGAAAGCCCGTTCAGAAATCCCGTACTTTTCATCCGTCTAAGTCCAATCTTCCCAAAACAAAATTGAAAAAGGAATTGGATGCTTTCGTCGAAGCATTTGAAAGTGAATTTCAAAACACCATGATTTCATATAACGAAGCCGGTTTCCCGCCAAGCGAAGTGCTTGTTGCAGAGGTTTTGCCAAGCTCTCAGCAGATGATTTCGTCAGCACTTCAAGTCATGCCTTATATCCCGCAAAAACAATGTGTTCCCACTTTCGCAGAGTTCTGTGTAGAATACAAACGAGTCAAACAAAAAATGCTATCTCCGACTTCATGGGAACTTTATGAGAAAGCACTTGACAAGTATTATATTCCGATGTTCGGAAACATGTTGCTAAACGAGATCCGACCAACGCATGTGCAAAGAGCAATTGATTTCTTTGCATCCCCTGCCGGAAGAACAGATGGCAAAGGACCGCTTTTAGCTCCGCCTACCATACGGAGGTATCTGACGATTCTGCAATCCGTCATGACACTCGCCCATAAACAAGAATACATTGATACCAATCCGGCGGACACACGAAGACTTGAAATACCGAAAATCGTTGCCCCGGAAGTTGAGGCGTTCAGTGATGAAGAAATAAAGGATATTCTTTCTGCTTTGCAGGAAGAACCGTTGAATATTCGTGCTTTGGTTGCAACTGCGCTCTTTACCGGAGCACGGCGCGGTGAGATCGTCGGGTTGAAGTGGGATGATGTGGATTTTGAGAAGAAACAGATCTATATCCGTCGAACCATTATCAAATTAAAGGACACTCCCGCCTTTGAAAAACTTCCGAAAACGATCAGCAGCATTCGCGGAATTGCCATTCCGGAACTGCTATGTGAGATCCTTTCGGACTATAAAAAAATGCAGGACGACAAAATCGCCCTGCTCGGTGAAAAATGGTTCTCCGGAAATTATGTGTTTACGGAATACGATGGTCATGTAATGAATCCTCAAACCCCGACAAAGCAATTTGACCATTTTCTGAAAAGACATGGCATTCGTCATTTGAAGTTTCACGGGTTAAGACATTCCAGTGCAACCCTTCTCCTATCGCATGGTACAGACATCAAAACTGTCTCCAAACGACTTGGTCATACCTCCATAGATACGACCAACATCTATGTTCATGCACTTGAAAAGACAGATAAAGCTGCCGCCGAGTGCTTTGATCTCTTTGCAAAGTCCTGAGTTTTACCGTTTCCGCCTGCATACATATTTCTGTGTAGTATCAGAAAGAATCGTTTCAAACTGCTCGCTCAGGCACACGCTTTGAGAACGCCTGTCTCTGCGGGAAACATTTTCTTTTAGCTGCATTGTAAACAGCGTTTTGTCATCAAAGGATTCCAGTGCAACGATCTGCCTTGTACCTGCTTCGTAGCAAGGCATTTTGCCATTCCGGATCATCATCCGAATTCTGTATTCGGTTATAGCATTTCCTCCGTCCGAATTGCGGATGTCTTTCGCTGCAGTTCGGACGGTTCTCATTTTGGGAACATAAGCATCTTTGCAACCAAACAACGCAGACAGTTCCCGACCAAGCGTTTCCATTTCAATCAGTTCACGCGCACCGCAAGTCGTATAGGAAACGTCGCCTTCATGAATAAGTCGTTTCAACAGCGTTTCGGTCATGGCTGTGCATGGATCGCTTTCCTGTATTTCACGCACTGCCTGACGCACAGACCGTAGTTTTATCATTTGCAACACCTCGAATAATGCTTTCCATCGTTCCTGATGCTTTCCGCATCCCATCCTCGTAAGGATGAAGATATCGGTTGGTTGTTTTGATACTTTCATGCCCGAGAACTGCTTTTACCGTTTCCGGATCCGTACCGTGTTCTACCATAAGCGATCCGCAGGTATGCCGCAATCCGTGCAACTTCAAATGCCTGATTCCATGACGTTTCTGAAAGTCCGCACAGATACGAGTAGGCGCATACACGCTGATATTTTTTCCGTTTTTGTCCGTAAAGACAAAATCATTTTCTTCCCACAGTCCATGACTATGCCGTTTCTGCCTTGCTTGTTCGATCTTCCATTCATACAGCGCACGGCAGCAACTTTCAGGCATAAACACTGTTCGATTACTGGATAGCGACTTGGGCGATTTTAACTGTTGCTTGCCCCCTTTGGGTTTGTATGCGCTGCGTGAAATGGTAACCGAGCATTTATCAAAGTCAATATCTGACCACATAAGTCCGACAATCTCGGCGCGGCGCATGCCTGTTGTTACGGCAAGCATCAGCATTGCTTTCGTTTCCGCATCTTCTTCCTCAAGTTCCTCAATAAAATGTGCAATTTCATCATCACTGTATACCTCCAGCTTTGGTTGAACGATCTTCGGATAACTGATGTACTTATGCTCAAATGGATTCACTTCAATAAACTTCTGCTTCCATGCTTCGGTAATGACTGAACAGAAAACAGTTGCATAACGCTTTACCGATGCCGGGGACAGACCCCGGTCCCCGGTTGCTCTTGCGTCTGCCGTCGAAAGAAAATCAACAAAGTTTTGAAGGTGCGTCGAATCAATATCCTCAAGCTCTACCATTCCGAACGAAGGTAGTATCAGATTGTCTATAATCTGCTCGTATGTACGGCAGGTATTCGGAGACAAGTGTTTTGTAATGGAAGGATAATAATACTGCTGCACGAAATCTTCCAGTCGTATCCGTCTTCTCGCACGCAACTTGGTGTTTGCTTGCGGTTTTCTTTCATAGCCTCCACTGTGAACCAGTTCTTCAAACAATGCCGCATACTTTTCAGCTGCCCTTCTTGCCACTGCCGGCGATGAACCTGCATTTGCTTTAAATGTCACGGCAACGCTCTGTGGCTTTCCGTTCTTTACACCGTTATATACTCTTACAAGGAAAGCTCCGTTTCCTCTATCTGTTATGCTTGCCATATCAGAACACCCCTCATGATTCAAAATAAGATTCGCTTTTTACATTTCGGAAAAACTCTCGTATATCCTCTTGTGAGCGAATTCGTGTGTACTTTTTCAGGACATCCTGAACTTTTCTTGCATTAGCACCACTGTATGCTCTTGCATCAAGAATGGTAACCAGCCCGGTATCGGTTTCGTTACGGATCAGACGACCGACTCCTTGACGGAGCTTGATGATCATCTCCGGAACGGCAACCTTTTTCACGAACTCCGGGACGGAAGCATACTTGTTCTTTTTCTGCTCCATAACCGCACTGCGAAGCGGAAATGGTAATCTTGCGATGATCACGGAAGAAAGTCCGTCTCCGGCACAATCAACGCCTTCCCACATTGCCCCCGAAGCGAACAGCACGGCATTTTTGCTCTTTTTGAAATCTGCAATTGCCGTTTTGTTGCTTCTTGTCATACATATCAGCTGATAATCGGAGAGCACATCCTTTGTCATTTCATATACGCTTTGCAGGACGCTGTAGGAGGTAAACAAGATTGCCGTATGTCCGTGAGTCGCTTTGACAAGTTCTATGATCTTGTCGGCAATCGCTTTTCGATATTCCTCGCTTTGGTTGTCAGGCGTAGGCATGTCACTCGGGATATACAGTCTCGTGTGGTTCCGATAATCAAACGGTGACTCAGTAGTGGAGGTTCTGACCATATGTGCCGACAAACGGTTAATTCCGTTTTCCTGCTTGAAATATTCGAAATCAGTTCCGTCGCTCATGGTTCCTGAAGTCAATACATAACTTACATGGGTATCCCATATTCGTTTATACATTTCCTTTGCAATTTCTTTCGGTGATCCGCAGAAAGAAAGGATATTGTTTTCATCAGTTTCAATCCAGTGATTCCAATCGTCCTCACTCAGAATTGTCGATATGGCTTCTTTCGTATAATCGATGGAGGACGAAGACACGCTTTCATCCGGTTTTCTGAGTGCCTCAACATCGGAAATTGCCGTATCCAACGAATTCAGGAGATTCCAAAGACCGCGATTGAAAGAAATGAGCGTATTGTTTCCGTTCTCATAATCATCCGCCTGTGTCTTTTCCCGCAAGGCATTGAATAACGTGTCGTTTGCAAGCATAAGCCTGTCAAGTGCTGTTTTGTATTCTTTGGCCGTGACCGTTTCCTTCTTTAAGGTTTTAACAATCTTGATGTAATCCCGAACAGATTCCTCATCGAACCGGACTCCGAATGCGTCTTCGGCAGCAGTTTTGAATTTGTGTGCCTCGTCCAGAATTACGAGATTGCTTGGACACAAGATGTTTTTTGAAGGATTATCTTCGTTGGGCTTTCTTTTGATATATGCAAGGTACATATTATGGTTAGTAACCTGAAAATCATAGTTTTCAGATTTCGTCTGCGCCACATACCATGCGTACCCACATGAACTTTTCAATTCGCATCTGAAGCAAGTGCTTTTTACGCAAATTCTGTCTTTCAGTGAAGGTCGCAGGTCAAAACGATCAAGATCCACCAGACCATCTTGAACTTCCATTTTCTCGAAGCGTTCAATCGTCTTTTGATATTTTTTATACTTGGCAATTTGATTATAATAGTTCTGATATCGCCTGGGACACAGATAATGCTCTTTGCCTTTTCTCAGAGAGACCGTAAGGGGTTGATCGATCAAACCGAATGTATACAGCATATTGGAAAGACGCGGAATTTCCTTTTCCACAAGCGCTTTCTGAAGCTCAATACTGGATGTCGCTACGGTTACCGGATTATCACTGTATTTTAGTGCTTTCTTTGCCATAAAGCCGGCAACCAAATATGCCATTGACTTTCCCGTACCGACTTCTGCTTCATTGATTGAAATGCATCCGTCGCGTAAGCCTTCGTACATCTTTTGCGAGAGTTTGATTTGTTCTTCCCGTACTGCATAACCGTGATACGGTAATACTACACGAAAAATAAAGTCAATTGCTTCGTTCGGCTTGATCGACACTGTTTCCAAATAGCGGATATCGCCGTTGTATTTGATTGAATGCAGGATATTCGCAATCAGTCTCGGATAGGTTCTTTTGGTATAGAGTTTTCTATTACTGTTGATATACTTCACCTCGGTTGCGAGTTCTGTATTCTTGTCTATGGCTATGTAGCGAAGTGCCACATCGCACACATGGTAAATGATGTATCGGTCTTCAAATGTAAAATCGTATTTTCCGTCCCGATACGCTTTTCCTTTTTGTTTCAGTTCTTCAAATTGTTCTTTGTCGTTGTAATGAATCATTCTTTCTCCATTCCGTTGAACGGCAGAATGGTATGCAGGAACCTTTCGGCTCCTGCACAGTAGTTCTGCCGTTCAACCATTTTTATTAAAATAGTTTTTGGCATTGCCGTATTTCTTTCGTCCCCCGGCATGAATGCATATGTTGCCTGCATTCGGGCGGCATGCCAAGTACCTCGCAGCATCTATGCCGCAACTTCTTTTGCGACAACGAGGATCATCTGCGGATTAACGGACATCAAATATTCCAGCCCGAAAACCCTCAGCTCGCCCACCGGCAAGCCGCACCAAGTACGGAAGTATCATTATTCACTCAGCACCTGTCATGGCTTGCTGCACGATGCTGTAAACCGTGCAGTCCGGCACAGAATGGATCGCTCGCCCATCTTTTCAAGAGAAAAAGTCGGGGTCATGGCGCTCCTGCCCGGCAGCTTGTCCTTTCGGACGGGACTGAGAGTAACCTCGGCACACCGAATATTCAGTTGTCAATGACCTTGGGGATCATTTATCCCCTCACCCTGTATTCCACACTTTTTTCGAGTTTTACAACCAAAAAATCAAAAAAAGTTTCTAAGTTTTTTTAGCATCCGGTTTTTATCCTTGTTGATCATCTGCTGAGTCTTGCCTAATTTTTTTGCCACATCTGCTTCTTTCATTGGTGGATTACTGAGAAACAGGTCATAAATCAGCCGATACTCACTCTCCGAAAGAGAGCGAAGTGCTTTTCGCAATGTTTCCAGATCCATCTTGTGCATGACCTCAGCGGCAACATCTACAGATTCATCCGCAATCAGTTCCTCGCCCGAAAGCAGATCGTCCGGATTGCCGTTGCCCTGCATGGCATAGAGAGAAATTTCCGTAAATCCTGTATTCTCGCGGATGTCATTGACATACTGCTTCCGGCGTTCATCCTGACGATAGTCTTTGATATATTCGGCGGGAATTTCAACAAAGACTTCATCTCCGCCGTCCTCATAGTCATTGGCTTTCATGAATCGCTTCGTTTTTCCTTCTGCCGATTTCAGATAGATGTAAGCCTCCTTGCCGGAAATGCGTGAGAATCTCCGTGCATCTGCGTATGATCTGTATTTTCCGTTCTGATCTTCGTAATAGTAAATAGCCATTGTAATCTCCTTAAATTTTTGATTTTTGAATTTGCGGGTGAAACCAAAAATCGGAGATTACGGGTGCCTTGCTATGTAGGTCTGCCAGTTCTTCATATTGTTCCTTTCGCCGGAACAGACAGACCTTATCGAAAGCCAACAAAAAAAGAGCCTGACAAACAGACTTACCCCTTGGTTGGATAAGGTCTATCTGTCAGGCTCTTAATGATTCTGTTTTTGCAAGCGGCTCATAGGTCGCTTACCGTGTCAAGTTCAGCTCTCTGCGACAAATTTTCGGCTCGGCTATTTGCACATGGAACTCATACGGTTGATTCTGCACTGTTCGCCTGCCTCTATTCAGTTGTGTTTCCTTTTCAGCAAGCCGGTTGCGGCTTTGCCTGTGTTCTGACCGGCTTTTCCGGCGCAGTCAGCATTTCTACCTTCAAGGTGGATTCTTTTGTGTCGATCAGCAGATCCGTGCCGCATCGGCAGTGCACCTCAAGCTCTTTAGTTTCCTGCGCTTTACCTATTCGCGTCCCGCATATCGGGCACATGATATACAGCTTCATAATCTATCTCCTCCCGTTTTCATGTTTGAAAACATTATATCCAAAAAATATGTCCTCCGAAAAGGCGGTAGCTACCGCCTTTTCATCAGATCAGCCCATGTTCTCTCAGGCGTATTTCCATCGTGGCAGAGGATACCTTGAACAGGCTCCCCAGCTGTCGTGGGTAATTGTCGGAATGCCCGGCCGCTCTCAACCGGTTATATGCCTTTTTCATCTGTCCCGTTGCCACAAGGTAATAGGAGGAGAGTCGGTTTGCTTCCCGTTCGATTGTGTCGTCGTCTTCGTTTTCTTCTCCGAAAAGCAAAGCCGGAACCTGTTCGTTATCCGTAAAATAGCTCTTGTGCAGAATATAGTGCGCCAGCTCGTGTGCCATGGTAAAGCGAAGGCGGTTCTCATAATGTTTGTTTTCCGTCAGCCGGATATCTATCAGCATGGTGTTCGGCGGTACATTGATCAGGGTATAGCTTTGGCTTTCCATATCATATACGGGAACATGACCGCCGTCGAATATCATCTGCCCGAGGGTCGTCATGTTTTTGCGCAGGTGGTGATACTCGATGGAGATTCCGTAGCCCCGTTCGATAATATCTTCTATCGGAATGGCTCTCGGCTCGCCGCAGACATAGCTTCCGCAGCCGATTCGTTTCAGCTCGCGGACAGCAAGATATTCAAGCCTTGTGTCCGCAAGACGCCTTTTCATATTGCTCACTTTTTCGTTTCCCCCCTGTGTTCCCGGAGCATTTTCATAAACGCCTCCCATTCTTCATCCGTTGCGTCAACATCCTTTGCCGTCCGCAGTGCGGTCAGCACCACACGGTTGTCATTCAAGAAGCCTGTAAGATCCGCCGGCACGGCATTTCCCGTATTTTTGGAATTAACTGCAAGGTCGTACATTTCCTCCCTTTCCGCCTTTGAAAGATTCAGCACAACAGTAATGCGTTCCAGCACATCCGCACCCGGGGCAGGTCTTCTGCATTTTTCGATGTTGCAGACATGCTCTGCGGATATGTCCATTCTCCGTGCAAACTCCCTAAGGGTAATCTGTCGCTCCTTTCGCTTTTCCGTGAGAAAAGCCCCAAACGTCTTTTTCATGGTATCACCGTCTTTCCTGCTTGTTTTCTGAAATGAAAACATCGTAGCTCTATTATATCAGGTTTTCGGACGTTGTCAATAGTGTTTTCAAGGCAGAAAACGAGCTGGTCGAAATTTCGACCAGCTCGCGTAAAAATCTTATGAAAAGCGCTTTATCATGTCGGTAAACCCGTCCACAGCTTCCTTCGGGGCGACAATCCTGATCCCGCCCTGATAATTGAACACCCACGAGTAAAACGTCGGACCGATTCCGGCTTTCACATAGGCGCAGAAGTGCTCCGGATCTTTTTCGGCGTCGTATTCGGTTTTGACTTCTTCGCCGAATTTATCAATGATATTGTTCATCGTGTCGGTCGAGCAAAGCAGCGTGACCTCGGTGCATTCTCCGTCAAACATCAGAAAGGTTGATTTAAAAAAGTCATCGATATCAAAGCCTTCCTCTGGCGGAAGCGCGTCCTTATCCGATATGCGGATGGATTTCATGCGGTCGATACGGTACACCGTTTCCTCTTTATATTTGGCGTTGTAGCCGATTACATAGTAGTTATCGTTATTCCATGCGATGCGATGCGGATGACATTTATAGAAATATCCATCGAATTTCAGAACCTTTTCCTTTGTCGGCAGGTATGTATAATACTGAAACTCGATCATTTTCCCCTGCCGGATTGCCTGTTCGATCAGATCGATGGTGTAGTAGATATAGCTGTTGTCCGATTTGACGCGCCTTGTAACATAGATATTGCGGTTGAGTTGTTCCGATTCGTAATTGCTCGTAAGTACCGCGAGCTTGCCTATCAGCTGCTCACTTTTTTCCTGCGGGATGAACCTTGCCGCTTCGACGGCATCGATCAGTAGCTTCAGTTCAGGCAATTCAACAATGCGGGAGCCTATGAAATATCGGTTCATGCGTGAACGGACGCAGATAATGTCAATGCCAAAGCCCGCAAGCTGTTCAATGTCTCGCATGACCGTATGTCGGTTGGCGGTTATCTTGTTCTCATTAAGATACCGTATCATATCTGCAATGGTTGCCGTATGTGCTTCGTCTGTTTTTGTCCACAGGTATTGAAGCAGATACAATGATCTGTTTGTTGTGGGCATACCGTTACCTCATTGTGTTTTGTTTTTTTGGGAAGTATGTTCGTTTCCTTGATAGATCGTTCCTCTCATCGCCAATACATCTCAATGATTATTTCATCTTTGATGATGGAAAAACTATTTGATTCGCTTTTGTATATCCTCGACGGATGGCAATTGCTTGCTTAATTCTTCGGGTAAAGTGCTGCCGAATTTGTATTCGCTTATCCCCATAGGTTTGCTCATATCCTTCAAGGAGTATTCCGCCACGAGATTGTTTTTGCTTTTACAAAGCAACAATCCGATTGTGGGGTTGTCGGTTTCCTTTTTTCAATTCTCCGTCTACTGCCGAGAGATAAAAATTCAGTTGTCCCGCATATTCGGGCTTGAAGTCGCCTGTTTTGAGTTCAATTACGATATAACAGCGGAGATTAAGGTTGTAAAACAGCAAATCGATATAAAAATCGTCGCCGCCGACGGTCAGGTGATATTGATTACCGAGAAAAGCAAAGCCCGTGCCGAGTTCAAGCAGCAGTGAAGTTACTTCTCTTACGAGTGCGTTTTCTATATCTCTTTCAACCATATCTTCCTTGAACGGAATAAAGTCGAACACATACGGGTCTTTCATCGTTTGCGTAGCGAGTTCGCTTTGCGTGGCGGGCAAGAGATTTTCAAAATTAGAAATTTTGTGAGCAATCACCTATCGTTCGTAAAGACCGCTTTCGATCTAATGTACGAGCACATTGCGCGACCAGCCGTTTTCAATGTTTTTTTCTATATACCATTTACGAATTTTTGTATCCGATATTTTATCGAGAAGGACAACATTATGTCCCCACGGAATTTGTGCAACAACCTGTTGCACAAATTGCTTATCGTACTCTGCGGCAAATTTCGCCATAAATTTTAGATTGCGAACGGAATAGCCCGTAGAACTCGGATATGCGATTTTTATATCTTTAGCAAGGTTATCAATGAACTTATTTCCCCAAGTTTTGTGTTCATTGATAATGCTTCCTATCTGATGATAAAGCAGCGTCAGCTCTTTGTTTACATGCAAAGCCGCACTGTACTGCGCCTTCGATATTTCCGTTTTTATAGACTCGATTACCCCTAAATATTGATTATCGTTTATAAGCGTCCAATCACCTCAAGCACACCATGCTATTTGCCTTTTTTCAGTTGCTTATAGTATAGCATAAAAAAACGAAATTTTCAATGACTTTTACCATGTTGTAGTAACTAAAGAGGCGGTTTAGCATTTCCTGTACCGCTCAACAGCCACATCATCGCACCTTTTTACATAAGCTACGATGATGTGCTGCGCTTAGTGTTGATTGTGAATATCGCATATGCTTCTTATGTTGGCTCTGCTCAGTATTCCCGCAACATACGCCTGCTCAAGGGTGTACAGTTCTCCGTCTTTCCATGCATATATCTCGTTCGCGTCATTATATCGGATGCGGACTCCCGCAACAGTTACAAAGCAAATGGCCTGAGCGTAAATCGCCTCACTGTCAGAGAACATCATAACAACGCAACCATTATAGGTTCCGCAATATTCTTCAACGCCAACGCTGTCGGTCGTCATATAATCGGGATACCCGCTTTTCGATTTCCTCATATCCAGATATGCTTGCTTTATCTGAAGCAATTGCTCCGACTCTACCTCTCTGACATCCGGTTTCGCAACAAGCAACCCGAATACACTTACTCCCATTACATTCATCACAAGAGTCACCGCGACAATCACAACAGCGACAATTGAGATAATCACTAAAAAACGCTTCTTTTTCATATGGCTATACCTCCTCCTCTTTATTGCGCAAGAGTAATACTCCCGCAATCGCGTCCTTCCGCCTCGTCTGAAATCTGCGCTCCATTTTTCGCTCCTCCTTGCTCACGCTTTTGAAGGAAAGAGAATCGTATCATTTTTTCCTTCATAAATATGTGTCAGCTTTTTTTCGATTTTTTCGCATGCTTTCTGAAAATTTTCAAGGATTTTCAGTCGGACGTTGGTATAAAAAAGACTGAATTCCCGTCGCCCGGATATTGACGCGAGATTCCTGAGATAAAGTCGTACAAAAGGCTTACTTTATAAATGCACAAGAACGTGCAAAGCAAGCGGACGAGCAATTCCTTTCGGGGTTGTTCGTCCGCTTGCTTTAATGCATACTTAAATCAACGCAAATAATCTACAAGAAAGCGAATGTTGCAGATTTCATTCAATCGCCCATACCAAAGCTATCTTGAGATAAGTTGTTGATGAAGCAGGGATAAAATCAAATAACTTCACTTCAATGTTAAAATTACCATCAGAAGAAGCCGTATATTCAATTATTTCAACATTGTTAAAAGATGAAATTGAGGATTTCACCGGAGTGTTACTTCCGCTCTCGTATAGTCGCAAATCAACATCGTTAACATACCCGGCTGTAGAAATCGCCCCATCTTCACTCTTGTCAAATGTCATTACGATTCGTATGGTTTGTCCGCTTTTAAGAGTAACATTTGTTTGATACGTGGGTTGCCCGGTTATAGTATTCAAATTGATTGAATAGGTTTTGTCGTTATATGTTTGGGCAATGTCCATCGACCTTCTTGCACTCACCAATCCGGCTCCGCTTCTGTCTCTGATCCACGTATTCCCTACGATGGAGTTATTTACGGTGGAAATCTGGCTGTTTGATGCACCAATCACAACCATCGCCTTCGTTCTCGTGGAATTGGAACGAAGAGTGTAGCGATACTGATGTAGTTGGGCGATCATGCCAGTGACCAATGGTGCGGAGCAGCTCGTTCCGGTCGCACTGTTGATCATTGTTCCTGTGGAAACATAGGCTATACTTGTGCCAGGCGCAGACACCTCCGGTTTTGCGGTCATATAACTTGCTTCATCGTATGAAGACGAAGAATTAATAGAATAGTTCGGGCTGAGCGTTGTATATGTTCCGGATTTGGTGCGCAAATTCCCAACCGTAATTGCGTTATACGCTTTTCCCGGGCTTGAAATACAAGGATACTGCGGATCGTCCGGGTCGTCAGTAGGATCATTGTTGCCAGCGTTTCCAGCAGCCACAACGAAGGTGATTCCCGTAGACTTCAAAACATTATCCACTTCACGGTCATATGTTGCATATTCGAGCGTGTTTCCACTTCCTCCGCTGTAGTTGATAACCGTAACACCCAGTGCCGCCAACTGTGAAATGCCATTCATAACGTCAGACCCATAGACCACCGGCATCTGATAGACGGTTGCTTTCGGAACAACTCCCTCATACAACCTGCCATTTACGGTCACAGCCTGCCCGACGATGAGCGTGGTAACCATGGTTGCGTGTGATGTTATGGTAGGCGTAACATATGTTCCATCGGTTCTTTGGTTTGCCACATATTGAAGCTGTGTATTGGGTATGGGAGCAAGTTGAGTTGCAGAGGAATTATATCTGCCGGCACCCGCCTCCAGTATGCCAACTTTTACATTCGTTCCACGGTATCCGCTACCGTTGTTGTATAGGGTGCTTTTTGTTCCTGTGCTTGAGTCGGTTCCTATCTGATTTTGAACCGCAAACAGCGATGGAGTCTGTACTTCGTCAACATATGGGGAGATGCGCGTTACTTCATCATGTCTGGCGTAGGATGCAATCTCGTCTTTTGTAGCATAGAGAATGATCGTGCCGGTATATGTTCCGCGGTATAGTATTTCCGAAGAGTTTCTGATCTGCTTATTGATGAAGGAGCTATTGTACTCCGAATACAGTTCCGAGATAATTCTTCTTTTCGATAAAATGTATTGGTCGTAATCTTCAGACAGTGCTTCTTCAATTCTGGAAACGGATTCTCCTTTTGCCAGCATCGCTTCGGAAGGTTGATATGCTTCTTCATTTCCGAACTTTGCAATTACCGATCCGGTAATTGCGCTGACAACAGTGCGCTCGTACAGAACATCATCTTCGTAAATCATTGAGTCAAACTTCGTTTTTGCCTTTAATCGTTCGCGTATCGTTTCGTCCGAAATTGTCTTTCTCCACAGACAAACAAGATACTTGTTTTCCCTGACATCGGCTTTTGAATAGAGGTTCGAATCGATCTTGCTGTCCGTAGAAACACTTAAATCATTGTGCGTCACGCCGACAGCAGAAACGTTAATTTGAAAGAGCATAACAACAACCAACAAAATTGATAGACAAATTCTCGAATGGGTTTTCATCACAGTTCTCCTTCCTCGTTTACAGTTTTTGTTTGTCAGTGAATTTCTTCCGGTTGCGACAGTGATTTTTCTGCACTGTCAATAAAATAATCACATCTGCCGGATCGGATGTTCTTTATTTCATTGGGCGTTGCTGAAAAAACAAAATAACCTCCTTTATATACAGCGTCAAGCCCCAATGAGTTCAACCATTGTTTTTCATTTTCCAAGAACTCGGCTTTTTGTTTTCGGCGTATCTGATCCAAGTATAGCAACAGCTCTTCGGCTTTTTCGACGCATTCGTTGTATTTTTTCTCAATTTCAGCATTTGGTCCTTCTTTTAGCTGCGCATCAAGCTCAATCATACGTCCGGTATACTTTTCATATTCTTCCCACCACTCATCGTATGTCTTGCCATCATATCGGGCATCAACGCTGTCCTGCAAATAAACATCAAACAGATTCACAACCTTTAACCTGACGTCCAACAGTGCGTCCGCAGCCGTTTTTTGCATTTTTTGACTCAACGCTTCGCTGATGGTAACACCCTTGTTGTAGCTTTGCGCTCCTTCAATGGGTGGTGAGTATTCATTGCCGGCATTTGTTCCTCCGGGTGTTGCGTCAGACGGTTTTTCAGACAAGTTTATGTTCATAATATAGGGAATTGAAATGATACAGAGAATAAATACACAAAGCCCCGCAACCAATGCAAAATTCTTTCTGCTCGGCATTGGTTTCTCGGCGTTTTCGATAGCATTTGCCTTTCGGATAGTGTCATCAACAACCGCACTTTCCGGTTGAATCTGACTTTTTATGCGGTTGAAATTCGGTTTCATAAATCACAGTAACCTCCAAGTTTCTGTTTCAGTAATGCTCTGCCGCGAGACAGTCTCATAAACACCGCCGATTCCCGTATGTGCAAAACCGAGCATATCTCCTTAGCGGACAATCCTTCAAAATAATACAACGAAATCACGGTTTTCAAGCTTTCCGGCAACGACATGACAGCTTCGTAAACAACGACATCTTCCTCGTGTTCAAAGTTTACAGGGGAAACAACTGAATCAATCGGCACATATTGATGTTTTTTTCGATGTGAAAAAGTGCGCTTACAGCAATTAAGCGTAACTTTAATCAGCCATGCTTTACGGTGTTCTTCGTCATTAAAGCTCTGTTTCTTTCGATAATACGTAAGAAAGACTTCCTGCAATATGTCTTCTGCGTCCTCTTTATGACCGACCTGCATCAAGGCAATCCTGTATATTGTTTCGGAATAGTGAGTAACAACATATTCCGGATCATTTTCAAGTATTGTACGGCTCTTTATATTCTCGGCTCGGGATAAATCAAACGGCATTGCGAGATCCTCCTTTCGCAGCTGTCTCATGAATGTCATTCAAAATCAAATATATTATATCATAACCATGAGGGAAAGTCCACCGTGCTTATCTGAACAAATACCCCTTATTCAAAATGGTGGTGCTGAAGATAAACAGTATTGTAGATTGTTCTGCGGGCGAAATGTATTTTGAAGCCACAGCCGGATCTATATATCTTGGATCGATCAGAACGACTTTTGAATAATTGTCAACGAGCAACGGTGCAAGTGAGGAGGAAAAGGAATCTCGGATAATATAAAGTTCCTTTCTGGTATCATTAGAGGGATTTGTGATAATCAAAATCGGCTTTGCTCCGGATAGGTATATGTTATACGGGTCTATGCCTCCGAATTCCGCAACTTCATATAGTTGACTGTATTCTCCCTGCAAAGGGTCATAGACAGTACAATCATCCAATATTTCATTTGTCAAATAAATCAATTGATCTGCGGAGATAGGAAGCGCTGCTTGTCCGAAGTATGAACCGTAAAACGGCTCCAGCTTATGCTCGGTATATTGTCGCCTTGGTATACTTTCTTCCATAGCAGAAAGAATGATATCCGCAATTGGTATAATGGCTTCCTGTTTCCAATGCAGGTCGGTTTTGTAGTACCGCTTAATCGAAAGCTCTCTAGAAACATCGATCAAATGAATATCCTCTGCTATTCTGCTATCCATGATTTCAAATAAACTGGTATAGTCATATGCCAAATGTCCGCTTGGCAGTGCAAGAAAATAGTTTTTGTCGGGAATGATGCTGTAAAATGCTTTTTTGCCATCGAACAGTTTGCGGTAGATTTCATTTATCTTATCTGCCGCCTCATCCACAGCCTCTCCATCCAACGGATAATCCTGCTTGCAAACATGCCCTTTGTAGAGATAGATATCGTTATTGTCCGCTTTCATGAAAAGAAACAATTCTGCGGACGCCTTGAATGTGCGCAAGGATTCTCTGGCGGGAAATTGGTCCTGCATATATTCTTCAAACTCATCAAAAAACTTCCCGTTTGTCAAAGACTCTTTGTTGATTTCGGGAAGCTGCTTAAGTTTTCGTCTTTCGCTTACCGACAGCCCTGCATCCGGGCAGATAAAAAACGAAAAGGTAAATCCAAAAACAATGAGTAGAAAAGTTGTTGTCGTAATCCATGCTTTTACTTTGGGATACATATCACGCCCCCTAAAATCTGAAGTATAAAAACGGATTAAATGAGCCGTCAACAAGATATGCCGTTGATAAAAGCAGGAGCATGCAGGCATATGCCGGCTCGATAATCGCTGAGAACGGCTTCTTTTTGAATTTTCGCGCAATATTGGTTACAAGAGGCGTCGCCGCTATAACGGCAACAACAAATGTCACGGCATAGCTGCGCAGGAGATAAAGAGTTTCTGCTTCTACCAAGGGTATCTGAGAAAAGCCAAACATGGCTTTGAGGTTGTAAACGGCGTCAAGCATATCATCTGATGAGAAAATGACAAATCCGACAACGACGAAGAACATCGTGTAGACAATGCCGAACCCCGACGGAAGCTTTTTTAACAGCTTTCTCAAAAACACTTTTTCCAAAATAAGCAGTACGCCGAACATGGCACCCCAGACTGCAAAATGCCACTCCGCTCCGTGCCAAAGCCCGGTCAAAAACCATACAACAGCTATGTTTATAAGCCATCGCCATTTAGGGACGCGGTTTCCGCCAAGCGGAATATAGACATAGTCTCGAAAGAAGGTTCCGAGGGATATGTGCCATCTCCTCCAAAAATCCGTGATGCTGGTTGAGATGTAGGGATAGTTAAAGTTTTCGGATATATGAAAGCCGAACATTTTACACAACCCGATTGCCATATCGGAATAACCAGAGAAATCGAAATAGATTTGAAGCGCAAAAGCAACAGCGGACATCCAACTCAGAACGACAGTTTTCTCGTCCATATAGGCAGCTACTTTCACAAGCGATGAAAGAGAGTTGGCAAGCAGGACTTTTTTTCCAAGACCTATACAGAAGCGACTGATACCATGACTGAAATCATTAATGGTGCATTTCCTGTTTCCAAGCTCTTTTTCAATGTCACTGTATCGGACAATTGGTCCTGCAATCAATTGCGGAAACAATGTTATGTATGTTGCAACGCTGCATGGATTTTTGGCTGCACACATGTCGCCGCAGTATACATCAATCGTATAACTCATCGCCTGAAAGGTATAAAAGCTGATCCCGATAGGCAAAGCAATATGAAGAAGCGGCGCAGAAGCAGAAAACAATGAATTGAAGCTGCTGATAAAAAAGTCTGTATATTTATAGTAGCAAAGAATTACAAGATCTGACGCTACCGCTATTCCCAATATTACTTTCGCGCACCTGCGACTTCTGAACCGTTGAATCAGCAGCCCGGCTCCATAGTTCAGCAAGATGGATGTAATCATCACCCATACAAGACGCTGTTCGCCAATGTAGTAGAAAACCAGGCTTGCAACCAGCAACACATAGTTTTTCAAAAAGCAAGGAACAGCATAATATACGATAAGAACAGCAGGAAGAAAGCAATATAAAAATGAAAGCCCGGCGAATACCATATTACTTAATGTTCAGGGACAGAAACGCCTCCTTCAACGATGCCGTTTCCGATGCATCCCCCATAATCAGGATAACATAGTTGCCATTGGACTCCACGACTACCGACTCTGCCGTTGCACACTCCCACTTTTTCGGATTGGCGTTGTCTTTGACGGCAGTAATAATCTTTTGGATATTTGCGCCTTCTTTCGCTTTAAGCAGGCACATAGAGAAGGCTACTGCCGAAACATTGGTCTCCGAATACACGGCAAACTCGTAGTCAATGGATGTTCCAAAATACCTCGAAGCTCTTTTTGCAGAAATTTGCCCTTGCTTTATCATTTCGTCACGATTTTCACTCAGATAATAATTCCTGTATACACTGTCTTTTGCTGCTTTGTATATCCGGTCAACTATACTCAGCATATATTCTTTATCCACTACAGGGTTATCTCCGGTCGTCTCAGAGGTTGTGCCACTGTTTCCGCTATTTGTAGTTTGATTTCCGGCTAAATGACTGCTGGTATCCGAGAAAACGCCGGAGTTGTCAGTGGTCGTCGTTGATAAAGTACCCGCCGGTGGGTCAAGGTTTGTTTTACCGCAGGAAAGCATAAACATCAATATGAAACCCACAACAAAAAGCGCAATCATTCTCTTCACAAGAACACCGCCTTTCAAATTATTCAACCAATTATTGTTTTATCCTATATATAAATCGTCGTTTCAGGCAGAAACCTAACATAAAAAGCAAAGGTTTTTCGAAAATATTTTCAGTCAACGCCTCTCTAAGGTTTTGTTTTTTGATTTGAGATTTTTTCTGGCAGACAGTATTATTGGGGTTTGATACACCGCTGTCCCATTTTTTGATCAGAAACACTTTAATCGAATGATCGGGAACAAGCCTCTCAGCCCTTCTTTGAAAAAACACCGTTCTTTTTGGAATGCGATTTGTGTGGGTTTGTCAAACAAATTGGACAGTGAATTCATAAGGGGAAGCCAGCGAAGAGGTCTCATAGGTAAGTTGTTGGTGCGTCGGTTATGGATGGCGAGCTGCTTTTCAAAGTCCTCAAGTGAAAAGAAAGAATGGCAGGAATAGAAGCATTTCTGATCCTCACGGTGGCTGCGCTCCACCTTGCCGCTGTGCCTTGGTGTGTAAGGTCGGATCAGCTTATGCCGGATGCCCAGCTCAGAGGCTGTTTTCTCAAACAATGTCGGCAGGTCACGCCGGCTGTTGGAGAAACGGTTGGTGAATTCAAACCCATTGTCAGTTTGAACGCACTTTACCTGTATTCCTCTGCGGGAGTACCACGCCCGCAGCTTGCGCAGGAAATCCGCCGAAGAATAGGTGGATTGCTCCGGATGCCGATCTGGTCAATACAATGTTGGATCAGGCAATTGCCGTGCTGCCGCCGGACGCGAAACCGATTGTTCATTCCGACCGTGGCTGTCATTACCGCTGGCCGGGGTGGATCCGGAGAATGCAGGCTGCAGGGCTCAGGCGTTCCATGTCAAAGAAAGGATGTTCTCCGGACAACTCTGCCTGCGAGGGCTTTTTCGGGCATTAAAAAAACGAGATGTTCTACAACCGTTCCTGGCAGGGGATCGGAACAAAGCAGTTTATACCGATTTTGAACGACTATTTGATCTGGTATCGTGAGAAGCGCATCAAGCTGTCTCTTCACGGCTTGAGCCCAATAGAATACAGACGAAAATTAGGACTGATCTGACAGCTCCCTGTCCAGGATTATGTCCGCAGGGCCATTCCATCAGATTTTTTTGTAAATAAAACGGGTAGCTTTGTTGTTAAGCTTATAGCCTTCCACAAGCCTATGAACGATGGTGACAACTACTATACATCAGCAGCGCGTGGTATTGAGTTTGACTATCAAGTAGTCGACGAGAATACAATAAAAATTATTATTCTAAAAAAATTAAACAACTGAAAAGGTAGGTAAATGCAATGAAATTTTCAAAGTTCAGTTTTTTTAGATTAGTAGCTTTGGTTATTGTTATGGCACAACTCTTATCTATATCAACAGTTGTGGTACTTGCAAGCTCAGATAACGAAACAGCGCAACAAGCCGAAACAATTACAACTGAAGAAATCAAACCCGAAGAATTCATTGATGAGTTCTTCGGGTTTTGCTATTTACCACAATTTAACATTAAGACAGCTTTAATAAGTCTTCATACGTTCGTGGCTTCGCCCCACTCTCAGAAAAACAGATTCGATTGGACTCAAGCCGTGAAGAGATAGAGCTCTGCGGGCATAATTTCGTGCAACCGAAAGGGATACTGATGTATTTGTTCACAGATCCTTTGCCGGTGAATTATACAGATGTTATAAGACCTCTGTACTGTGTTTTTTACTTGTCTTAGATATTCATGAGTTGGTTTTTTTTCCTTGGGCATTTCTAATATATTTAAAAAGTTTAAATGTGCCCAAAACAATCATAGGCAAAAGGACAATGCCAATTGCAGAAAACAAACCCCACGCAATGAGTCTGTTGGCAAAAAATGTGTTTCGCTTTGTTGCATCAGCACCATCATTTACTTTATTCACCACATTATTATTAGCCTCAAAACCGAGCGAAAGAGAATTAATATCGTATTTAGAAACATCCATGTAATCATTAATGTCTGGACTGCCT
>QWCB01000728.1_pt1 | contig 35107 bp, 34 predicted proteins | sample 1972511 | NCBI WGS metagenome assembly QWCB01 (sample SAMN09866719, study PRJNA288562) | Human gut metagenome isolate term5_stool, whole genome shotgun sequencing... | isolation source: gut | host: Homo sapiens | place: USA: California | reverse complement strand
ATGTTTACGGTCGCTTTTATCGCTGTGGGGATCGAGCAAAAGGCTGGATACTATGAATGCCAGAATTGCCACCACAGATATGTTCCTACATACTGGCAGGCAAACCTTGCCATGCACATGGGGCGGACGAGATACATGAAATGCCCTGAATGCGGAAAGCGCAGCTGGCAGAAAAAAGTTCTAACAAAAGAAGATTAAGACAGACCAAGGCTCCTCACACAGTCATCAGCAGATAAAGGAAACATAGGAGAAAGAGAAATCGAGATTAGCTGCAAAGATCAGGCAATAAAACAGAAAAGCAACGTCAAGTTGCGAAAACGCAAACTGAGGTTGATGGAAAAAGTGCATCTCATGCCATATGATCCTTTTGCAAAAGGAGGATAAGACTATGAGTTTTGGAGAAAACCTACAGACGATTCGCAAGAAAAATCAACTGTCGCAAGAAGGACTGGCAGAAATGCTGGGAGTCAGCAGACAGGCTGTATCAAAATGGGAGCTTGGAGAAGGGTATCCGGAAGTCGACAAGCTCTTGATCCTGTCGAAGAAGCTGAACGTCTCAATAGACAGCTTGCTCGGAGGAGAAAACGCGACGACAAATTCTGAAGAGAGTAAACCTTCAGGTACGATCAGAATCAATTCACCGCATGAAGGCGTAATCATCAATGCGTCAAAAGTAACACGCTCCCAGCAGTTCATGGGCGGTAAAAATAGTCCCAAATTTGCATTGTTTGCTTCTGACGGGAACGATCTGTCTTGGTGGGGAGCCCAGAATACTTTCCTTGCGTGGTATAGGAATCTTGAAGATGTAACAAGAGAAATAACTGAAATACAGAAGGCTTTGGATGCAGGTGGAGCTTCCTATACTTTGCAATACAGCGTGAAGTGTAAGCAGAACCTGCTCAGGACAATTGAAGACTGATCAAATAATTCCAGTCCTGTAAGACAGACCAAGGCTCCTCACTACTGATTCGGTTCAGTGGCGAGGAGCCTTTTTATGCTTCGATGTCGAAGGTTTCCTCACACGATTTAAGGATACCCATACTTTTTAAGGATTGCCCATTAGGGGTTTCGGAAAGGAGGTGCAGCCGGAGAGCATATCGGAGCAGATTCGCAGGCCGGTTTATGTCCTCCGGAAGCCGGAGAAGTCCTGAAATCAACCCTTTTTGCGGGTCTCGGAGTACATATTCGAGACAGGCACATTGTATCAAAGATAGCGTCTTGTTAGATGGTATCTGTGGTACGGTATATTCCTTGATTCATACGAGCAATGATAGGATAGTAAAGGTTGGGCATGGATATGCTAAGCATATGGAGGTGAACGCATGAAGGCAGAGAGCCAGAATATTGAATATAAAGAATCATGGCGTGACGAATACCTGAAATGGGTATGCGGATTTGCCAATGCGCAAGGCGGTACGATCTACATTGGCGTGTGCGACGATGGGAGTGTAGTAGGAGTTAAGAATGCAAAGAAACTTCTCGAGGACATCCCCAATAAGATTCAGACAGGACTTGGAATTATTGCGGACGTCAATAAGCATACCGAGAATGGGTTTGATTATATTGAAATCAAAGTTGAGCCGAGCAGTTTCCCTATCAGCTATCATGGAGAGTTTCATTACAGAAGCGGTGCTACAAAGCAGCAGTTGACAGGTATAGCGTTATCCCAGTTCATCATGAAAAAGACAGGGTTCCGCTGGGAAGATGTCACTGTTGACAATCTCACTGTAGAAGATTTAGATGACGAAAGCTTTAAGATTTTTCGGGCTGAAGCGCTGAAAAGAAAGCGAATGAGTGAAGCGGAACTGAATGTTTCCAATGAGGAGCTACTGGAAAAGCTGCACTTGTTGTCTGAGGGGAAGCTGAAGCGATCGGCTGTACTGCTATTTTATAAGGATCCGAGCGTAGTTCAGAACGGTAGTTTTATAAAGGTTGGAAAGTTCGATGCGCGAGGCCGGGTGGTCTATCATCACGATCTGGAGGAATCGCTGATCGTCAATGCGAGCAAAGTCATCGATCTGATTTATCTGATGTACCTGAAAGCTAAAATAACCTATGAGCATGATCGCCGTGTTGAAACCTATCCATTCGCCCGGGAGGCCATCCGTGAAGCAGTTTATAACGCTATCATTCATAACTGTTATATGTTCGGCGCTCCGATTCAGATCCGCGTTGAAGAGGATGCAATGATTATTAGTAATTCTTGTATTTTACCGGATGGTTGGACGGTGGATTCGTTTATGCAGCCCCATCGTTCGGAGCCCTACAATCCTGACATGGCAAATGTCTTTTATCGTGCTGGATTTATTGAAAACTGGGGACAGGGCATTCAGAAGATCTGTGATGAGTGTCGTGAACTCGGAACAGAGCTCCCGGTCTATGAGTTGAACGGTACGGCGCTTCGGGTACATTTCAAAGCACTCCAAAGTGCTCTTATAGATCAGCCCAAAGCACCAAAGCACCAAAGCACTGACATAGATGGTGCTTTGGAAAGTGCAATGGTGCTTAGACTCATAGATATATTAAGAGAAGAACCTAATATTTCTCAGGAGGTTTTGGGAGAAAAACTTGGAACAACAAGGAGAGTTGTTCAAAAACAAATTAATGCATTGAAGGAGTCTGGCCGTATAGTTCGTGTCGGTGGTAAGCGCTATGGGCATTGGCAAATTAATGATTGATTTATTCCATCTCGAACTTACTCATGCACCGTGATTTTTCCAGCGGATATGTTCCGAAGCTTGTCATGGAAGGGACTTAAGCTTTGCATCTATTTCCTGCTTGATGTGTCGAATACAGGTCTGTTGGAAAAGGGCGAGAAGTTTACGCTCCAAGAGCGACAGCATATGCACGAATTTGAATGGCTGCCTTTTGAGCGGATGAAAACGGAATAGTTTTATCCTGTTTTCCTGAAAACAGAAATCAACAAGCTGCCTGGGAACTTTACGATGAGAAAGGAGATTGTATAGTCGTGGAAATAAGAGAATACGAAAATTTCCGACTCGATGAAATTGTTGATCTGTATCGCCGCGTAGGATGGACAAATTATCTGGAGCGCATCGATACTCTTCAACAAGCCTATAGGGATTCACTTTGTGTGCTTGGTGCATATGATTCTGATCAATTGGTTGGGGTTATCCGTGCAGTTGGCGATGGGCAGACGATTGTATTCGTGCAGGATATCATTGTCTTGCCGGAATACCAAAGAAAAGGTATCGGAACAGAGCTGCTCAAGACACTTATGGACAAGTACAAGGATGTCTATCAGATGGAACTGCTGACAGATAACACGGAAAAGACAAATGCGTTTTATCGTTCTGTCGGATTTACCGCTTCAGACGATATGGGCTGTGTGGCGTTTATCAGAATGTAACGGGAAATATTATGAAATTTGAAACAGATAGACTCATTCTCAGTCCTTGGAAAGAAGCGGATGCGGAAGAATGTTATCAATACGCAAAAGATCCACATGTAGGTCCTATAGCCGGGTGGCCGGCGCATACCAGCGTGGAAAACAGCCGACAGATTATCCGGGACGTGCTGATGGTTCCGGAGACCTACGCCATTGTACTGAAGGAAACCGGGCTTCCCATTGGCAGCATCGGTCTGCATTTTCACAGCGAGCTTGCTGAAAAGGATGACGAGGCGGAGCTGGGCTACTGGCTGGGTGTTCCCTATTGGGGACGTGGCCTTGTGCCGGAGGCGGCAAGAGAGCTGCTCCGTCATGCCTTTGAGGATCTGAAACTTTCCCGTGTGTGGTGTGGCTATTATGATGGCAACGAGAAATCAAAACGTGTGCAGGAGAAGCTGGGGTTCAAGTATCAATGGACGACCGAAGATGTACCTGTTCCTCAGATGGGCGAGACACGCAAGGGACACGTCAATTTAATGACGAGAGAGGACTGGGAGTGTCCCATTACGCTTTATACGCCATCTTTGGAAGACCTTTGGTTCAAGCAGGAAATGCTGGCGGATCCGGAAACCATGTCATATAACCATGCATGGGGAGGGACAATTTCTTTTCCGAAAGAGAAATGGCGTGGCTGGTATGATTTCTGGATCGTGAATCATGAGAACAAACGTTATTACAGATATTTAAAGGATAACACCGGTTGTTTTATTGGAGAGATCGCTTATCATTACGATGCTAACCGAAACCTCTATATCGCAGATGTTATCGTCCATGCCCTATCCAGAGGTAAAGGCTATGGTAGCATCGGATTGGAACGCTTGTGTAACGCCGCTAAAAAGAATGGTGTCGATGTCCTGTATGACGATATGGCTATTGATAATCCGGCAATTGCGATGTTTCTAAAACATGGATTTATTGAAGAATATAGAACAGAAGAAATCATCATGCTCAGAAAAGAACTGTAAAAAGAAACACGGCTCCTCATGACCGGCATATTTGCCGACGGTGGGTCGTTTTTCATTTGATTATCCATAATAGTGAACTTTGAGGATGAAAAAGCGAACATTCAAAGTTCATTCTCCTCTAAAACAGCTTCGCATGTTTACAAATTGCTGGAGGAATTTGGGTTTCAAACGATCTTTGAAAGGTCAGACGCTCAAGAAATTCTCGGCTCTGGCCTTCGTCGGACGCCTTCTTATTACACTTTATCTGAGCTTTTCAAGGTTTTAACAGGGGCTTAACAAATGACGGCTACAATAATAATTGGTCATTTGATGAGCAAAGCGACTGAGCCAGACAAAACAAGGCATGAATGTGGCAGAACAAGGCGAATAGAGTGGAATAGAAGCTGAATTACAGACACGGGTATTTGCTGGAATACAGCGGAAAATCCGGAAAGTTTCCTTTTGTAATGAACAAGCAATTCATAAAAGCAGGGGCCATTAAGCAGGGGCTGAAGGAGTAAAAAATGCAAAATTTCGGGATGTTGATGCTTTGGTTTTGGATGGCCTATCTCATCGTGACCTTAAAGAATGAAAAAACATCACATAAAATAAAGCGCCGGGTATAAGACCGCAAACTCGCTCGCCTTGGCAATTCAAGTTTGGTATTAAGAAAGGCATTATTATTTTTTAGGTTTAATAATCTGTCATGAAAAAACTTTATGATAAAAATGAATTATCTTTTGCCCTTCTTATGATAATGATTTATGTCGTGGGGACGGTATTCGCAGAAGCCGTGTCAACCATGATCGGCATCAATAAGTTGCTTCCCGCAGTTTTTCACGTCGCTTTTACGGCTGTCTTGTTAACTTGGATTCGAAAACAGGGCTTGACAAAAAAATACGGACTTATCCGACCGGAATATCCACTGAAAAAGGCCTGGTTTTTTTGGCCGCTTATCCTTATTGCCGGCTTTGGACTTCTGTGCGGAATCGAGTTTAGGTACAGTGCGTTTGAATGCGCGCTCTTTATGATCAGCATGTTGTGTGTCGGCTTTCTGGAGGAGATCATTTTCAGAGGTTTTCTCTTCCTGGGCATGGCCAAAAACAACACAAAAGAAGCGATTATGGTTTCGTCCATTACCTTTGGCATAGGGCATATTGTGAATTTGCTCAACGGCGCACCACTTTTGGGGACGCTCATGCAGATCATTTTCGCTGTAGCCGTTGGCTTTACCCTCGTCCTCCTGTTCTATAAAGGGGGGAGTCTCCTGCCGTGTATTGTTTTTCACAGTTTGAATAATGCTTTCTCGGTCGTCGAAAAGACCAACGAAGAAGTCGCAACAAGCTTGAACATGAGTGAAACAAGTCTAGAAATGGCTCTTGTCGCCTTCTTTGTCGCACTTCTCGCCATTTACTGTGTTTTTTGTCTGAAAAAATTAGAACCTGGACGGGAGCGGGATCTTTCCTGAACAAAGATCAGAGACTCAGTTAAAAGGAACGTATAGATCATAGAGCCCAGAACGACGAAAAATCTACTGGACGATATTTGACAATAAAAGAGGGCGAAATGCCATCTGTAAAAGTGTTTTAATATTTGCGATTACTGACTAACTGTCAAACTTCCGGCTTACTGTTGCGACGATTTTTGCGTATATCTCTGTCGATTGTTTTTTTGACAACACACTCTTAAAATAGTAAAAATGCTAAAATAATAAATAAAAATACTTCAAATCTTAACAAGTGCCTGTAAGAATAAAAACATTTCAATCATAAAAATTGCCTGGAGGTAAAACGAATGAGTAAACAAATGTTTTTTATCGCCCTTTCTCTGCTCTTCGTTTTATTTACTTCAGCATACCCTTCGATTACTTCTGTTGACGAAGTAGACAAAGCAGAAAATAATTTTATCGCTCAGGCAGAACGTAAATTTCGAGAGGATGACACTTCTCTTAATACTTCTGAGCGTCTGGCAAAACTAGATGTTTTCTTGGAGTCACCTGAGAAGATCCGTTCACAAAAGCTGCTGGAGATTATCTTAAAACATCCTTTTATCGGCATTCCACTGGCTTATGATAACCCTGTGGATGGCCTTAATTATCTAGCTGAAAATTTTTCTCCATTAAGGGAATTCTTACTCAGATCAGATGCAAGCATTGTCGTACATTCGATGTTAGAACAATCAAGAATGACAGAATACCCATTTGTTGAAGAAACATTTTTGAAAACACTTTTGCTCAGATTGAAGGCAAATCCGGAGATAAGTGCACGGACTTATATCACAACGGTCAATACACCAAAGAGAACACCAGTGCAAGCATTGGACAGAGGCGAAGAATTAAGTTCTGCTGATAAGGCAACAATGAAATCATACACGGCTGCACATTTTCCCTATGCGACACGAATCTTACTTTTTCAATTCAGCAGTTTTATTAAGGCCGCAAATTCTGTTGAATGCCAACCCGTCGCGGTTTTGCGCAATTTGGTGCCGATCCTCACTGCCGTTTTGCTCGGCTGGCGACGTATTTCCGTGCCGTAAAGCTCGGGGGGTGCCAATCCTTAGTGTGGTTTTACTCGGCTTGGGAGGGCCTTATTTTGGATTTTCTGAATTTCGGTCAATACTTCAAGTAATGGGTGGTGCGCCCGGGCTGTGATCATGCTCTCATTTTGGTTTTTCAGAATTTTGGACAAAATTTCAAGGTGTGGACGGTTAGCCTCAGAAAACTAAGGTCTAAACCATCCATACCTTGAGATCTTGCACTGCCAAACCATCCACAACTTGGAATCTTGCACGCGGGACCCTCCACTAGTTGCTAAGTTGCACGAAAATCAGAAAAACCAAAGTAAAACCCTCCATTAGTTGCAGACTTGCATATAGACATCAACTAGTTGCTGCATTGCACGAAAATCAAATGTAAGAGGCACCCATTAGTATAGGCTTCCAGGGCTTTTCTGATTTCTCCCTGTGAATACTTTCTTTCAGAGTCCAGGATTTTGTTCACCTCTTCCTAGCTCTCGAAAGCTCTTGATCTCAAAATAAAAAAAGCATAAAATCTAGCATGGTTAGCAAAAACTAACTGGAAGGATAAGATATTAATAAAAGGTAAAAATCTAAGCCGTGGGGTTAGCTAGAGCTAACAAGTAAGACAGGACACGAACGAAACAATAAATTCCCGTGTAACTAAGCTGTTAAAGACTAATAAGCGAGGTCGACAATGATCAGAATAAACAATCTCCATAAATTTTATGGCTCCGGTTCAGAAAAAATGGAAGTCCTTAAGGGGCTGTCTTTTGAGCTTCAAGAGGGCAAGATCATGTGTGTTCTTGGCCCTTCGGGTTCGGGTAAATCGACCCTCTTAAATATTTGCGGCGGTATAGAGAGTATCGATGAGGGCCGCGTGGAGGTCTTTGGCCAGGATCTCGGCTCGATGCAGAAGAAGGAGCTGGAATTGTACCGACGCAATGACCTGGGCTTTGTTTTCCAATTTTATAATTTGCTCAGCCATCTCAATGTTTACGAAAATATAGAGGTTGGCAAATATTTAGCCCAGGATCCTCTGGAGATAGATCGCCTGATTGATGATTTGGATCTGAGAGAGCATATCGACAAATATCCCAATGAGATATCCGGTGGCCAGGCGCAGAGGACATCGATCGGCAGGGCCATGGTCAAGCGGCCTAAGCTTCTGATCTGTGACGAGCCGACAGGGGCGCTTGATTATGAAAGCGCCAGGGAAGTTTTAATTTTAATTGAAAAATTAAATCGGCTCTATGGTTCAACAGTCATTATTGCCACCCACAATATCCAAATTGCAAAAATGTGTGACCTTATCCTCTCCATCCATAATGGGAGCATTAAATCTCTGGTCGAGAACAAGGAGAAAATCCCGGCTAGGGAGGTGTGCTGGTAATGAAAAATCCTTTGCTCAAAAGAATGGCCAGGCAGATGCTCAGGAGTCCCGGGAAAGTTTTGCCGATCTTCCTTGCCATGCTTTTTATTATCGGTTTTACCTCGTCTTTTTTTACCTCTCAGGACTCCGTCAGGGTCCTTTATGATCGACAACTCGCTGAGGGGAAGATCGAAGACGGCCAATTTACAACCATCACTCCCCTGTCAGACAAGTTAAAAAAGAAAGTAGAAGAGCTGGGGGTCAGGATTTATCCAAGTTTTAATCTGGAACTCACTCATGAAGCCGATAAAAAACTGAGGGCCTTTGAAAATAGAAAAGACATCAATATCCAGCAAATCCTCGCGGGTCGGTTGGCGAAAGACAGTCGGGAAGTGGCTCTATCCGGAAACTATGCCCGGGCCAACCATATCCAGGTCAATGACCGGATCCAGCTGGAGGGAAAAGAGTTTCTGGTTACGGGCCTTATCTCGCTGCCGGACTACTCCAGCCTTCTGAAAAACAGGGATGACCTGGTCATGGATACCGGCCATTATGGAACTTGCCTGCTCGATGAAAAAGGTTTTGCCTCCTTTGAAGATTTACCGGTGCGCTATACCTATGTTTATCACCATAATGATCGTCTGGACACAAAGGATGGGAGGGAAAAGTTAAAAGAGCTGGTCACGAGGATCAATAAAGAAAATCTGACCATCGACGGGGTGATTCAGCAGGATAATCACTGTATCACCTACCTCATGGATGACATGGGGGGCGATGTGCCGACGATGACAACCTTTATGGCCATCCTCTTTGTAGCTCTTGCCTTTATCAGTGCCGTTCAGGCGAAAAGCCTTATTGAAAATGAAGCTCCTGTCATCGGGACCCTTCTTGCCTTAGGGTACAGGAAAAAGGAAATCCTTCAGGCCTATTTGCTGACCCCTCTTGTCCTGACCCTGGCGGCCGGTATCCTGGGAAATATGCTGGCCTATTCTTATGTCTACAAGATGTATGTGCAGCTCTATTACAATAGTTTTGATCTGCCGAACTTTCAGCCCCTTATCACCTCAAGGTCCTTTTTCCTCACCTGCATGATCCCGCTCTTCATTTATTTGACGGTGAATTATGGGATTGTTGCGAGGAGCCTGCGCTATAAGCCCCTGGATTTTTTGAGGGGACGCCTCAGAAAAGAAACGAAAAAAAGTAAAATCAACTTAAGCCATTTCGCTTTTCTGAGAAAATTTAAGATCAGAGTACTGCTCGACAATAAGCTGAATGTGGCAGCACTCCTTTTCGGTGTGTTTCTGGCGAATATGCTCGTGGTTTATGGCCTTTCGGTTAAGCCGATATTCAGCGAATATGCTCAGAATATGCAAGATACGATGAAATACAATTACACCTACTTTGTAAAAGCTGAAGAAAAGGGTCTTGAGGCGGACAAAGCCACTATCCTTCAAGTTGAGCTGCCTGACAGCGACGATAGAAAAGTGCAGCTTTACGGACTGGATCGGGCGTCTGAATTTCAGATCGAAAACTGGAGTGAGCTAAAAGAAAATGAGATTGCGGTCACCGAGGGGTTCCTGCAAAGATTTTCCTGTAAAGTTGGCGATCAGATTAAAATCAGGGAGCCTTACAATAGCCGGGAGATCAGCCTGCAAATCAAAGAAGTTGTAAGCGGGAACACTTTGTTTCAGCTCTTTAGCAAGAGAGAATATGTCAATAAAATGATCGATCAAAAGCCTGACTACATGAATGCCTACCTCAGCAACAATAGTTTGAAGCTGGATAAAGACAGGCTCATTTCAGTCATCGATCGAGACAAGATGACAAAATTCATGGAACATTTTTTAGACGGCTTTGGCTTTGTATTTAATGTCCTTTTTTATATTGGCATTGCTTTCTCCCTCATCGTGACAAGTATTGTCACCAGCCTGATCATCGATAAATCAAGGGTCAATATGGCTTACCTTAAAATCTTCGGCTTTTACGATCGGGAACTCACAAAGCTTTATGTCCGTCATCTGCTCCTTATGCTGCTCGTCTTTCAGCTGCTCGTCATACCCATCCTGGATAAAATGATGCAATGGATAATGTTCCTCACCATGACGAAATTTGATGCCTATATCATCGCCGATATACCATTTTATAACTATATCAAGGCCATAGGCTGCAGCATGTTCGTTTTTATCGGCATTCAAATTCTGGCGCGTATCAGGATTTCCAGACTCGATATGGTGAAGGAATTGAAAGTGATCAACGGCTAGGAATATGATCCTGAAAAAGTGATCAATTTGTGGTTTTTTGGAGTGGCTTTGACTTTGCTTTGTGTGGTGAATATAATTGTAAAAGCAGTATATGCTAACTTGACGCCGAGATCTGATGAAAAGATTTTAGCTGAATATGGAGGTTTCTATGGACAAAAAAATTATTGAAGCATTAAATGAACAAATCAATTTTGAACTCTATTCTGCCTATCTCTATCTCGGGTTATCCCTGGCCATGGAAGAGCAAAACTATAAAGGCTATGCCGCATGGCTCTCCGATCATCATGAAGAAGAACTCTCCCATGCGAAAGCCTTTATCGATTTTATGCATAAACGTGGCGTAAAACCGACGCTGCATCAAATTGAAATTGCGGACGCGAAGCAGACGGAACCCCTCCAGGTTGCAAAAGCCGTTCTGGAACATGAGCAGAAAGTTTCGCAGCGCATTTACAAGATTCATGACCTGGCTAAGCAGGCCGATGATTATGCCACCGAAATCTTTATGCATCAGTTCATTGCGGAACAAACTGAAGAGGAAGATATCACTCGTGAAATTGTCGACCAGTTTACCCTGGCGCATGACAACATTTCCGCCCGCATGATCATCGATCGCGAGCTGGGGTGCAAAGAAAAGTAAGCTTTTTGCACGGTAAAATATGTTTTCTCATGAATCCGCCCATACCTTGGGCGGATTTTTTATTTTTGAGGATAAGGTGAAAAGGAAATGAGATTGTACCTCCTGCGGACTTCACCTTAAATTTCCCGCGATGAAGCTTCTCCAGGCCTGTAATGTGGTAAGACATATGTGACATTTTTTCAAGCTATGGATTACGCTACTATCAGATAACAGCTATTGATGAATTTAGTCGAATGCGTGTTCTAAAAATCGTTGATGAGAAGTCGACCTATGAGACAACTAAATTTTTAGATGATTTAGAAGAAAGAATGGGATTTTCCATTCATACTATTCAGGTAGACAACGGTTTAGAATTTGTGAACGACGATGATCGCACCAATCGGGAAAGTCGCTTTGAGTTGGCGGTAAAGAAGAAGGGCTGGGTTCTGCGAAGGACAAGACCCTATTCGCCGTGGCAAAACGGTAGAGTGGAGAGAAGCCATCGAGAAGATGGGAAAATCCTGTATAATCGACATATTTTTACAAGAAAAAAAGATTTAATTAATCAGGTGAAAAAGCATGAGCGACGTTACAATACGACAGCCAAATACGTTCTGAATTTCAAAAGCCCGGAAGAGATGGTGCAAGAGTATTTTGAAGGCTCAGTCGCTTAGGCTAATGCTTTTTCCGGGTGAGAAGGATAGACACTTGCCTTCTCCCGGTCAAGGGACGCTCCCTATGCCCACTCTTGGCCCTTGACAAGTCGAAAGCAAGTGCCTGTTAAAAAACCGCCGGAAAAAGGACAATTGTGTCAGATGCATCTTAAGCGGAATGTGTAACATATGTCTTGACAGTTAAGAAGGAGGAAAGGGAATTTCTCCGTGCCCATCTTTACTTATTCGGGAGATGGGTGTAGAGTGGAGGAAGTTAGCCAAAGCTAACTATAGGATAATCGATTCTAAACTAGCAGTCTATAAAGCAGAAATTTCTTTTTCTGCATGAAAGACATCTATGAACTGAATCGAAATGTACCGGGGGTACATCCCCCCCTTTTTGAAAGAAAAACTTTATGCGTGTGATACAGAAAGGAGTTTTCATTCTATGAAAAGAACGCTCATATTTACTGTCCTACTCTTGTGTTTGAGCATTTTGCTGACGGCTTTTGGAACTCAAAAAGAGCAAAACTTGGTGCTACGCATTGGCGGAATGGAAGATTTCAAGAGTAGTGGTAGTGCAAGAACACTTGTATTCGATCCTCTTACTCGTTTGGATAAAGACTTGAAGCCGATTCCATACTTAGTGTCGTGGGAGGCTGATGAGCAACAGAAAAAGTTTAAACTCAATGTCACAAAAGATGTCAAATTCCATGATGGAACAGCACTGAATGCCGATATCGTCCGTTGGAACATCGAAACCTTGGGGGCGCTCTATTACTGTGGATATGCAGACTACCTTGAAAAGGTTGATGTGAACGATGATCTTACATTAACGGTATCTTTTAAGCAGAGTTACCCGCTTTTCCCTGAGGAGCTTGCCACAATCCCCGTAATGCCGATTGACAATATGTCCGAAGATTATACAATCGCTTCCTTTAATGGCACAGGACCGTATCGTCTGGAAGAATACGTTGAGAATCAAACAACTAAATTAAAGAGAAACGAAAACTATTGGAACAAAGAAAAGAAACCTAAAATTACAGAAGTGGATTGGGTTCCTATCGCAGATGGAGCCGCCAGAGTTATGGCGGTCACTAATGACCAGGTTGATGTCGTGGGTCTGACAGATGGATACAATGCTTTCTCTTTCAATCTTCTGCGTGACTTAGAGAAAAATGATTCCGTCAGCATGATTGTAGAGCCTGCGGAGCAATTTACCAGTGCTAATTCTCTTGGGTTGAATTGGCAAAAAGGCGTTCTTGAGGACGTGAATTTGCGTGCGGTGATTTGCTATGGAATTAATCGGGAACCGTTAGTAAAAAACATCCTTTTCGGTATTCCTCAGGTTGTAGAACACTATATTGGTGGAGCCTATTGGGATGCACCCGAGCATTTTGTAGAAGGCATTGGCTATGATCTCGAAAAGTCAAATGAATTTCTAGAAAAAGGGGGCTACAAGCGGGTGAACGGGAAGATCACAAAGGATGGCAAGCCAATCAAATTGGACTTCGTTGTCCGGGCAGAAGATGAACAAAACGAAGTCGGTCAGTACATTAAAGCAGAATTGGAAAAGCTGGGATTTGAATGCAATCTGATTATCCTGGAACCAACCCAAGCCTTTGAGCGGCAGAAAAAGTTAGAGTATGATGTCACGATCAGCTGGCCGTGGTACGAACCGGTAGCCGCTTCCTTGCCATCCATGGGGTTGAGCAAAGAATATCAAGGAATGGGTCTAGGAGGATTAGTGGACGAAAAGATGCTGGATTACGCAGATGAATTTTATAAAGCTAAAAATCGAGATGAGGCAAAAGTAGCTCTTCAAAAAATATGGGAGACGCAATACGACAATTACTTGGCTGCCCCACTCTATGCTACGACTCGTGTAATTATACACAACAAAAAATACGATGGATACTTCTTGGACGGCAGCTTCTATCAGGTTGACCTGTCCGCGATCCATTTAGCGAAATAAACAAGTGATCGGATGAGGATCAAGAATGAGAATATTTTATATACTTCGTAAAATATTCGTGGTACTTCCGATGATATTTGTTATTTCTCTGCTCTGCTTTAACATGATATATTTTGCTCCAGGAGACGCCGGAAAGCTTCTCCTGGAGACAAAATCGGGGCGTGGAGACAGGTTTTCTGCTTCGGATATTGCGGATTTTTCGGAACGAACGGGTTTAGATTTAGATGTTTTCGAAGCCTATTGGAACTGGAGTGGGGATCTGCTAAAAGGCGATATGGGAGAAAGCGTCTTATATTCGGAGCCGGTGTCGAGTGTGGTGAACCGTTATTTCCGAAACACACTTGTCATGGTTGGCATTGCCTTCGTGGTTTATCTAATTACGGGGATTTCTTTAGGCTTTGCATCAGGCCTTAGACCAGGAGGTTTTTTTGATCGGCTCAACCGTTTTTGGGCGACACTAACTCTGTCGCTTCCCTCGTTTTGGATCGCGACACTTGTTTTGTTTTTATCAACGAAGTTTTTCCCGGGGCTTCCTGTCCTTTACTTTGACGGATGGCGTTCTTTCGTTGTCCCTGGGGTGATTATGGGTCTGATTTTTGCTGGTAATTTAGCTATGATGTTGCGAGATCGTGTTCTGCGTGTTTCGGAGGAAGATTTTATTGACTGTGCAAAAGCGATGGGCATTTCACGTTCAGATGTTGTGTGGCGACACATTTTTCCCAACGTCTTAGCTACGATGATCTCAGTCAGTGCCTTGGATCTTTCTTTCATGCTTATGGGAAGCCTGGTGTTGGAAAAAATTTTTTCGATTCCTGGGATTGGACAACTTTTCCTAAAAGCTGTTAACGTCAAGGACTATTTCCTGGTTGCCGGATGCACTCTTTATTTTTGTTTGTCTGTGAGTTTATGTAACCTTATCGCAGAGCTGATCTACCCTTTCATTGACAGGAGGCAGGTGTGTTCACGAAACAAAAAGCTATGATCAAAATACGGTGCTACATCGCGCTCCTTTTAGTCGTCCTGATTGTTTTTGGATTCCTTGCTTATGGCACAGGAGGGCGATTCAATGCCATGTCTCCTGAAAATCAGCTTTTGGAACCATCGTTGAATCACCTTTTCGGAACTGATGTTTTCGGAAGGGATGTTTTTCTTAGAACGGTCAGAGGTTTCATGAATGCGTTCCTTCTTGCGATTTTATCATGGATTATTGCATTTGGCTTTGGGATTCCCTTGGGAATCTTTTTTGCATATGTCGGAGGTTTAGCAGATGCCATTTTTTATCATGTGTGCAATTTTATTTTTAGTTTTCCCACCATGGTATTGGCGATCTATCTGGCATCGGCAAGCGATGCGAAAATACCAATTCTTATTTTCCTGACATCGTTTGCCCTGATCTTTAGCAATGCAAAAATTGTCCGTGCATTGGTCAAAAGCCTCATTAAAGAGAATTATATGATTCAACTTCAGATTATGGGGGCGGGTTTTTGGCATATGACTCGTTACCATCTATTAAGGGAGTCCATACTCAATTTGCTTCCCATTATGCCGTTGATGATCGGTCATATTATTCTTGGGATCTCAAGTTTTTCTTTTCTAGGATTTGGCATACAACCTCCGGAAGCGGAAATCGGGCTACTCCTCTCCGAGAATTTTAAGCTGATTACGATTGCTCCTTGGACGTGTCTTTTGCCGGGCCTTTTCCAATTTCTCATCATCTGGGCACTCAGCTATTTAGGCGAGATGACGCGAAAGTACTACACAAAAGAAGGAGTTTCGCAAGATGAATTTTAAAAGTGACAAGCTGTGTGTTCAGCCCGATCCTTTTTGCGAGAATAAGGGAGCAGAGGAAAATAAAGAAGTCCTTCTTTCCGTCCGAGAACTTTGTGTCAAAGTAAGAGAGTCAGAAAATCAAAAAATGCTATTGGACAACCTTTCTTTTTCCCTTCGAAGAGGCGAGGTTTTAGCTCTCGTCGGGGAAACTGGCAGTGGCAAAACAATGACTGCAAAAGCAATTATGGGGATGCTGAACGCGAATTTAAGTGTTGAGGGCAGGATCGTATTAGAAGGACAAAACCTGCTGGATCTCAATGCACAAGAAATGCACGCACTGCGTGGCCGAAAAATTGGCATGGCTTTTCAGAATCCTGAAACTGCCCTCAATCCGCTCCTGAAGAATGGAAACCAACTCAATTTGATTATGGGGAAAAACGAGAGCGATCAAGTGCGTCGCCTGCGTTCATTTGGCTTGTGCGATAAAAGGATTCTTAAGCAATATCCATTTGAACTCAGCGGGGGAATGGCACAGCGATTCATGGCCTCGCTTTCTCTCGGCCATGGCGTTGAAATGGTTATTTTTGATGAGCCCACTCGTGGGCTTGATCCTGATAATCGGAATCTTTTAGCCGAATTGATCTTGCTTTTATCCAAGAAGAGACATGTTGCTATTTTGCTTCTTACACATGACATGGGCCTGATTGAGAGAGTCGCCGATCGCTGTATTGTATTACAGGATGGAAAAATCGTTGAACATGGCAGTGTAGACACTATTCTTCATCATCCGACATCGTCTTATATGAAAGGCATACGTGATGAGGATCCTCGGTTTCAACGGATTTTGCCGTTGCTTGATTTAGAAGAAAAAAAGCAGGAAGAGACACCTATATTGGAGCTGAGGGATATTCATTGTTCTTACGCTCTTAATCCCTTCAGCAAAGAGCGTCACCAAGTGCTCCACGAATTGAATATGAGTGTATTTCAAGGCGAAATCCTAGGTCTTATCGGTGCCTCAGGATGTGGGAAGTCAACATTAGCATCATGCATCTTGGGATTATTAAATTATCAGGGAGAGATTTTCTTTAGCGGCAAATTGTTGAAGATGCGTGGCAGACCTCAGATTGGGCACATTTGTCAATCAGCAACAAGTTCATTTGATCCGGCACGTACGATTCGCCAGAGCCTGGAAGAGGTTTTTTTAGTACACCCGGAATATGCATTGCCAGGAGAAAAAGAGAATCAAATTCATAATGTCCTAAAAGTTGTGGATTTGTATCATTTATTGGCGCGTTTGGATTCCTACCCCCACGAGTTTAGTGGCGGTCAGTTGCAACGCTTTGCCATTGCACGCACATTGCTTTCGCAGGTGAAGTTTATCATTTTAGACGAGGTGACATCCATGTTGGATTTAAAAACACAGGCATCGATTATTCGTCTCCTTGCTCGTTTGCGAAAGGAGCGCGGCTTAACCTATATTTTTATCACTCATGACTTACCGTTGGCCCAGCAGTTCTGTGATCGAATATTGCAGATGAAAGACGGCTGTGTAAGAAACTGTTTAGAATAGGAGGAAACAGTATGTTGATTCACAAACGTTTACATGACCTGATTCAAGGTGTAGAAATTTTTGTTTTTGGCAAAAGCCTTTTATCGGTCTGCGTCAGCCTTACGTACATTGCACAAGCCGTTCTATTTGGACAGGTTATCCAGATGCTTTACGAGAGTGCTGGGATGGATGCCTTGAAATGGCATGTCTTTTGGATTGCATTTTTAATCTTGATCCGTCTAATCCTCATCACAGGGCTCAATGTGTATGGAAAGTGGATTATCGGCCAAATTAAGAATCGTCTGCGCAAGCGCACCTTTATTCAATTGATGAAACTGGGTCCTGCCTATCTTCTTGATGAGCGAAGCGGAGAGATCCAATCTAAGGCGATGGCCGGAATTGACTATCTTGAGGGATATTTGAGCCTTTACATTCCACAGATCCTAACTGTTTTTATTGTCTTATCCGGCATTTCCATTTATGTTTTTTCGATTCACTTCGCTCTGGGAATCCTCATCCTCGCCACCGCTGTCGCCGCACTCTTTATGCCTTATCTTTTCCTTTATAAGATAACCAGTTTCAGCGAAGAACATTGGGCGGCCTACACCAATCTGAGTGCTGAATTTGTTGAAACAGTGCAGGGCATGATGACGCTCAAGGCCTTTAACGCCTCAAAAAGGGTTGGTACAGGACTGAAGGACAAAATGCATCGTCTCTTTGACAAAACAATGAAGAGTCTTACCATCAGTTTGATGGAAACGGGACTTGCAAATTTCTGCGTGACCATTGGCAGAAACTTCACACTGGCTCTTGCTGCCTATTTTACCGTCAATGGGACAATTCGTGTCGGTCAAATGGCGATGTTATTCTTCCTTGTAGCTGAAGCGTATAGGCCACTTCAAGAGTTGGGCCAGTATTTCCATCAAGGTTTTATGGGGATCACTTCCTGTGATGGGATCTTTGAAATTTTAGATCAGGAAATCAAGATTCAGGATGTAGGCGCATCGACAGAAATCAATTGCCCGCATCCTGAAGGCTCAGAAATTGAATTTTCAGAGGTAGGGTTCAGCTACCCGGAAAGTGAAACGACATTGTTCCACAACTTAAATTTACGCATTGCTCAAGGTGAAAAGCTTGCTTTTGTTGGTGAATCCGGTGGCGGGAAAACAACGATTGCAAGGCTTCTGCTCCGTTTCTATGATCCGGACAGGGGCAGTATTCGCTTAGGTGGAGTGGATTATAGGGAACTTCCGCTCTCTGAGCTGAGGAAGCAGTTCTCCGTGGTTTCCCAGGAGACCTATCTTTTCTATGGAACGATTATGGAAAATCTGCTTTTAGCTAATCCTAAAGCCAGTGAAGAGGAAGTCAAGCAAGCGGCAAAACTGGCACAAATCCACGATTTTATTCAGGCCCTTCCGCAAGGTTATGAAAGCAGGGTGGGGGAAAAGGGGGTTAACTTTTCCGGTGGAGAGCGTCAGCGTATGGCGATTGCCCGAGCCTTGCTGAAAAATGCACCCATCATTATCTTCGATGAGGCAAGTTCCAGTGTGGATACAAAGAACGAGAAAGCAATTCAAGGGCATCTGCAAGAGGCCCTTAAAGATAAAACGACCATCACGATCGCTCATCGTCTTTCGACGATCCAGGATGCTTCGCGGATTTATGTCCTGCGTCACGGAGAAATCGTTGAAGAGGGCACGCATGAAGATTTGATGAAAGGTGACACCTACTACAGTCATCTCTTTGCCACTCAAGAGGCCGCAGAACAAGCACAAGTATACGAGCAGGAATGGAGCTAAGACATGCATAAAAAAGTATCATTTATGACGAAATATCATAATATTCTAAAGCTTTCGAGCTATGCTTTTCGTTTTAAAGCAACCTTTTTCTCCACGATTCTCTGTGGCGTTGCCAATCAGACTTTTTCTCTGCTCACATTACTTCTTGGTGCGCTTCTGGTTGGGAAAGCGTTCACAGGCACTGCTTCAGAGGAGATTTTAAGCTATTTTCCGCTATTACTTCTCCTTTGCCTACTTCAAGGCCTGTTCACATATCTACACATGTTGGTGACACATATTTTAGCGTATAAGGTTTTGGAGGCTATGCGAAGAGATGTGTATGATGCCGTAGAACGTGGAACACCATTGACAACCTTGCATTATCAGAGTGGAAATTTGAACGCCATCATTATGGAAGATGTGGAGACGTTGGAGAGCTTTTTTGCCCACGTCATGGGTGATTACGTCATCGCCTTTATTAGTACTTTTGTGTTTTTTGGCATTTTTGCCCAATTTTCGCTGCCCTATGCATGCCTAAGTCTCCTCTGTGCTGTGCTGATCGCCATCGTGCCCTACACCTTCCCTAAGATCAAAGGCGAAATTGGCCAAAAATTGAGGAGGGGTAGAGGACAAAACAACGCCTTTGCACTGGATGTCATTCAAGGTCTAAGAGAAATTCTCATTTTCAACCGGGAAGCCAAGTATATCAATCGACTGGAGAAGGACACGCTGAGTCTCAATAAGCTGGAGATGAAGGACGGATTCTATCAGGGGCTTCAAAGTACGCTTATTAACCTCATTGTTTCCGGATTTGCCCTTTCCTTTGTCCTTTTGGCACATCGCCTGTCCATGACGGGTAGTTTATCACCGGAATATCTGTCTGTATTCATCGTGATGGTCCTAAACATCTTCATACCGGTACTCAGCGTTTCGGGCACGGCGGCCAGCTTAAATTCAGTGGCAGCATCAGCCGATCGTGTGAATAGGATTTTACAGGAAGAATCACCGCTCCAGGAAACAAATCCCCAGCTTCCACGTTTGAAGCGGGACACGATCTTTTCCCTTAGAGATATCTATTTTTCTTATAAAAAAGAGGAGCCAGTTCTTCAGGGAATAAGCCTGGACATAGATGCCGGTGAAAATGTGGCACTTGTTGGTGCCTCCGGAGCGGGTAAGAGTACCCTAGTTAAATTGCTTCTGCGCTTTTATGATGTGGACCGTGGTGCGATCTATTTTAAGGGAGTAAACTTAAAGAGCATGGAACCGGAAGACTTACGTGAGGCCATAGCTCTTGTTCCGCAGGACTGCACGCTCTTTCGTGGCAGCTTGCTTGATAACCTCCGACTGGGAAAACCAGATGCAAGTCTCATGGAGGTAAAAAAAGCTGCCGACCTTGCAGTGGCTTCAGACTTCATTGAAGCCCTGCCAAAGCAATATGACAGTGAGATAGGAGAAGGTGGACTGAGCTTTTCCGGCGGCGAGCGTCAGAGGCTGGCAATCACCCGCGCTCTGGTTAAAAACAGCCCTGTTCTGATTATGGATGAAGCCGTCTCCAATCTTGATGCAGAGAATGAAAAGAACTTCCATCAGGCTTTAAGACAACTGAAGCGAGGCAGAACCATCCTTACCGTTGCCCACCGTCTCTCGACCATTTTAGAAGCAGATCGGGTGATCGAGCTGGCAAATGGAAAAATCATCTTTGATGGAAAAACGCAGGATTGGCAGAGCTTCCGTGCAAAGAAGGCGGCGGCACTCATATAAAATGCCCATTTTTTTGTTTTATTCCGCTGTAAACTTCTGATAGGAGACTTATAAACGCCTGCAAAAGTGCTAGACTTTGTTCAAATGAATGTCCCTCCGCTGAGAACGCTTTAGAGGAGACTTAAAGATGCCTGCAAAAATATCGAGCCCTGCTCAAACGATCATACACCCGCTTAAGCCCCTTTATCGAGCCGATTCAAAACTCCTGATTCTGGGGTCGTTTCCCTCTGTAAAAACAAGAGAATACGGTTTCTTTTATGGCCACCCCTTCAATCGCTTCTGGCCACTGATGGCTGCGCTTTTTAAGGAAGAAATCTCAACGAAGATCGAAGATCGGCGAGCTTTTCTGCTCCGCCACAAGATCGCTGTCTACGATAGTATCTATCAATGCGACATTGTGGGATCGAGTGATGCCAGTATTCAAAACGTGGTCCCCACCAACCTGCGTCCGATTTTTGAGACCGCGGAGATCCGACAGGTCTTTTGCAACGGCCAGACGTCGTACTATTATTACCAGAAATACCATGCTGAAAGCTGTGGCATCCAGGGGGTTAAGCTCCCCTCGACCAGCCCGGCCAACGCAAGATATCGCCTGGACGATTTAGTGAAGGAATGGCAAGCGGTCGCTGCAGCGAGTGCACATGGTGAGCCCGAGAACTCTAAAGAATTGGCTTGAAAAAATGGCTTGCGGTTCAATGTAAATTCGGCTAAAATGCGATCAAATCTTATTTTAGACGGGTATGACTTTACAGTCTTACATCAACCGCGATGTAAGTGACATGATTTCCGGAGTTGATAAACTGCAGTTTGCCGATTTTGTCCGTGCTGTCGCATGTCGTGTGGGGCAGCTGCTGAATACGCACGACATAGCCGTCGATGTCGGTGTTTCTGATGACACGGCAAAAAGGTGGCTGCAGGTCCTTGAAAAGTCTGAAGTGATCTTTTATCTCAGACCGTACTCAAATAATCTGCTGAAACGAAGCGTGAAGACGCCTAAAATGTACTTTTTTGACACGGGACTCGTGGCATACCTGACCAAGTATTCAAGTCCTGAGATCTTGATGAATGGTGCAATCAATGGAGCCATTTTAGAAAACTATACGGTCATTGAAATTAGAAAAACCTGGATGAACCGTGCGAAGGAAAGCCTTTTTCATTACTATCGCGACAAAGACACGAATGAAATAGATATGGTCATAGAAGTGGACGGAGCCCTGCATCCCCTGGAAATCAAAAAAAGCACAAATCCAGGAAAAGAGCTGGCTTCGGCCTTCAAAGTGCTGGATAAAGGCTCGGTTCCGAGAGGTTCAGGAGCGATTCTCTGCCTGAGAGAAGAGCTTTCTGCTATAGATAAAAGCACTTTTATCCTTCCGATCTGGATGATTTAATCGCAGTGGCATCGCGTATGACACCCAGCAATGCATAAAGATGATCAAGATTCGTCAATAGGCGACCTTAAGAGGAGAATATGCAGAAAATAAGCAGAAAATGCGCTGCTTACGGCCAGTGCGGCGGCTGCCGCTATCCGCATGAGGACTACAGGGCCTATCTCGAGGAGCAACAGAAGCGTCTGGCTTCTCTTTTTTCCGGCTTGCCGCTGCGTCCGATCGTGCCCATGGAAGATCCCTTTTATTATCGCGGCAAAATTCACGGCACTTTCCGCTACGTCAACAAGCGAACGGTCTGCGGCCTCTATCAGGAGGACAGCCATCGTATTGTCCCCATTACCGATTGCCTGATTGAAGACTGCAAAGCGCAGGAAATCCGACGCAGCGTGCTTGAGCTGGCGCGCTCTTTTCGCTGGCCGTCCTATGATGAGAAAAACGGCCAAGGTCTCCTCCGCCACGTTCTCTTGCGCTCTGCACCGGCCACCGGAGAAGTCCTCGTCTGCCTGGTGGTGACCAGCCCGATCGTTCCGGGAAAAGCTCAGTTCGCAAAGGCGCTCATGCAGAAGCACCCGGAGGTCAGGACGGTCGTGCTCAGCATCAATGACAAAGCGGGAAGTATGGTTCTGGGCGAGCGCGAAGTGATTGTCCGTGGGCCGGGCGCCATCACGGATCAGCTCATGGGCATGTCCTTCCGCGTTTCAGCTGGCAGCTTTTATCAGGTCAACACCCGTCAGACGGCGGTTCTCTACAAGCTTGCCCTCGAAGCCGCCAATTTGCACCACGATCTCACCCTCCTCGATGCCTACTGTGGCGTGGGCACCATTGGCATCCTGGCCGCAGCACAATGCAAGCAGGTGATCTCAGTGGAACTCAACCCGAAAGCCGTGCGAGACGCCATCGCCAACGCCCGCCTCAATCGAGTGAAAAACATCACCTTCGAAGCAGGGGACGCCGCAGATTTTCTAGAAAATTGCGCTACCGACTTCGACCGCATCATCGTCGATCCACCCCGTAGCGGCCTCGCCCCGCGCTTTATCAACGCGCTGCTGAAACGCCCTGCCGCCAGGCTCGTCTACATCTCCTGCAACCCCCTCAGCCTGGCCGACAACCTCGCTGAGCTCAAAAACCAATACAGCATCGACTCCCTCCAGCCCGTCGACATGTTCCCCTGGACAGGTCATGTGGAGACTATCTGTTTGATGTCACATGGCAAATAACCGGTGCACTCAGATTGCCTATATACATGAAATAAATAAGTGAAATCTCGACATGTATTTCAAGTTAAATTGTAAAATTGAAATAAGGAGCCTATAATTAAAGGACTATTTCAATTTGAGTTATTTTATAATGGAGGTGCAGCGTGATGAAAAACCGCGCGGGAGAATACAGGAGAAATTTCTCCGGAGAAGCAGAATATCAGTCGTTTTTGCCGGCACCTTTACCGCCAAAACCGGAGATTGATATTGACAATGATATGCTGAAAGCCCTTATCAAAGCGAGCAGTTCCATATCTGCACTCGAAAGCATAGCAAAAAGGATTCCGAGCATGGATCTTTTTGTTTCTATGTATGTGAGAAAAGAAGCACTCATGTCATCTCAAATTGAAGGAACGCAGGCCACCCTGGAAGATGTATTTGATCCGATGATAGCTGATAATGCAAACCGCAATGTAGCTGATGTCGTGAACTATATTAAAGCAACAGAATACGCAATAAACAGGCTGAAAACATTACCGCTCAGCAACCGTCTGATAAAGGAAACACATGCTGTTTTGATGGAAGGTGTGCGGGGACAAGAAAAAAGCCCGGGTGAATTCAGATATTCTCAGAACTGGATCGGAGGACAGGGCAGTACTATAAAAACAGCAAGATATATTCCTCCGCATCCTGAAGATATGGTAAGCGCAATGTCAGATCTGGAGAAATATATGAATGGAGGGGATCAGCTTGATGACCTGATTCGCGCAGCCCTCATTCACTATCAGTTTGAAACGATACATCCTTTTCTTGATGGAAACGGACGCATCGGGCGTCTGATGATTACGCTTTTTCTGATGGAAAAAAAGTTGCTTACAACACCGGCGCTATATATTTCCTATTTTCTTAAAAAGAATCGTATTGAATACTACGACAGGATGACAGAAGTCCGAAATAAAGGAAATTATGAACAGTGGGTCAGGTTCTTTCTTGCGGCTATCGATGAGTCGGCGCAGGATGCCATACAGACGATTGATGAGCTGACGGTTCTTAAGGCAAAAAATGAAAAAATCATTGAGAAAATTGGACGTGCCTCTAAAAATGTGATGCGGGTTTTTCGGTATTTGGAGGCAAATCCAATTGTTGATATAGGAAAGACGGCGGAAAGGATAGGAGTCTCTTTCAATACGGTATCTTCCGCGGTAAAGAGAATGATCGATGCAGGTATTCTGGTTCAAACGGAGAACGCAAGCCGTAATCGCACCTTTTCTTATGATGAATATCTGAAAATATTACGAAAAGGAACTTGAAATTAAAGAAATGCTGCTTGTTGAGGACGTTGATAACAGGGAGAAGCTATGTGGCTTGCTGTCGGCGATGTACGAGGAATTGCCAAAGCCGAAAAAGGAGAAAAGACGTGGAGGATGAGGCTGTTGATGGATTTACGTGATGAAAGTATGACAGTGTTAAATCAGAATTTATCGGGATAAAAGAGAGGACTGCAAGGCCATATGAAGCATGAAGAAATAAGAGGAAAAAAGATTATACTGCGCAGGCAAAGAGAAGAAGACGCTCCGTTTTTTGCCTATTGGTTTAATCAGCCGCAGGTTATGTTTCAATGCGGATTTGAGAAGACAACCGATGAAGAAGAGGAGAAAAGAACTATTAACGTCAGCCACAAATCGGAAGACTCGGTTTGGTTTACGATTACTGATCTTGACGGTAATATTATTGGCGAGATCGGTTTGCTCCGTATGTTTCCCGCGTGGCACCAAACCGATCTGACGATTATTATTCCAGACCCTGAAATGCAGCATAAAGGATATGGTTCGGAAGCAATCCGCATCATGCTGGACATGGCATTTCATGAGTATGAGATGCATCGTGTCTCGATCGGCGTGGTAGGGTTGAATACAGATGCACTGGAATTCTACAAGAAAATCGGTTTCAAGCAGGAAGGTATTTTAGAAGAGGCATATTATTATAACGATGAGTACAGCGATTTTATAATGATGCGAATCCTTAGCCAAGAATGGAAATAAGCGACAAATTCCAGTTTGCAGTGCCTTAGACTTTTTCCATCCAACGACATTCCCCTTGCCAACTTCCACCCTGCAACGAGCGTTAAGACCGAGTTCTTGATGTAGGGTTATCATCAGGGTAGTCTTAATACATGTGGAGACGGTGGTAATGGTGTCTGGGGAAGGGTGAAAAACGTTGAAATCAAGGGGTTCGGGGGAATTTGAAATTTTGAAAGAAGCAAGCAAGCGAATTTACCAAAATCCGGATTCGGACTCAGCGGGGGAGAGTTGCGTGTACTGCTTGGATGTCGGGCTTTTTTTTAGGCTCTTGAGTCTGTGTGTTAGATATTTGGGTCTGCTGAGTCTGTGCGATAGATATTTTGGACCGATTGAGACTGTGGGATGGATGAATATTGGGGTTGAAGTTGTGAGTCAGATGTCAATGGGTGGGGTAATGAGCAATAGTCCGATTTTAAGGAGGAAAATCTATGGAAAGAAATATTAGATTAAGCGGAAAAGGCAAACTTTCCGTTAGACCGGATACCATTTGCCTGGCCATCGAGGCTGAGGGAGTTTTCCCAGATTATGAAAAAACGATTAAAGAATCTGCTGACCAGACAAAAGTTCTGAGGGAATCACTGGAAAAATCAGGGCTTTCAGGAAAGGAACTCAAAACAAAACATTTTTCCATTCAATCCGAATATGCGAATATGAAAGTTATCGAGACAAGAATGATAATTATAAGAGGAGATTTGTAGGCTACAAATTTGAGCACCATACCGAGATCAAATTTCCGAATGATAACGAGCAGTTAGGGCGCACGCTGTATGAACTCTCACATTGCCCAGTTGAGGTGGAATTTTCGATTTGTTATACGGTTTCAAATCCGGAAGACGTAAGAAACGAGCTACTCAGGAAAGCCGTTAAAGATTCCAAAGTGAAAGCAGAGATTTTGGCTGAGTCTGCCGGAGTAAATCTGGGAGAGATTAAACGCATTGATTATTCATGGGGAGAGCTGCAAATCGTTTCACACCCTATTGATAAGTTCATGGCGAAACCTATGTTATTAGAACCCAGAGCATCTTACGATATCGATATTGAAGCAAATAATATTGATGTTGACGATACGGTGACGATTGAGTGGGAACTCCTATAATACGATCACTGTCTGGGCACCCTGCCTGTCCGGATATACTCCTTCATCATCGCCGTCGCTTCCACTTTAGCTAAATGAAGGCCTATTCCCTTTGAGGGAGCTCATTCCTGGAAAATTTTGAAGTGGATTTCCTGCTGGATGGGAATAGCCTGGATATGTAAGGGAAAAGCAGGAAAGAAAAAATTGGGAATTTCAGGAGAACGATTTTAATGAATATTACCGTTTATCTTGGTGCAAGCGAAGGAAATGACCCATGCTTACGAAAAAGAGTTGAGGAATTGGGAGCATGGATTGGAAATAGCGGACATGCCCTAATCTATGGTGGCTCCAAATCGGGACTGATGGGTATCATTGCGGACAGTACTTTGAAAGCTGGAGGTGAGGTAACAGGTGTTGAGCCGAAGTTTTTTATCGAAAACGAATTTCAGCATGACGGATTAACCAAGTTAATCGTGACCAGGGATATGACGGAGCGCAAAAACAAAATGATTGCGTTGGGCGAAGCCTTTATTGCCTTCCCTGGTGGCACGGGAACCTTGGAGGAGATTGCAGAGGTGATGTCAAAGGTGTCTTTAAAACAGCTGGATGCACCCTGTATTCTCTATAACCTGAACGGTTACTACGATGATTTGAAAGCCCTTCTCAACCATATGATTGAAAAAGGACTGTCCTCTAAAGAACGACAGGAGGGAATCTATTTTGCCGAGAATCTTGACGAGATAAAACGAATTTTGAAATAATCGGCCATTTTTAGGGCGCAGTCAATCTATGTGCTGCGTATATGCCTAACGTCCGAGTTCGATGGCTGAGCGACAATGTAGAATGGCTTGGAGAAGTGAAGAAGTGAATATCAAAGAAGAATTATTTGCATTGAAGGATAGCTCATATGCAGATTTTCAGGCGAATTTGATTCCGAAAATTCCGCGGGAGCTGATTATCGGAGTCAGGGTTCCGGAGGCCAGAAAGCTGGCGAAAAGGCTTGCCAGGGAAGCGGGAGCATCACAATTTCTGAGAGATCTGCCGCATACATACTATGACGAAAATATGCTTCACGGACTCCTTCTTTCGGAAATGAAGGATTATGATGCCTGCATTGCAGCAGTCGATGTGTTTCTTCCCTTCGTGGATAATTGGGCAGTTTGCGATATCATGTCTCCCAAGATTTTTAAGAAACACAAAACAGCGCTTTTGGAAAAAATCAAAGAGTGGTCTGCATCGGAAAAGGCCTATACTTGCCGCTTTGGCATTGAGATCTTAATGACTTACTTCCTTGATAAAGATTTTAAGCCTGTATATCTGGAAATCCCCGTTTCAGTTCATAGTAAAGAGTATTATGTTCAAATGATGATTGCGTGGTTCTTTGCAACCGCTTTGGCAAAGCAATGGGATACGACCATTAAATACATTGAAGATCAGCGCTTAGATCCATGGACGCACAATAAGACCATCCAGAAAGCCCGGGAAAGTCAGCGCATTACACTGGAACAAAAAGAGTATTTAAAGTCATTGAAACGATAACAAATTTCGTTTGCAGCGATCTTTAACTTGCACCATTATACGAAATTTCCTTTGCCAGCTTTTATCCTGCTAAGAATGCTATGGAAATTTTCAATATCTGCATATAGAATAAAGAAATATATGCAGTAAAACGCCTCGCTTGGACGATGTTCTGCATATTAAATGGCATGTTATTATGCAGATCCGGACACCATGTCCTATAACCATGCCTGGGGTGGTACGATTTCTTTTCCTAAGGAGCATGGCATCAGGTTTCTATTTACTCAAACGCGTTGTTATAACAACATAAAATGCTTTGCTTTAAAGGTAAAATTAAACAAAAAGCAAAGGAGTTTGTTGCTATGGCAAAGAAACTTGATTTGAATAAAACAGTCTATGAACTGACGAAGGAATATCCGGAACTCATTAATATTATGGCAGAGCTTGGTTTTACCGAGATCACGAAAAAGGCCATGCTGTATTCGGTCGGCAAGATGATGACGATCCCCAGGGGTGCGAAGATGAAAAACATCCCTATGACGAATATTGTAACAAGCTTGATGAGGCAGGGTTTTGAACTTGTCGGTGAAATGCCGGATCTGGCAACTGCAGCACAGCCTGAAGAGAAAGATACGGCAACGGGCCATTCTCCCGAGAGCAGGACGGAACAGATCAAATCCTATTTGAACAGGCTTGGCAAAGGTGAAGCGCTTGAGGATGTCAGGGCAGATTTCGTCCGTGAATTCGGAGAGGTCGAAGCGTCTGAGATCATGCAGGCGGAGCAGGAACTTTTGAAGGAAGGCACACCACTCTCCGAGGTTCAGCGTCTGTGTGACCTCCATTCGGCGCTTTTCCATGGCTCAACCACGGAAGAGCGAAGGGCCAATGCTGAAAAAGAAGTGAAAGCCTCAATTTTAAGGCAGCAGGCTCAGAAGGAAGAGGATAAGAGCGCCCCTGCTCAAACGAACAACACCGATAAAAATGCTCGTGCCGCCGCATTGGAAATGGTCGTCGGTCATCCACTATACACATTTGCTAAAGAGAACAAGAAGCTTTCCGAACTGCTTAAAATTTTCAGGGAAAGCAGAGACGCCTCGCTCATTCCCTCGATCCGTGAGCTTTCAATCCACTATGCAAAGAAGGGCGATCTGCTTTATCCTCTGCTCAAGGTCAAGTACGGCATCTCCGGGCCATCTGATGTGATGTGGACGGTGGACGATGAAATCCGTGATGAACTTGGATTTCTCGCTGGAGAGGCCGAGCATGACGAAGAATGGAACAGCAGACTTAACGCTGTGCTGACGCGCGCTGAGGAAATGATTTATAAGGAACAGAATATCCTCTTTCCCATTTGTGCGGATAATTTTACGGAAGAGGAATGGTACGGCATTTATCAGGATTCCAAGGATTATGCCGTCTGCCTCGGTGTCGCACAGGAGAGGTGGGAAGAGGCTGAAAACGCAATGGTTACTACGGCGACAGGCCCAGAAGGCGAGATCGTCATGCCCGGCGGACACCTGACCATAGAACAGCTTACGGCCCTTCTGAACACGATCCCGATGGAGATAAGCTTTGTCGACACAGACAACATCAATCGCTTCTTCAACGAAGGACCGAAGGTATTCAAGCGCCCCAGCATGGCGATAGACCGTGATGTGTTCTCCTGTCACCCGCCGAAGATTGAACCGATGGTTCGGCAGATCATCGACGATTTCAGGAATAACCGCCGCGACGACGTTTCGGTTTGGATGGATAAGAGTGGACGCACCATGCTCGTCAAATACATGGCAGTTCGGGACAAGACTGGCAAGTATATCGGCACGGTTGAGCTTGTGCAGGATATGGAGTTTGCGAAAGAACACTTTCTTGGAAATAAGGCGTAAGCCCGATTCCAATAAAAAAAGTTGAAGCCCGGTTAAAATACAAAAGGTTCTCTGCTGGTATCATTCGGCAGGGAATCTTTTTTTAGGGAAGTGTTGTATTCGCTGTATTTAAATGTTATCAACTGGTTTCTTACTGATATATCTGTTCCTCCAGCCATTCTTTTAAAACAATGGCGTGGTTACAATTCTCGTTTTTCGCAGCATATAGCAGGGTCAAATTGCGATCCTTCATCTTCAGCCTACACAGATCTTTAAATTTCTGTGACGCTGAGTTGCTGGACAATTCCTGTTTGTACCTTTTATTAAATTCATCATATTTTTCAGGAGCATGAGAAAACCATTTCCGGAGTTCATCTGATGGGGCAACCTCCTTAGCCCATAAATCAATTTTAGCATTTTCTTTTTTTATTCCACGCGGCCACAGTTTATCTATAAGGATACGAAAACCGTCTGTTTCTACGCTAGGCTCATAGATTCGTTTGCATTTCAATTCATTCATAATGTATGGTCTCCTTCAATGTGAATTCATTTCTATGGTATGTAAGAAATCCATCCTCCTGCATTTTAGAAAGTTCATTGGACATGGCGCTGCGGTTTACACCGAGGTATTCAGCAAGTTGCTGACGGTTAAAAGGGATGGTAAAGTGCGGGCTTCCATGTTCCAACGCCTGTTCAGAAAAATAAGATAGGAGCCTTTCTCGTAGAGATCTGGAAGCGGTATGCATCATCCGAGAAGACATATTCAAATTTTTTTGAGCGGAGATGCGTAGCATATTCTGAATGAGGCGGTTATGAAAGGCACATCCTCTCTGGCACATAGTTAGCATATTACGCATATTTAGAAAGATGACTTGGGTACTCTCGCAGGCAACAACATCGCATACTAGCTCTTTTCCAGGAATAGCAGCGTAGTTTTCTGCAAAGACTTCTCCCTTACCAAGGTGCCCGAAAATAATTCTGTTTCCCCAATAGAGGTTAACTACAATATTGACGCTTCCAAATTTGATAAGCCCAATTTCGTTGACAGGAGATCCTGCTCGGAAGATGACTTCGTCTTTTTGGAATTTACGCTCACGTGGAACTAGACAATGGAGTAGTTCTGCGATTTCGTCTTCGCTTATGCCGCGGAACAAGGGCGTATTCGACAGGAAAAAAGTATTCATAAAAGTCTCCGCTTGGTTGTTATAGCAACGTACATGTTGTTTTGATTATACTATAATTCAAGGTGAACATCGAAAAGGTGAACATCGAATCTGAAAGCGGGAAGTGATGGGATGAAAGAGAAAACAGGAGAAGTCTTTTCCATAGCAAAGGATAATGTGCCAGTTCCGGGTTGCACCATTTCAAAAGAAATCTATGGCGGAGAAAACGCTATAACGTATTTTTCGCTGGCGAAGAATACCGATATCAGCGCAGAGATTTTTCCAAGCTATAAAATGCTGATCGTTGCAGATGGCAGCGTGGTGGTTTACGGGAATGACGGTTTTTGGCAAAAACTCGAATCCGGAGACAGCATTTTAACTCTGGCGGACACCCCTATGGGGATGAGAACAGAGGAGGGAGCTGTCTATACGGAGCTGTTAGTTAGAAAGGAAGATAGAATGAACGAAATAATCAAAGCAGGCGAAATTTTCAAATTGGCAGAACTTGTTCCCTATGCAGAAGGCAAGATCGTCAATATGGATGTGGTCCACAATGACAAGATGAAGTTTGTACTTATGGCCTTCGATGCAGGCACAGGGCTTTCGGAACACGCAGCCCCGGGTGAAGCACTGATTTTCGCCCTGGACGGCGAGGGTGTGATTGGATATGAAGGAAAGGACCATCCGATCAAAGCAGGTGAAAATTTCCACTTTGCCAAGGCCGGTCTGCACTCTGTAAAAGCGACAAAGAAATTTAAGATGGCACTTCTTCTTACCCTGGAATAGAGATGAAGATTACATTGGAATAGAAATGAGGACGTAAATATTCTTTATCGATAGGATACGCATGGCGATGATCCGGATAATATTCCTGATGAACTCAAAAAAGAATAGTGCTCCCAGACCATGGCATGAGAAAATGGGATTAAATAATGAGCCCTGGGAGGCCGTTACTTCTTTTCCCGTTGACCCCATTGCTTTAAGCTGTATGCCAAAACCAGACCAATAATGATGACAACGATTCCGATAATGAGCGCAGCGTTGGGAATAATAGACATGAAGTTTCTTCCTGCTGTATCCTGCCCCAGCTGGTCAGTTATTTGATTGACCACTTCCCGCGGGAGGTTATCAGGCTGCACCACTATTTTGCTGTCGGTATATAGAGAGGCTGTGGCTCGGCCTATGATCGCTTTGCCGATGATTCCAAAGATGACGAAACCTAAACCATATAGAGTAAGGTAAATGCCAAAGATCCAACCATATTGGTGGATGCCAGTTTTTAAGGCTTTGGGGAGGTCATCGAGCCAGCTGGGATAGTCTGTTTTGCTGGTCGTCTCTTGCCTGCCAGGTTCTGGCGGATCGTTTGCTTTCTCTGACTCCTCGTGATGAATTTTGGAGTCCAAGTCAGTCATGTCGCAGGACTCATCTAAAAGAAAATCTACAGATACGCCCAGCGTTTCTGCCAGAAGAGGAAGCTTGTTGATCTCCGGATTTGCTGTACCGGTTTCCCAATTCGAAATGGATTGTCGGGACACATTCAGCGAGTTTGACAGGTCTTCCTGGGATAGGCCAAGTCTCTTGCGCAGGACAAAAATTTTTTCGCCAAGTTTCATTTGGGTGGACTCCTTACTTGCAAGCTCAGTTTTCAGGATTAGTATAACTTTTCCCCCAGGAGAGACAAGCGAAAACTTTTATCATTTACGCAAGCAGCGCTTGCAAAAGCCATACTTCTCTTGCCTTCATTTGCCTGTTACTGCCAGGCGTGCAATAATTATGCAATAAAGATGTAAAAAAAATCCCTGAGCCCATCAACGGGAAAGGAAGAGGCTGGGTCAGGCCAGCTTAGGTGATGTTTATGAAGCATAAGGTGTACGTCTCTCCGGGTTATCGAATTCCCCTTCTTATCTCTTGCCTGGGCTTTGTGCTCTGTATCCTTTGTATCTTTTGGACGGAGGACATGAACATCCTGGTCTTCAGCGCTTATGCGGTGCTGAGTGCAGGGACCATCTGGTTTCTGAAGGTTTGGGTGGATGAGCAATATCGTCTGGGCCGGGAAATCCGTTTTCCTCTCAAGCTGATTTTCCCTGCATATCCATTGGTCGCTGATTTTGATCAGAACACAAGCCAGATGAGTGCGTTCCGCGAGGCCTATGCAGATTTTATGGGCAGTGACCGTCGCCCGGTCAGCAACAGTCGTTTACAGAATTATGCCACCCAGCTCTTATGGCACAGTGTGGATCTGCAAAAAAGACGGATGGACAGACTGGGAGTGCAGATGGATATGGAGGCGAACCGTCGCTCCTATGTGAAGGGTTCAAAAGGGGTGACGGCCGACGCTTATTTTGACGGCAGATATGAGGTTGAGGAGGTTGCTGAGGAAATCTACGCCCTCAGGACATTTCGCAGCAGATCGCGTCTGCTGAAGCGTTTATACGACAAAGAGGTCGCGCACTATACCTTCTTATCGGCTCAGGAGGTCGGCGAAGATCAGTTTGTATGCCCCAACTGTGGCAGCCTGTCCTCCCGCAGTGATTTGCTGGATGGCTGCGATTTCTGCAAGACGACCTTCACGATCGAAGATCTGGAACATCGTGTCGGCAGCTTTGGTTTTCGCCGCGACTTTCAGGCAAGCGAAGGCAAACGTAAGGCGATGAAAAAGCTCATTTACCCGTGGATTTACATGCTGACGATTGTCCCATGGATGTATGTTGGCTTATTCATGCCTCTTTATATTTCCGACATGAACCTTTTTGAAAGAATTGCCGGTAGCTTGCTCTGTGCGCTGACCTTTGCCATTGGGGCTTTTGCAGTGGTCACTTTTGCCCTTTTCCTGATTTTCCCGCTTGTCATGATGTTCACAAAGCTCTGGGGAGGTCTCAATCGCTGGCTGCTCTACCGTTCGCCGGAGGAGGTGGAGCAGGAACGCCAAATGGCCAGCTATGTGCGGAGCTTTGATCCTTTGTTTTCGCTCCAGAGTTTTTTCGGTGGTGTTCAAAACAAGCTCTATGCCCTGTACTTTGCCGATCGAGCGAAGCAGGTCAATGCCTTCTCCGATATCGATCTGGCCAGTTTGCTCCCCCGCTATCAGGATGTTGTCGCACTGGATGTGCAGACGATGCGCATGGAGTCCTACAAAAGGAACGAGAAAGTCCAGCTTGCCACAGTCAGCGCAGAAATTCTTGTACGCGAGTTCAAAGATGCGAAAATCAAAACACATAAAGAAAAAGTCAATATGCAGCTGGAGAAAAACGCAGATTGCCTGACTCAGGCGGGTTGTGGCCCTTCTATTCTGCACTGCCAGGGCTGTGGCAGCAGCCTCTCGCTGATGGATGGCAAGACCTGCCCCTACTGCGGCCGCGAGCTAAATCTGAAGGAACATGACTGGGTGATCACAGCGTATACGGCTGAATAATAGGTCTACTCACGATTCCAGGGAGAAAAAATGAACAAAAACATCGATATCAGTGATGTCATCCTTATAACGCAGAGGCTGACGCTTCGTCCTTGGCGAGAAGAAGATCTCGAAGACTTCTTCGCTTATGCCTCGGTAGACGGTGTAGGGCAAATGGCCGGCTGGGCGCCGCATCAATCGAAAGAAGAATCCGCAATAATTCTTCATCAGTTCGTTGAGGGCAGAAAAACCTTTGCTTTGGATTACCAGGGCAAGGTCATTGGCTCATTGGGCATTGAAAAGTACAAGGAGGAGAATTACCCGGAGCTTCAAAATTTGCAGGGCAGGGAACTGGGCTTTGTTCTGGCCAAAGAGTACTGGGGCCAGGGCCTCATGCCGGAAGCCGTTCAAGCTGTGATGCATTACCTTTTTGAACAGCTCAAGCTTGATTTCCTGCTCTGTGGCCATTTCCCGGAAAACACGCAGTCTGCCCGCGTACAGGAGAAATGCGGCTTTGTGCCCTACAGGGAAATTCCTTACACAACTCAAATGGGCAGAGAAACAACAACTTTAATGAGCCTTTGTAAAAATGCCGGCAGGAGTTGATGGACCAATCGTCGGTTCTAAGTTTGGCGGCCTGCCTATATTGCTTTCATTTTGGTTTTCAGAATTTTAGACAAAATTTCAAGTAATGGATGGTGCGCCCGGGCCGACAGCTTGCTCTCATTTCGGATTCTCCAAATTTTGCTGAAGTCTGCGAGGTGGAGGCAATTTTGCTTGACTGAGAGCTTGCTCTAACCTCGGTTTTTCAGAAATTTAGACAAATTTTCG
>QWCB01001505.1_pt1 | contig 35162 bp, 24 predicted proteins | sample 1972511 | NCBI WGS metagenome assembly QWCB01 (sample SAMN09866719, study PRJNA288562) | Human gut metagenome isolate term5_stool, whole genome shotgun sequencing... | isolation source: gut | host: Homo sapiens | place: USA: California | reverse complement strand
AGAAACCAACTCCGCGCTATGTTCGCCCAGCCATTCAGTGGGCAAAATTTTGGCTTTCAGTGGATGCTCGCTCTCCAGCCAGCGAACAATTTGCTGGGCGATAAACTTGCGCGATTTATCGCGCTGGAGAAGGGCGATCAACTGTGCGATCAGCGTATCGAACAGCACCTGATGACGATCGTTTCTGGTCATGCTCTCCAGAATCAGTGCGCTGGTGCCGGAAAGATCGACCTTATCGATCGCCCGGTGGACCGCGCGCTTAAGCAGGCGCTGAATACGCGCATCATCGGTCAGTTCGAGAAAACCGCTCATGATCTGTAACAGATGCTGACCAACGCGGCGGGCGTTCTCCGGCTGACTAAACCAGTTGCCAATCAACAACGCCGGTTCGTGACGTCGAATCAATGCCACCAGCGATTGGGTATCGAGAAATTTTTCCTGCACGAACTGGCCGAGATTTTCGCCAATCCGGTCTTTATTACGCGGGATAATCGCCGTATGACGAGAAATGATCGGAATCGGCACGCGGCGAAACAGCGCCACCACCGCAAACCAGTCCGCCAGCGCGCCGACCATCGCCGCTTCAGCAATCGCCTTCACACCGCTCACCCAAAAATTGGGCGGCAAAAACAGCGTAACGACAAAGGTAGCAGCGGCGATAAGCAGTAAAGAGAGCGCCAACATTTTGGCGCGTCTGAGTTCAATGAGTTTATTCATAACGTTAAGAATAGAGCCTGACGGCAGGATCGCGCAAAAATCACTGCTCCTCCGCCAGCTCGGCAGCCTGATGTTGGCGCACGCGATTGAGCAATCCCGCCAGGGTGAAAACGACGATAACGCCCGCCACGACGGCTAACAGATGAAACGGCAAGCGACCGCCGTTAAACCACAGCCACCGGCCGATTTCGACCGAGACAGACATCACCATCAGGATCACCATATTCAGCGATGCGGAGACGGTCCCTTTCGGTAAGTTATTGGAAAACAGCGTAAAGCGGAATAAGGTCGGGAAAATCAAACCAATCCCGAAAGCATACAGACTGGTGCCCAGCACCGACCACAGCCAGACGTGCGGTGACAGCAGATTGCCGATAATCAACAGCGCGAGGCCAACCAGTTGAAGGGGTACGGCACGCCAGATAAAGCGCGGTTCGGTCGGATCTTTAACGAAACGCGCCACGATGGCATTCGCGACAATCACCGCGCCGAACACCGGAACCTGTGTCCAGGCGAACTGCGAGGTCGTTAAGCCGCCTGCGTCAATCAGGATCACCGGCGAGACAGCCACCCAACTCATCATCGGGATATAGCTTAAAGAGATGGTTGCTGCGCCAAAGAGGAACAGCCGATTGCAAAAGACATTACGAAAATCGCGCAAGACGCTTTTGGCGCTAAATGGAACCGCGCCGCGCTTCACCGTCTCTGGCATCGCCAGCAGTAAGCCAACAAATGAGATAAAACCCATAACCGCAATGATGGCAAAAAGGACTTTCCAGTGCACAAAGTGCATCAGAGCTGCGCCGGAAAGCGGGCCGATAATCGGCGCAATCAGTACGATGGAGGTGATAATCGCCATCAACTTGATCCCTTTTGTCTGTCCAAACGCCTCCTGCACCGTGACATAACCAACGGTGGCAATAAAACAGATACTGGTGCCCTGAATTGCACGCGCGATAAGAAATTGTGTCATTGACGTGGTGAACATTGTCGCGGCGCAGGCAAGGGTAAAAATTAACGCCCCGGTAATCAGCACCGGCCTGCGGCCAATTCTGTCGGAAAGCGGCCCCAGCAGCCACTGTAACGCCATACCGCCAGCAAGATAGAGACTGACGGCAGCAGGGGCCAGACTGACATCGGCATTAAAATCACGGACCACATTAATGATCCCTGGCTGGATCAGGTCCGTCGACAGATACGCAGCAAAGTCATACAAAATCAACGCCATCGGGAAAAACAGCGTGGCGGCATGGCGGGCAAAAAAACGTGGCATAACAAACAACTCCTTGTCCGGAGAACCCCAATGGGGAAAACGAAATTCAATACCGTCGGTAATGACGAAAGGCAGGCGAGAAGGATAAATGTACTGAATTTCATGTAATCAACCACACTGCCTGTGAATACACAGACAGAGAAATACCTTCTGACTCCAGGTCAGAATGTATAACGATTACAAATAGTCATCAGCACATTACACCTCTTGAATTGATGGGTTGCATAGAAAATATACACCTTAAGTGTAATTAAAATTTGCGGTTAATCAAAAGAGTGCGGTGGAAAGGGGAATATCTGCCGGGTACAGGAAATGTAAAATGCGAGCCTGTTTCCGGAAAAATGTATCGTTTGCAGACGAACAAAAATAGCCTGGAAAGCACCTCGGGGAATGGGAAATTGCCGGGTGAGAATGGTTTTGTTAGTCGCTAAAGTCGGGCCATCTTATCAACAGGTGACGGATCGCCATGACAAACTTCACGACCAGTACGCCGCATGACGCATTATTTAAATCCTTTCTCACCCACCCTGACACCGCGCGGGATTTTATGGAGATCCACTTACCAATAGATTTACGTGAACTGTGCGATCTCGACAGCTTAAAACTGGAATCCGCCAGCTTTGTCGATGAAAAATTGCGGGCGCTACACTCCGATATTCTGTGGTCGGTAAAGACCCGCGAAGGCGATGGCTATATCTATGTGGTGATTGAGCATCAGAGTCGCGAGGATATCCATATGGCCTTTCGCCTGATGCGATATTCCATGGCGGTGATGCAGCGCCATATCGAGCATGATAAACGCCGGCCGCTACCGCTGGTCATCCCGATGCTGTTTTATCACGGTAGCCGTAGTCCTTATCCCTGGTCCCTGTGCTGGCTGGACGAATTTGCTGACCCGACCACCGCACGGAAGCTTTATACCGCAGCGTTCCCGCTGGTGGATGTCACTGTCGTGCCAGACGACGAGATTGTGCAGCATCGCAGAGTCGCCCTGTTGGAGTTGATCCAAAAACATATTCGCCAGCGCGATCTGATGGGGTTTATCGACCAACTGGTAGTATTACTGGTTACAGAGTGTACTAATGACAGCCAGATAACTGCGCTGTTAAATTACATTTTACTGACTGGCGATGAAGCGCGTTTTAATGAGTTTATCAGCGAACTTACCCGTCGAATGCCACAACAGAGGGAGCGAATAATGACGATTGCAGAGCGAATTCATAATGATGGATATATAAAAGGGGAACAGCACATTCTTCGATTGTTGTTGCAGAATGGGGCGGATCCTGAATGGATACAACGATATACCGGACTTTCGGCAGAGCAAATGCAGGCATTAAGGCAGCCCTTGCCTGAGCGTGAGCCTTATTCATGGCTCAAGAGCTAAACAGAGACGGATGGCAAACGCAAAGCTGCCTGATGCGCTACGCTTATCAGGTCTACATAACCCATTCAATATATTGAACTTTAAAAATTTTGTAGACCTGGTAAGGCGTTCACATGGCATCCGGCATGAACGAAGCGCATTTTGCCTAAGCCATGCTGGAACGTGGAGATGACCCTGCAAAGTTAAAACAAGTCACACGCTATTCGTGAGAGGAAATCAGGGGGCTCGCCACTATTTCGAATTCATTCCATTGCCCGATACACGGCTTCGCCAATTTGCTTCAGTGCTTCGCGATAGGTTTCGCTGAGCGGCAAAGCGCAGTTGATGCGCAGACAATTACGGTATTTGCCGGAAGCCGAGAAAATCGAGCCTGCCGCCACCTGGATTTTCATGCGGTATAGCTGCCGCGCAACGCAAACCATATCGACCTGTTCAGGCAATTCTATCCACAGTAAAAATCCGCCTTTCGGGCGCGTAATACAGATTTCGCAGGGAAAATATTCCCGTATCCAGCAGGTATAAAGCGCCAAATTGCGCTGATAGATCTGCCGCATCCGCCGGATATGGCGATGATAGTGACCTTCCAGCACAAACGTTGCCGCCGCCATTTGCGTGGACGGCACATTAAAGCTGCTGATGGCGTATTTCATATGCATCAGTTTATCGTGATAACGCCCCGGTGCGACCCAACCCACGCGCAGGCCAGGTGCAATGCTTTTACTGAACGAGCTGCACAACAGCACTCGCCCGTCGATATCCCAGGAATGAATGGTCCGCGGGCGCGGATACTCCGTTGCCAGTTCGCCGTAGACATCATCTTCAAAAATCACAATATCATGACGCTGAGCGAGAGATAGAACGGCCCGTTTGCGCGCGTCCGGCATAATAAATCCCAGCGGATTATTACAGTTTGGCACCAGAATGATGCCTTTAATCGGCCACTGTTCCAGCGCCAGTTCCAGCGCTTCAACGCTGATGCCTGTTTCTGGATCGGTTGGGATTTCAATCACTTTCACGCCCATGCCGCGCAGCATCTGCATCGAACCGTAATAACAGGGGGATTCGACCGCGACAATATCGCCCGGTTTACATACCGCCATTAACGCCAGCGACATCGAGTTATGGCAGCCGCTGGTGATAATGATGTCATCGGCGGTGACCACTGAGCCGCTGTCGAGCATCAGGCGGGCAACCTGCTCTCGCAACACTCGCTGACCGGCTAACAAGTCATAACCGAGAACGGTTTGCAGATTATGCTGCACTACCCGGCTAAGCTCCCGCCACAGCGGTTTCAGGCTGGGCGTTTCGACATCCGGCGTGCTTTTGCTTAACGGAACAATGGAACTGTCGCTGTGCGCTACCAGCATATCCAGTACCTGGTCCCACTGGGTAATCTCTACCGGGCGCTGCACCGGACGCGTCATCGGCGGTACTGGCGGCTGGGCTTTACGTTGTGCGACAAAATAACCAGAACGCGGCTGCGGAGTGATGAGCTTCATCGTCTCCAGCGTCTGGTACGCCTGCTGCACGGTGCTAATACTGACGCCGTGCTCCTGACTTAAGCTGCGCACCGACGGCAATTTCTCCCCGTGACGATACAGCCCTTGCTCAATCCGCTCGGCAAGCAGAGTTGCCAGATGTTGATAACGCGTCATGCTGTATTCCTTATTTGGACCATACAGAGAGAAAAACCAGTACAGATGAGGCTAAAAAACCGGATGCAGATGCTGTTTTAACCTGTCTGTATGTTAAATAAAACTAATATTTGCATCTGTATTGTGAACTGCCAGAAGACGGATGATGAAGCCTCTGAAAGATGAGGAAGGCAGCAGATGGAATTTCACTAAAACAAAGCCAAAGCGCCGTTTATCGGTTTCGTACAACTCTGGCAAGCGGTGAGGAGCTGGTGGCGGCAAATGCAGGCCCGACGGGTGTTACAGCAGATGAGTGATGAGCGGTTGAGGGATATTGGGTTACGCAGGGAGGATGTGGAGTGATAGAGGATGTTGAGAATAAATCAGGATATTAACTTTTTATATGTACCCTGGAAGAAACCAGGGTACATATAGATATCAGTTGAATTTAATATCAGTAATCAATTTTTTGATATAATCTTCAGGTTTCATCTTTGTTTTTTCTTTTATTTGCTGATAAGTTTCTTTCTTAATGTTGATTTCAATTGTTTTATTTTTATTGATAACGCACGCGATTGGTAATAATAGCAATAATATAATGATTATAATTATAAGAATTATTTTTGAATTTCCATGTGAGTCCGATTTCTTCATTTTTTGGAATATTCTGTTCATTACTGGATTAACTGCTGAAGAAATTATAATCATAATAATAAAAGCAGCTAAAAAATTTAATGTATATTTTGCGTAGTAACTTTCAGTATTCATATCAAAAAACAGCAACCACACCAGTGCACAAAACAAAGTCATGCCAAAACATATGAATGAAATAATAAAGCCAATTTGTTGTGTTCTTTTATCAAGTTCAGAGAGGAATTTCTCACCAATTCTTTGAAATTTATAGGGTGAAATAAGCGCATGGACGGCATTGAAAAATATATATGTGCAAATCAAAACAAAGAATATATTGATTGGCATAAATCCCATAAGTGTATCAAAAAAGAAGTCTTGTTGAAGATAGTACGGTAATCGATCATCAACTTCCATTAACAATGTAAATATAAACCCGAAAGAAACATAAAATAACAAACCTTCTTCACGTAATTTTTTAATGTATTTTTTGAATTTAAAATCTTTAATCATCTTCAGCATAGCTATTCCTTATTGTAAATAATATGGTCGGGGTAGAAAATGCGACCCCGGCTATCAACGTATTTTTATGTTGATAAAGCAATTTTCCCCGTTAGCATATCAAACATCAGATAAGCAAAGCCCTTTGCCCGAGCTGGATCGGATAAATATTGCAACATAAATTCTTGCCGAGCGTCATTACTGTCCATTACAGCATTATCAACTGCCTGGAGGAAATCACCAAGAATCGCTTGTTCTGGCGGATTGTTTTTAATTTGTGTCATAACATTTTCATTTTCAGTTATTTTGTTATACACCGCAAAAGCATTGCTGATCATATCTTTGTCGGTCAAATGGTCACTAATGAATAATTCATTCATCCGAGAAAGAACCTGAGATAAAAACTCCTCTTTTTTATCTTTCGCTTTTGCCGTACCAATATTATTACTTGCATCCAGCGTATAGTCAGGCGTTTCTTCCTGTAAGCGTAAATCTTGCTCATGGATTTTCGATAAACGATAGTGACTCATCTCCACATTACTGAGATCAATTTCATCCTCTTCCAGACGTTGCTCATGCAGCAGTGGGCGTAAATGGCGCGCAAACAGGCTTAGCTTTTCCAGATCCTTGTCATCGTACTCAACGATTTGCGACATAAACTCATAAAAGCGAACAAAGCTGCCGAGATCTTTCTTGAAAATCTCCAGACGATCTTTCTCCTGCTTACAGGCTTTAAAACTGTTTTCCGCATTGGTGATTAACACCGTATCGCCCGTTTTTTTAGTGCGCTCGAACATCTCTTTGGCGGTCAAATAGGCGTCTATTGCCATCAGATAACGCTTTTTCCAGCGTTCGACCGCCGGTTTACAGATATTACTGATCGCCGCATTCGATTTATTTTTGATGAAGTACGCCTCGCAGAACTGCTCGACTTCATGCCACTGAAAAATCTGCGTGGCGCGCAGTTTTTCAAACAGATCGAATACCTGCTGCGGATCGCTGACATCGGTCAGTTCCGCCGTCTGGAAATAGGGCTGGAATGCGCCGAGGATCTCGTCTGGATCGTTATAAAAATCGAGGACAAAAGTGCCTGATTCCGCTTTGCCCGGATAGGTGCGATTCAGGCGGGAGAGCGTCTGCACGCACTCGACACCACCGAGGGCTTTATCCACGTACATCGCGCACAGTTTCGGCTGGTCAAAACCGGTCTGGAATTTATTGGCAACCAGCATGACCTGATAATCATCGCTGTCGAAGGCTTTGCGCATATCCCGCCCTTTCAGGCCGGGGTTCATGTTTATTTCAGTAAATTTCTGGTTTAACAATGCCAGGCTGTTAGGGTCGCCTTCCTGGAATTCAACTTCCCCGGAAAACGCCACCATCGCGCTGATTTTCTGGTAATTGTTCTCGCTAATGTATTTATCAAACGCCAGCTTGTAGCGCACAGCGGCTTTGCGTGAACTGGTGACCACCATCGCTTTGGCCTGGCCGCCAAGCAGGTGCATCACATGTTTGCGGAAGTGCTCCACAATCACCTTCACCTTCTGCGAGATATTGTGGTCGTGCAGTGTCACCCACTGGTTGAGCTTTATCTTCGCCCGTTTGCTATCGACTTCGCGGTCTTCATCTTCCAGCTTTTGCAGCAACTGATACGCCACTTTGTAGTTGGTGTAGTTTTTCAGTACGTCGAGGATAAAGCCTTCTTCGATTGCCTGGCGCATGGAGTAGACGTGGAAGGCCTCAGGTTTATTGGTTTTTGAGGCCGGTTCATCGGGACGCGGACAGCGACCAAAAAGTTCGAGGGTTTTGGATTTTGGCGTGGCGGTAAAGGCGTAGTAGTTCAGGTTACTGCTGCCTTTCCGGGCGGCAATGGTCGCATCCAGAATATCTTCTGACGACAGTACCACGTCATCATCCATCTCTTCGCTCATCAGCACTTCTTTAAGCTGACGGGCGGTGGAACCGCTCTGCGAGGAGTGCGCTTCATCGGCAATCACCGCGTATTTACGCTGCTTCAGGCTGACGCTGTTTTCGATTGCTTTCAATACGAACGGGAACGTCTGGATGGTGACAATAATAATTGGCTGCGAGTTTTCCAGCGCGTTGGCGAGCTTTTCCGATTTAGAGCCGTCGCCCTCTCTGTTATTGATGCGCCCGACCACGCCGTCGGCATGTTCGAACTGCCAGATGGTGTCCTGAAGCTGGTCGTCCAGCACCGTACGGTCCGTCACCACGATAACGGAGTGGAACAGTTTTTCCCCGTTAACGTCGTATAGACGAGAAAGCTGGTGGGCGGTCCAGGCAATGGAGTTCGATTTACCGGAACCGGCGCTGTGCTGAATCAGGTATTTGTGGCCGGTGCCTTCAATCGTCGCGGCCTCCAGCAGTTTATTGACCACATCCCACTGGTGATAGCGCGGGAAAATCAGGCTCTCTTTCTTCGCTTTCAGCCCGTTCCACTCCTCTTTTTCTTCAATCTGCAAATGGACAAAACTGGCGAGGATTTTTAATAAGTTGTCCGGCAGCAGCACTTCATTCCACAGATAATCGGTGGCGTAGCGGCGAGTATCTTCGGGGATCTCATTGCCTGCACCGCCTTCTTTGGTGCCTTTGTTAAACGGCAGGAAGAAGGTGCTGTCACCTGCGAGTTTGGTGGTCATAAAGACGTCATACTGGCTGACGGCAAAATGCACCAGCGCCCCGCGCTTAAAGGTCAATAGCGGTTCAGGTTTATTGGTGGCGGGATCTTTCGGCAGGCGGGTCTTTTTGTACTGGGCAATGGCGTTCTGCACCGCCTGTTTAAATTCGGATTTCAGCTCCAGCGTGGCAATTGGCAGGCCGTTGATAAACAGCACCAGATCGATCCGCCATTTTTTGGCTTTCACGCCCGTTTCTGCAAAGACGCTATTTGAGGCATAAGGGCTGTAGATCAGTTCCGGCACAATGCGGCAGATATTCTGCTGATAGCGCGCCAGCGTTTCCGGGTTGAGATTATGTTCCGGTTTAAACTGGCACAGCGAAAAACGGGCATTGCGGATTTTCAGGCCGTGGCGAAGTACGCCGAGCGTACCCCAGGTGCGCGACTGGATATCAGTGGCGTTGCTGTCGGCTTTTTTTAACTGCGCAACCAGCGCGTCGAGGAAATGGCGCTCGGTGTCGTTGGGGTAGACGCGGGCGAATTTCTCCCACTCCTGCGGTTGGGTAGTTTGTACGAAGTTTAAGGTGTCTTGTGCGTATAGCGCACGTTCCCGGTCGTAGCCGTCACCTTTGCCGACAATCCAGCCTTTTTCTATCATCTGCGCGATGATGTCGTTTTGCAGGTTAACCTCTTTTGTAATATCGTTGCTCATGCGCTGGCCTCCGTGAGTGTTTCCGCTTCGGGGATGGGCGTGGTCCAGTTGCGGAGATCTATTTTGCCGGTGACGGCGGCGGAGATAAGGGCGGTGCGGCGTTCTTTTAGGAGTTCAATATTATCTGTACTATGCTCAATCAATTTTTTATCTAGAGAAATATATTTAGATATATAAGTTCCGATATTTATTTGCTCTTGGTATGGTGGGATCGGAATATATAAATCAGTAATTCTTTCAACCGCAAGCCCCGGTTGTGCAGCAGAAACTGAATATTGGTTTAAGTTCATTATTCTTAATAATTCTCCTAACCATATTGTAACAGCTCTTTCGTTTGGGGTGACAACAACAGCATGTTCTGAAGCCCAAAACTTTCCAATTGCGTAATTTATATTTCCGCAAAGAGCACCTTGTCTACCAATAAGAACATATTCACCATTGTGTGTAAAATAAGAATAATATCCTCTTAATCCATTTCCACCATATACAGGATAGTTTCCTTCTGGTTCTATTGAATTGCTGGTTATAAAATCACCACTTTTCAAATTAGCAAACCATTTTAACTTGCATATGTGCCAGTGTTTCGGAACTTCTCCCAACCACTCAATCCCAGAATCTTTCATCGGCACATCAGGATTTAGCCCTTTTGTGACCGCATGGCTAATTACGGCCTGACGTTTTTCTTTCAGTAGTTCAATGAGTTGTTGTTGTTTCTTGATTAGGGTATCGATTTTTTGGGTTTCGTAATCAAGAAATGTAGCAATCTTTTCAGATAAATTATAAGAACATATTGGTACTGGTAACTGACCAGTTAGCTCCCAACTCGCTCGCGGCATTTTTGAACCGTAGGTCGTTGAGTTAACCTCATTTATGAATTCATTTGTTAGTGAATAGTAATTCAAAAATTTGGGGTGTAATTTGGTTGTACGTAGAACTAAAAACTCAGAAGAGCATGTTCCAGAAAAGGTAGCAAGCCAAGATTTAGCAAGATAAGGTCGTAATTTACCAAAGAGAATATCATTATTGCTAAATGATATTGCTACACCGTCAGTTATATTATCTTCTTTTGATATGTATTTCCCATCGCCACTTGATATATTTTCCAATCCAACAAATGATTCGATTGGGTTAGGGGGGCTTGAGGTTAATAAATTTGCTATATACTTTAGTTTTATGGTATGCCAATCACTGGGTATCTCCCCCAACCACTCCACCCCAGAATCCCTATACTCCGGATACGCCTGATATTTATTTAACCCCGCCATCAGGAATGTACCTCCTGCAACAGTTTCATAATTTCAGCACTTACCGCATCCAGATCCGCATCAATCTCCTCCAGCGGTCGTGGTGGCTGATAAACATAAAAATGACGATTAAACGGAATTTCATACCCCACAATCCCGATATCCCCATCTTTCGCATCGCGCTTATCGGCGTTAATCCACGCATCCGCAACGTGCGGCAACACTTCCGCTTTGAAGTAACCCTCGATCAACTCGCTGGTAGATACAGACGGATTTAACGGTACATTCTCGTTATCGCGCAGGTCGCCATCCGGCTCAAACTCCACAACCTTTCCGTTGTACTCAAACGCGCCATACAGCGGTTGGGCCGCTTCTTTCAGTACCTTGCTGACTACCGGCTCGGCGTCCGGGTTTTTGCGGGTGATAGCATCGATAAACTGCTTGTTCTCTTTCGCATCCAGCTTCACGCCTGCGGTTTTGAACGCCTCTTTCAGCGTCAACTGGAACTGATTAAAGTCATTGCTAACGGTGTCTTTGCCGCCCGCCTGCATACCCATCGCCGCCTGAATACGCCGCGCTTTTTCCATTAACCCGCGCTGGGCCAGCCATAATTTGCTGTCGAGCAGATCTTTAATTTGCTTCTCTTTCAACTCGCTAAAATCGGCTTTAAGAATGGCGCGGGCTTCACTTTCTACCGCTGTTAAGTCGCCGTAATGACCGTCCTGCCACTGGAAAGCAAAGGCGTCATACAGTTGCGCCATCGGAGCGTTAAACGGCTTCGGCGCAAAGCGCAATGTGGCAATGGCGTCATCACTTATCTGAGTCGACAGGCGTAACGGGCGCTCAACGGTGATGCGACGATAGCCAAAGTCGGTGCTGTGAAAGACTTTGCTGGCAAAGGTTTTTGCCGCCTCAGTTTTGGTTGTTGCGGGCTGGCGTCCCCGGCTGGATTTTTGTTCGGGTGCTTTCTCCAGGCCTAACGCCGCAAGCGTAGTGGTGGCAACGGGTTCGAAATCACCAAACGTGCGGGTGATTAAACCAATATCCTCCTCCCCGAGAATATGACGTTTTGATCCCAGTGATTTACGCATCTTGCCGCACAGGTGGCTGCCGTCGATAAGCTGGACTTTGCCTTTGCGTTCTCGCGCTTTTTTATTCGATAAAATCCACACATAGGTAGCGATACCGGTGTTGTAAAACATATCGGTGGGCAGGGCGATAATGCCTTCCAGCAAATCCGCTTCCAGAATATAGCGGCGGATCTCACTTTCACCGCTGCCCGCGCCGCCGGTGAATAACGGGGAACCATTAAGAATGATGCCGATCCGCCCGCCACCGCTTTTGGCATCGCGCATTTTGCTGATCAGGTGCAGCAGAAACAGCAACGAACCGTCGGAGACGCGGGGCAGGCCGGGGCCAAAGCGACCATCAGCACCTTTGAGTTTGTGCTCGTCATTGATGTCGCTTTCTATCTTTTTCCAGTCCACACCGAAAGGTGGGTTAGAGAGCATGTAATCGAATTTTTCTGCGGGGAGTTGATCGTTGGACAGGGTGTTGCCGAGTTTGATAAGGCTGACATCCTGGCCCTTAATCAGCATGTCGGCTTTGCAGATGGCGTAGGATTCCGGGTTTAACTCCTGACCAAACGCGCGCATTACGGCATTGGGGTTTTGTTTGTGGACGTATTCCATGCCGGAGGAGAGAAAGCCGCCGGTCCCCGCCGTTGGGTCGTAAATGGTGCGGATGATGCCGTCTTTATTGAGCGCATCATCATCATCGAAAAACACCAACGAGGTGGTCAGATTGACGATATCACGCGGGGTAAAGTGCTCCCCGGCGGTTTCGTTAGAACTCTCGGCAAAACGTCGGATCAGCTCCTCAAACACCAGCCCCATGTCATGGTTGGTAACGTGCTCCGGGTATAAATCTGCTTTAGCGAATATTTGCACCACTTTGAACAGTAAGTTTGCATCCGCCAGCTGTCCGACAAACTCGCTGAACTTGAAGTGTTCGAAAATTTCGCGGGCATCCGAAGAGAACGACTGGATGTAGTTTTCCAGGTTGTCCTGTATGCCATTTTGCCCCATTTTGCTGAGATCCATCGCTGAGGCGTTAAAGAACGTCAGGCCATTAGTCGCCCGCAGGATCATTTTCTCCTGGGCTTCCTCCGGCAGTTTCATGGCTTTTACTTTTTGCGCCTCGGTAATGACCGCGTCTTTCGTTGTTTCGAGTACGCATTCCAGACGACGAAGAAGAGTGAAAGGGAGAATAATTCGTCCATATTGTGATTGTTTAAAATCGCCGCGTAACAGGTCGGCGACAGACCACAGGAAGGCTGCAATCTGGCTGAAATTAGTTGATGACATAAAAAGCATTCCTTGCCCTGAAAAAGAGGGGGATATTCAATGTGAAGTGAATGCTTTGTTATATCAAACTATCGTTGTGATGATCAAAAACATGATCATTTTCAATGCGTTATAAATATACATTGGAAGTATTAATTGTTCTAATGAATGCGTTCTGAGGTGTTTCTTAATATATTTTGATTTATCCTGGAATGGTATTTTTGCAGAAACAAAGACGCTAACTTTTATTTTTTATTCGCAGCATAATGACACCGTTTGCCAGCACAATTTGACAGGAGTCATTCATGAAAGCCACCGAAGCCCGATTACTCGATTTTCTAAAACGCTCTCAGCAATTCGTTATTCCCATTTATCAGCGTACTTATTCATGGTCAGAGGAACAGTGCCGCCAGCTCTGGGACGATGTAATACGTGCCGGGCAGCGTGATGATATCCCGGCGCATTTCATCGGCTCGGTGGTGTATATCGAACAGGGCATATATCAGGTTTCGGGGATTTCGCCATTACTGGTGATTGACGGTCAGCAACGCCTGACAACGGCGATGTTATTGCTGGAAGCGTTGTCCAGACATCTTGGCGATGACGAGGTGATGGATGGTTTCTCCGCCATGAAATTACGAAACTATTATCTGCTCAATCCGTATGAATCGGGCGAGCGTGGATTTAAGTTACTGCTTACGCAAACGGACAGAGAGAGCCTGCTGGCATTGATTAGACAAAAACCGCTGGCAGAAAATTGCTCTCTACGCGTGAAAGAGAATTTTGAGTTTTTCCATGAGCAAATAGGCAAACTCCACGGCAATTTCACCGCGTTATGTCAGGGCCTTTCCAAGCTGCTGATTGTGGATGTCGCCTTGAATCGCGGTCAGGATAATCCGCAACTAATCTTTGAAAGCATGAACTCAACAGGAAAAGCGCTGAGTCAGGCGGATCTAGTACGCAACTATGTTCTGATGGGGCTGGAGCCAGAACATCAAAGCCAACTGTACGACGATTACTGGCGGCCCATGGAGCTGGCGTTTGGTCAGAAGGGATACACTGACTATTTCGACAGTTTTATGCGTAATTACCTGACGGTAAAAACAGGTGAGATTCCGCGAATTGGTGATGTCTATGAAGCCTTTAAACGCTATGCGCGAAAACCTGGTGTAATAGATAGCGGGATGGAGGCGCTGGTTGCGGATATTCGTACGTTTGCTGACTATTTTTGTGCGATGGCGCTGGATAGCGAAAAGGATAAAACCTTAAAGATGGCGTTTCAGGATCTGCGGGAACTGAAAGTTGATGCTGCATGGCCGTTCCTGTTGGTGCTTTATCACGACTATAAACAGGGGATCCTTTCTGCCGTGGATTTTTTAGGTGCCACGCGTTTAATTGAGTCGTATATCTTCCGGCGCGCAGTCTGTGCAATTCCCACCAACTCATTTACTAAAACCTTCGCTACGTTTTACAAAGTGCTGGATAAAGAGCGTTATCTGGAGAGCATTGCGGCGCATTTGCTGGATCTGCCTTCCTACCGTCGTTTCCCGGATGATGATGAATTTCAACGTGAACTGAAAACTCGCGATCTCTACAACTTCCGTAATCGCAGCTATTGGCTACGCAGATTTGAAAACCACGATCGTAAAGAACGGGTCTATGTTGACACTTATACGATTGAACATATCATGCCGCAGAACCCTAATTTATCGGTGAAGTGGCGCGATGACCTTGGTCCGGAATGGAAGCGTATCCATAAAAAGTGGCTCCATACGTTGGGTAATTTAACGTTAACTGGCTATAACTCAAGCTACAGCGACCGTCCATTTGCGAAGAAACGAGATATAAAAGGTGGCTTTAAGGAAAGTCCATTACGCCTGAACACGGGGTTAGGGCAATGTGAAATATGGGATCGTGCAGCGATACAAAAGAGAGCGGAACGTCTGTCCGAGCTGGCAATAGACGTCTGGGCGATCCCCAAACTTTCGGAAGACGTGTTGGCTCGTTATCGCACTTTCGTTGAACGAGGAACGGGATATGTCCTTGCTGATTTCCCGCAACTTGAAGAAGGTACGCACATCCGCGTACTTTTTGACAGCCTTTCTGATGCCGTTATGACGCTGGACGCTGGGGTTACGCGAGAAATATTGAAGCTCTATGTTGCCTTCAAAGCGGAGACGAATTTTGTTGATGTGGTGCCGCAAAAAAGTCGCTTACGTTTATCACTAAATATGCCATTCCATGAACTGGTTGACCCAAAATGTATGGCTAAAGATGTCACAGATATAGGCCGTTGGGGCAATGGCGATGTTGAAATAGGTTTCAGCGATCTTTCTGAGCTTCCTTATGTGATGGGATTAATTCGTCAGGCATTTGAAAAGCAGATGGATAACGCGATGGTTTAATATGGAATAATATCCTCTTTACCATGCAATCAAGGATCCTCTAATGACAACCAAACTACTGGACCTGAGCTGGAATGCAAATGCCATCCCGGCGATGCAAATTGTCGGTACGCGCGCGGCCTTGTTTACCTTCAAAACGCATATGGCTGGGTTTGTCTGGGATGCCGCGCAACTGGAAAATAACCCCTATACCTTTGTTGAAGTTAAAACGCTGCTCGATGGCGTCACCGTTGGCGGGCATAAGGTCAGTGATACTGAGCAGGTGTTGAACCTGGCAGATAGCGCAAAAAAACTGATTGAACTTGTGCAATCCGGGCGTTTCGATCTTGATAAGAAAACGTTCACGTTGCTTAACGGCATTATTGCGCGTAATGAGGCGCTGGAGTGGGGCGTTTTTCGCGGCGAAGGTGATGAGTTACATTACAATGCGCGCGTTCATCTCGGTGAACTGGGCACTCATTTTCCACCAGCCACTGAAGCAGGTGCACCTGAACTGAATCGAATATTCGCCGCAGGTGTGGCACAAATAAAAGAGATGCCACCGTTCGAAGGGGCGCTGGCAATGTTTTTATTTGGTGCTTATTTTCAGTTTTTCTTTGATGGCAACAAGCGTACCAGTCGCCATATGATGAACGGCTGGTTAATGCGCCACGGTTACAATCCCATTAGTGTACCCGCAGCTCGTGCGCTGGAGTTCAACAGCAAAATGGTGCGCTTTTATCACAGCAAAGATGCCAGTGAAATGATGGCATTTTTGGTGGATTGCTATCAGGTTTGAATAAATGCTGGATGGTGTCCCAATGTTGCCATCCAGCCCCTTCATATCAACTTCCCCATCTTTTCCTAAAACGTGATGCTATTTCCAACATTCGAATCATCAGTGCACGAAAAGCAGATCGTAAAGAGAGGAGTCGCTATGAGCATGGTTAAACATAAACGAGGGACACCCTCTACACTCGATGTGCAGCATGAGGCCGAATTGAAGGTGCTGGCGAATAAATCCGACGAAGAGATTGATTACAGCGATATCCCACCTTCCAGCGATGAGCAATGGTCTAACGCAGAACGCGGTAAGTTTTATCGGCCATTGAAAACTCAGGCTTCGGTGCGTATTGATGCTGATGTGATGGAATGGTTGAAGCGACCAGGTAAAGGCTATCAAACTCGCCTGAACGCAATTTTACGTGAAGCGATGCTGCGCGATCAGAACAAAAAATAATTCAGGCCGCCACATGGCGGCCATCATCCAAAATTACTTCCTCAACCCCGCAAACGCCGCCCGAATCTCTTCCTCCGGCAGCTGAATCCCGATAAACACCATTGTGCTATGCGGTTTTTCATCGCCCCACGGGCGGTCCCAGTCGGCGCTGTAGAGGCGTTGGACGCCCTGGAACAGCAGGCGATTAGGTTCGCCGTCAATCCATAGCATCCCTTTGTAACGCAGCAGTTTATCCGCCGATTCCAGCAGCAGGTTTTCCATCACCCGGGAAACTTCGCTGATATCTACCGGGTAATCCAGTTCCACCACAATCGACGAAATATCGTTTTGTTTGTCCGCGATAAAGTGAAAACGTGGCTTGGTGCTGACGACGTTTTCTTCCAGCATAAAACCGTTGGTGTTGAACAGCAGGCCCAGGTCGATGTCGCCGTGGGTGACGGTGTAGACCGGTGCACGGGCGTTGATGCGCGCCAGGCGTTCACGCAGTTTTTCTGCTTCGCCTGCGACGTCGGTTTTAGTCAGCAGAATACGGTCGGCGTAGCCAACCTGTGACTGGGCGATGGTGAACTGGTTCATCTGCTCATCGGCATGTACCGCATCCACCAGCGCAATCACTCCGTCCAGCAGGTAACGCTGGCATAAAACTTCATGGGAGAAAAAGGTCTGAATAATCGGGCCGGGATCGGCCATGCCGGTGCATTCAATCACCAGACGGTCGAACTGAATATTGCCCTTGTCGAGATTATCCAGCAGATCGAGTAGCGCGTCCTCCAGCTCGTTGGAGCGCGAACAGCAGATGCAGCCGTTGGTCAGCGTTTTTATTTGCGTGGCGCGGTCGCCAATCAGTTGATCATCAACGGAGACTTCGCCAAATTCGTTTTCAATTACGGCAATCTTGTAGCCGTGCTGTTCGTTAAGAATATGGCGCAGCAGGGTAGTTTTGCCTGCGCCTAAAAAACCGGTGAGTAGGGTAACTGCAATCGGGTTCATGCTCTCTCCATTAACAACAGCGCATACCGCCTTTACCATCGCCGCCGTAGCGCGCGTTCTGGCGTTCGCGGAAGAATTCTTCATAGCTCATGTACGGCTTGTCGGGATGGTTGGTCTTCATATGCTCGACGTAGTTGTCGTAGTCTGGAATGCCAATCAACATCTTCGCCGCCTGGCCGAGATATTTTTTTGCCTGTCCTAAGTTACCAAACATTTTGCCTTCCAGATATGCGTAAAGCCCGGAAGGTCTCCGGGCCGGGGATTTGCCGGATGCGGCGTAAACGCCTTATCCGGCCTACGATAGACATTTTGTAAGCCGGATAAGGCAACCGGTTAGTGGTGCGAAGATATCTTCACGCCGCCTTCCGGAACTGGAACGTACGGAGTTTCTTTGTCAGTACGTTTGTCGCTGTTACGCACCTTCAGCCAGGTTTTGAAACCGTAGAAGATGATGCTGTACACCACAATCAGGAACAGAATACTCAGGCCTGCGTTGGTGTAGTTGTTCACAACGATGTGGTTCATGTTGGCAATCTGCTGCGCCGTCAGGTCAGTACCGTTAGCAATCTTCTCTTTGTACTGGCTTGCCATGTAGAAGAAGCCTTCCATCTGCGGGTTGGTGCTGAACAGTTTCAGGCCCAGCGCCCAGGTGGTGCAGATAAGCAGCCATACAGCCGGAACAACAGTTACCCAGATGTATTGGGTGCGCTTCATCTTAATCAGTACAACGGTGCCCAGTACCAGCGCCACGGCTGCCAGCATCTGGTTGGAGATACCGAACAGCGGCCACAGGCTCTTAACGCCGCCCAGCGGATCGACCACGCCCTGATACAGCAGGTAGCCCCACAGACCCACACAGCCCGCAGTACCGATGATACCGGCAACCAGAGAGTCGGTTTTTTTCAGGAACGGGATGAAGTTACCCAGCAGGTCTTGCAGCATAAAGCGGCCAGAACGGGTACCCGCATCCAGCGCGGTCAGGATGAACAGGGCTTCGAACAGAATACCGAAGTGATACCAGAAGCCCATGTCAGCCATCGGCAGCACTTTGTGGAACACGTGAGCGATACCTACCGCCAGCGTTGGCGCACCACCTGCACGGTTCAGGACAGAAGGCTCACCAATGTCTTTCGCGGTTTGCAGGATCTGCTCTGGCGAAATCACGAAGCCCCAGGAGCTGACGGTCGCTGCCGCGTGTGCGGTAACGTCTTTCAGCTGTGCCATGATGATCGGCGCGTTCTCGCCACCCATTTCATGCAGGTTAGGCATGGTGATGCCGAGGCCAGCAGGCGGGGTGTTCATCGCGAAGTAAAGACCCGGTTCGATGATGGACGCAGCAACCAGCGCCATAATCGCCACGAAGGACTCCATCAGCATTGCGCCGTAGCCGATGAAACGCGCGTCGGTTTCATTAGCCAGCAGTTTCGGCGTCGTACCGGAAGAGATCAGCGCGTGGAAGCCAGATACCGCACCACAGGCGATGGTGATGAACAGGAACGGGAACAGAGCGCCTTTCCACAGCGGGCCAGTACCGTCAATGTACTGGGTCATGGCAGGCATTTTCAGTTCCGGGTTCAGCACCACGATACCCAGCGCCAGGCCGACGATAACGCCGATTTTCAGGAAGGTTGCCAGATAGTCGCGCGGTGCGAGGATCAGCCACACTGGCAGCAGTGCGGAAACAAACGCATAGCCAATCAGCGCGAAGGTAATGGTGGTGTCTTTAAAGGTCAGTGCCGGACCCCAGTACGGATCGTGAGCAATCACGCCACCGAAGTAGATAGAGGCAACCAGCAGCACGATACCAATGACAGAGACTTCACCCACACGCCCCGGACGAATAAAGCGCATGTAGATACCCATAAACAGCGCAATCGGTACGGTTGAGCAAACGGTGAAGACCCCCCACGGACTTTCGGCCAGGGCTTTAACCACAATCAGCGCCAGAACGGCGAGGATGATGATCATGATTAAGAAACAGCCAAACAGCGCGATAGTCCCCGGTACTGGTCCCATCTCTTCTTTGATCATCTCACCGAGAGATGCGCCGTTACGGCGAGAGGAGATAAACAGCACCATAAAGTCCTGAACCGCACCGGCCAGCACGACCCCCGCCAGCAGCCACAGCGTGCCAGGCAGGTAGCCCATCTGCGCGGCGAGAACCGGACCCACCAGCGGACCAGCACCGGCGATAGCGGCGAAGTGGTGACCAAACAACACGTAACGGTTGGTCGGAACGTAGTTCAGACCGTCGTTGTTAATAACCGCAGGCGTCGCGCGCGTGGGGTCGAGTTTCATTACCTTCTGGGCGATGTACAGACTGTAGTAGCGATACGCCACCAGATACACCGACACAGAGGCGACCACGATCCACAGGGCGCTGACGTGCTCCCCCCGACGTAATGCAACTACCGCGAGGCAGAATGCACCGATGATTCCGAGAATCACCCAGGGTATGTGCTTGAATATCTTTTTAGTATCCATAGTAAAACCTGGCATGTATTGATTAATAGTTGGCCGAAGCCGTTCTAGGTTTGCGTTGCGTTTGAGGAGGTAAATTGACCGCTATCCTGCAGTGATGTTGCCAGAGTTACGCGCGCGTAAAGTAAGGTAAATAACTGAGTGGTTATTTTAGGGACGTAAGCGGTCAGGAATGGCGGTGAGCGGCAAAGGCGTCGTTTAAGTGACCATAAATATGTGATTTATATCACATATTTATATTGCGAATAATTTATGTAAATAATGGCTTTTTAAATTCAGGGGGTGAATAAAATTACTCGGCGTCATCTCCGCGGGATTTTCATAAAGTTTTTCCTTTCCAGGCCGAAAATCTTGCATCGGTCCACAGGAAAGAGAAACCATGTTAAAACGTATCAAAATTGTGACCAGCCTACTGCTGGTTTTGGCCGTTTTTGGCCTTTTACAACTGACTTCAGGCGGTCTGTTCTTTAATGCCTTAAAGAACGACAAAGAAAATTTCACTGTTTTACAAACCATTCGCCAGCAGCAATCCACGCTGAATGGAAGCTGGGTCGCGTTGTTGCAGACGCGTAACACCCTCAACCGCGCGGGTATCCGCTACATGATGGATCAGAACAATATTGGTAGCGGTTCAACCGTTGCTGAGCTGATGCAGAGTGCCAGTATTTCGCTGAAACAGGCGGAAAAAAACTGGGCGGATTACGAAGCGTTGCCGCGTGACCCGCGTCAGAGCACCGCCGCAGCGGCAGAGATCAAACGTAATTACGATATTTATCACAATGCGCTGGCGGAGCTGATACAACTGTTAGGTGCAGGCAAAATCAACGAGTTCTTTGATCAGCCGACCCAGGGATATCAGGACGGTTTCGAGAAGCAGTATGTGGCTTACATGGAGCAAAACGATCGGCTCTATGATATCGCCGTCAGCGATAACAATGCCTCCTACAGCCAGGCGATGTGGATTCTGGTAGGCGTGATGATCGTCGTACTGGCGGTCATCTTCGCCGTCTGGTTCGGTATTAAAGCCTCACTGGTCGCGCCAATGAATCGCCTGATTGACAGCATTCGTCATATTGCAGGCGGCGATCTGGTGAAACCGATTGAGGTGGATGGCTCTAATGAGATGGGGCAACTGGCAGAGAGTTTGCGCCATATGCAGGGAGAGCTGATGCGTACCGTCGGTGATGTGCGCAACGGGGCCAATGCCATCTATAGCGGTGCCAGCGAAATCGCCACCGGCAATAACGATCTCTCTTCGCGCACCGAGCAACAGGCCGCTTCGCTGGAAGAGACGGCAGCCAGCATGGAGCAACTGACCGCAACGGTGAAACAGAATGCCGAAAATGCGCGCCAGGCCAGCCATCTGGCGTTAAGTGCTTCCGAAACGGCGCAACGCGGCGGCAAAGTGGTGGATAACGTGGTGCAGACCATGCGCGATATCTCCACCAGTTCGCAGAAAATCGCCGATATTATCAGCGTAATTGACGGCATTGCCTTCCAGACCAATATTCTGGCTTTGAACGCGGCGGTTGAGGCTGCGCGTGCGGGTGAGCAAGGACGCGGTTTTGCGGTGGTCGCGGGAGAAGTGCGTAATCTGGCCCAGCGTAGCGCTCAGGCTGCTCGTGAAATTAAAAGCCTGATTGAAGACTCGGTGGGGAAAGTGGATGTTGGCTCTACGCTGGTCGAAAGCGCCGGGGAAACAATGGCGGAGATTGTCAGTGCCGTGACCCGCGTGACGGACATTATGGGCGAAATTGCTTCTGCTTCTGATGAGCAGAGCCGTGGTATCGATCAGGTTGGCTTAGCGGTTGCTGAGATGGACCGGGTAACCCAACACGCCGCCGCGCTGGAAGAGCAGGCCAGTCGCCTGACCGAAGCAGTGGCAGTGTTCCGGATTCAGCAACAGCAGCAACAGCAGCGTGAAACATCGGCTGTAGTAAAAACCGTGACGCCAGCTACGCCGCGTAAAATGGCCGTGGCAGATAGCAGCGAGAACTGGGAAACGTTTTAACGTAATGATGCCGGATGAGTATTTCATCCGGCGTTTTTATTATTAAACCAGGAACAGTGAAATCGCCGGGATATATGTCACCAGCATTAGCATTAACAGTAGAGCCGCCAGTAGGGGCAGGGATTGTTTAAAGAAATTTCCCACCGAAACTTGCGTGATATTACATACCAGCAGCATCACGGTACCTACCGGTGGCGTGAATGCGCCAATCGACAGGTTGAAGATCATGATGATGCCAAAATGCACCGGATCGATGCCAAAGTGTTCGACCACCGGTTTTAATAGTGGTACCAGGATCAGCAAAATGGCGTTTCCTTCCAGAAACATCCCCAGCGTCAGCAGCAATATGTTGATAATCAACAGGAACATGTATTTGTTTTCGGTCAGCGAAGTCACAAAATTCGCCACTGCGACACCAGCATGTTCCATTGAGAAAATCCATCCCAATGCGGCGCTGGCCATGATTACCAGCATCACCGATGCGGTTGCGCGTGCCGTTTCGCCCAATGCTTTGACGACATGAGAAATCCGCATTTCACGATAGATAAAAAAGCCAATCGCCAGCACGATTAGCACCGCTACTGCACCTGCTTCTGTTGGGGTGAAAATGTTAGCGCGAATACCACCCACCACAGCAAAAATGAGGAACAGCGCAGGCCAGGCCTGTCCCAGCGAGAACACCACCTCTTTGCCCGTAGGCCAGCTTTCACGCGAGGGTTTAGCGTTAGTTTTGCGGGCGACAAGGTAGACGGTAAACATCAGTACGACTGCGCATAGCAAACCAGGTACCAGTCCGGCGATAAACATTTTTCCGATAGAGACATCGGCAACCAGACCGTAAATAATCAGGGCTATTCCAGGCGGTATGATCGGGGTGACTAACGAGCCACCAGCGGTAATGGCGGCGGCAAACGCGCGATTGTAGCCTTTACGTTCCATCTCCGGCACCATCATGCGCGACAGCATCGCCGCGTCAGCAAGGTTAGAGGCGCTGACGCCGCCCATCATGGTGCTGACGAGAATGTTTGCCACGCCCAGTCCGCCGCGCATTTTCCCCACCAGAACGTTGGCAATGTGCAGGATGCGTTCGGCAATGCCGGTGTAGCTCATTAGTGTGCCGAGCAAGATAAAAAACGGAATTGCCAGCAATGATGGGCTTTGCGTTGGCGCGATTAGTCTTTGCACGGCAATTTCAATCGGTACGCTGGAGAAGAATAAAAAGTAAGCGATGATGCCAATAAACATCGCCAGATAGACCCGAATGTTGAGAAACAAACAGACGATCATTAGCGGAATAATCAATAACCAACTCATTGCATTTTGTCTCCGCTATCGGATTGTTTTGTATCGTTTATTAACCAGTAGAGGGTATAAATAGCCGTTGCCAGTGCGCCGACAGGGACCGCCAGATCGATCCAGAACCAGGAAACCTTCAGAATTTGTGTCACTTTAAACTGCGCCATTTCGGCTAGTCGGTAGCCCAGCCAGGCCATATAAAGCAGCAGTGCGATGGAGAGAAGGGCGACCAGTACTGCAATAACACGCCTGAGTTTGCCTGGAAGCATCTCCATCAGGAAGGGAATGGTCAGGTGCGCCCTGTCACGTTCCGCCACCACTCCACCTAACATCACCACCCAAATCATCAGCATTCCCGACATTTCTTCTGTCCATTGAAGCGGTTGGCCGATGAAATAACGCATAAATACCGCTCCAATTGTCACCACAACCAGAACGAATAGCGCAAAGGCAGCACTAAATTCTGCCACTTTGCCAAAAAGACGCATGAAACCTCCTGTTAGTGCGTGTCCTGCCTAAGAGAGATGAGGCAGGACGCTGAGCATTAATGCTTATTGCAGTTGCTGTTGAATGGTTTCGTACAGACCTGGTGTCCATTCCGGGAATTGAGAGTAAACTTCGCGTGCTTTCTTCTGGAATGGTCCAGTATCGGGATAGATCACTTCGACGCCGGCTGCCTGCATGGTTTTCAACATTTCGGCATCACGCTCAAGAGTGAGTTTCTGGCTATAGACACCCGCTTCATAGCCGGTCTGGTGGATCATCTCCAGTTGTTCTGGTGAAAGGGTGCCAAAGAAGGCTTCACCACCTATCCACACTGAGGTATTTGTCAGGTAGTTAACCATTGTCAGATATCTTGCCTGCTCATACAGTTTTTGCCCTTGCAGCACTGAAATTGGGTTTTCTACGCCGTCAATAACGCCCTGGGTTAATGCGGGATAAACTTCGCCTAATGGCATGGGAGTTGGTGTTGCCCCCATCGCCTGAATGGCTTTTATTTGCATGACGTTATTAGGAACGCGAATTTTTAAACCTGCGAGATCGTCAACGGTGCGAATGGGTTTTTTCGAAATAATCTGTCGAGTGCCATAGAGATAATTATTCATTACCACATGAATTCCCTTTTTCTTCAGACTTTCATTTTTTTGTTTAAACCAGTCGCTTTCATATATTTTGAACAGTTTTTGCGGATCGTCAGTCAGATACGGTCCAAACAAAATCCCCAAATCGGGTTCATAATCGGCAAGAAAAGCCACATCACTCAAGGTTATGACATTCATGCCCATCATGGCTTGCTCGGTGACATCCTGTTTTGATCCCAATTGGGAGCTGGGATAGAGCGCAAGTGTTATTTCGCCATTACTTTTTTTATTTAATAGGTCTGCCCAGTAACGCATGACCACATCCAGGGGTTCTCCAGGGTTATTTTCATAGGCAACTTTTATTGAAATAGGTTTTGCCTGGATTATTGACGGTAAAAAAAAGGTACTGACAGTAATTAGCATCGCTATTATTTTGCTCATCTTTACTTACTCCATGCTAAGGAAATAAAACTCCAACATTGTTGTCGGGAGTGAAACCTTATGAAAAAGCAGTCATTACTGAAAAGTAGTCAGCGAATAGCAGAATGGCTGCAGATGTATCATAAATTCGTGCACCGGGTAATACTTTGCTGCTTTTAATCGGTTTTTAATGCATTTTTTGATTGTATATCTTAAAGTTATGTAATGCATGACGTTACAAGGAACACCCTCTGATGAGTTTAGTTACCGCTGATAAGATCTCTTATTCTGTTGATGATTTATTAAAAATAAAATCATTAATTTGGCTGCGGCCATTTTAAATTGTCAATACAGATAAAAACTAAGTGTTGACGCAGAATGGTGGTATCCATTAAATTTATTTAGTGCTGATTTAATACATTTGCTGAACGTATAATTCATGCTGATATTAAAAGAAAACCGTCATTCACTAAATAACTTGTTCGGCAAGGAAATCAGAGAGTAACGGATGATTCGTTACAACGGGGAAAGGCAGTAAATATTCACATGGTGAATTTGTTATCAACTTGAAAACTTATTTTACTGGGTTCCTTCTGATCATGTGAGTGAACGCAGTGATTAATGATTAACGTTAAGTGCTAACCAGAGCGCTTTTTATGAAATTAAATTAATAATATCCATTATTTATGAATGAGGAAGCCTGTTTATTATATGGAAATACTTTTAACAATTTTAATTCTTACGTTGGTAGTATCATTAACCAGCGTGCTTACACGTCTGTCTCCTGTCCAGATACCACTTCCTTTAATCCAGATTGCCGCTGGTGCAGTACTGGCCCAGCCTATATTTGGTCTGCATGTGGAATTCAATCCTGAACTTTTTCTCTTATTGTTTATACCACCCCTGTTGTTTGCTGAAAGTTCAAAAATACAACCTAAAGAATTGATCAAGCACAGCCGGGAAATTATCAGCCTGGCACTTGTGTTGGTACTAATCACTATTTTTGGTGTCGGCTATGTGATTCATTTACTCTTACCGAATGTGCCGCTCATCGCTGCTTTCGCATTAGCCGCCGTGTTGTCGCCTACCGATGCCGTGGCGTTGCTGGGGATTGTCGGGAAAGGGCGTATCAGCAAAAACATCCAGGAAGTGCTCGAAGGCGAAGCGTTGATGAATGATGCTTCCGGCCTGGTGGCGTTGAAATTTGCTGTTGCAGTGACGATGGGAACGATGGAATTCAGCGTTCATGGCGCAACCATTGCGTTTTTTGTCGTTGCGTTGGGCGGTATTGCCGTGGGGATCGCTGTTACCTGGTTATATGGTAAAGGGCTGCTGTTGATCAGCCGATATGCTCACGATGAACCTTCCATTCAGATTGTATTGATGCTTCTGTTGCCGTTTATTGTTTATCTGGTTGCGGAACATTTTGGCTTATCTGGCATTCTTGCCGCTGTCGCCGCGGGGTTAACAACCAGTCGCATTGGCGTAGTCCACCACGCGCCTATTCGCCTGAGAATTAAAGCTAAAAGTAGCTGGTCGATGCTTGAATATGTCTTTAACGGCATGGTGTTTCTGATTTTAGGCTTACAACTGCCGGGCATTATTTCGGAATCACTGATCCGTGCAGAAAACGATCCACTGGTGGACACCGGATCGCTGCTCCTTGATGTCATTTGGATCTACCTGGCGTTAATGGTTGTGCGCCTGGGCTGGCTTTGGCTGATGCGTCTGTATAGCCGTAAACGACCCGGCAAACATCCGATGCTGTTTGCTGGATATAAAACGCGTCATATGCTGCTGGCGACCTTTGCGGGGGTGCGCGGAGCTATCACGCTTGCGGGGGGGCTTTCTATCCCGTTATTGCTGCCGGATGGCACACCTTTTCCCGGGCGTTACTTGCTGGTATTTCTCGCTACAGGTGTGATCCTCTTTTCGCTGGTTTGCGGCATTATTATTCTGCCGTTATTACTAGGGAAAAATGTGGGGATTTTCAGCGATAACCGACAAAAAGAAGAGGAAGCTGCCGATCTGTTTATGGCTAAAATGGCCATACTGAGTGTGCAAAAGACCGAGCAACGTTTGCTGCGCGCCAGAACAGAAAACCTCGATAACGAGTTGATTATGGAAACGGGGGCCAGAGTTATCGGTTATATGCGACATAGTGAAGAGGATATGTCGCCTAATGATAATTCCCTGCATATGCAGCGTGCGAAGCTGGAAAGAACATTTAATCTGGCGGCGTTAAATGCCAAACGTGCGGCTATTTACCAGATGCGCGCAAGGCAAGAAGTCAGTGATGAAACACTGGCAAAAATAGTCAGTGAATTAGATGTGCTGGAAACGTTAATCATGGATAGCCGATAATTTTATCGCTGCCAGTAATAGGGAATTAAATGATGGCTGAGAGTAATACTTTCAGCATCGTTTATTCCCTATGTATTTCCTTATGGGCAGAACAATCGCCTGGATTAATACTGCATTAATACAACATAGTGATATAAAACAAGAATCAATGTTTTTAATCTGTACTTAATTTATCGGTGATGTTGCCTGATGGAACGAATCATTGATTGTTTGGCGGTATCCAGATGGTTTCGCAACGCCGTTATTGCATCTAAATCGCTACGGCAAATCAGGGCGCTGAGAATGGTCATATGTTCATCAACAGCAATGATATTGCGCTGTTTGAGATCGCTTTCATCCCATTGATAGTGAAAATGAAAGATCACCGATATAATTTCAAGTGATTGATTAAAAAAGATGTTGTCAGCAGCGGATAACAGCATGGCATGAAAATCACGGTCTAATTGAGAAAACATTCGAAAGTTGCTGCCAATGCTGTCGCGCAGCGTCCGGTGGCGTTCGAGCATGGTTTTTGCTTGCAGCCAGCGAGGGTCATCATCGGGAAGGTTGAGAAAGTGTTGCAGGGAATGTGTTTCGAGCATTTCGCGTAGCTCAAACAGCTGCTCGGCGTAGGATTGATCGAACTGCTTCATGCTCCATTGGCCGCGCTTTTCGCTTTGAATAAGATTATAACGACCGAATTTCAAAAGATATTCTCGTACCACTACCGGACTGACGCTTGCCGCTCGCGCCAGCTGAAGTTCGGAAAAGCTTTCTCCGGCGCGTAACTGGCGCAGGTTAATCATGGTGAAAAATGCCTGCTCGAAAAGACGGTTTTGCTCTTTCAGCGAGGCCGTGATGCAATCAAATCCATCGTTCTGTTCGGGTTTGCGGGCGATAACATAATTTTTCCCCACCAGGGTGAGCACGCCACATGCGCTTAAATGCTGGAGTATGTGGCGTACCGTAGTGCGACTGATGTTATACATTTCTGCCAGTCCGCTTTGTGAAGGCAGCGGAGAAGGAATATTGCCCCTCGCCATATCTTCAATCACCTGATTTATGACGCTATGACGTAAATTCTGCGAACGACTCATTCTTCCCTCCAGTCCGGCATTAAAAGCCGATTTAAAACATTTTTATGCGCGATCATCCGCATATTTTATGGGTAAATTCAGGCGCTCTTATAAATTCGACGATATCTGAACGTCATAAAATAAAAGGAGCGGTGAATCATGTCCACAATGAAAGTATTAATTTGTCAGGAAATAAAGAATTTAGTATGGGAAGTCCGGGAAAGACCGGTGCCAGGCGATAATGAAGCATTAATTAAAATTAAAACTGTCGGGATTTGCGGTACAGATATTCATGCCTGGGCGGGCAATCAGCCATTTTTCAGTTATCCACGCGTTTTAGGCCATGAAATATGTGGGGAGATTATTGAATCAGGAAAAAACATTCACAATTTTAATATCGGACAGCAAGTTGCGGTAATTCCGTATATTTCTTGTCAGCAATGCCCGGCGTGTAAAAGCGGGCGTACCAATTGCTGTGAAAAAATTTCAGTCATTGGCGTGCATCAGGATGGCGGTTTTAGTGAGTATTTGAGCGTGCCGGTGGCGAACATTTTGCCCGCAGACGGTATTGACCCGCAGGCGGCAGCATTGATTGAACCTTTCGCTATTAGCGCTCATGCGGTGCGTCGCGCAGCCATTGCTCCCGGCGAGCAGGTGCTGGTGGTCGGGGCGGGGCCAATCGGTCTGGGCGCGGCGGCAATCGCTAAAGCCGATGGCGCACAGGTAGCGGTGGCGGATACCAGTCCGGCGCGTCGTGAACATGTGGCAACGCGTCTGGAATTACCTGTTCTGGACCCGTCAGCCGAAGATTTTGACGCGCAGCTGCGGGCGCAGTTTGGTGGTTCGCTGGCGCAGAAAGTGATTGACGCGACAGGTAATCAACATGCGATGAATAACACCGTAAATCTGATTCGTCACGGCGGCACGGTGGTATTTGTCGGCCTGTTTAAAGGTGAGTTGCAGTTCTCCGATCCGGAATTCCATAAAAAAGAAACGACGATGATGGGCAGCCGCAACGCCACGCCGGAAGATTTCGCTAAAGTCGGTCGATTGATGGCGGAAGGGAAAATCACTGCCGACATGATGTTAACCCATCGCTATCCGTTCGCCACGCTGGCAGAAACCTACGAGCGCGATGTGATTAACAATCGTGAGTTGATTAAGGGCGTAATTACTTTCTGATAAGGCGAGATTATTCAAGTTGCCATGCAGCGTCCGGGGAAGTGTTGGGCGCTGTTTTTTTTCTGTTTCTCAATAATGTTTTGTAGGCCGGAGAAGGTGTGTAGGTCGCACCTTATGCGACCTACACATCAGTCAGGAATTACCCTTCACGTTCTACCACTTTAATTTCCACCATGCCGATCCCGAGCTTACGCGGCGAGTGCCCGAGGATATTCCCTTCGTTGGTTGAGACAGGTTCCGGTGGCACAATTACCAGTGTGTCGGCATCGGTTGGGTTATCGAAATGCAGTGTGGTGGTGGTCACTTCATTGCCCAGCACAAGGGTTTGTTCTTCATTGCCTACGCGTACCGGAATAGGACGGCTGGCGTTATTGCCGTATGCTTTGGCGGTAATCACCAGGTCAAATTTCTTCGGCAGCGGATGCTTGTACTCGATTTTTACTTCATCGCCCAGCTGTGCGTTGGACCAGCGGCCCCACGACTCTGGACGAGAAATCCCGCTAAACTGTTTCACCTCTTCTGGCGCACCAGCGACGTTAAAGATGAAACTGTCGGCTTTGTAGCGAATATCGTTATCAACAATCTTTAGCGTATCGACATTGCCTTTGTAACGCGCCATGTCGATGACCGTATCTTTAAATGCCGTTTTTCCCTTCCATATTGCTTTGTCAACATGCTGAACAATTTGCTGACCGCCAAGCTGCCCTTGCGAGACACACCAGTCGGTGGAGAGTGCCAGTTCCGGAGCCCAGAGTTGTGCCATCTTGTAGCAACGGTCAACCCAGACGAAATTGTCGCGTGGAGCGAAATCTGCCAGCTGGAAACGCAGCGGTGCTGAGTATTCGCTTTCCGGCAGCGGTTCCACGCGTTTGTCTGAAACCCGCAACAGCAGCGGCAAACGGAAATGGCTACCTGAGAAGGCAATCATGTTTTTCTGCTGGTCGATGGTGAACTCTTTCATCTCTTTAGGGAATTTCCACAGGCGGATGATATCCGGCTTCCACGCCAATGTTTTCTCTTTGATATTGAGGAAGATTTCCGACATCGACTGCCCGGATAAACTGCTACGGCCAAGTCCGAGATAGTTATCGCCACCGAGAATGTCCAGCACCGTCGCGCCGTTATCCATCGTATTACGCTTCACTGCCAGCGTCTCTTGCTGCGGCTTGTCGCCACGGATGACAAAAAATAGGTTATTGCGATCCTGCTTATTAAGGTATTTCCACGCCGTATTGTTCATCGCTAAATGGTCAGAAGAGACGACGATGACGGTATCTTTAAACCACGGTGACGCTTTGATTTTGTTGATAAACGTCGCGATATTCTCCTGACTGCAACTTACCGCGCTGAATGACTGATTCGGCTTACCGTCAAAATCATATTTTTTGCGGTTACAGGTACGCGAGATAAAACCATCCGGGTGATGGGTATCGACTGTCAGGGTAAACAGTGAGAATCGCTGACCTGAGCGGGAAAGCTCTTCAAACTTTTTCCACGCTTCATCGAGAACGGTATCGTCGTAGAATCCCCAGTCGTTGCGATAGTGCGGGTCGGCCACCACACTTTTCAGCTCTTCTGAGCCGTATAAGTGGTCGAAGCCGTGCGATTTCAGGAACACATCTTTACCGGCAAAACGCAGATTCGCGCCCTGCACGAAATAGTTCTGATAACCCGAGTTTTTCAGGATATCGCCCAGACAGATGTTCTGCGGGAAGAAGCTGGAGACAGAGGCGGAGGCGTTGCCTTCAAATGGGGCAAACAGCGGTATGCCGCACTGAGAAGCCACCATGCCCGCAATCGTGTAATCCGTTCCTGGCAGCTGCTGCGTGTGGCTGAAATCCAGGCCTTCATTTTTCAACGCGCCCAGTTCAGGCGTGAGATCCGGGAAAGCCTCGTTATCAAAATAGGTCCGCTCGAGACTTTCGCCGTAGATATAAACCAGGTTGAGTTTCGGGTCAGGGATAGTTTTCGACGGCTCTTTATAATAAGCCGCAAAGTCCGGGTCGCCGTCGCGTGACTGGGATTTCACCAGTTCCGTTATCTGACGAAATGCCGGGCTGGCATCCACTGAACCCAGCGCCAGTAAGAGTGCCAGCAGGCTGTAACCAAAATGGTGCGGATGATGACGACGACGGCGCAGGATCCAGCCCAGCGCACCGAACACCGCCGCCAGCCCCAGCACAATGCCGATACCAGGCAGGATGTATTTGCTGACACCAGCACCGGTCAGGCTGTTGGTTAAGGTATAGAGAACCGCGTCGTTAATACCATCGCCAGTAAAATAGTCGCTGGCAAACAGGGTGATATTTAAAACGACAAATAGCCCCAGTACCGTTAATGTGGCCGCAAACCACCAGGTGTTACGTCCCGCTTTCCATGCGTAAATCAGCACAGAGGCGAGAAAAAGGGCGAAAGAGAGTAGTTCTGACAACGGGCGATCCTCACTAAACCGGGCCGTTTAGCCAACGTTTAAGCTTTTTGAGAAGCACAATGTAATGGCGTCGCCATATTGCTGCAATTCTAGTGTCAAAAAAATGCGATGTTGTTAGGAATTAGTTTATAAACAGACTTTTTTGATCGCGGTCGCTTCCCGTGTAACAGGGGTAAAACCGTCCAGGAGCAGGGAAAAGGGCAGGAGAGAGCCGCGTCAGCCGGGTAACAGCTAAAACGCGGCGTTTCGCGGTTCAGGAAATGAAGTTCAGCCCCTGCTTTAACACCAGATCGCAGGCTTTGGTTTTCACCTTTTCTGCCAGCGGAGTCGTTCCAATATTATCCAGATTGAGTTGCTGACCATCTTTGGTTTTCAGCAAACCCTGAATGCCATCCAGATAGTTGGTGTCTTCTTTTTGCTCTTCACTGTTCAGGCCCAGTTTTTCCAGTACCTGATTCTTGATGTTTTCGGCATCGGTTACCGAAGCCAGCTTTTGCTTCGCGCAGTATTGCAGAATGCCTGCGGCGTTGTTCATGTTATCTGCGCTTAAGGCCTGGTTCCCGCTGCTAAGCAAGTTAGTTAATGACGCGAGCGACCAACCGCCTTCCTGTGTCGTGTTGTTTTGGTTGCCAAGTTCGCTGGCGGCGCTGGAGAGCGCATCTTTCCAGGACGCAGCATGCACCCCGGTGGAAATTAATGCGCTGGCGGCAATGGCACAGCACAGAAGATGTTTAATAGTTTTCATCATCATTACTCAAGGTTGAATTGTGTCGCAGTATACCGCCAGAAACGGGGATTAATACTCTTTACCTGTTACACGGCTACGGTAGCTATCCCAGTTGAAGATCACCCACAAACTGTTACCCAGGCGCATACGGTCCATCACGCGTTCGCCCAGCAACTTGGTCATCTCTTCCATATTACTGTTGGTCAGCATCCCGGTTGGGCGTTTGGAAGAAGAGCGGCGATCGACGATCTGGTTGATGATCACTTTTTCGTATTTCGATTCGGTCTGCACGCCGATCTCATCGATCACCAGCAGATCAACGTTACTCAGATCGTTAAGCAGTTGTTCTTCGCTGGTACCGCTATTCCTGAAGGTATCTTTCATCGCCGACATAATATCGGCCACGGTGATGATCAATACGGATTTACCGCGTAGCAGCAGCTCGTTGCAGATTGCCGCCGCCAGATGGTTTTTGCCGGTTCCTGGCTTACCAGAAAAGATGAAGCTGGCGATGTTGCCGTCAAACTCTTCGACATACTGGCGCGCTTTGCTTAACGCATTCATTTGCCCTTCACACTCAACGCGATAGTTCTCAAAGGAGCAGTTCTGATGCAGTGGACGAATACCGGAGCGGTTAAAGGTGCGCTGCATTTTCATCGCCCGATTTTCACGTTCGAGAGCGGCGGAGCGGATCGCCCCTTGTTCTTTCTGCCAGGCCAGTAGTTCTTCACCCGTTTTGAAAGCAGGTTTGATATGGGCAGGCATCATTTTTTGCAGGCGTTGCATCAAGTCGCCAACGTTTTTCATCGTTACCCTCTGAATCCTGGTGGAATTTGGCTGTCAGGTTCACTGACCGTATTCACATCTCGTTTCGGCAGTCCGCCGTTGCTGGCACGACCGATTTGCAGGCTGCGCGCCAGTTTTTGTTGCCACTGCACATGGTGAAAGACTTTGCCTTCCGCCTGCCAGTAGGCAATGAATGACGCCAGTTCTTCGGCGGTCACCGGCTCTCTTAGTGCCACGCCCCATAGCGCCGCCAGGCGGATAAAGTCGGCATCGGGTTGCCAGTCCGGATACATGGCAAATTTCCCCATGGGTACGGCAACGGGAGCGGTTTGCGGTTCCTGATAGAGTTGATCGTCCAGGGCCACGTCACTTCCCGGACGCGCCAGCTTTTCTTCCAGCGCCAGCAGTTCAGCCAGGCGTGCAGGCGTGACGGCATAAAACGCCGGAGCATTGTTAGCAAATACGGCAACCACACCGCCTTCAGCTTTTGCCAGAACGGTTTGGTGATCGTGTACCAGGGCGTCAATACCAACGACGTCCGGGGTCAAAACTCTGGAAGACATACTGTTTCTCAAATATGGAACGATGAACGAGAAGGGAGATAACTTTTATAGTAACACACGGAGGAGAGGAGGCTGTCTCTCATCCGCGTGCTTTAAGTGAGGCAATTTTATACGCGAGGGCGCTTGCGGTACAACCATAATCCAGGAATGGAAAGACCGATGGATAACGCACCAACAATCGATGAAGCTGTAAGAAAGTTGGTTAACAGGGTAATCATCAACGGTTCGCTGTAACCTAGCTGGCTGATTTTTACCGCCGAAATCATTGCGGTATAAGCTGATATGCCAGGGAACATAGGGATAACAGCCGCCACGGTAAACACTTTCGGATGCGCCAGATACCAGCGCGACCATTGAATACCAATGGTGCCGACCAGCATAGAAGCCATAAAAGTTGACCACTCAATATTCAACCCGCTGGTCATTAAGATCATTCGGGAACCATGACCTATCGCACCAAGCAGCGCACACCAGCGTAACGCTCGAACGGGAACGTTGAACACCATCGCAAAGCCGACCGCAGGAATGGCGGCGAGGATCATATCCTGCGCCAACGCTAACAGAAATTCGATCACACCCATCCGCGTAGCCCCCAAATCGTCAGTGCCATTACTACGCCGACACAGGTAGCCAGTGTCAGCAGACTGGCGATTGCCCAGCGTGCCAGTCCGGTATTGATGTGGCCTTTAAACATATCGGCGACGGCATTTATCAACGGAAAGCCCGGCACCAGCAGCAGAACGCTGGCGGCCATCGCAATGGTGGGGGTATTGCTGAAAGTGGGAAGTTGCAAAAGCAATCCGGAAATGGTGGTGGCGGCGAAAGCGGTGAGGCAAAAGTTGATCTGTGGATGAAGATGACGTTGTGCCAGCAGCTGGCGGATATACATCGCGGCCGTACTGGCCAGGAAGGTGATGACGGCACCATCCCAGCCACCTTTATTGAGTTTACAGAAACAGGCGCAGGAAAGGCCAACCATTAAGGCTACCAGCCATCTTGGGTAACGTAATGGCTGAATTTGGCTAAATCGTTTCTCTACGCCTTTGTAATCCAGCAGATGATGCTCCGC
>QWCB01000720.1_pt1 | contig 35257 bp, 22 predicted proteins | sample 1972511 | NCBI WGS metagenome assembly QWCB01 (sample SAMN09866719, study PRJNA288562) | Human gut metagenome isolate term5_stool, whole genome shotgun sequencing... | isolation source: gut | host: Homo sapiens | place: USA: California | reverse complement strand
TGGTCTATCTTTGTTGTTTATGGGAAGCAAAGCGAAAAAAATAAGTACATTTGCAGTTCAAAGAGGCATTCTGCCTTACACACTTTTTGGGACACTACCCCTAAAAAGCACCCGCGAGGGTGCTTCCCAATCCTGTCTGATCTGTCCGACTTGTCCGACTCGTCCGACTTGTCCGAAAAAACACTTCAATTACTGTGGTAACAGAGCAATTTCTGAGGCTTCATTTACCACATATAAATCGTTGGGCTAGTAGGCCAAAAGTTTAGTTGCAACTAAGCGATCGGCGAGATGCAACTAAGCAAATGACGAGTTGCAACTAAGCGATTGCTTAGTTGCAACTCAATTTTCGTCATGTTGACACCACTGATTATCAATAAGTTACAAAGGCCATAAAAACACCACTTGACACCCTCATTTTCGGAGTATTGGACACCACAATATGTATGGGATAGGTAGGCGATTTTTGTATATCAAGAGATATCTTTATCTTTGTAACGACCGTTACAGTAACCGCCATAACATAAGCAAGCGATGAGATTTTATGATAGAAATAGTGAGTTAGAAGAGCTGCGGAGGATTTCTAAGCTCTCATTTGAAGACCACTCAAGGATGACTGTAGTGACTGGTCGTCGTAGGATTGGTAAAACTAGCTTGATCCTTAAGGCAACCACTGGGGAGATTCCAGCTGTTTATCTTTTTGTGGGCCGCAAAAATGAAGCTCTGCTCTGCACTGAATACCAATCTATTATCAGCGAGCAGCTAGCTATCTTCGTCCCTAGTGAGATCACCTCCTTTCGCTCCCTATTTCAATACCTGATGGAGGTGGCCGAAACCAAGCCATTTCACTTGATCATCGATGAGTTTCAGGAGTTTTACAATGTGAACCCTGCACTCTTTAGCGATATGCAGTATCTGTGGGATCTATACCGAAAAAGGAGCAAGATGAATCTCATCATTTCGGGGTCGGTTTATTCTTTGATGCAGAAGATATTTCACGACAAAGAGGAACCACTTTTTGGTCGAGCCGATAATGTGATTAAGCTTTCGGCCTTTGACACCCCTACACTCAAGGAGATTATGGCCGACCACCGTACAAACTACAGTAACGACGACCTACTTGCACTTTTCACCTTCTCTGGCGGCATCCCGAAGTATGTGGAGCTACTTTGCGATAATACAGACTTATCGATTGAGGGGATGATTGCTTACATGGAGAGAGAGAATTCGCCTTTTATAGAGGAGGGAAAGTACCTCCTGATTGAGGAGTTTGGCAAGGACTATGGTACTTACTTCTCCATTTTAAGCGCCATCTCGGGGGGCATCAATACCCAACCACAGATAGAAGCATCATTAGGGAACAAGAACGTCGGCGGGCACCTGAAGCGTCTGATAGAGGTGTATCAAGTCATTGAGCGAAAGCGACCAATCCTTTCCAAGGTGGGTACTCAGACGGTTCGATACGATATTCAAGATAACTTCCTGAGGTTTTGGTTCAATTACTTTGATAGGCACCGATCTCTAATAGAGATTAACAACTTTCCAGCGCTCCAACAAATTATCCTCCAGGACTACCCCACCTACTCGGGGCTAGTACTTGAGAGGTATTTTGCTAAGCAACTGGCTGAATCGCATCAATACAGAGCCATCGGCTCGTGGTGGGACGCCAAAGATGCTCAAAATGAAATCGATATTGTCGCTTTGAAGTTAGAAAAGAGAAAGGCATTGGTGGCGGAGGTGAAAAGGCAGCGGAAAAACTTTAAGCCTGAGCTTCTGGAAAAGAAAGTAGCACACCTAATAAATAAGGTGCTCCCGAAGTATGATGTGGAGACCACTTGCCTTACCCTGGAGGATATGTAGCATTCAAGAGAGGGATCCCAACGTTGGGGTTAGCCAGAGTTTTGGTTGTCCGACCCCTCAACCGGGGTCGTAAGGGTGTTTTGCACATTGTTATACACAGGTCTTCGGCACTATGTGCCTTGACCTGTGCCTATTTAACACGGACCCCTCAGCCGGGGTCCTTTCCACATAGGTACTCGAATGAATACTACACAACCATTTCTAATACATAACCCTTGAATCCGGAACCCAGGGGTTACGTATTAGAAGGGACTTGTCGAGTAGTATTCATCTGAGTATCTATGGTTAAGGACCTCCGTAGGAGGTCCTTTCTCGCTTGTCTAGTACAAGCTATCCATATTAAGGCTGTAACTTAAGTTTATATTTCTAATGCGTACCCCCTGGGTATATGGTCCCCTTGCGTGCAACAGTCTCTCAATTTATAGTATCTTTGTAGCAGTATGAAATTTGAGATAGTACATAGCGATAAAGGCTCGTCGGCACGAGCCGGGGTGCTGCACACGCCACATGGCGAGGTGCATACGCCTATATTTATGCCGGTTGGCACGGTGGGGAGTGTGAAGGCGGTACATGCGTGGGAGCTGCAGAAGGATATCCAAGCGGAGATTATCCTCGGGAATACCTACCATCTGTACCTTCGCCCTGGCACGGAGATTATCCGCGGTGCGGGGGGTATTCAGAAGTTTAATAGTTGGGAGGGGCCGATGCTTACCGATAGTGGCGGGTTTCAGGTCTTTTCACTTGCCGATAGCCGAAAGATCACTGAGGAGGGGGTGCAATTTCAGAGCCATATTGATGGTTCACGACACCTCTTCACCCCTGAGCGGGTGATGGATATCCAGAGGGAGATTGGTGCCGATATCATCATGGCTTTTGATGAGTGCCCTCCTGGCGACTGCGATTGGCGGTATGCTCGGCAGTCGCTCGACCTCACACTGCGTTGGCTAGAGCGATGCCATAAACGATTATCTGAGACCGAACCGCTTTACGGCTACCCTCAGAGCCTTTTCCCCATTGTACAAGGAGCTGGCTTCAGCGACCTCCGAAGGGAGTCGGCAGAGCGTGTGGCGGAACTAGGGGCTGATGGCAATGCCATAGGTGGTCTCAGCGTGGGGGAGCCTACGGAGGTGATGTACGAGATGATAGAGGTGGTGAATGAGGTGCTCCCTAAGGACCGCCCTAGATACCTGATGGGGGTGGGCACGCCCGCCAATATCCTTGAGGGGATAGAGCGTGGGGTGGATATGTTTGACTGCATCATGCCTACCCGCAATGGGCGTAATGGTCAGCTATTTACTTGGCGTGGCACTATGAATATGCGTAATGAGAAGTGGAAAGACGACTATTCACCTCTTGACCCTGAGGGGACGAGCTATGTAGACCATACCTATAGCAAGGCGTATGTACGCCACCTGATTAAGTCGGATGAGCTACTGGGGCTACAGATTGCAAGCATCCACAACCTTGCTTTTTACCTCGATCTAGTGAGGCAAGCACGCAAGCATATCATTGAGGGCGACTACCCTCAGTGGAAGGCGAGTGTACTCCCCGAACTACAGCAAAGACGATAATCCAATCCATTGACGATGAAGCAAAAGGGTAGACATCTATTGGATCGTTTGGGGGTGAAACGAATCGACCGATACATCATTAGTCGCTTCCTTGGTACCTTCCTCTTTGCACTGATGCTGATCCTCATCATCATTGTGGTGATCGATATTCAGGAGAAGATGGAGGAGTTCCTCAATCCTGCCCTACCCTTTATGGATATTGTGTGGTACTATATCGCCTTTATCCCCTACTATGCGTTGCTCCTCTCACCGCTATTCATCTTTATCACGGTGGTATTCTTTACGAGTAAGCTGGCGGCACGCTCCGAAATCATTGCGATGCAGGCGGCGGGGATGAGCTTCAATCGTATCCTTCGCCCCTACTTCATATCGGCAGCGATTATTGCGGTGGTCTCCTTTATATTTAGTGCATGGATTATCCCCAACCTCAATGTGATTCGCATCGACTTTACCAACACGTGGGTCAAAAACAAAAAGGTGGAGATGGACCAAAATATCCAAGCGGCAGTGGCACCAGGTGAGGTTGTCTACTTCAGCACCTTTGATGCGAGAGAAAATATGGGCTACAACTTCTCCCTACAGAAGTTTGAGGAGAATACGCTCACTAGTCAGCTCACCGCACAGCGGATTGCCTATCACAGTGATAGCCTCTATCATTGGACTGTCTACGACTACCATATCCGCACTTTTGATGGGCTCAAGGAGCACAATGAGTACGGCGACCAGCTAGATACCCTCTTGATCCTCACCCCAGCCGACCTCCTAATCTCTAGAGAGGATGGCGAGCAGCTCACCAATGCCGAACTGAGCCACTACATAGAGCAACAAAAGAAGCGTGGGGTGGGCAATATCCAGAGTTTTCAAGTGGAGTATCACCGGCGATATGCCTCGATTCTTGCCGCCTTTATTCTCACCCTTATTGGGGTTTCCCTTTCGGCACGGAAGGTAAAGGGAGGGCTGGGGGTCAATATGGCTATCGGCTTGGCGCTCACTTTTGTCTATATTCTACTCTTTACCATTTCCTCTGCCTATGCGGTGAGTGGAGAGCTCACACCACTGATGGCGGCGTGGCTCCCCAATCTTATTTACACTCCTATTGCCCTCGGTCTCTACCTCAAGGCACCTCGCTAATGTAGGTCTATGCAGTACCCTCTCTACCTTAGCATACTAGTTCCCCTCCCTCTCAAGCAACCTATTTTCACTTACGTATACGAAGCGGACAGCGTAGAGGAGCCTCAGCTGGTGGGGCGGTTGGTGACTGTACCTTTTGGCACCAAGAAGTGCTACACAGGGTTGGTGATGGCACAACAACATACCGCACCTGAGGGGCAGCATCGGCTGAAGCCGGTATTGCAACTACTCCCCTATCCGCCCATTCCGCCCTATATCATAGAGCTTTGGCAGTGGGCGGCCAATTATTATATGTGTAGCTTGGGAGAAGTACTGACGGCTGCTATTCACCAAAGTTTCCGACCCGATGGCACGCAGGGAGAGGAGCCTAGGAAGGCAACGCTTATGCTGAGGGGGTGGCTCCCCTCGGAGCGACTGATGAGCGATGCCCACTTCAGGGGCTACCTAGAGGGACAATTGAAGAGTGGTACGACCGCTGAGAAGGCACTCCAAAAGATACTCACCAGTTACCAAAAGGGAGATAAGCCTCCGATGAGTCTGCAAGACCTTGCTGAGTGGTTGGAGACTTCTAGCTACACCATCAATAAGCTACGCAAAGTGGGGGCGGTAGAGGAGTGCGAGGTCTTGGCTAGTACCCTCAATGAGGGGGTGGCTCTCCCTATCCACAAAGTGGGCGACCCGCTCTCTAAGTTGATCTCTATCGGCAGCTCACGCATTGCCCTTGTCCATTGCCCTAATAGTCGAATTGAGGAGCGTATTCCCTACGACTACCTACTCCAAGAGGTGGCAAAGGGGAAGCAGGTGCTCCTCCTGCTACCTAATATAGAGATACTAAAGCAGTTGCTCCCTGAGCTACAAAAGCAGTTTGGAGTGAGGCTCTACCGCTATTTCTCTACCGCGACGGAGAAGGAGCGACGCACCACGTGGTTCTCTGCCCTCTCTGGGGAGGGTGGCCTTTACATAGGATTGAGGGCGGCCGTTTGGCTTCCTTTTGCTTCGCTCGGGTTGGTGGCTGTGGTTGATGAGGAGGATAGGGGCTACCGACAGTATGAGCCGGCACCCCGCTTTACCGCTACGCACGTGGCATTGATGCTGGCTCACTTTGCCAAGGTAGAGACTCTCCTAGTGAGTGCCACCCCCTCAGTAGAGAGCTACACTCTGGCACTACAGCAGAAGTATAGCTTTGTGACCTCCTCGCACACTCCGCCCGAGGTGCGACTACAGACAGTCTGGATGCCAAAGGCCTTTGAGGATAATAGTGTGCAAGGGCGGATGCTCTCCTTTCAGATGATCGGGGCTATCCGAGAGGCAATAGATGAGGGGGGGCTTGCCCTTCTCCTCTATCAGCGTAAGGGTTTTGCCCGAAGTGCTACTTGCCCGAAGTGCCAAGCCTCGCCCAAGTGTCCGCACTGCCATACGACGCTACGGTATATGGAGCAATCGCGTATGCTGGTGTGTGGTCTCTGTGGCTTTTTCCAACCATTGCCAAGTCACTGTCCGGAGTGCGGGGCTGGAGGAATGCAGTTAGTCGGCACTGGGATAGAGCGTCTTCGCCGTGCCATGGAAGAGCTATTCCCTGGGGTGGCGATCAAGATGGCGGAGGAGGTGGATCGGAGGTCGAAGCTACCTTCAGTGATTCTTTCATCGAGTTACCAACCACCTCAAGAGTACCTGAGCAAAGCGACTACCATCGGGTGGGTGCAGCTGGACCTCCTCTATGCGCTCTCTGACTACCGTGCCAATGAGCTCACCTTTCGCTATCTGATGCAGAGCCGCAATGAAGCTCCTCTGCTCAAGCGAATGGTGGTGCAACACTTTGCCACAGCACCCAATGCCCTCACCGCCTTTGAGCAAAACGACTATCAGCAGATGCTCGACTTTGAGTTGGAGGAGCGACACAGCATTCAGCTTCCCCCATTCTCCCGACACATTGATATATATTTTGAGAGTGCAGCACAAAGCCAAGCCTACCAACTCGCCACCACTGCAGCGACCATTCTTCAGAATAGACTGCCCGATGCTACTACCCTAGGTCCAGCACCTATGCCAGTACATAAAAAGGCAACCGCCATCGGCTACAAGGTGACCCTGCTGGCACCTCTACAGCTCTCCTCCCTACAGCTTCGTGAAGCGATTCATCAGCTCATTGACCCTCTCCTCCAAGAGTATAGAGGGCCTAAGATGAATTGCTACTACGATGTTGATCCTCTTTAGTGTATCATTAGGCACAACAGTAGGGCAATGTGCCATATTATATAGATATTAAGTAAGTTTTGTGTATCTTTGCTCGGTAATAGGATTATATAATATTTTTTCCACAACAAATAGAAATATGAGAATGAAAAGATTATTTGGACTAGTAGCCGTAGGGCTAATGGGTCTAGGCTTTCTACCAAGTGCCAATGCACAGGTAGATGGCGTAAACTTCACACTTTCACCAAACGTATCATACAACTGGTGGAATCAAAACATTGCACTTAAGAACTCTCCTTTCTATGGACTTCGCCTCGGCGTTGGCTTTGGCCCTTATGTAGAGTTGAGAGGAACCTTTGAGAAGTCTGTTAACCTCAAGAATACGCTTAAAGACAAGAATTGGAACATCCTTAACGAGGATGCTCTCAATAAGCTTGATGGAATGCAGTTTGATATCACTCGCCTAGGTGGTGAGCTGAAGTTCAATATCCTAAGTAGCAATTACAGCATCGCTCCATACCTTACTGTTGGTGGTGGCGTGCAAATGCTTGACTACAACCCATTTGACACAAAGAATGGGGTTGTAGAGGATGCTAAGGAGACTGAAAAGCAGATCTATCTAAGTGCTGGTGCTGGTGTACGCTTCAATCTTTCTGAGCGTATCGCACTTTCACTAGAGGGTCGCAACACTCAGTTCAACCTTGATAAGGTAGACTATCTACTCAATCCAAACGTTGATGATAAGGCAAAGCGTTGGGGCAACTGGTCAGCTATCGCTTCTCTTGATATCACCCTTGGTGGTATGAGTGGTTACAGCGATGCTAGCCGCCAATACAGCAACCTCTTTGAGGATGGCTTCCGCGGCGTGAAGTTTGTCCTTGAGCCAGGTATTATGTATGCTGACTTCCACGATAAGCTCAACCGTGCAGACCAATTCTTTATCGGAGGTTCTGCAGGTCTTGACTTCTCTTCACTGATTGGCTTGAGAGCATTCTACTTCCAAGCTACAGAGCAGCCAGATAAGCCTAGCTTCAAGTTCAATAAGGACCTGAAGATGTATGGTGCTAACTTGCTATTCCGTCTCAATCAACCACGTGGTATCGTACCTTACCTTACCCTTGGTGCTGGTTACCTAGATGATAAGGGCTTGATCCCAACTGATCCAGATAGACCAACCTCAAACACTGATCCAGAAGAGCGCTTTGATGTTCACAACCTATTCCTAATGGGTGGTGCAGGCGTAGAGATTCCATTCTCTAAGTACGTAGCCCTATTCGGTAACGTTAATGCCCTTCTTTCTAACAACGAGGCATCTAAACTCAAGAACGTAGAGGTAGGTGACATCTACACCAGCCTTATGTACAACGCCGGTGTGCGCATCAACCTTGGTCGCTCAGCTTATGAGCCAATGATCAACATCAATGGCAACGAAGAGAGCCTTAACGACCGTGTGAATGACACCCGTAGCGAGGCTCAAAAGCAATGCGGTCGTCACACCATCTTCCAAAGAGAGAGAGTACGTGGTGGCGAGATGATGACCAAGCAGCAGTTTGAGGAGATGGTAGATCGCATCCTCTACAAGATCCGCAGCGAGGAGAGTGCTCGTGCAGCTAAGTTCTCTGACTCTGAGATGGATATCATCGTAGCAGCACTTAACAGCCAAAACCCACAGGGCGCACAGGTAGTAGCTACTAACGACCCTGTAGCTAACCAGCAATTGGTTAATGAGATGCGTCGCCTAGTAGACCGTATGGATCGCCTAGAGGGCAAGACTACTGCACAGACCAACGTAGTGCCTGTACAGAGAGTTGACCCACTTGTAACTACTCCTACTACCGTAGTTAACGGTGCTACCACCACTACTACAGCTACTACTACTCACGCTAAGAACAACTTCCTTAAGCTTAACCGCCTTGCAGTGCTCACTGGTGCCAACTTTGGTGAGGGAACTCAATGGATGGTAGGAATGCGTGGTTACATGCAGATCTCTGATACCGACCTTGACTTCGTACCTGAGCTGATGGCTGGCTTTGGCAAGAAGGGTGGTTTCGACCTCAGCGCCAATGTAATTTACAACTTTAAGATCGCCGACTCTGTAGTAGATCCTTACGCAGGTCTTGGTCTTGGTCTTTACAGCCACGGTGTTGGCCTTAAGTTTGGTCCAAACTTCATCGCTGGTGCCAACTTCAAGCTGAATAAGTCTGGCGAGCTATTTGCCGACTACACTGCAAGAGGTCTATTCAAGAATAATCAGATTGCTGTAGGTTATCGTTTCGTATTCTAATCAATCACCATTAGGAAAACGAATGATGAGAAAGAGTAATTTAATCTCCTCAGCAGTAGCTACTCTACTCCTAGGCATTGGTCTACACGCCAATGCCCAGGACGTAGTACTCACCCAGCAGGTGACACAGAGTGGCGACACTGTGACCATCATTGAGAATGCACCTCGCACTACCGACACACACACGGTAGATCAGCAGGTGTGGGACATGATCAGGTCCACTGAGGGATACGATTCGATACCCGATGATGCTCTCTTGCCAATCACTCAAGATCAGGCAGAGGAGCTCATCACCAAGCTGATACTAGAGGCTCGCAAGCCCTATGTAGAGGCTGCCTACCGCGACTCCGTGGTACGTGCTTTCAAGGTAGAGACGCTCAAGCGTCGTGCCTTGGACCAAGCACTAGCACGCACCTTCAATGAGCCACTGGAGCGTCGTCTCGACCAGATGGAGCGCCTACTCTATGCGCTTCTCCTTACCCGTGGCGACCTTAGCCCAGAGGCGATCAATCACCTGCTTGGCGGTAATCTGCTACCCCAAGGTGCTATCCAAAAGACCGATACTGTGCCAGCTAATCAGCTAGCAGGGCGCCGTGAGCCAGTCACTCCAGATGAGGCCATTGCCCTCAAGGGTGGGCTCAATAATAAGGAGATAGACCTCTACATGAGCGTTGCTTACTTCGGTTTTGATAGCAGCAAGCTAGATAGCGAGGCCATCAAGACACTCGACAACGTAGTGGAGTGGATGAAGGAAAACGACCTCAGGGTATCCCTTCGTGGATACGCCTCTCCAGAGGGCAAGATGAGCTACAATAATAAGCTCTCTGGCCGTAGAGTAAATGCAGTGGCAGACTATATCACTAGCAAAGGAATTGCACGCGATCGACTAGAGGTAATCCCCTCTGGCATCGACTCCATGAAAGATACCAAGAGTAAGTATCCAAAGGGACGTCGCGTAGAGATTCGCCCTATCCTTTACTAATTAATAAGCTAATTATATGACAAAGGCGGTATCACCTCGTGTGGTACCGCCTTTTTTTTGCAACCACATCTAATCACAAACGAGACAGTTGCACGAAAGCGATCTGCTTCGTTGCTTTCGGAATTCGGGCTCGGTCACGTACGCGAGTACGCTCCCTTCCCCTCATTCTCAGCGCCTTGCACCTCATCCTTCGTGCAAAGTCTCAGCACATTTTAGTAAATGTGCGAGAATGGCACTTCGTGCAACATTCACAAACTATGCTAAAATGTAATATACTTCCAAATAAAATGGGTATATTTGAGAATAGGTAATTAGTAACCCATTAAGACGTATGCTTATGAAAAAGAAATTCTTTAACGCGAAAATCTATCGGAATAGTTCTGCAAGTGAGATCATCGTGGAGAACGGTAAGATCACTCAGATCGGTACCAACCTTCCCAAGTGCGATGAGGAGATAGACCTCAATGGCAAGTTTGTATTGCCACCCTATGTAGATCCACACCTTCACCTTGACTACGTCTACACTGTCTCCGAGATGGAGGGGCTGGGAGCAGCTTCGGGCACACTCTTCGAGGCAATCGAAAACTGGCCAAAGTACAAAGCCACCATGACCATTGATGGCGTAAAGCGACTAGCTCGTAAGGGTATTGAAGACGAGGTATCACAAGGGGTGCAATTCATCAGAGCACAGACCGACGTCACTGACCCTAAGTTCACCGGGTTCAAAGCCATCATGGAGCTCAAGGAGGAGATGAAAGACATCGTTGATATCCAGGTAGTAGCCTTCCCACAGAATGGTATGTACACCTACAAAGGTGGTAAGGAGCTAGTAGAGGAGGCTCTAAAGATGGGTGCCGATGTGATCGGTGGCATTCCTCACTACGAGCCAGCACGTGAGTTTGGCGAGAAGTCTATCCACGACATTGTAGAGCTAGCCATGAAGTACAATGTACTCATCGACGTACACTGCGATGAGACCGACGACGTCATGGCACGCTTTGTGGAGATTCTCAACGCCCTTGTCTACCTTGAGGATTATGGTGAGAAGACCACCGCTAGCCACACCTGCTCCTTTGGTTCGGCCGATAACTCCTACGCCTATAGGATGTTTGATATGTTTAAGCGTAGCAAGATGAACTTCATCTCCTGCCCTACCGAGAATGCTTATCTACAGGGAAGGCAAGACACCTATCCAAAGCGCCGTGGCCTTACTCGTATCAAGGAGTTTATGGAGATGGGCATCAACATTGCATTGGCCCAAGACTCTATCAATGACCCTTGGTACCCACTTGGTAGTGGTAATATGATGAACATACTTGATAATGCTATCCACCTATCACAGTACGCTAGCCCTAAGGAGGTAGAGACTGCCTTTGACATGATCACCTACAATGGTGCGAAGTGTATGAATATCCACGACCAATACGGTATAGAGGTAGGTCGCGATGCCAACTTCATCGTGCTGGATGGCGATAGCGCTTGGGATTGCATCCGCCGCCGTGTAGGCGTACTCGCCTCTGTACGAAAGGGCGAATTCCTATTCAAGAAAAAGCCTACTGAGTACGAGGTACCCTTCAAGATGTAAGGCCCTCCACAATAGATCAATTAAAAAGCTACCCTCAAGTGTTGAGGGTAGCTTTTTTAGTTTGATAAGAATGTCACACGACGGCAAACTACAGCCTCATCTATGGTATGGATTTGTCCGACCCACAAGGGGTCGTAGGGTAAGGAGGGGATGGCTTCGTAACCCCCGAGTCGTTCGGGGCATACGCCCCCTCCGACTCAGGGCTAGGATCCGTCTGACCTCCCGCGAGGGGAGGTCATTTGACTATGGTGCCATTCATCGAACAAGGTAATGCAATCAAAATCTCCATATCATATAGGTGATTCAATATAATTTTTGGGAAGGACAAAACGACCGCTTGCGGTCGGACGGATCCTAGCCCCTGGTCGGAGGGCGTAGCCCGAACGACCAGGGGAATACGGCAATCTTCCACCCACCTCTACGACCTCCCTTTGTGGGAGGTCAGACAATTTGGACTGGGAAGAGTTCAATAAAGAGCAATGAAAAAAGCTACCCTCAAGTGTTGAGGGTAGCTTTTTTCATTTAGCTAAAGCCACGGCTTATCCGAGAATGTTGAACGAAGTGGCATTCTCGCACATTTGAATCAAATGTGCCGAGACTTTGCACGAAGGATGAGATGCAAGGCGCTAAGGATGAGGCCGAAGGGAGCGTACTCAAGTACGTGACCTAGGCCGAATTCCGAAAGCAACGAAGCAGATCGCCTTCGTGCAACAGTCTCTATCCGATACGTCGCAAAGTGTGCTTTGCAAAGAAAGAGATGAGTATCCCAGGCACCGCCATAATCACAGCGTACCAAAGCAAACTCAACGCCCCATAGCTGAGCAATAGCGTACCAGCAATAGCTGTAGTAATCATAATCGAGAGATTAAACATACAAGACTGCACTGACATCGCCACATCCTTACCATGCTCCACCTGATTGCCCACAGCCGCCTGGAAAAGCGTCACAAGTGGACCAAAGGAAAGTCCCCACATGAAGAAGGCAAGGTGCGAAATACCAACCGTCCCCTTAAAGAAGTAAAAGAGCAACATCGCCACGGCCAGGAACGCAAACATCAGCACCGTCAGCTCCCTCAGGTAATGATCAATATACTTCGTCGCAATCACGATAGAGATGAGCGACCCAATTCCAAAGACCAGCAAGGCCACCTCTACCCCACCACTAATACCGATCTCGGCTACCAACTGGGTAATATAGGTGTAGACCCCATAATGCCCACAAACTCCAAGTAGCGTGAGAAGGATAATGAGCAAGATAGACTTATTCTTCAGCATCGCAAAAGGCGAAGTGCTCGAGGTGAGCTTCTCACCAGGCGTCGAAGGTAGCATCACAAGCGATAGCAGAGCAATCAAAGCTACCAATGACCCCAAGACGATAAACTCAATACGCCAGCCAAAGCGGTCGCCAATAGCAGTCATCAATGGCATCCCTAGGCTAATTCCTAGCGTATTACCCGCCATAATGATCGCCACAGCCTTACCTTGGTGCCCTGGCTCCACCAGTCGCATCCCAAAGGCTGCAATCATCGGCCACATCACACCGGCACAGATTCCGCCGAGGAAACGAAGGCCTAATATAACGTAGTAGTTCTGAATAACCCCAGAGAGTATATTGCATACTGCGAAGCCCACCAGCAAAAGTAATAGTAAATTCTTGCGATTAAAGCCCACCGTGGCAGATATAAGCGGAATACCGAAGATAGCCGACGCCAAGGCATACCAGCCCACCATTCGGCCACCCTCCACCTCATTAATTCCCAAATCGCCCATAATCTGCTGCAACACTCCAGAAGGGAGTAGCTCCGACAGAATTCCCACAAAGGTAACCGATGACATCAAGATCATCAAGACCCAAGGGAAAGCACCTACAGATTTCTTTTCTTGTACCATATAGTAAATATTTAAAGGTTTACACCTCTAAAGATACCCATTTAGATTGGTATAGAAAAGAAAACGAGCAAGAAAAATTAATAGATAAGTTAAGAGCTATCACAGGGGTTATCATTAGGAAGGTCTTACCATGTGGAATTCATTAGAGCGTCTACGGGAAAAGGACCTCGGCAGAGGTCCGTGTTAAATAGGCACAGGTCAAGGCACGTAGTGCCGAAGAACTGTGTATAAAGTGTGCAAAATGCCTTTCGACCCCGGTTGAGGGGTCGGACAAACTCATCTAGGTCTGACCCCTCGGCCGGGGTCATGTAGGTGGGGTGAATATGCTCCTTGCACACAGGTCGTTCGGGGCTAACGCCCCTCCGACCTGTGCCTATTTAAGAGGGACCTCTGCCGAGGTCCTATCGGTCTATTTCTTATGTATAAACCCTTTTGGACGTCTCTTACTGGATACACTCCTTTACCATCTGCATCAGCTCCTCAATAGAGGCTCCTTCGGTTGTCTCAAGGGCAGGGAAAAACTGCAGCTCCAGCCGACCCCACTTGGGGAGATAGGTACCACGCTTAAGGATCTCATACCCACCCGAGATTTTGGCAGGCACGATAGGGGCATCCATCTCAGTAGCCACCCTAAAAGCCCCCTTACGCAGCTTATCCAAATGTCCAGTAAGGGTACGGCTCCCCTCTGGGAACATAAAGATATGATACCCATTGGCAATCGCCTTCTCGCAATCCTTCACCACACGAATAGCACCAGATGGGGTATTCTCCACAAAGATAAAGCCAAGCTTCTCACACGCCCAACCCACAAAAGGAAGCTTGCGAAGCGACCCCTTCAATACCCACTTAAAACGCACACCAGCATATCCGTAGAGTAGAAAGATATCCATTGCACTGGTGTGATTGGGCGTCACCACTGAGGGGCGACTCTTGGGCAAGTACTCACGCCCCCTCACCTTTACAGGGATCAAAAGCAGTGCCAGCGTCACGATACTCCATATCTTACCAGGCCAGTAGCCAAAGACACGCTCGCCACCAAGGATACTCCCCAAAGCCGCAATTATAGCGGTGAGAATCGTCAGAACCAAAAAGAGTGGCAGCACCACAAGAATCGTGTACAATGTGTACAATATACGCTTTATAATCATCTATTTGAGCTTTTAGCAGATAAAACTGCCCAAAGATACCCAATTCTCCGTTGGCAATCAATACCTGTGCCCTTGCCAAATGTTTCAAATTAGACGATGTCTTACTACGTGGTATTAATCGGAATATCTATGGTAAGGAACGCCTCAGGAGATTCTTAAAAAAAGCACCCGACAGGGTGCCATTCAGCTAGCCCCCGGTCTAGGCTCATAGAGCCGAAGACCGGCGGGGAAATAGTATGATTATATCAATCGACCCTTGTGGTCGCACCCCCAATAGGTTGTGCGACCACAAGGGTCGTATGGTTGATGTACTTCTCCTCCCCGCCGGTCGTTCGGGGGCAAATGCCCCCTCCGACGCGGGGGCTAGCTGAGTGGCACCCTGTCGGGTGCTTTCTAACGTCAAGATTGTTAAATAAACCAAATAACAACAAGACAACAGGGGAAAAGGGGACTCACTATTGTATCTAACTGATAACCAACATTATATGTCAGAAAAAGCGAAGATCCTATCTCGGCATCATCTGAGACCGTATCAAAGCATTTGCCGAGATGCAACTAACCGATCGCTTAGTTGCATCTCAGCAAATGCTTAGTTGCAACTCGCCGATCATTGAGATGCAACTCAAAAACCGCCCTTCTAATCTATTGGTTCACAATACCATACACACAGCAGTTCAAATCGCTTCAAAACCTCCTCTCCCAAGATGACATTTAGTATATTTTAATACTTACGGTGTGATAAATAACCCACCAAATGGCCCCTACCCCCACCTTGTAAATTACTAAGAGGTCTCTTACTAAGAACCTTCTTACTAAGAGACCTCTTAGTTTTGAGATTATAGGTATATTTGTAGCAACTAAAGGCATACAAACAGACAAGCAATATGAGTATAGAACCATTTAAATTCGGCATAGCCACTTCTGGCGAGCACTTCACAGATAGGAAAAAAGAGACAGAGCGACTAATCGCCAACTTCCAGCACGGTATCAATACTATTCTCATCTCTCCAAGAAGGTGGGGCAAAACCTCTTTAGTCAAAAAGGCCTCTACTTTGGCGACGACTAAAGAGCTACGTATCGTCTACCTTGATATTTTCGCTTGCCGTACTGAGGAGGAGTTTTGCAATGCCTTTGCTACAGCAGTTCTAAAACAGACTTCCACTCGTGCCGAGGAGTGGTTGAGAAATATTCAGGACTTTCTATCAAGAGTTAGCCCGAGGGTAACCTTAGGGGTAGACCCTACGGCAGAAATGTCGCTCTCTATAGACCTAAGGGGCATTGAGAGAGGGCTGGAAGAAGTTTTGGAGTTTCCTGAAAAGTATGCAATGAAGCATAATTGCCGAATAGTCATCTGCATTGATGAATTTCAACAAATAGGGGAGTTCGCCAATTCACTTACCTTTCAGAAAAAACTACGAACCATTTGGCAGCACCAAAAGCAAGTCTCTTACTGTCTATTTGGTAGCAAAAAACATCTAATGGATGAGCTATTTGGCCGAAAAGACTACCCCTTCTATAAGTTTGGAGATATGATCTACCTCGGAAAGATTAGCACAGAGGATTGGGTTACCTACATATCTGAGCGATTTTTAACCACTGACAAGGAGATACCTACAGAGCTAGCTGAAAAGATCGCAAAGGCAGTAGATAACCACTCATCATACGTCCAACAACTCGCGTGGCTAGTATGGGGGCGGACCGAAAAGAGGGCTACAGAAGATGATTTAGAGCGAGCTATTGAAGACTTGATTAATCAAAATAGACCTCTATTTGAAAAACAAACTGAAGAGCTAACAAGCCACCAGCTAAGTCTCCTCCGAGCCATTGTCGATGGAAATAATAACTCCTTCACAAGCCAAAGGATTATTGACGACTACAACCTCAATTCGTCCGCAAATGCAAACGCAGTGAAAAATGCACTCACCAATAAAGAACTCATCGATACCGATAATGGGCACACCTATATCACCGACCCAGTGTTCACCCTGTGGCTAAGTCGCTACCTCTTCTATAGATAAGACACCTTATCACATAGCAAAAGGGCTCTACAGCATGCTGTAGAGCCCTTTATCCTTCAGACTATAGACTCAAATTACTTGAGGGCAGCTAGAGCTGCATCATAATTTGGCTCCGTGGTAATCTCTGGTACCAGCTCGGTGTAGATCACCTTGCCCTCAGCATCAACCACTACGATAGAGCGAGCGGTAAGGCCTGCAAGAGGACCATCGGACATCTTTACGCCATACTCCTTGCCAAAGTCGCTACGGAAGAGCGATCCAGTCTTTACCTTGTCAATTCCCTCAGCACCGCAAAAGCGAGCTAGAGCGAAAGGAAGGTCTTGAGACACGCCAAGTACTACAGTATTATCGGCCTCAGAAGCACGCTTATTAAAGGTGCGAACACTCTGTGCACATACCCCTGTATCAATACTTGGGAAGATGTTAATCACTACACGCTTGCCCCTGAAATCAGAGAGCTTTCCCTCAGAGAGGTCACCATAAACCACGGTAAAGTCGGGAGCTACACTGCCTACCTTTGGTAGCTCACCTACAGTATGAACGGCGTTACCGCCTAATGTTACTTGTGCCATATTGACTATTAATTAATTGGTTATTGAATTATTTTGTACCTATAGATAAAACAACCATCCCCATCAATTGGTTCAAAGTTGGGTGCCTAATCGGACGAGTCAGAGGGCTCCCAAGCTAAGAGGCCTAGAAAGAGCAGACCGCAAACGCTGCGTGGCTTAGTGACCTCACCCTCGCCCCCTCCCTACGCGACCACTTCAATGGGGAGTACATCAATCTCACAGCACCCATTAGTCAAGACCCTATAGGTGCTAGTCCATCTCACTCTAAAAAATCAAAAGAGACGAGGTTGATTACTTTTGTCCAATAGAGATATTATCACTAGCTTTGTGAAGAGTCCTGATTCCAGATAGGTCACCTCGGCGAAATTGATTCGCCGTTGGTCTTTTTGGGTTGGGGCTCTCTTTTATAGTTAGAAATTTCAATCATATACCCTCCGACTAACTGGTGGGTTAACTAGACAAAAACTGAGATGCAACAAAGCAAAAGCTTAGTTGCATCTCGCTGATTGGTTAGTTGCAACTCGTCAATTGCTTAGTTGCATCTCGTCTAACGCAAAAATAGACCCCTGTATATCAATTAGTTACAAAGGGCATTTTTAGCCTTTTTATCTTTACTCCGCCTCCTTCGCTTTATGGCCGAAATGGAGGTCGGGCATCTTGCCCTTGCCGCCAGAAAGGGGCACTGGGGTTCCCACCACATATTTCATGTAAAAGTGGTAGCAGATCATCGTGAGTGGCAGGGCAAAGAGCATTCCGAAGAACCCAAATAGCGAGCCCCAAACGGTGAGGGAAAGCATGATAGCTACAGGGTGGATTCCTAGTGATTGCCCCTGGATCAGAGGGGTGAGGAGTACTTGCTGAAGTGCATCGCTCAGCACTATCACGCCTACGCCAGCTAGGAGGAGGATAAAGAAGTTATCGCCCGTCATCACCGACTGTAGCCCCACCAGTATCACGAGTGGAAGGTAGCCCAAAGTCTGCATATAGGGGATCATATTGAGTAGCCCTATCAAGAGTCCGAGGGTAATCCCCATCGGCAGACCGATGATATAAAATCCCACCGCCATCACCACACCACAGATCATCGCAATCAGTGCTTGGCTACGAAAGTAGGCATTGGCATAGTGACCAGTTACTTCGCCCAGCTCCTCCATAAAGGGGCGAATACTCACTGGCATCATCTCCATAAAGCCCTTCTGTATCTTTTCGTAATCGAGCATCAAGAAGACCAAGTAAAAGAGGAAGATATAGATCACTGCTCCACCAGCAATGAGGTTAAAGGTACTCTCAATCAGTCCCCACCCCTTCGTGAATATCTGCTCTATAGAGCCAAAGAGCTCCTGCATATTGATGCTACCCATCAGCTCCTCTAGCTTCTGGATCAGCTGACTACGGGAAGAGAGCTCCTCTGGTAGCAAGCTCAGCAGATAGGCACCGATATCATACCGCTTCAGCATCTCCCACCCTTTACTCACCTCATTGGTGATACTTGGTATAAGGACGGCGAGCAGACCTACCACCAGCCCAATCGTCACGAGCAGCACAATCGTGGTGGAGAGCCACCGTTTGCGTATCTTACACTTATCCTCCAAAAAGTGAAGGAGTGGTAGCATTAGGTAGGCCATTAGCCACGCGATGATGAGTGGAATTAGGAAGTAGCTTATGCGGGCAATCAGCCATACCAAAGCTGCAAATATCAATAGGCCGAAGCCGATACGAGCAATACGGTCGCGAGTAAATGGTGTCCGAAAGAACTCCTCTATCTGTCTTGGTTTCATAAAAATCGAAGGGGTCACCCCTATTTTGGTTATCTTTGCACAAAGATAGATAATTATGACGAAATACCGACCAACATTCCACAGACTAAGTAGCATCACCCTCATGCTACTGCTACTCCCCTTAGTGGCCAAGGCACAAGGGGTCAAGACTCCAAGCGAACCAGCTGCTCTAGCTCGCTCCTTCTGGACCCTCTCAATACAAGAGGCAGAGAGTGGCAAAGAGCTGGTAGGCATCCGAAGCCACCACCTCGCCACCCCCGCGAGTACCATGAAGCTGGTCTCCACGGCTACCCTTTGGAGTCAAAGAGGTGGCGGGCTACGCATTCCCACTGAGATACGCACCACTGGCACTATTGCTCAAGGGAAGCTGGAGGGCGACCTCTACATTGTGGGGCACGGCGACCCCTCCATCGGCTCAAGGTACTTTTGGAATAGCGACCAAGACATTTTCTTTAAAGAGGTAGCCAAAGCCCTCAAGTCAAAAGGGATCACCCAGATCACTGGCAATATCATTGCCCTCTCGCCCTCAAGTGACTTCCAAGCCAACAACCCCCGCTGGATTGCCTACGATATGGGTAATGCTTACGCACCCGGCTTCTGGAGCCTTAATGCCTACGACAATAGTTACTCCCTCCACTTTACTAAACACGGCGAGAGCTACCACACTACCCCCACCGTGCCTCAACTCGAGCTACAGAAAGCCTACGAAGTCACCTCTAGTAGTAACCGCGACTCTCTATATATCTCGGCCTTTCCTCACCCCGATGGCAGCTACGATATCACAGGCTCCTACCCTCAGCGAGTAGAGAAACTGCGGATCCGTGGTGCCCTCCCCAATCCCCCTCTTTTCGTTGCCCACCACCTACAGGAGGTGCTCAAGGCACAAGGCATTGCCACCCAAGGCGAAGCTCGGGTAGCCCCCACCACACCTGCAGAGAGCCAGCTCCTCTACACCTACCAATCGGCACCCCTCCGCACGCTTGTGCAGACTACCCTGCACTATAGCCACAACCTCTTTGCCGAAGGGTTGCTCCGGCAGCTCACTTGGGGCAAGACTCCACTCCCAGGGCAGAATGCCACACAAACGGCCGTCAATGAGGTACACCGCTACTGGACTAGCCGAGGCATCAATACCCGCGAACTAGAGATGATGGACGGCTCGGGGCTTTCGCCTGAAAATAGGGTCTCTGCCTACTTCCTTGCCACTATGCTCGGAAAGGTACACAGAGCCGACCCCACTGGTAGCTTCCAAAGCCTCCTCCCACGAGCAGGGATGGAGGGCACCCTCGTGCAGTTTCTCAAGGGCACTCCCCTTCAGGGCAAAGCCCGCCTCAAGAGCGGCACTCTCCGTAATGTGGTCTGCTACGCTGGCTATGTAGAAGTGGGTGGCAAAACCTACACCGTCGCCCTGATGGTCAATAACTTCTACGGCAAAGCCTCTACCGTCCGCAAGGCGATGGAGGAGGTTCTACTCGAGGCCTTTGGTTACTAAAAACAAGTAAGAATAATTGAATATATTAAAACAATAAGAACCAAGTACATGACTAGAAACTCTTACCAGCAACTAGCACTAACCATAGCACTCTTATTCGTCGCCACCCTATCGGGCTGTAAGTCGGCACAGATCACCAAACGAGCACGTGCGGAGAAGGTATCTACCACCTCCTCTGAATACCAAAAGATCACAGGCCATGAGCAGTATGCCGCTTCAAGTGACGAGCTATTCGGGATCTACCAAAAGGAAGGAAAGTACTACTTCGATATCCCCACAGAACTGATAGGGCGAGATATGCTCATCGTCAATCGCATCCTCACCGTGCCCCCACAGCTCAATGAAGCGGGTATCAATAAGGGGATCAATTATGAGAATACCCTCATTCGCTTGGAGCTAGCAGAGGATAAGAAGCAACTCGTGATCCGCCATATTCAGCCACAGCCCAAGGCTCCTGAGGGAGATAAGCTTGGACTTTCCATAGCCGAAAACTTCGTCTCCCCTATTATGGGAAAGCTGAAGGTGAGTAGCTTCAGCAACGACAGCACATCGGTACTGGTGGAGGTGACTAAGCTATATGATGGCTCCTCAAGGCTATTTAATAACCTCTTCGACCTCATCAGCGTAGGCGGTAGCCCCGATACAGAGCTCTCTCAGATCAAAAGAGCCACTGCCTTCAAGAATAACATCACCGTAGTTTCGGAGCTCACTACCAAGGTGGTAGAGCTACGCACCCCAGTATACCTTACGGTGGAGGTGGCCTCCTCCATCCTTTTGCTCCCAGAGCAACCTATGGCAGGCCGTTACCTAAGTCCTAGGGTGGGCTACTTCACAGTGCCTGTAAGCTACTATGCCGATGCACAAAATAGCATCACCCACCGCGAACTGATCACCCGCTGGAGATTAGAGCCCTCCGATAAGGAGGCCTACCTACGTGGCGAACTCGTAGAGCCGGTAAAGCCCATTGTCTTCTACATCGACCCTGCCACTCCCGAGCGGTGGAGAAAGTATATGAAGCAAGGAATAGAGGATTGGCAAGTGGCTTTTGAGCGTGCCGGATTCAAGAATGCCATTATCGCAAGAGAAAGCTCGGAGGAGATCAATCCCGACGACCTCAGCCACTCCTCCATCACCTACATTGCATCGGAGATGAAAAATGCCATGGGGCCCTCTGTCTACGACCCCCGCAGTGGCGAGATTATCCAAGCCGATATCATCTGGTGGCACAATGTGCTGGAGATGCTACGTAATTGGCTTATCTTACAGACTGGGGCACAAAACCCAGAGGCAGCAAGCTGGGACCTTCCTGAGGATCTACTCGGTGATGCGATGCGCTTTGTCGCCTGTCACGAGGTGGGACACTCTCTGGGATTACGGCACAATATGATCGCCTCAAGTGCTTATACCATTCAGCAATTGCGCGACCCACAGTTCACCGCCAAAAATGGGACCGCCCCCTCCATTATGGACTATGCCCGCTTCAATTACATCGCACAGCCAGGGGATGGCATCACCCACTTCTCTCCAGAGATAGGGCCCTACGACCTACTCGCTATAGAGTATGGCTACCGCTGGTATGGCGAACAGGGTGCACGCAGCGAAGTAGCAGCACTACAGCAGCTACTCGCCAAGCACCCCGGACCACTATACCGATACAGTGAAGCTCAGGACACCCGTGATGCCATAGACCCTAGAGCACAGACCGAGGACCTTGGTGATGACCCTGTGGCCGCCTCCACGCTTGGCATTGCCAATCTCAAGCGATTGATGCCTCAGCTCCTCAAGATCACTAAGAACCAAGACCCCCACCAAGGGTATCGGGAGGTGGGAATCCTCTATAATGCCCTGATGAATCAGTGGAATACCTTTATCTACCACCCAATGGCACTGATCGGAGGGATCTACCTCGAGGAGACAGATCGCTCGCAGCAGACTCAGAATAGCTACAACTTTGTGCCAAAGGAGAAGCAGAGAGAGGCAGCGGAGTTTTTGATCCGTGAGAGTATCACCTCCACCGACTGGCTATTCAATGCCCCACTTCTACGCTATACCTTCCCCATCAAGAGTAGTCCGAGCGGCTATATTGAGCAATCTCCTACGCTGGTTCTGAAGAACGCACAGAGCTACATATTTTGGGATATGCTCTCCGATAACCGCCTCATACGTATGAGTGAGAATGAGTACATCCATGGGAATAAAGCCTTCAAGGCTACAGAGCTGACCGATATGCTCTACAAAGCAGTATTCGGAAAGAGTGAGCGAGGAGAAGCACTGGACGTACGTGACCGATTTGTACAGAAAGGACTGGTAGATGCGCTGCTACAGAGTGTCTCCACAAGTAAGGTAACTAAGAAAAATAGCCTTGCCCTCACAGATGAAGAGGCTCGCTTTGCCACAGAGTCGGTAAGGAGTATCAACTTCAATGGCTCCCTAGCCGATCGCATCTCCGACGCAATCTCTATCAAGAGAGAGCTACTCCTCAGGATACGCAAGACCATCGGCCGTCAGAGCCAGACCAAAGACCCTACCCTCAGAGGACACTACCAGGATCTTATCATCAGAATAGATAATGCCTTAGAGCAATAACTCAAAGACCAAGCAAAACATGAAAAGAATACTAGCACTAGCTTTATTGCTACTCGCTACACTACCACTATCGGCACAGCAATTGCGTACCATCAGTGGTAAGATTACAGAGGTCGGCACCAATGAACCACTCATAGGGGCCAGTGTCTTTATCGCACCTAGCCAGACTCAAGCTAAGGACTACAACCCTCAAGGAGTGGTTACGGACATAGACGGAGACTATAAATTTACACTCCCCGCCTCGGTAAAGGAGGTAATCGTGAGCTTCATTGGCTTTAGAGAGCAAGTCATCACACTTACTCCAGGACAAAATGTCTACAATATTGTCCTCGAAGAGGATAGCCAAACCCTAGGAGAGCTAGTGGTGACTGGCTACCAAAAGATAGAGAAGCGCAAACTGACCTCCTCTATCACAACGATAGATGCCGATGAGATAAAGCAGGTAGGGGTGCCAAGTGTGGATCAAATGCTCCTCGGACAAGCCGCCGGTGTGGTGGTAACGCCTATGTCGGGTGCTCCTGGTGCACAGGCTCAAGTACGTATCCGTGGTACAGTATCGCTGAGTGGCTCCTCTGAGCCACTATGGGTACTCGATGGAATCCCACTTGATGGCGACATGGTACCGAAGAATATTGGCGACCAAGATGTCCTAGACCAATTACATAATAGCTCTATCGCAGGGCTCAATCCGGCCGACATTGCAGATATCACGATTCTTAAGGACGCAGCAGCGACGGCTATCTATGGGGCTAGAGCGGCCAATGGCGTTATTGTCATCACCTCCAAGCGTGGAAAGGAGGGGAGGATGCGCATCAACTTTAATGCCGATGCCTTCTTTACTGCTCGTCCTGATGGCTCTCGACTCAACCTCCTCAATAGCGATGAGAAGGTGTCACTGGAGCTGGACCTCCTCAAAAACCCACTTCACTCCTATCGCTCCAATCATGGCGATGTGGCTCGGATCATAGAGGCAGCTGGGCTCACCGACGCATACAAAGCAGAGGGGCTCTCGGCACTGTCACCAGAGGTTGCTCAGCAGATAGATGCCCTTAGGGGTAAGCAGACCGACTGGTTTAAGGAGATCTACGAACCAACGTTCAACCAACAATATGGACTAAGCCTCTCTGGAGGTACCGAACGATTTAATTACTACACCAGCTTCGGCTACTACGATGAGAAGGGAACCACCAAAGGCACCGCCTTTAAGCGTTACAACGTCACTGCCAATACCGACTATAAGCTATCAGAGAAGGTCACCGTTGGTCTCAGTCTATTTGCCAATCAGACCGACCGCAACTCCTATCTCGCCGAGAGTGAATTCTCCAATCCACAGCGGTATACCCGCAATGTCAATCCCTACAGAGAGCTCTACGATAGTGAGGGTAACTACATATACGACCCCGACGTAACCCTCTCCGACGACAAGCAGATCCCCTTCAACTACATGGAGGAACTCAATAATACCAATTACACGCTCAAGAATCAATCCCTCAAGGCAGTGGCAGATCTGGAGTGGAAGATTCTGCAACCCCTTCGCTTTACTAGCCAACTGGGTACTCAGATAGAGAGCAATACCACTGAGAAGAGTGGCACAAAGGAGTCGTTCTTTGCACGTAGCTATCATAATTCAGCGATGTACAAGGGTAAGAGCTTCTTGCCAGAGGGTGGGATTATCCAAAACTGGCACGACTCCTTTTTCCAATACAATTGGAAGAATCAGCTATTCTACTCACAACGATTCCAAGATCGCCACGACCTCGACGTAATGGCAGGCATGGAGCTGAGACGCAATAATACCACTGGCATTCACTCTAAGGGCTTTGGCTATGATGAGCGTACGCTAACCACTAAGCCGGTAGTATTCCCCGAGGGGCTTTCGGCCTCTACGGCCAATAACTCTAGATTTGCACCTTACCGCAAGCAGATCTATGAAAACGCCTTTGTATCATTCTTCTCTACCCTCTCCTACACCTACGACAATCGGTACACCCTCTTTGCTAGTTTACGCTACGATGGCTCGAACCTCTTTGGCGTAGATCCAAAGTATAAGTACCTACCACTTTGGTCGTTCTCAGGTGCATGGAACGTCAATCGTGAGCAGTGGATGCAAGGCCTCACATGGCTCTCCAACCTGAAGCTAAGAGCCTCCTATGGTATTCAAGGTAATGTGGATAAGAATACCTCTCCCTTTGTGAAGGGTGAGTGGCGTACCACCTCCTTCTTTAACGGGATCAATGAGGATATCATCACCGTGCTCTCTCCCCCTAATCAAAAGCTAAGATGGGAGAAGACGACCACCAGCAATATAGGTCTGGACCTTGGGCTACTCGATAACCGCATCTCACTAATTCTGGACTACTATTACCGCAATAGTGACGACCTCATCAGCGTTCGCAGTCTACCGAGGGAGAATGGTTTTGACTTCGTTAACCTCAACTGGGGTGAAGTAGAGAACCGTGGTTGGGAGTTGGCACTATCCACCACCAATATCAAGACAAAGGATTGGACGTGGACCACCACCCTCAACCTTTCACAAAACCGCTCAAAGGTACTGAGGTATAATGTACGCGATAATGACTATACGCCATCACTGGAGGGGTATCCTGTTAATGCCCTATTTGTAATTCCAACCGCTGGAATCGACAAGAATGGACTGATGACCTTTAGGGGTGCCGATGGTGAAGTAAAGAATTATCAAGAGCTATTCAAACTCTCAAAGGGGGCCTTTGGTGATGTGATCAGTAATATCACTCCAGCAGAGTTCCGGAGCCTCTTCCGCTATGTGGGAGACCGCGACCCTAAGCTCACTGGTGGCTTGAGCAGCACGCTTCGCTACAAGTCGGTGGATCTATCGATCTATTCCAACTTCTTCATCAATCGTTGGGTGACCCGTACCCCCTTCTACCATCCTACAAAGGTGGACCCAGGGGTGAATTATTCCCGTGACATCCTAGATGTATGGAGTCCAGATCATACTCCTGGCCAATATCCGAAGCTACTCGGCAGTGGCACCACGACGGAGATGGAGGAGTACGCACGGGAGTGGATGGGAGGTTACGACCCAGCTAATACCTACTCTCAGTACGATATTTGGGCGAAGCGGATCAGCTACTGGCGCTTCAGCAGTATCCGACTAGGGTACACGCTCCAAGGCGAGGAGGTAGGAAGTGACCTCTTCCAGCAGATTCGTCTGACCGCCGAGGTACGTAATCCATTTGTGATTAGCAGCGACTACTCAGGTTATTTCGACCCAGAGACCTACGGAAATATATACTCACAGCCAGTAGCACGAACCTACTCAGTGGGTATCAATATCACCTTTTAATAGTAACTCAAGCATATGAATAAGCAACTAAAATACTTACCAATACTACTGCTACTCACGATGCTCTGGAGCTCGTGCGACAAGTACTTGGATATCGTGCCTCGTGGGCAGGTGATTCCGGAGACGACGGAGGAGCAGCGAGCTCTGCTCAATCAGGGCTACAATGCCTTTCCACGCCACAAGGAGCTACTCACGATGCGTGGACTGCAGGTGACACCGAATATTGACCCTTATGGTCTCTCGGGCTTCCCCGCCTACCGCAATATCTACACTTGGCAGGATGGAGCGGATACTAAAGGGCAAACGGAGGAGTATGCCTATGGGAGCTTCTACACAGTGATCTTTTACTGCAACTCTATTATCCAAGAGGTAACCCCGAAGGATGAAGTGCTGTCACAGATCGTAGGGGAGGCCTATCTTCTACGCGCCTACTCCTACTTTGAGTTGACCAATATGTATGGTCCTAAGTACAGTGAAGGAGCACGCAACACTAAGGTGGTGCCCATCAATAGCACGATAGATATTGAGCAGACTTTCCCGAAGGCAACGCTCGGTGAACTATACGACCAGATTGAGGCGGACCTAAAGCAAGCAGAGAAGTACCTCAAGACAACTCAATGGAGTGAGCCAAGGTACAAGTACAGGGGCTCTAGAGAGGCCCTCTTTGCCATCGCCTCAAGGATATCGATCTACAAAGGGGAGTGGTCGGAAGTGCTAGAGGAGTGCCAAAAGGTACTGGGAATCAGCAAGGATCTCGCCGACCTTAATAAGGGCGAAGCAAAGGAGTTCTTGCTACCTACGCACTACCAATCTTCAGAAAACATCTGGGCATTGGAGGAGCTATTTGGTCAGACCATCCGTGAATTTGCCTTTGTGGAGCAGGGGTACTTTGATAGCTTTACAGAGGGCGACCTTAGGAAGAAGTACTACTTCACGGAGCTCACGGATATGAATACGTGGGAGTCTAAGCCTGGGCAGAATAAGATACAAGGGAAGGACTACCGCCCTACAATCCGCCGAGCAGAGATCTACCTCAATGCTGCAGAGGCAGCAGCAAGGCTGGGCAAGGCGGAGGAGGCCAAGCAATATCTCTCTGCCCTCCTCACGAAGCGATACACGGCAAAGGCTCTGGCAACCCGTATGGCGGAGCTACAGCCCCTCACTGGAGAGGCTCTGGTGCAAGAGATTCTACTAGAGCGCCAAAAGGAGCTAGGCGTAGAGGGTCATGAGTGGTACGACTACAAGCGGACAACTCAGCCAGCACTCTCCAAGGTGGTAGAGGGTAAGGAGTACCATCTCCAGCAAGGCGATGCTCGCTATGTACTCCGCATTCCGCTTTCAGCTCAGGAAGCTAATCCCCAGCTAGTTGAGTAAACAGTATACAGAAGATAGATAGAGAGGAGCACCTTGAAGGTAAAAAATTGGATAGGTACCCGAGTATTGTTCCTTTAGTCCTGTGAGGAGGCTTCCATTCGGGGGGCACCGCACAGGACTAAAGGTTTAAAGTCAACATAAAGCTGGACTAACAACAATGCAATCGTCAGGGGGGAAACACTCCAATTATCAAAAAATAGGTATCTTTGAGGCGTAAAACAAAGGATACCAATTGAATGGACGACCAAACAGTAAATGCTATCCGTCTGGTAGGCTATGTGGGGAAGGAGCCCAACATACGGTGGTACGACCCTACCACCTGTGCTGTACGCTTCTCACTCGCTACACATGCCCCTACCCATCTCACCGAGGAGGCACTGGAGTGTAGCGGAGAGGTGACCGATTGGCATAGGATTATCTGTTATCGGGCACTCGCAGAGGAGGTAGGTACCAAGCTACTCCCTGGGGATCTGGTGGAGGTATCGGGGCGGCTGACCTATACACGTAGCTACAATAAGCAGGGGCAGTTTACCACTCATACCTTTATCATCGCCAAGGAGATCACCCTTCTTAAGAGAAAGGAGGTGGCCACTACCACCCCAACGGAGAAGAAGGTACAAGAGCGATACGGCCACCTCTTTGAGGAGCTAGAGAAAAATCCCGATGGATTGCCCTTTTGATTGAGCACACAACCGCTAATAATATAGACCAATAGATATTTTGGACGACCCGAGTTATTTATCCAGTTTATTCGAAGGTGTAGTGACCTATCCCATCACCACACCAGTGATCATTGCACTCATCCTGGCGCTTATTTGCTTGGTATTGAGTGGTTTCTTTTCAGGCTCGGAGGTGGCCTTTTTCTCACTCCGCCCCAAGGATATTGAGCAACTCGAGGAGAGCTCAGAGAAGCGAGGGAAGCAGGTGCTAGAGGCACTTGCCAATTCGGACTACCTACTCGGCACTATCTTGGTGATGAATAACTTCGTGAATATTGCCATCACCATGCTCACGAGCTATGCCGTGAGCCGACTCTTTGACTTCGGCGAGGCACAGACTTTGGGCTTTATAGTGCAGGTGATCGGTATCACCTTTTTGGTCCTCCTTTTTGGTGAGATTATCCCTAAGGTCTACTTCCAAAACCACGCCCTTGCGGCTACGAAGTTTATGATTGGACCACTCAGACACCTGATGAAGGTGACTCAGCCAATCGTCCACCTCCTAGTGAAGATAGGAGCCGGAGCCACTAAGCCCTTTATCAGTAAGGAGAGCAAGGTGACGGAGAGCGATCTCGAACGGGCTATTGCCCTGACCACCGACGACCAAGAGGAGCAGCAACTCCTCCATGGGATTGTCCGTTTTCATCGCAAAACAGTCAATGATGTGATGACTCCCCGTATGGATATTGTGGCGGTAGACCTTGAGGATAGCTTTCAGAGTGTCAAGGAGCTTATTGTGGAAAAAGGGTACTCTCGAATGCCTGTCTACGATGAACGGATCGATAATATCAAGGGAGTCCTCTATGCCAAAGACCTACTCTCGCACCTCTCGGAGGGCGATGACTTTGCGTGGCAACCGCTGATTAGGGAGCCTTTCTTTGTGCCAGAGAGCAAGCGGATCAATAGTCTACTGGAGGAGTTTAGGACGGAAAAGATTCATCTCGCCATAGTGGTGGATGAATTTGGTGGCACTAGCGGACTAGTGAGCATGGAGGACCTACTTGAGGAGATCGTGGGGGAGATTGAAGATGAATACGATACCGATGAGGAGGTGCTCTACACGGAGCAACCCGATGGAAGTATTCTATTCGACGCCAAGATAGGGATTGTGGACTTCCTGCGTATCACCGGAGTGCCCGACTACAAGGAGATCGAGGAGGAGATGGAGGAGGTGGACACCCTTGGTGGAATGCTACTGGAGGCAAAGGGCGACTTCCCGACGGTGGGTGAGGAGATCTATATCCGCAAATACCGCTTTGTGGTGCGTGAAATGGGGCGCCGGCGTATTAGCAAGGTGCAGTTTTATCCCGACACTGAGGGCGAAGCAGAAGTAGAGGAATGAGCCCGAAGGTGCTGATCTTTCTCACGCCGATAGAGCAGGAACTGGAGCGAGGAGAGGCGGTACAAAGGGCGAAGCAACGGGTACTTTCCTCTCCTATTTCATATACTACTAAGGGGCGACCAAGGCTAGAGGAGCACCCCGATTGTGCCCTCTCAATCTCGCACTCTCAGCACTGGCTGGCGGTGGCTATCGGACCGCTAGGAACGCCACTTGGCATTGATGTAGAGGAGAAGGTTCAGCAGGCTGAGCGGACCTTGCCTCGCTATAGTACCGCTGAAGAGCAAACCCTTCTAAAGAAGTACGGACTTCCACCAATACAACTCTGGACCGCCAAAGAAGCGGTCTACAAAGCCCATTCGGAGCAGCTTTCCAAAGGCATCAACCAGATAGAGATGGTCTCCCCTACCCTCTGCATCGCTACCACCGATAGCGGAGAGCAGTTGCCTCAATCCGTCCATTCCCAATACCTATCAATAGAAAAGCTCTACCTCACCGTCGCCACCGACATTGAGATAGAGCTCCGAACCGTCTAAATTCAAAGGATAAGGACCTCCTTGGAGGTCCGATTTGTTGTAGCCCCCGTGTCGGAGGGCATAGCCCGAACGACCGGGGGTAATAGACACCATATATATAAAACGACCCCTTGCGGGTCGGACAGCCTTTTCTAGGATTACTTGTCCGACCCACAAGGGGTCGTAAGATAACGCTCCTCAATTTCTCCCCCATTCATCGGGCTACGCCCTTGAATGGGGGCTACGACAAATCGGACCTCTGCGAGGTCCTTTGCAGTGGAACCCAGCGTGCAAAGTCGTTACTTCAGTGGGTTTTCGCCGAGAAAACGCTCCGCCGTCATCGCAGCTTTACAGCCACTACCCGCAGCGGTAATCGCTTGGCGGAAGTGAGGGTCAGCCACATCACCTGCAGCAAAGACGCCCTCTACATTGGTATTAGGCATACCGTCTTTCGTGAGGATATACCCCTGCTTATCGAGCTCAATCTGACCGCCGAGGAAGTCGACATTAGGCTTGTGCCCGATGGCGAGGAAAAAGCCTTGGACTGGTAGGTCATAACGCTCCTCATTCGCCTCGCCCTTATTCTTCACCACATGGACACCAGCGACGCCATTCTCCCCATAAAGTCCTTCGGCCTGTTGCTTCCAGAGCACCTCAATATTCTCCTTCTTCAGCACACGGTCCTGCATCACCTTTGAGGCACGTAGCTCATCACGACGCACCATGAGGTAGACCTTCTTACAGATCTGAGAGAGGTAAAGAGCCTCCTCGCAAGCGGTATCTCCACCACCTACCACAGCCACATCCTGACCACGGTAGAAGAAACCATCGCAGGTGGCACAACCGCTAACGCCCATACCCATATACTTCTGCTCATCGGGCAGACCTAGGTACTTGGCACTTGCACCAGTGGCGATGATGATGCTCTCGGCAATAATCTCAGAGTCGCCACCATTGATCTCCACCTTAAAGGGGCGCTTTGAGAGGTCGAGCTTTGTCACCTCACCATCACGCATATCGGTGCCGAAGCGCTCCGCCTGCTTCTTGATATCCATCATCATCTGAGTGCCATTCACCGCCTCGGGATAGCCGGGGAAGTTCTCCACATCAGTGGTAGTAGTCAATTGCCCGCCTGGCTGCATTCCCTCCACTAGCACGGGAGAAAGATTGGCCCTTGAGGCATAGATCGCCGCAGTATATCCTGCTGGTCCGCCCCCTATGATGAGTAGCTTCGTCTTGATTGTTTCCATATCTCTATATCTTATTAGTCATTAAACAGTTACCTTAAATCTATAACCGCCACCCCTGGGAGTTTGTTCGCATCAAAGCGAAAGAAGCCCTTCTGCTTCATCTGAGCCGTGGCACTCTGCCGTAGCTTAGTCACCTTCAGCACAATCGGCACCGATATACTCCTCTGTTTCACCCGCATAGAGAGTGGTTCGCACTGGCTATTGAGGTGCACCTCTAGCCACTCTATCTCCTCCTTCTGCTTAGGGGTCGCCTTGATGGTCGTCACCGCCCCTGTAGTCGATTCCTTGAGGTTAAAAGTCTTGGCAGAGATGCGGTTAAGGTTGAGCAGAGGATTGAGCTCTAGTAGGTCCTCCTTATAAGGCTGGGTAAGATTGACCTCCCCATTCTGCGGAATGTAGACCCACAGGTTGCCCCCTTGGTGCCACGCACGTATCGAAGGGCTCTCCAGGCAAAAGTCCTCGCCTAGTGCATAGTAACTCCCCTGCTCACTATCCTCCCCAATCGTCAGCTGATACTCTATCTGTAGCCCTTTAGAGGCATCTAAATATCGCTTTGCTTTTTGTAGCGTCTGCTCCTGTGCTTCGGCCGAAAAGGCAAATAACAGTGGGAGCAACGCCAGTAGCCATCTCCTTATATCCATCATCCTTACTTTCTATTGTCTTCAAAAAACTGCTCCAACTGCTCCTCCGTAGTGATCAGTAGCTCACGTGGCTTATTGCCATCAGCACCCGAGATAATACCCGCATGCTCCAACTGGACCATAATACGAGACGCACGGTTGTAACCCACTCCAAATATCTGCTGAATGTAGCTCGCCGAAGGGCGGTTATCCAGCACAATCCTACGGGCAGCCGCCTCAAAGAATTCGTCCCAATTACTAGGATCTAGTTCGCCAGTAGCCAGAGAGCCAGCGAGGTCACTACCCTCAGGCTTCACCTCTGGTAGCTCGTACGCCTCCCTAAACCCTCTCTGGTCAGAGATAAACTTCACCAAGCTATTCACCTCAGGGGTATCTACAAAGGCACACTGCACACGGGTGAGGTCGTTGCCCGTAGTGAAAAGGCTATCGCCACGGCCAATCAGACGATTAGCCCCCTGAGCATCCAGGATAATCTTAGAGTCAATACCCGAAGAGACCTTAAAGGCGAGGCGACCAGGGAAGTTGGCCTTAATAGCCCCCGTGATAATCGACGCCATGGGTCGCTGCGTAGCGATAATCGCATGGATACCCACCGCTCTCGCCTTCTGTGCCAAGCGGGTGATCGGTGCCTCAATCTCCTTACCTCCCGTGAGCATCAAGTCGCCATACTCATCAATGATCAGCACAATGTAGGGAAGGAACTTATGCCCCTTCTCCGGATTGAGCAGCCGTTGCTTAAACTTCTGATTATACTCCTTGATATTCCTCACATGCGCCGACGAGAGTAGCTCATAGCGGTCGTCCATCTCCACACAGAGCGATTCCAGCGTCCCTTGCACCCGCTTAGGGTCGGTGATGATCACCTGATCCTCATTGGGTAGCTTCGCCATATAGTGCTTCTCAATCTGCCGATAAGGGCTAAACTCCACCATCTTAGGGTCCACCATCACAAACTTCAGCTCCGAGGGGTGAAGCTTGTAGAGCAAAGAGGTGATAATAGCATTCAGACCCACCGACTTACCTTGACCCGTTGCTCCCGCCACCAGGAGGTGTGGCGTCTTGGCAAGGTCAAAGACAAAGACATCATTAGTGATCGTACGCCCGAGCGCCACTGGCAAGGCCGCGGTACTCTCGGCAAACTTCTTGGAGAGAATCACCGAACGCATACTCACCACCTGAGGCTTTTTATTTGGCACCTCCATACCGATCGTCCCCTTGCCCGGCATCGGTGCAATGATACGAATCCCCATCGCCGAAAGGCTCATAGAGATATTATCCTCCAGCCCACGGATACGAGAGATATGGATGCCCTCCTCTGGCACCACCTCATAGAGCGTAATGGCAGGGCCCACCGTGGCACTAATCGACTTAATCCCTATCCTGAAACTCTCCAGAGTAGTGGTGATCAGCCGCTTATTCTGCTCTATTTCCTCCGTATCTATCTCCTCATTTTGCTGCTCGTACTTCTTGAGGAGGTCGGCCGAAGGCATCTCAAAGCCAGCCAGCTCTAGGGTAGGGTCATACTCCCCCTGCTCCTCCACCAGTTGCTTGGCACGTAGCTCGGCGCTGGTCACCTCGTCCTGCATGCTACGGTTGTCCATCACCACCATATCCACCCCATCTCCCGCTTCACTCCTGTGGATGATAGGGGCAGGCCGAGGCATCGGAGGTGCTGGTGCCTCCTCTGGCTCCAAGGTAATCGTGATAGGGGCTTGAGGCGTCTCTTCTTCTTCCTCCTCCTCCAATTCACTCGTTTCAGAAGGGGCTACATAGGGGTCCTCAGGGATATCCTCAAGGAGCTCTCCCTCGTCATCGCCATCGTCCACTGACTTATTGCGTCGGAACCACGATAGCAACCCCTTTCGCTTAGGCGCCTCGTCACTCTTCACACCAGTGCGCTTCGCCTCTGCCCAACGGTTGTACTTGGCACGAATCCCCTGGAAAAATAGAAATTGCACCAGCAAGAGGGTCAGGATAATCACCAGCCAAAGGCCAAAACCTCCTACCCTCATCTCTAGCCAAACCCGCACCGACTCCCCTAAAATACCACCTGGGTAAAAGAAAAAACTAGCTGCGATAGGACGGAATATAGTAGCAGAGAAAAGCGACGTCCAAAAGGTAGCAATAGTGGAAAAGATGATCAGCTTCGGGTAATTGACCTTGGCAGGTCCTAACAAACCGAGACCCATAGCGAGGAGGAGGATGATCACAAAAATCACCCCTAGTCCTACCCACTCATTCACCATAAGATGCATCAGATGCATCCCTACCACCCCGCTGCTCCCCTGCATCGCCTCGGCCTGAGCCGCCACATCGGCAAGGTCGGGATCGAGCAACACACTCTGGTCCGCAGACCCCTCAAAGAGATAGGTGACAAAGGCATAGAGCATAAAAAGACCCAGACCAAAGAGTAGCAAACCAATGGAGACGGGGAGCATACGCTCCTTACCCATCATGCCCCTGAAGAAACGACCTGCTCGCTCCCTCAGACTACCCCCTAGTTCAATCTCTTCACCCGACCGACTACGGCGGTTCTCCACCGGTTTCTCCCTAACGATCCTCTTCTTGCTCATCAACTCAATACAATAATATTATACTCTGCAAACTTACCCAAATCCTAGCACAATAACCCCACACACCCACACCACCTCCGCAAAAAAGAGGCAACGCTACGCATTAGAAGAGACTGTTGTACGAATGATCATATACAAACTGTTGAGGATAATGCAGTAAGGACCTCGGCAGAGGTCCCTCTTAAATAGGCACAGGTCGGAGGGGCGTTAGCCCCGAATGACCTGTGTGTAAGAGCCTATTCGCCACCTCCTTGACCCCGGCTGAGGGGTCAGACCTAGAGATAGGGTTGTCCGACCCCTCGGCCGGGGTCGTAAGGGTGTTTTGTAAATCATTATAGACTTATAGGTCAAAATGGTGGGTGAGTTAAAGGTCTTTTCTAGGTATAGAGAGACATATAAGGGTTTGAAAAGCTTTGAAGTGTTAAAAGTGAGCC
>QWCB01002647.1_pt1 | contig 35349 bp, 27 predicted proteins | sample 1972511 | NCBI WGS metagenome assembly QWCB01 (sample SAMN09866719, study PRJNA288562) | Human gut metagenome isolate term5_stool, whole genome shotgun sequencing... | isolation source: gut | host: Homo sapiens | place: USA: California | reverse complement strand
GGTAGTTTCAAATCCACGAACGTCCACAGCAAACGGAACATCCTTCCGCGGTGGGCATCGCGGCATTTATTATAGCCTACGTTACGAAATGCCCTGTAATTTACGTTTTTTCTCTGCTGAGCCCCGGAAGTTTCCGACAAGTGGGGCGTAATCTACATTTTTTCTCTGCTGAGCCCCGGAAGTTCCTGACAAGCGGGGCGTAATCTACATTTTTTCTCTGCTGAGCCCCGGAAGTTTCCGACAAGCGGGGCGTAATTCGTGTTTTTTCTCTGTTGAGCCCCGGAAGTTTCCGACAAGCAGGGCGTAATCCGTGTTTTTTCTCTGTTGAGCCCCGGAAGTTTCCGACAAGCGGGGCGTAATCAATGTTTTTTCTCTGCTGAGCCCCGGAAGTTTCCGACAAGCGGGGCGTAATTTACATTTTTCTTCTACTTTGTCCCGAAGATAAAACCCTCCGCAATGAGCTACGCTATTCATAAGATTGTCAGCATAAAGCGCTGCCAATCTTATTTCATATCGCGGCGTTCGCCGCATCTCGGCATAAGTAAAGACAGCGAATCATGCGCGAGCGCCCATCGCTGTCTTCACTATGCCNNNTCGCCGCATCTCGGCATAAGTAAAGACAGCGAATCATGCGCGAGCGCCCATCGCTGTCTTCACTATGCCTATGCGCGGCTCATTGCTCGCGTAACTTTCTATTTACCGAAACTTCCCCGCCCAATATTCGTCTTATTATAATGTGATCACCATAACACTTCACGATTTTGGGAGGGTATCTTTATGAAGAAGGCTATTTTACTATCAACACTGACAACGATTCTTACGCTTTCCTTGGCAGGATGTGGTTCTACCGGGGGCCTGGAGGATTCTGTAGGGGTGCAAAATTCCACGGCCCCCACCGGGCCAATCGCCCCGGTCATCGCGGAAAGCCTCGTTCCTACAGAATGCCCGGAAAACGGGCCTGCCGACGATCTGGCGATATCCATGGGGAATGAAGCTATCTGTGATCTGGGACCGGTGCAGTTCTCCCTGTCCCTTCCGGAGACCTGGGACTATGAGATCCGCAATTTAACTTTCGCAGGTACCACCACGACCGATGCTATCATCTTCTGGAACATCGCATACCCGGAGGATACCTTTACGCTTGTCTATGCTCCCGTCCCGGGAATCTGCGGCACCGGCGTCACCAGCGAGGAGATCACTCTGCCCGACAGCAACTTAAACGGCTGGAAAAATACCGAGATCTACCAGACGGAACAAAAATACTGGATTTACATTACATTATCCAATCCCGATGTCCCTTTACAGGGAAATACCCTACAGCCGGAAGCCACTATTCCGTTAACAGACTGGTACACTCTGGAAACAGATTTCAACCGCATCCTCGAAACCATCCAGCTTCAATATACAAGTTTCGAAGCTCCTGTGACTCAGGATATTCTGATCTTGCCGGAAGAAACGCAGTCAACGTCTCCAGACATTCTGCCCTTGCCAGAAGAAACGCAGTTCGCTCCCCAAGACAAGTTGCCCTTGTTAGAAGAAAGACAGTCCAACTGTATCGAGCTGGATACGGATTTCGGTGCACCTGTGACTCAGGATATTCTGATCCTGCCAGAACAAACTCAACCTGCAACTCAGGAGAAACTGCCCCTGTTGGAACAAAGGCAGTCCAACTGTATTGAGCTGGATGCAGATTTCAGAGCCCCCGCATCGTAGGATACTCTAATCTTACCGAAAGAATCACATCCTTGTCTCACGACAGCCGCCATCCTTGGCCGCCAGATAAGGGAATCTCCACAGATTGCCCACACCCACCGCGCTTCCGGCCGCCGCCAGCACGAAACCGATCTGCCCGGAGAAATTACTTGTTTTCTTTTCCATATGATTCACGCTCTTTAAAACACTTGTGACATGAGGATAGCATATGCTATACTATCAGTAAAACGAATGTTTTTACTTATATGCATAAGTTTTTGTAATGTGATGAGTACAAGAAAGCCAATCTGCTCGCATAATTGGTAAACGATGAATTTGAAATTCATAAATTTACGGGGTGAAGATCATGAAAGAACAAAAAGACCGTTACGAGATATTTTTAAAAGTATGTGAAACGGGAAGCTTCTCCAAGGCGGCGGAAGCACTGAATTATACCCAGTCCGGCATCAGCCAGATGATGGCGGGACTGGAGGAAGAACTGGGTGTGCAGCTTTTTGCCCGGGTTAAACGGGGTGTCAGCCTCACCGACAACGGTGCCCGCCTCATCCCTTACATTCAGGAAATGGTCAACCAGAAAGACAAGCTGCGCCAGGCCGCCTTCAATATCAACAATAAGATTGAGGGGAAACTGCGAGTCGGTAGTTTTTCCAGCATCACCGCTCTGTGGATGCCGGATGTGGTTCATTTTTTCCGGGAAAATTATCCGAAAGTGGATGTAGAAATTTTTGACGGCAATTATGATGAGATCCGGGACTGGATCATTCACGGGCAGGTGGATTGTGGATTTTTATCCTCCATCGTGGCGGATGACCTGACCTTTTATCCACTGTTGAATGATCCGCTGTGCGCTGTTTTCCCCGAGGGACATCCGCTGGCTGCCAAAAACAGCGTCACCCTGCCGGAACTGTTCGAATATCCTCTGATCATCGAGACCCCCGGCTGTGACAACGACATCCAGCATCTGCTGACCAAATGCCCTGTCCGCCCAAAGATCTCTTACAGCTTCCGGGACGATACCCTGATCATGTCCTTCGTCCGGAACGGTCTCGGTGTCACCATCTCTCAGGAACTGGTATTAAAAGCTTTCGCACGGGGTGTGGTCTCCAGACCCTTATCTCCCAGTTGTCACCGTACGCTGGGACTGGCTTTCTCCAAGACCGCCAACTCCGTGGTGTCACAGACGATGCTGCGGTATTTGCAGGAAACGATCCACTGATCCACCCCAGCTCAACTATTCTGCTATTCTACATTATGATAGCTTCCGCAATACGGGCAGCGTCCGGTATATCCTGCTGCCGCCTGATAGGAAGCACCGCAGTTCGGACACTGCACGGCGGTCATGCGAAGCTTGGAAGGATCCACGGGCTTATCGTCCATCAGTTCCTGCTCTCCCGGCAGAATCTCATCCCGGACGGAATCCGGATCCCAGCCGTATTTTCCCTGATATTCGTAGATATCCATGGTCATACCGATGGGATAGGTCGAAGCGCCCTTTTCAAACGCGGTGGGAATCACTGCCTCCCGCTCGATCTGATTCTTGTCAAAATAATGCACGATCACATTCACCGGGAATCTGCCGTTTACCATATACGCCGTATTCTCCACGTAACCGTAGATCTTGGCGGCATATCTGATTCCGTTTTTTACGATGAGTGACTTTTTATGCTGCCCGAATAATACTGCTGCGATAAAACAAATGCCCAGTATCAGGAAAAACAGCGGCAATGCCAGAAATGCCCTCATGGGCCGGAACACCATGCCGATGCTTCCGAATATCATTGTCAGCACTGCGCCGATCCCCGCAAATGCGCCTCCTATGATCAGTAAAACTTTCTGAGCCATGTTCATTTTCATGTCAGTTTCCCGCCCTTCTCCTATTTTTCATGCCAATCTCCATCCAGCAGCCTTCGGCTGGCGGCACAAATAGTAATTTATACCATCTGGACCACCCAGACATTACTCTTCACCATGAGGTAACCAATGATCACCTTGATCAGTTCCGTACCCTGCACCAGAAAATAGATGCTCACGATCCCCAGGCCGGTGAAATGCGCCAGCAGATATGCCGCCGGCACCACGATCACCCAGGTAAATACGGAATCAAACAGGAAAGTCACCACCGTCTTACCACCGGAACGCAGGGTAAAATACGACGCATGGCTGAAGGCGCAGAAGGGCATGATGATGGCCGATACTGCAATAAAACTGGTAGCCAGTTCCCTGATCTCCTCCGTGGTATTGTAAATGCCGGGGAAAAATCCTCCTACCACGAACATCAATGCCGCCATGATCACACAGCAGAAGACGCTGAATACGATCATCTTGTTGTCTGCATCCTTGGCATCCTCCAATTTACCTGCACCCAGATACTGTCCCACCACAATACTGATACAGGAACCCAGCTGAAGATAGACAATATTGAACAGATTCGTGATGGTGGAGGCAATGTTCAGTCCCGCCACCACGTCCAGACCTCTGACAGAATAGCACTGGGTCACCGTTGTCATGCCCGCTGCCCACAGCACCTCGTTCATCATCAGCGGAAATCCCTTGATCAGGATCGCCTTCAATTCCGCAAGCGGAATACCAAAGCCGGTGTAAGCTCCCTCCAGATAGCGGTTTTTTCCCCGATGGATGTGTGCCCAGATCACCACGATCAGTGCCTCAATGTAACGGGCAATAACGGTAGCCAGCGCCGCCCCCTGCACTCCCAGCTCCGGGAAAGGACCGATGCCGAAGATCATCAGATAGTCCAGAATCGCATTAGTACCCACCGCCACAAAGCTGGCCAGCATCGGGATAAAGGTCTGCCCGGTCTCTTTTATATTTGTCGCGTAGGACTGGTTCACCGCAAAAGGGATCAGTCCCACCATCATGATGGCCAGATATTCCAGTCCGTACTGCAGTGCCAAGTCCGTGGCCCCGTTCCCCACCGTATCCGTCAGATACAGGGAGATCAGTGCGGAACCTTTCGTCAGGAACAGAAGGATCGCTCCGCCTGTCACCAACAGCGTGGCATACAGCTTAAACCGAAAGGAATACATATGTCCCTTATGATTGCCCTTTCCGAAATACTGGGCACCGAAGATGCTGGCAGCTGACACAGCTCCAAAGATTGCCAGATTGTATACAAAGATCAGCTGATTCACAATGGCAACGCCGGACATCTGTTCTGTTCCCAACTGTCCCACCATGATGTTATCCAGAAAGCTTACCAGATTGGTAATGGCATTCTGCAGGATCATGGGAATAGCCAGTAAAAGATACTTCTTGTAAAAATCCCAGTCTCCAATATATTTTTTCTTTAATTTTGCTAACATAATTTCCCTCAATTTTCTAAATAATCCCTACATACGCTCGATCATCCCGGGACTTTCACTCCCGAAAACCGACCGCTTATAACGGTTCTTCCTGCGGCATGGTGCTGTGTACTTTCTTTCTGACAAAATAGAAACATACCGCCTGCAGCAGGATCGTTGCCAGCCAGGAGGCCGGATAAGATAAAAACAGTACCATCAACGACCGGTGCGTTGGGAATACTCCGTAGATCCAGAAGATTCTCGTTCCCACCGTACCGATAATGGACAATATCATAGGTACCGCCGAATGTCCCATGCCCCGCAAGGCTCCCGGAATCAGATCCATGATGCCACATAAAAAGTACGTCAACGTCGTATACAGCAGAATCTCCGTTCCACAGGCAATAACGTCCGCATCCGTTGTGTAAATGTGAAGCAGCTGCGGACCGAAGAGATTGGCGCTTCCACCCAGCGTTACCGCTACGATCACCGACAGGATCATACAATCGATCAGTACCCTGTCCATACGTTTTTTCTTCCCGGCACCGTAGTTCTGACTGGTGAAGCTCATACACGCCTGGGTAATGGAATTCACCGACACGAACAGGAATCCAAAGATATTATTGGCCGCCGTATAGCCTGCCATGGCGATGGAGCCGAAGGAATTCACCGAGGACTGCAGCAGAACATTGGAGAAATTGATGACAACGCTCTGGATCCCCGCCGGAACCCCCACCTGAAAGATCTGCAGCAGATACTCCCCTTTTATTCCCAGCTTTGAAATCTGCAGCCGGTAACAGCTGTCCGTAGTAAACAGGCACCATAATACCAGCACACAGGAGATCACCTGAGAGATCACTGTAGCAATGGCTACCCCCCCCACACCCATGGAAAAAGCAATGACCAGAAACAGGTTCAATACCGCATTGATGGCTCCGGATATGATCAGGAACAACAGCGGACGCTTCGTGTCTCCCACCGCCCGCAGAACTGCAGCTCCGTAATTGTACAGCATGAAAAAGGGCATGCTGCAGAAATAAATTTTCATATATAATGCCGCCTGATCAATAACATCCGCCGGGGTATCCATCAGTTCCAACGCTCCCCGGGTGCAGAACAGCCCTACGAATACCATGACAATACCGCTGATCAATGCAAAGGTCATAGCTGTATGTACTGTCTCGCTCATCTCCCGCTCTTTCCCGGCAGCATAGAATCTGGCGGACAATACATTGGCTCCCAGAGAAACGCCGATAAACAGATTGACGAACATATTGATCAATGCCGTGGTGGAACCTACAGCCGCCAGCGCCTGACTTCCGGTGAACCGTCCCACCACAATGATATCCACTGCATTGAACAGCAGCTGCAAAATGCTGGACACCATCAGGGGCAGTGCAAAGGAGATCAGCTTGTCCATAATCGTGCCATTGCACATATCTATTTCATATTTGTTTTTCTTCTGTGTTGCTTCCATAATTTCATTTCCTGTAATTCTCTTCCTAATCCCGTTATCTTCCCGCACCGTTCATCCGCATCTGCAGAAGAACCGCTATAACTTATAATTTTATCACATATTTTGCTATATTTCTATTCCCCTTTTTATCTAAAAATATGGTATACTATATTTTAAATGTTTTTGGTTTTTCAAAGTGATGATACATCCCGCAAATCCTTACAAGAGAGCAAAGAGAAAGGAAACTTATCCCTATGAAATATGACGTAATCATTATCGGTGCCGGCCCCGGCGGTATCTTCTCCGCTTATGAACTGGTGCAACAGAATCCCGACCTGAAAATTGCCGTTTTCGAATCCGGTCACCCTCTGGAGAAGCGCCACTGTCCTATCGACGGTGACAAGATCAAGAGTTGCATCAACTGTAAGAGCTGTTCCATCATGAGCGGTTTCGGTGGTGCCGGTGCTTTTTCCGATGGAAAATACAATATCACCAACGCTTTCGGTGGCACTCTCTACGAGTATATCGGCAGGAGTCAGGCCATCGACCTGATGAAATATGTGGATGACATCAACATGAAGTTCGGCGGTGAAGGCACGAAGCTGTATTCCACTGCTGGTACCTCTTTCAAAAAGATCTGCATGCAGAACAAGCTGAACCTGTTAGACGCTTCCGTACGTCACCTGGGTACAGATATCAACTTCATCGTGCTGGAAAATCTGTACGCAGAACTGAAGGATAAAGTGACTTTCTATTTCGATACCCCGGTGAAAACGGTGGAGACCGTTGGTGACGGTTACCGTATCTGCTGCGAAAACGCTTCTTACGACTGCGACAAGTGCATTATTTCCGTAGGCCGCAGCGGCAGCAAATGGATGGAGCAGATCTGTAAAGATCTGGACATCAACACCAAGTCCAACCGCGTGGATATCGGCGTCCGGGTGGAACTGCCCGCAGTCATCTTCTCTCATCTGACCGATGAACTCTATGAGAGCAAGATCGTATACCGCACTGAAAAATTCGAGGATTCCGTGCGTACCTTCTGTATGAATCCCCACGGTATCGTCGTAAATGAGAACACCAACGGCATCGTCACCGTAAACGGCCACAGCTACGAAGGAGCCGACAAGCAGACAGAGAACACCAACTTTGCCCTGCTGGTAGCGAAGCATTTCTCCGAGCCCTTCAAGGACAGCAACGGCTACGGTGAAAGTATCGCCCGTCTCTCCAACATGCTGGGCGGCGGTGTTATCGTACAGCGTTTCGGCGATCTGGTGAGAGGACGCCGCAGTAATGCGAAGCGTATTGCCGAGGGCATGGTAGAGCCTACCCTGTCCGCAACTCCCGGTGATTTAAGCCTGGTACTGCCCAAGCGTATCTTAGACGGTATCATCGAAATGATCTACGCACTGGACAAGATCGCACCCGGTACCGCCAATGACGATACCCTGCTCTACGGTGTGGAAGTCAAATTCTATAATATGGAAGTGGAACTGGACGAACATCTGGAAAGCTGTCACAAGGGCCTGTACATCATCGGTGACGGCAGCGGTGTGACTCATTCCCTGTCCCATGCATCCGCCAGCGGTGTCTATGTCGCAAGGCAGATCGCCAAAGGGGAATAATTACTAATAAAAAGGAAGGTAGATTCTATGGCACAGACAGTTAAGATCATCTCTGACAGTACCTGTGATCTGTCAAAAGAATTAGTGGAAAAGTATGACATTACCATCCTGCCTCTGCACATTCTGCTGGGCGAGGATGAATACCGCGATGGCGTGGATATTACGCCGGAAGAAATTTTCCGGTGGTCCGATGAAAACAAGACCACGCCCAAGACCTCTGCTCCTTCTCTGACCGAGGCCATGGAAGTCATGCAGCCTTTTGTGGAAGAAGGCCGGGAGATCATCTGTTTCTCCATCTCCGACAGCATGTCCACCTCCGGCAACGTTATGCGGCTTGCTGCAGAAGAACTGGAAGCTTCCGACAAAGTCACCATCATCAACTCCGCAAACCTGTCCACCGGCATCGGTCTGCAGGTAATACAGGCTGCCATTCTGGCTTCTGAAGGGAAAACAGCCGCAGAGATCACTACTGCCATCGAAGCCATCCGTCCCAAAGTCCGGGCCAGCTTCGTCGTAGATACCCTGACCTACCTTCACCGCGGTGGCAGATGCAGCGCGGTAGCGGCTCTGGCCGGTGGTATGTTAAAGCTTCATCCCCGGATCGTCGTGGTGGATGGTGCCATGGATGCCTCCAAAAAATACCGTGGAAAATTAAGTTCTGTCATCCTCTCCTACACCAGAGACATGGAAGAGGATCTGAAGAATGCCGTTCCCGACAGAGTCTTCATCACCCACTCCGGCTGCGACCGGGAGATTGTGGAAGCGGTTCGTTCCTATCTGGAAAGTCTGGGAATCTTTGACGAGATTCTGGAAACCAGAGCAGGTGGTGTAGTCTCCAGCCATTGTGGTCCCGGCACGTTAGGCGTACTTTTCATTGCTAAATAAAAAATCCGAAGGAGTTTCGTGTGAAAAATTAATTTTTCACACGCAAATTTGTGCCTGCACAAGGTGCCAAGGCACCTGAAAGTTTGCAGGTTACTGAAAGGCATTGGTATTATTATGATCCGTTTTATATTCGTCGTATTATTTGTAGTATTATTCCTGATCCTGTCCACGCCGTTAATGCTGGTGGAATGGATCATCGGTAAATTTAACCCCTGTCTTAAGGACCGCAGTTCCCTGGCCATTGTAAACTGGGCCTTCCGCTGGGTCATCCGTCTTTCCGGCACGAAAGTCATTGCCATCGGGGAAGAGAACATTCCCACCGACACTGCTGTGCTGTACGTCGGCAATCATCGCAGCTTTTTCGATGTGGTGCTGACCTACGTCCGTGTTCCCAGACCTACCGGTTATATTGCGAAAAAAGAAATGTTAAAATGGCCCCTGCTTAACATCTGGATGAAAGATCTTCACTGTCTGTTTCTGGATCGCCAGGACATCAAGGCAGGACTGAAAACCATTCTGCAGGCCATTGAGAAAGCCAAAAACGGGATTTCCATCTGCATCTTCCCGGAGGGCACCCGCAACAAGACCCAGGATACTTTTCTTCCCTTCCACGAGGGCAGTTTCAAGATCGCAGAGAAAGCAAATGTTCCCATTATCCCCATGACTATTGTGAATTCCGCTGCGGTATTTGAAGATCATTTTCCGAAAATAAAAAAGGCCACCGTAGTCATTGAATACGGTAAGCCTATTTATCCGAAGGAACTGGACAAGGAGACCCGCAAGAGCATGGGCACCTATGTACAGAATATTATCTCCGAAACTTATTTCAAAAACAAAGAACTGATCTGATCTTTCTAATGTCTATCCGCGAGGGAGACCTGCTGGGCTATCAGTAACAGATAATCCGCAGCGTCTCCCTCTTCGGGATAATAACTCACCGAATCCCGGTTCCGTCCCATCAGGTAATGCAGAAAATCCTCTAAAATCTCCGTGTACTGATAACTGTATAACACATAATTAGCACAGGACAATTCTTCTGCCCGCTTCAGAAGATCCTCGGTTCCATTGTTGACATTCATTACGGCATCGATCATGTTATGGGAACGTTTGGCCAGCTCCTCGCCCCGATTCCGGATGCTTTCCATGAATACAGTGCACAGGTCCACATCCACCGGCTGTCTGGTGGCCAGATACGTCATGGAGCCATACAGATAGGCCGTTTCTTCCAGATAACTGGTATTGTCCTCGAAAAAGTCCTTATACTCCAGGATCTGATTGCGGTAAGTGTAGAGTCCCGCCGCCCGGTAAAGCTCCGTCAGCGCCATGAATTTCTCCGCATCTCTGCCGGATGTCGACATCAGCTTGGTGTACACCGACGACGCATGCTGCAGACATTGTGTGGCATATTGCACATCATATTTCTGGTACAGATAACTGAATTTTGCCATCACCGCCACGTAACACATGTTCTCCGGTTCCGGCTTTTCTGTGTCGTTGGCCGTTTTTTCCAGCCAGTCGGCAATAGATTCCAGCAGATCCGGGATATCATTGCCATTATCATCCGCAAGCACCTGCGGATACCACTCACAGGCCTCCAACAAAGTGATGATCTCATCCTCGGTAATACTGCGATCCTGACATCTGTCATGAACATCCGTGCACAACGCTTCCAACAGTTCCTGATAGTGGTCTTCTTTCAGAGAAAATGTCAGGGATCTTCCCACATTGTCACACTCCAGATAGAACTCACCTTCCCCGGTATAGTCCGTGAAATCCGCTGTTCCGATGTACAGAGACAGCTCCCCGTTGTAATCTGTCTGCTTTACCGTGCCTTCATAGACCGTCTCTCCGGTCTCCCGGTCCACCAGCCGGAAAGTCTCTACCGGCTGTCTGCCCTTCACCACTGCCTGTTTTTCACCGACCGCGGCATACCCCTGCTGATCCACCAGCACATTGGGTGTCAGCGTAGGCACTGTATAGTTGATGACCGGTGTGTTTTCCATGCCGGTCATACTTATGCTTACATGCCCTGTCTCTGCCGTTGCCTGCCCGCAGGCGTTCATACCTATACTGTTAAATAGTAATAGCAGGGACAGGATCCCTGCACTTTTCCTGCTGTATCTCAAAATATTCCTCCGGTCATTCCCTGGGGACATTACAGTACACGATCTCCCCGTTGATAATAGTATAAAGGGTTCGTGTGAAAATTTCCATAGGATTTCCGTCGAAAATGGCAATGTCTGCATCTTTCCCCACTTCCAGGCTGCCAATGCGGTCTGCCACGCCACAGATTTTCGCAGGATAAATGGTGATGGCCCGGAAACCTTCCTCCATTGGAAGTCCCGCTTTTACCGCAAGTCCGGCACACAACGGCAGTGTCTGGATCTGTGACACCGGATGATCCGTGGTGATGGCGACCATCACACCGGCCCGGTTCAGCACTCCGGCGGTCTTAAAAGACATGTTCTGCACCTCGATCTTGTTCCGGCTGGTAAGATCCGGTCCCACAATGGCCGGAAATCCTTCCTTCGCCAGTTCTTCCGCCACCAGATGACCTTCCGAGCAATGATCCATCGTCATTTTTATACCGAATTCTTTTGCAATGCGGATTGCTGTGAAAATATCGTCCACCCGGTGGACATGGGCTTTTAACGGGATGTCTCCCCGCAGTACCGGAAGATAGCACTCTTTTTCAAAATCCGGTGCAAAATACTCTCCCTTCTCCGCCGCTTCCTGCTTTTGCCGCAGATATTCTCTGCTCTCCCAGAGTTCCCTGCGCAGCATGGCGGCGATGGCCATACGAGTGACAGGACTTTTGTTCTGCCCGGAATAATTGACCTTGGGGTTCTCTCCAAAGGCCACCTTCATGGCCGCCGGTGATTTCAGGATCAGGTCGTCGATCCGGCGCCCCTTAGTCTTTACCATGGCAAACTGGCCGCCCACCACATTAGAGCTTCCGGGTCCGATCATGGCTGCAGTAATTCCGGCCCGCACCGCATCATCAAAGGCTGCATCCATGGGATTAATACCATCGATAGCCCGCAGAGTCGGTGTCAGGGGATCCACTGTCTCATTACAGTCATCCCCTTCCGTGCTCTTTTTTTCTTCCATGATACCCATATGGCAGTGTGCCTCAATGATGCCCGGCATGATCAGCGCATTTTTCGCGATCACTACCTGCTCTCCTTCTTCCGGCTGTAACTTCACCTCACCTCTGGCACCTACCTGTGCAATTTTCCCGTTTCTTATCTGCAGGATCCCTTCGGGGATCTCTCTGCCCGCCATGGTCAGGATCCTGCCTCCTACAATATACATCAGCGGAACAATGCCTCCCCGTTCACCGGTTCCCCGTTGTGGGTCAGAGCAAAGTATACGTTGCTTCCTTCGGCGCTGTAGTATTTCGTGGGCGCTGCCACACTGCCGATGGTGTCGCCGGGATTCACATAGGAGTTCTCTTTCACTGTGATCTCCGTCAGCTGTCCATAAGTGGCCTCATAGCCGTCACCCAGATCCAGGGTCACCGCCTTGCCGATCTCCTCATTTTCGAAGATCGAAGTCACTTTTCCCTGCGCACAGGCGGTCACTGCCGTACCTTCTTCCGCGGAAAAAATGGTGGCGGGATTGTATTTATACTGATCCAGTGTAGCAAAATAAGTGCTCTTGTCCATAGAGTAATGCATCAGAATATCACTCTGCACCGGTTGCTGTAATCCGTCGCTTTCTGCAAAGTGCAGTGTCTTCTCAACGACCACATCCCCGCCTGCTGTCTGCTTTCCCCCGGTCTCTTCCTTTTGTCGGTCGGCATCGGAATTCTGCTGCTCTTTCTGTGCGGCCTCCAGCAGGGTCTCCTGATCCGTCAGCCCCGGAATCTCTACGTTGCCGGAGCCTACCTCCTGGGGCATATAGTCCAGATCATCCTCGGTGACAGGAGTTCCCGCGATCTCATTTCCCGCTGTATTATTTGCCGTCAGTCCGGGGATGTTCTCGTCCTCCTTCAGAAGATGTTCGTCGTTATTCTCCGTGATCTCCTGTAATTTGTCATCCGCATTGTTGGGAAGCGCAGTGAAGTCCAAGGTATAACCATCATCCCTGGACTCCACATTCTGCCCCTTCATATAGACCCCTGTCATGGTCAATGCTGCCAGTACAAAGGCTGAAGAGGCTAACATTATAATACGTTCTTTGTTAATACCGCTCTTTTTATTTCTTCTCATATCCTATCCGCATCCTTCCTGTTCCCTGAGTCAACTGCCTGCTATACAATCGTTTCAACCACTTTCCCTGGTTTATCCTATAGTCTTGCCCGATTCATGGGTTTTATTCAGAATGTCTTCGATATGAAATTTGCATTTATTTGGAACTATTCAGAGCCATGTAAATAGCGTCGAATGTTTGCATTCGTAAGAACATTTGATGCTATTTATAGGGCGAAGTAACTGAATAGTTATATTTATTCTATGCCTGTGCGGCATAGGCAGCCATATCCACGTGCTGTACCGTACCCACATTTCCGTTTTCGTATAAGAAAATACCGGTCTTGCGGACCACAGCATTGGTCGCATTGGCATTGGTAGTGCCGTCCTGAGCCTTACGGTCTCCCTGCAGGGTAAAATCCGTAGAAACGTTTTGCAGACAGATAGCACCGACACCCTTGTCAGAAAGTTTGTACAGTACGTCGTTGCCGTTTTCATCCTTGCACCAGATTTTTAATTTTGACCAGATGGAATCGTTCTCATCGATCCAGCCGTTGCCATCCTCATCATACTGCGCCAGATCTGTAAAGCCATCCCCATTCCGGGTGCCGAACAGCTCACTGCCGTCGTTGATAGTGCCGTCACCGTTCTTGTCCAGTGCCAGATAGCCGCTGCCATTCAGCACGGAGATCTCTTCTTCCTTGCCATCGGCATCCAGATCAAAATAAAAGGTCTGATCCGACACTTCTGCCACATCAGTATCCAGGTTGATCACCAGCGGATCATGGAGCGTGAATTCTGCTACATTGAGTTGCTCTTTGTAGTATTCCTCGCATCTGCGGCTCATATTTACATTTACATTAAAATTGATCTCTCTGCCATCCTTGGTCCGTACGCTTCCCACGGTGGAAAAACTGGTATCCTCCTGTTCTATGTTCCAGGTCTCGCTCACATAGTTCAATATTTTCACACGGGACGTGACCAGATTGAACACGTCTGACGCAGGTGTTGCGGTTCCCTGTGTGCTGCCGGAATTCGTCTGGGTATTATTTACGCTATTCCCTGTATTCCAGCTGTTTCCGGTCTGATTACCGCTGCTCCATCCGTTTTCCTGCATCCAGTCCCGCAAAGTGCTGTTCCTGGACGGGAATAATAAATCAAAAATATAACGCACCGTATATTCCCGGATGGTAGACAATGTCTGTTCACTGGCACTGCTTCGCATATCCCATCTGGCAGAAGATACCAGCAAACGACTCTGCCAGTCTTTGGCTGTCATCGTGGTGTTCTCTGCAGTGTTCTCCTGTTCCTCCGTGTTCTGTGTGGTATCCTCACCATTCGGTGTCTTCTGTCCCTTAGTGGATACATCTGTCAGACCTGCCTGATAATCCGTTATCTCAAATCGTCTGACGCTTGTCTTAGAAGCGTGATAGCTTCTGGCGGAATCCATTCCTATGCTTGCGGAATCAATTCTCAAATCTGTAATTTTCTCCTTTCCCCGACCTCACCACGAACCAACAGGGCGCGCTTCCTGTAACGTTTAACAGTTCACCGCCGCATGTATTCATAAAAGCGCCTGCTCCGCAGTCGACGCCGCTAAGCGGCTCATCTTTTATTTCATACATGCGGCGCTCCGCTCATGCAATATCATATGTTCTGCTTTGTGTGCCAGCATCCACGCAGAACATATGATATTGCATGGCTGAACTGTTAAACTAAAAAAAGATGGTAAAGAAACAGAATACATATAATATGCCTCTGTCTGATTACCATCCGTGGTGTCATTATCAAACTGTAAAAAATAAGTAGCAGGAAGTGACTGGCCTTGTCACCTCTCTACTACTTATATCGTCCGCTATGGACATTTTATTTAGTGTTAATTTACTGCTGTTTGGGCTGAGTGGGAGCGCCAGGGGTTCCGGGTGCGGGAGGCACCGGTCTGCCGGCTGCTTTCAGCTTTGCTGCGATCATGCTGGCTACCATTTCTCTGGTCACCACGATGTTGCCACCGAAGGGATTGATCACGAGGGATTGATCACGAATCCCAGCGCCGGGCTGATATTGCCCTGTGCATCTTTGCGCAGCAGCATTCCCGCATAATCGTCAAAGTTCATGGCGAAAGTCTGCTGATTCTCCTCATCTCTCCACCTTTTTAGCTCTGTCCAGTCAGTGAACGCCATGAAGAACTTCCGACCGTCCTCGGTGGACAGCATCGGGAACTGTACTTTGGCATCTCTTGCGATGGTCACCCGGCCGTTTTCATCGGGCACAGGCACCGGATCGATCACGACCGGAGACAGGAACTTTGCTTTCTGCAGTTCATCCAGGAACATCTGTCTGTGTTCCGGGGTGTCCTCTGCTTTTAATAATTCAATGGATCCCACCATCATGGGGTTGGATACCGGTTTGTTAAATTCCATATTTTTTCTCCTTACTTCTCATTGTAACTATTCAGCCTCTCTTCGCGAAACGCATCTGCGATGGTTCGTCACATGTCTCTGAATAGTTACACTCGGTTATAGTTGATCAGGCATCCCTTCAGGATGATCTGACGTTCTTCGTCGGTCAGCTCTCCCAGCTTCAGGGTGAATTCCTTCATGCCTTCTCCTGTTGTTACCACATATGCCTTAATTTCCTCGGCCTTGTCTTCCACGGCTTTCTTAATACCAGGAATGAACAGGTAATCCAGATTCTTGAAAGGCAGGTCTCCGGGCTGGATCAGGAAAGGAAGCATGCCCCAGTTGATCAGGTTGGAACGATAACGCTTGGTGGCATACTCGTTGGCAATATTTGCCCAGCCGCCTAATACCTTCTGGCAGGAAGCAGCCTGCTCACGGGCAGAGCCGTCTCCGGGCTTCACTGCGAAAATAGTGGAACCGAATCCGGTGTTCTCGCGACTTGCATCGGGATACTGTTTCTTTACTTCACCCATAACATCCTTCAGTACCGGAACTGCCTGACAGGGATGTCCGCCGTTCATACGCTCTTTCTCTGCCTTCTGGATCTCCTTGGCACGTCCTACATACTGCGGATCCTTACGGCTTAAAGTGAACTCTGCCAGTCCCAGAGGATTGGAGCGGTAGGAAGAGGTCTCACCGGATGGAATCAGCTCATCGGTAGTAGTTACGGGATCGTGGATCTCGGATACTACCTGCAGTATCAGATTCTCAGGCAGGGCACCCATAGCGGGCCAGTCCTTGATATTGGGGCCGAACTGGATCTCTACGCTCTCGTCTGCCACACCGTGGGAATCGAAGACACGGTTCTTGTAAATATTGCTATCGAAATGATATTTGTATTTTCCGAAATCTCCATCGAAGTCCGTTGCGGAAGTCAGCACACCCTTGTTGGCTGCGGTGGCTGCGATGGAACGGGCATCCATCAGAGCTACGGAAGCGATCTGGCCGTTCTGCAGCTTGGAGCCTTCACGGTTCGGGAAATTTCTGGTAGAGTGACGGATACTGAATGCGTTATTGGCAGGTGTGTCACCGGCACCGAAGCAGGGACCACAGAACGCAGTCTTCATCACTGCACCGGTCTCTAAGATGGTAGCCGCACAGCCGTTGCGGATCAGCTCCATGTATATGGGCATGGATGCGGGATATACGCTTAAAGTAAACTCATCCGCACCGATGTATCTGCCCTTCAGAATGTCGGCAGCCGCACAGATATTCTCGAATCCGCCGCCGGCACAGCCTGCGATGATACCCTGATCTACAATGAACTTGCCGTTCTTTACTTTATTTTTCAGAGTGAAGTCTACAGCACCGTCCAGACTTACTTTCGCACGCTTTTCCGTCTCATCCAGAATATCCATCAGGTTCGCATTCAGCTCTTCGATGGTGTAAGTATTGCTGGGATGGAACGGCATGGCGATCATAGGACGGATCTTGTCCAGATCCACCTCGATCAATCCATCATAGTATGCCACCTGGCCGGGATTCAGTTCCTTATAGTCTTCGGTACGTCCGTGGATCTCATAGAACTCACGGATCTGGTCATCGGTCTTCCAGATGGAGGACAGACAGGTGGTCTCTGTGGTCATTACGTCAATGCCGATACGGAAATCAGCACTCAGGGAAGCCACGCCGGGACCTACGAATTCCATTACTTTATTTTTTACATAGCCATTCTTGAATACTGCGCCAATGATAGCCAGTGCCACGTCCTGAGGACCTACACCCTTCACGGGAGCACCCTTTAAGTATACGGCTACCACGCCGGGCATGTTGATATCATAGGTCTGGTTCAACAGCTGTTTTACCAGTTCGGGACCACCCTCGCCCATAGCTATGGTACCCAGTGCACCGTAACGGGTATGGGAATCGGAACCCAGGATCATCTTGCCACCGCCGGCTAACATCTCTCTGGCAAACTGATGGATAACTGCCTGATGAGGGGGTACATAGACTCCGCCGTATTTTTTCGCACAGGTCAGACCAAACATGTGGTCATCCTCGTTGATGGTGCCGCCTACGGCACACAGGGAGTTATGACAGTTGGTCAGTACATAGGGCATGGGGAACTTCTGCAGTCCGGATGCTCTCGCGGTCTGGATAATACCTACAAAGGTAATATCATGGCTGGTAAGCTTGTCGAAACGGATCTTCAGCTTGTCCATATTGCCGGAGGTATTATGCTCCTGCAGAATACCATATGCCATGGTGTTTTTCGCTGCTTCTTCTTTGGAGATCGTAATGCCGGTCTTCGCCTGTATCTGACTGGCTGCTTCCGGGGTATCCGCTACGATGTCCGTACCGTTTACCAGGTAAGCGCCGCCCTGTGTTAACTGAATCATGCTCGTCCTCCTGTTATTCCACTTCTTATGCGTAATGTGCATCTAAATGTGCACTCCTTTCATTATACTGGATTGTTTTCTCAGATGCAATGATCTTATAGGATGTTTTTGCCACTGTACCACGCTAAATTTTATTTTTCTCCGGGAACCATTCCTCTTTTGTTCCGGTGTTGCTATAATATCCTCAGAAATTATGCCATTTTCCGAAAATCTATACGAAAACGACAGTTGTCGGCCGAATTCCGGCGGCAGCGGAAAGGAACCTTATGAATGTAGTAATAGCTATCGATTCCTTCAAGGGAAGTATGACCTCCATGCAGGCGGGTTTGAGCGCCGCCACAGGGATCAAACGTGTTTATAAAGATGCTCATATTACCGTCCGTCCTCTGGCGGACGGCGGGGAGGGCACCGTCGATGCTCTGGTAAACGGCTGTGACGGCCGTATGACACAGGTGCAGGTCACAGGCCCTTCCGGTCACCCCGTTGTCTGTCCTTACGGCATCGTCGACGAGACCCATACCGCAATCATTGAAATGTCCGGTGCCGCCGGGATTACCCAGGTCAGCGGAGAGGAAAAGAATCCTCTGAACACCACCACTTACGGTGTAGGCGAAGTCATCAAAGATGCAATCCAGAACGGCTGCCGGCATTTTATTGTCGGTATCGGTGGCAGTGCCACCAATGACGGCGGTGTCGGAATGCTGCAGGCACTTGGCTTTGGCTTTCTGGATAAAAACGGAAATCAGATCCGCTTCGGAGCCAAAGGACTGGAGGATCTGGAATCCATCACTACGGATCATGTGCTTCCCGAACTCAAGGAATGTACTTTCCGCATAGCCTGCGATGTCTCCAACCCGCTCTGCGGAGAGCAGGGATGTTCCGCCATCTACGGACCGCAAAAGGGCGCTACTTCCACTATGATCCTGCAGATGGACAAATGGCTGGCTTATTATGCCGCTCTGGCCAGAGAACAGTTTCCTCATGCCGATGCCAAATATCCCGGTGCCGGTGCTGCTGGCGGTATGGGGTTTGCTTTTCTTACCTTCTGCAATGCCACACTGGAATCCGGTATTAAGATCATTCTGGAAGAAACCCATCTGGAAAAATATATCCGGGATGCAGATGTCGTGATCACCGGGGAAGGCCGCCTTGACGGTCAGACGGTTATGGGAAAAGCTCCCATCGGTGTTGCCAAGATTGCCAAAAAATATGAAAAACCGGTACTTGCTTTTTCCGGCTGCGTGGCCAAAGAGGCCGTTGCCTGCAACGCAGAGGGCATCGATGCCTTTTTCCCGATTCTGCGGAACGTGGTATCCCTGGATGAGGCTATGCATACCGACAATGCCATGACCAATATGGCGGATACCGTAGAGCAGGTATTCCGGGCGCTTCAGATTTTTCACCGTTAAGAATCACAAAAGGACATGACCCACCGGCCATGTCCCTTTGTATGTTTCAATATTGTTTTATTATTCTTCATATCCATTCGGATTGTTCTTCTGCCATCTCCAGGAGTCTTCGCACATCTCTTTGATGCCGTTCTCAGCCTTCCAGCCAAGTTCCTTCTCTGCCAGAGAAGCATCGGAATAGCAGGTGGCGATATCGCCTGCACGGCGGGGTTTGATCACGTAAGGAATCTTCACGCCGGTAGCTGCTTCGAAGTTCTTCACGATGTCCAGAACACTGTAGCCCACACCAGTTCCCAGATTGTAGATCTTCAGTCCTGCATTCTCCTCAATCTTCTTCAGAGCCTTTACGTGGCCCTTTGCCAGATCAACGACATGGATGTAGTCACGTACACCGGTTCCGTCGGGGGTATCGTAATCATCACCGAAGACACCCAGCTCTTTCAGCTTGCCGACTGCTACCTGTGTGATATAAGGCATCAGGTTGTTGGGGATACCGTTGGGATTCTCGCCAATGGTACCGCTCTTGTGAGCTCCGATAGGGTTGAAGTAACGAAGCAGGATCACATTCCATTCGGGATCTGCCTTCTGGATATCCGTCAGGATCTGCTCCAGCATAGATTTCGTCCAGCCGTAAGGGTTGGTGCACTGTCCCTTGGGGCATTCCTCCGTAATGGGAACAAATGCGGGGTTGCCGTATACGGTAGCGCTGGAAGAGAAGATAATGCTCTTCACACCATGTTTTCTCATGACATCTACCAAGGTCAGGGTACCGGCAATATTGTTCTCATAATATTCCCAGGGCTTCTGTACGGACTCACCGACTGCCTTCAGTCCTGCAAAATGAATGACTGCGTCAATCTGTTCCTTGCTGAAGATCTCTTCCAGAGCTTCACGGTCCAGAATGTCTGCCTTATAGAAAGGAACCTTCTTGCCTGTGATGGCTTCTACTCTGGGGATCACTTTCTCACTTGCATTGCAGAGATTATCCAATACGACTACATCATAGCCTGCCTGCTGTAATTCCACTACGGTATGACTGCCGATGAATCCGGCACCACCTGTTACCAAAATTCTCATACACTCTCTCCTATCCGCCGTGCATAGGACAATACTATTTGTTCACTATGGCGGCTGCACAATCTCTCATCTGTCAGAGCCGGATGAAATTTTTTCTTCGTTTCTTACAGTATCAGATTACTGTAATTCTATCGATTCCTCAATAACCTTATGTTGTGAAAATCTGTCGAAATGTTTACAGCACCACACCATTCTCGGTGAGCAGTTCTCTGGCACTTTCCACAGAGTCCACACCGATCTTGTTCTTGATCGGCGCAAATTCTTTTCTTCTGACTACTTCGAAGGGCAGACAGCTGTCCATCTGATGGATCATATCCAGCACCAGACTCTCGAATTTGTAGCCGTTGGGAGCCTCCGGCTTCACCGGTTCTCCGTTCTCATCCAGATACGGGATCTTCTTCTCTACGATATGCAGGGGCATCTTCTCTGCCATGATCTTTTCCAGATCCTGTACCTTGAACAGATAATTCAGGATCACACCATAATTATACGCGGGTTCTCCCTTCTCATCCTTAGCATTCATCAGTTCATCGGTCAGTTCATAATATTCTACGATAGAAGGTCTGCCATCCTCTAAGCACATAACGCCTACCTTCTCATCCGGTGCATTCTTGCGGACCACCTTGGAGCCTACCACACAATTTTTCTGAATAGTAGCTCCGATGAAGCAGGGATCTGCGATTCGCTGCAATACATTATCCACGGCAAATACATTGATCCACTCAATGCCTTCTCTGTGTACAATGTCCAGCATGCCATTGTTTTTCATGGAAATGAACCAGCCGCCGTTACCATTGGGGGAAGTGGACAGCTTGCCCTTTTCCTCCAGATAGATCTTACCTTCATAATCGGTAGCCGCAGCCATCTCCTGTTTAAAGAAATGCACATATTCCGCATTATATCCGAAGAAATCATGCTCCTTTAAAAAGGCTATGGTCGCATCGTTGTTCTTATCACTGGTCATTACGAACAGATGGATCCAACTGTCTGCCTGATGTACGACTTCCATCAGATTATTGATCAGGCATTCAAAAATATACAGTTCATGAGTCAGTCCCACATTGTACATTCCCTTGGGATTGTCAGATCCCAGTCTGGTGCCCATACCACCGGCCAGAAGGACCGCTGCTACCTTGCCCTGTCGGATCGCTTCGATACCGGTTGCGGTAAATTCCTCCCTGTTTGCTTCGATTTCGTCTAACTGCATGGCAGCCAACGGTGTGATCACTCCTTTTTTTGCCAGATCTTCTTTATGCTTGCAAGCTTCCAGAATGCTCATATCCGTAGTTTCGATCTGATCCAGAATCCCCTGCTTCTCTTCCTCGTTGAGCTCCCCGTAATACTTCAGAACATGTTCCTGACCATACTTTGCAAGCTTCTCCTTAGCCTGTTCCAGTGTCATACTCATATTCCTACCTCCGTTTTATTTTCTCCGACTATTCCACCCCGGGTAACAGTCAATTTTCTCTATTATACTTGATATTTCCTGCGATTGCAAACCTTACTCCCGGGATCGTTCCCGCCCTGTTAAGATTCTGTAAATGCCTTGCAAAGATTCTGTAAATAACCCGACAAAATGGTGTTAAGGGTCGCTCAAAACTATTCACCCGGGGGTATCTGTTTACTATAATACGATATGTAAAGTTTTTGAAGGAATCAGCAAGCACTTTACAGACTGACAAAAAAGCGAGGAATCCATCATGAACATCGGAATTTTAATTATTGCAATCGTAGGCGGTGCTACCGGACTTTTATCCACAGCATATCTGGCAATCAGTTTCCCTGCTGTGCTCCTGTGGAAGCTCTATCGCAGGGTGGTCCACAGAATTCCTCTCACCCAATAAGCTAACTACAAACACTTTCCCTCTAAAAAGGACCCGGAAGCTTTCGCCCGGGTCCCTTGTCGTATGTATGTATTCTATTTTATTCCTGCACCGGGTTCCAATTTTCGTCCATCAAGGTCGCAGTTACTGTAATTCCCTCCGGTGCATTTTCTGCGCAGATCACAAGATAGAACATTCCTTCTTCCGAATCCACGGCATATTCTGACGGATCCTCCGGCAAAAAGACAGAAAATCCCTCCGGGTACTGCTGCATCTCCAGAAATCCCTTTTCCAGCAGTGCAGTTTTGTAGGCTTCTTTTACTGCATCCCGGTCCCCACAGGAGTACACCTTTATTGAAGTAAAAGTTCCATCTTCGCTGTCTGTCTCCGTACAATCTGAAATCACAGCATCGGGATAGATAATATCCTGCTGCACCGCTTTCAGATATTCCGTTGACATCCGGACACTCTGTAAGATCTCAAAAGTATCTTTTCCATCCTCGGAATGCGCCATGAGTACCAGACTCAAAAACAAAATGAGCAGATAACTTCCCAGTGCTCCCGCCAGTATTTTCGCAAAAGGATTCTCTGGCTGCCCCAGATTTGTATAAGAAGTGATGATCCAGCCAAAATTTCGGTAGTCCACCGCGGTATTACAGTATTCGCAGACTCCGCCGCCCAAAATGTCCACACTGCCTCCGCAGTTGGGGCATTTGTATTCCCGGAGTGCCCTGCTGTGCTGCGTTACCACATCCTGTCTGCCTTCCAGTTCCAGCCGGATCTCCTCATAACGGTTCCGGATCTTCTTTCCTGTATCCAGTGTCAATCGGGTCCTCACTTCCACGCTGATTCTGTAAGACTCTCCCCGTGTCTCCGCCTCCAGAAAACGCACACCGCAAATGCAACAGTCCACCACATTCTGATACCGTGCCACCACCGTATCCAGATCACAGGATGCGAAAAAGCGTACCTGCTCTGCCGTATCCGCCAGATGGATCATTCGCAGCTGGTATTCCAGATTCTGAAGAAAATTACCCGTGGAGAATTCCGGGATTGCGGCCTTTACTTTCGATTCGTCTTGAATTCTCGGCTTTCTGCGAGTCTCCATCACGATCAACATTACAATAAATATAATGAGCATGTAAAACAACGACCGGAAAAATACCGGAGCCAGACCAATTCCCAGCATCATGGCTGCGGCTGCCTTTACCGCATTGTATCCGTTCCTGCCCAACGCCAACAGCAAAAACATAATGCCGCCCGCACAGATGGCCAGTACCGCAAGAGAAATCGCTGTAATTCCCACCACCGCACCGGCTTTCATAAAGTTGGAAATACTTTTCTGTCTTGCGTCCTCCTCCAGAGAAAATCCGGATACCTTTGTCTCAAAATCACTGACGAGAAACTTTGCCCCGCAGGCATCACAGCCATCGATATAGCTGGTCAGTTTTCCCTCATGTCCACAGTTAGGGCAGATAACCATATCTCCCTGCACATCCGCTTTCAAAAAGCTTGCCGCTGCAATCTCCGGTGTCTTTAGGAACGCAATCTTTTTTCCCTTGCGGTAATAAGTCCGTCTCATTTTTACCGGCTGGGTACGGCGGCAGCTATAATCATAGCCATCCTTCCAGGGACCATCATAGTCCGCCAGTCGTGCCGGCTCCTGCATCTCCATATCCACCGTCAGTTCCCGCTGCCGCAGTCTTTTTCTGCTCAGGCGCAGACTTTGCCAGAAAGGCTGGGTTGTCTGCTCCATCAGGTTCTGTTCCGCTTCCCCGTTGCCCTGATAGAATGCTTTTAATTCCCCACAGAAGTCTTCTGTCCGTCCCTCGATCTCTTTCCGTGCATCATTCAGAAACTCTGTTGCCATTTCGTTTTTTCTCTCCTCATAAGTGATCCTGCTGCGCAAAGGTCCTGATATCTTTTGTATCTTATGTCCCAACTACTTTGTCCCATATAGCTATGTATCCATTATATAAGTTGGTACCCGGTATTTCAAGACACTTTCCCGTATAGAATGATTTGCCTCATCGAATATCTAGTGCTGGTGCAGATACTTCTCTCTGGTAGCCAGTCCGCCGCGGATATGACGCTCGGATTTATTCACATCCAATACCTTCCGCGCCTGCTTTGCCAACGCCGGATTCACCTGGGCCAGCCGCTCCGTCACGTCCTTATGTACCGTGCTTTTGCTGATGCCGAAGGCCTTGGCAGTCTGCCGCACCGTGGCGTTGTGGTCGATGATATAGCCCGCTATCCCTATAGCTCGTTCTTCAATATAGTCTTTCAAAGGAAAACCCCTCAGGATACTTTTTTACAGTGTATGAAAGTATCTGAGGGGTTATGCATCCTGACAATTAAGCCGCTATTTGACAATTATTTTGTTTCAAAATATAATAGTTGTACTTTGCAAGTATCCATTTTGAACATACGGGAGGGTTTTTTTGTGAAAGAGTCAAAGCTCCGGCTGCGTTCCGCCGGTTTACTTTCTGTTGCGGCAGGATTTATGTTGTTTCTTTATGCTCCATTGGAAATTTATTTTAATAACAAATATGAATTCTGGTTTGATTTTTATGATCTGATCCCGCTCTGTCTGTTGATGTTTGCGGTATTTACGGGTGTCAGCTTCCTGCTGGCTTTCATCGTTTCGAAGATAAATACCAGGCTATATCATGGATTTCTCACAGTTTATCTGATTGCGTTCCTCTGCACTTATATTCAGGGCAATTTCATGATAGGCAATCTGCCTCACCTGGATGGAAGTACGGTGGATTGGGCACAGTATTCCGGATTGCGTATCGGCTCCGTTGCTCTCTGGGTGGCAGTCACGGTTCTGGTGATACTGGCGGTGAAAAAGCTGTCCCTTACAAAGGTGGCAGATGCAGCAGGTACTGTCAGCGGGCTGATCAGTCTGGTTCTGTTGGTGACTCTTGTAACGCTAGGGTTCACAAAACAGGGCCTGGAACACAAATTTTCTATGATCAACACCACCTATGGGGAACTGGAAATGTCTACCGATCAAAACCTTGTACTTCTGGTTCTGGACACAGTAGACGGAGACATCATGTCACAGGTGATCGAACACCATCCCGAATATAAGGAAACTCTTTCTGATTTTACTTATTATAATAATACGATGTCGGCCTATCCATTCACCGTATATTCAATTCCTTACCTCTTCTCCGGCGAATGGTATGAGGATCAGGAAGAATTTATCGAATATGCAAAGAGAGTCTATCGGGAAGCTCCTTTCTTTGATGATCTGGAAGCCAGAGGATACCGCATGGGAATGTATGAGGAGGACGCTTACCGTCTGGAAGAAAGCATGTTCCGATTTGAAAATATGATCGACACGACCCCCACGATCTCTTCCATTGCACAATTTATGAAACTGGAAATCAAGCTGGTCGGATTCAAATACATGCCTTTTGATCTCAAACGCTTCTGCCTCACCATCCCGGCGGAATTCAATTCACTGGAGAAGACCGATGATATCAGTGATTACGAACTCTTTTCTTCCGACAATCAGGCCTTCTATACCTACCTGAAAAAGACACCGGTAACACTGACCGATGACAAATGCTTCAGATTCATCCATCTGGTAGGCGCCCACAGTCCCTGGCATCAGGATGCACAGATGAACGAGATTGAAAACGGCACCTACGAACAAAGCATTGAAGCCAGCATGACAATCGTGGCTACGTATCTGCAAAAACTGAAAGACAGCGGTGTCTATGATAATACGGCCATTATGATCCTGTCGGACCACGGATACAACATTGAGGATGATGACAGTTCCGAGAAACGGCAGCATCCTATTCTGTTCGTAAAGGGTGTCGGTGAGCATTATGATGAGCTACAGATTTCCTCTGCTCCCATTTCCCAATCTGATTATCTGGAAGCCTACACACGACTTCTGGATGGCAAACAGGGGGATGCCATCTTTGATTACAAGGAAGGAGATGCCAGAGAACGACGTTTCCTGTTCTATGATTACGATGAGCCCACTCATTTTTATGAGTATATGCAGACCGGATATGCCGGAGATGTAGACACGATGTACTTCACCGGTGTGGAAATCACACCATAATGGTCTCACTCCGAAATAATCACTTGCATTATCTTCTCTAAAAGGTATAATGTTTATAACAGCCTTGTTTTTAACAAATATTACACGTACATACGAGATGGAGGGTTCTTATGAAATTATCAAAAATCGAACAGGTAAACGAATTTCTTGCTATTGTTGACAGTTGTAAAGGGGAGGTTACTTTAAGATCCGTAGACGGTGATATTTTTAATCTGAAGAGCAAACTTTCCCAATATATTGCCATTGCTGCTTTGCTTGGTCAGCATGGTGATGAACTTGAGTTATTCTGCTCAGACAGCTCTGATGAGGGAAAATTCATGAATTTCCTGATGGAAAATCCCGGTGTACAATAGATCCACTTATAAATAATATACTATAATAACAAAAGCGCTCCCATTAACCGGGAGTGCTTTTGTTATTACTTTAAGATGTAGTTTCACAGCAGCTGCAGCAATCTCCGGTTCTTGTGGTAGCAGAAGATCCGGTCAGACAGCATCTCTCCTTCTCCGTAGACGGCATTGATATGCTGTATAGAGGAACGGATCTCCTGTACACCGGTGCAATCTACGGGATGCAGGATTGCTTCATGTACGCTTGGAAAGACTACATAGTAGTCCCCACCCAGTTTCTCCGCCAGGATTGCTTTTACCCCGGGATAGAAAAAGGCCACAGCCCCATGGATTCTGGCAGTAGTGGTGAGAAGATATCCTCTCTGTCCTTCCCTGTGGTTCCAGGGGCTGATCCAGGTCTGACGCCCTTCCTCTTCCGGCAACAGAATGCCTTCCTCATAGGGAAAAAACTTTCTCCTGTCATCTCCCAGAAACAATCTGGGCGGCATCTTGCGGCAGGTGTTCATCATGGCTTCCGTGATCAACTGGTCTTCCGTAAGCTTCCATGGCAGTACCATACCGCGGGACACCTGTATGGTCAGACTGCTTCCGGTCTTCTCACTGGTCAACAGATGCAGCACCAGCGCCACATCTCCAATCTTACGATAGATGGCATTGCCAAGCTCCTGCCTGCACCGTTCATAATTCACCGGACGCACGATCATATGCCTTCTGCAGACAGCATAGCTCAGATTCTCCCCGGAGAGTACGATGTCCTCTTCTTCATCGTCCTCCGTCAGGCCCGCCGAGATCTCCGGTAAAATACTCTGCCATCCTTCCTGTCCGTATCGCTCATACAAAGGCCGTATCAGCCAGTGCTGTATATATTCTCTTTTTCCACGCATCCATAATGCGCAGAGCATATCTTCACGTATCATGATCTGTTCTCTTCCATACATACACCGGTTCATAATATTCATGATATGAACCGCCATCGGATCACCGCATACCATGTGCCGTTCCAGCAGGCGTATGGTCTTGCCCCGTGCCGTTTCCATGTTCTGCACATTCCAACGCAATTCCTTCTTAAATTCTTCGTATGTCATTGATCCCCCATTATTTTCTCCCTGCAAAAGCAGAGAACTGATCCGTAAATTTGCGTACAAAAATAAAAGGTACTATTAAAAAAATCGTTGGAAATCCCGGCCGAACGGCCTATTTAGAATTCTTATTTCAGAGATTTACAGTTTCCGAAACCATCCGGATTTCGGATAACTCCACCCTATCATAGATAGATTGCTTTGTCTATATGCGATTTCACCAAGGATATCTTTTGTCAAATTTCACGAAAAAATAATTTCAAAAAGAAAAAAAGTCCCCGTTTTCCGCAAAAACAGGGACTTTACAAATGTCAAATATGAAATTACACAACGCGTCGTACTGCCAGGATCGGACGGTAATTGGCATTGCTGATCTTGATACCAGTACGCTGTGTGCTGGCATGCACGATCAGCCCGCCGCCAATATACATAGCCACATGACCGTCATAACAGATCAGATCTCCCGGCTGTGCATTGCTGTAGTCCACACCGGTACCGCAGCTTCTCTGCTCATAGGACGTACGGGGAATGCTGTAACCGAAATCACTGTAGACGCGGAAGGTAAATCCGGAACAATCCGCACCATTCGTCAGGCTGGTACCGCCCGCCACATACGGATTACCTATGTACTGACAGGCATATTTTGCAAGACGCTTTCCCATATCACTGCCGGAGGCACTTTCGATGACTGAGGTATAATTGGTCGTTGCATAAGTGCCGGTGGCTGCGGCAGTATTTCCCTGCTGTGCCTTCGCCTGCAGCTGTTTTAACTGTTTTTGTTCCTGTTGCAACAGTGCCTTCGCTACGGAAGCCTCCTGCTTTGCCTTCTTGATCTCCGCATCATAGTTGGCGGATTCCTGCTTTTTCTTGGCCAGCATCACATCCAGTTCCGATTTCTGGTTCTCCAGATCCGCCTTATCGGCTTCCAGCTGATCCTTATCGACCTGCAGCTGGGTCTTCTCTTCTTCCAGCTGGTTCCACAGCGCCAGTACCTGTTCCTTGGTCTCCTCGTATTCCTGCAGTTTCTGACGGTCATACTCGTAAACGCTCTCCACGAAGTCCATCCGGTTCAGCATACCACTCAGGCCACCGCCCTGTAACAGAAGGTTCACATAATTCTCCGAAGAATCATTTTCATACATCATGCGCATCCGACTGACCATATCGTCATGCTGCTGTTCTTCCTGCGCCTTGGCGATCTGCTTGTCGGCAAGTTCCGTTTCCTTCGCTGCGATCTCATCTTCCTTCATGCCGATACTGGTCATGGTGTTGATGATCTCCGCATTCAGGTCATCAATCTTCTCCTGCACCAGATCCTGTTCATCCTGCAGGGAATTGATCTGGCTGTTGATATTGTTCAGCTGGTTCTGATGTTCTTTAATGTTGTTCTGTAATTCTCCTATGGAAGGGGCTGCCTGTACCGTCTCCGCGGGAGATTCCCAGACAGAGCCGGTGGCTGTAAGCGTCACCGCTGCCAGAAGAAAATAACATAAAAACTCTCTTTTTGCTCTATTTACTTTTCTGCCGGCAGTTTTTTTCTTCATAGGTAAAATGACTCCATATAATTACAGGTCGCAGTTATTTACGGTACGAGGGAAGGGGATAACATCACGGATATTGCCCATTCCGGTGATATACATTACGCAGCGCTCGAAGCCCAGTCCGAAGCCTGCATGACGTGCGGAGCCGTAGCGGCGCAGATCCAGATAGAACTGATAATCTTCCTTATTCAGTCCCAGCTCTTCCATACGCTTCTCCAGAATCTCCAGATTGTCTTCACGCTGGCTGCCGCCAATGATCTCGCCGATACCGGGTACCAGGCAGTCCATAGCAGCCACAGTCTTGCCATCCTCGTTCAACTTCATGTAGAATGCCTTGATCTCCTTCGGATAATCGGTTACGAATACAGGTCTCTTAAATTCCTTCTCGGTCAGGTATCTCTCATGCTCGGTCTGCAGATCGCATCCCCAGAATACCTTGTAATCGAACTCATCGTTGTGCTTCTCCAGTATCTTGATAGCCTCAGTGTAGGTCACATGACCGAAATCCGAGTTGACCACATGCTGCAATCTTTCGATCAGTCCCTTATCCACGAACTGATTGAAGAATGCCATCTCTTCGGGCGCATTTTCCAGCACATAGCGGATCACATATTTTAACATGCTCTCTGCCAGGATCATATCATCCTTCAGATCTGCAAAACAGATCTCCGGCTCGATCATCCAGAACTCTGCCGCATGACGGGTGGTGTTGGAATTCTCGGCACGGAAAGTCGGTCCGAAAGTATATACGTTCTTGAATGCAAAAGCATAAGTCTCTACATCCAGCTGTCCGCTTACGGTCAGGTTTACAGGCTTACCGAAGAAGTCCTGGGTGTAATCCACTTTGCCGTCTTCTGTCTTAGGTACATTGTTCATATCCAGAGTGGTCACCTGGAACATTTCACCGGCACCTTCACAGTCACTGCTGGTGATCAGAGGAGTATGCACATAGACAAATCCTCTCTCCATGAAGAAGGTGTGGATTGCATAAGCGATCAGGGATCTGACACGGAACACTGCCTGGAAAGTATTGGTACGTGCTCTCAGATGAGAGATGGTACGCAGATACTCAAAGGAGTGACGCTTTTTCTGTAAGGGATAATCCGCAGTAGAAGGTCCTTCCACGATCACTTCCGCTGCCTGCATTTCAAATGCCTGCTTTGCCTCGGGGGTAGCCACGATGGTGCCGCGGATCACAACTGCTGCACCTACATTGATCTTGCAGATCTCCTGGAAGTTCGCAAGTCCATCGCCATATACTACCTGTAAAGGCTCAAAAAAGGTTCCGTCGTTGATCACCAGGAAACCGAAGTTCTTGGAGTCACGATTGTTCCTCACCCAGCCGCCTACGGTGATCTCCTTGCCGATATAGACGTCCTTTTCCCGGTGAAGTTCTCTGATGTCTGTTAATTCCATAATTTTTCCTATCCGCACGCTGCGACGTGCTCTATCTGAACCGGCCCGCATCCTATTCGCCGGTCACATACTATTTTTAAAATTTAATTGTTGGTGATCTTTGCGTTCTCTACCAGATAATCTGTCACTTTATCATAGAGGAAATACTCTCTGTAGTCTTCCTTGGAGGTCTCGCCGATATACTCCTCGATGGTGTCATAACCGGCTGCTGTTGTGCGGTCCTGAAGCATCTGATCCAGTTCTTCGTCACTGATGTTCAGATTCTCTTTGTTCGCCACTGCCTGCAAGGCAATATCCTGCTTTGCTGCCTCCTCAGAATAGGTAGCCAGGAAAGATGCCAGATCCTGTCCGTAATAATACTGTGTGAACGTATCTCCGTCCACACCGTAAGCAGATGCCATGGAGGTAATGCTGCTCTCCGCTGCATCAGAATATTTCTGTACCAGAGCCTCCGGCACGGAAGTAAAGGTGTTATTTGCCATAAACGCATCCATCACTGCCTGCTGTACATTGGTTTCATAATTCTGCTGTGCATTCTCATTCAGATAATCATAAGCGTACTGACGGAGTTCTTCCTCGTTCGTCACACCATCGATACCGAAGTTACTGATGACTTCATCACTGAATTCCCCATCCTGTGCGGGCTGAATATAATTTACCGTTACCGTAAATACCACAGCCTGTCCTGCCAGATCGGATTTTCCGTAATTCTCCGGGAATGTAAGATTCAGATCCACTGTCTCTCCGGGCATCACGCCGATCAGTCCATCCTCGAACCCGGCAATAAAGCTTCCGGAACCGATGGTCAGATCGTATCCCTGTGCGGTACCGCCGTCAAATGCCACGTCATCCTTTTTGCCTTCGTAATCGATGTTTACGGTGTCTCCGGTCTCCACGGCACGATCCATAATCCCGCCGTTCTCTGCGGTAATATTTTCATAATATACATTATTGACCAGACTGTCCCACTCATCCTCATCTACTTCCACGGTGTCTACGGATACTTCCAGCCCCTTGTACTCGCCCAGTGTCACATACTTGTCCACATCCATATCCTTCAATGCAGTACTTTCTGCTCCGGCGCCGGTCGCTGCATCCGTGCCGTCTCCTGTATCCTTTGCTCCGCAGCCCGCCAGCATACACATGCTTAAAACCGCTGCCAGAAATCCTAATGTCTTTTTCTTCATTCTAATACTTCCTATACCTTTCATTTTGTGCCTACCATGCGAAATGCATCATAGCACCGCCCATTATAACACATCCACCGGGCTATAACAAGGGTGACAATAACCGGCAGACCTGCTCTTTTATGCGGATCTTCAGGTTCCTTCCCGTGTAATAATCCCGGGTGATCTGACGGCAGACTTCCAGATCCCTGTGAAATATTTCCACCATTTCCCACGCCTTTTTTTCATCATATATCACAGCATTTACCTCAAAATTCAACGCAAAGCTGCGGATGTCCATGTTCGCTGTTCCGTAACACAGTACTCTGTCATCCACGATCATGCCCTTGCTGTGTAGAAAACCGTTGTTATAGGTATAACAGTTGGCCCCGGCCATGACCATATCGCCAAGATAAGAATAGGTGGCCCAATAGACAAACGGGTGATCCGGCATACATGGGATCATAATGTTCACTTCGATCCCGGACTTCACCGCGATCATCAGGGCATTCAGGATCGCCTCATCCGGGATAAAATACGGAGTCTGGATATAAATGCTTTTCTGTGCCTTGTTGATCAGACGCAGGTAATTATCATGGATCTGCTGAGTCGTCTTATCCGGACCACTGCTGATAATCTGCAGATCACAGAAATCCCTCGTACCGGCTTCGATTCCCCGGAACAGTTCTGGGCGCAAAAACAGGTTCTCTCCTGCCGCATAATTCCAGTCTAAAATAAATCGCACCTGGAGCCCCAGTACCGCACTGCCGCAAATCCGCAGATGGGTATCTCTCCAGTGTCCGAACTTTTCATCCAGATCAATATATTCCTTCCCGACATTAAATCCGCCCACGTAAGCCACTTTATTGTCAACGACCACAATTTTCCTGTGATTGCGGTAATTGATACGAAGCTGAAGCCTCCGCAGGATCGCCGGGAAAAATTCCGCGGTCTGCACACCCTTTTCATTCAGCCATTTCCAGTAGCTGTGCCGCACGGAACGACAGCCCATGGCATCGAACAGAACCCGGACCTCCACACCCTGTGCCGCCTTCTCGATCAGAATATCCTTGATCTGATTGAATAATACGTCGTTTTTAATAATGTAGTATTGGATATGGATAAAATGCTCCGTATTCCGCAGATCTTCCATCAGCGCCCGGAATTTCTCATTGCCGTCGATGAAGATATCCACATCATTGTCCTTCGTCAGCATGGCTTCTCCGGCCTCCAGATTATACATGACCAGATCCTCATACCCCCGGATATTCTCATCCAGCTCCTGGACATCCCGGGATCTCAGCCGGTACTCCTGCTGTCTTATATCTTTGCTGATGTGATCCTCCACCTCTTTGATCCGGAACATTTTCCGCTTGTGCATATCCTGCCCCAGCAGCAGATAGAACACGAACCCCAGTACCGGTATAAAATACAACAAAAGCAGCCATGCCCACACACTCTTTGGATCCCGTCTCTGAAAAAACACGATCACGATGGCAAACAGCATATTAAAAAATACCAGGTGGTTGCAGAAAAAATCTATTCCTGTCTTTACGATCTCAAATACTTCACTCATAATACTGCCCCTTCAGATGAAAAACATCCCTTTTTCTCAATATATCATAATGCAAACCTTCTTTCCAGCAAAAGAGACTGACAAATGCCGAAAAAATCAACATTCTCAGTCTCTTCTTATCTTTTGTATTCAAGCCGGCGGTCTCCGGCCGTGATATTTTATCCCTCTGTGATGAGTGTTCTCTTTCTATCCTGATCGCAGAATTCAATCACATAGGAACAATCCTGCAGATCTGCCTTCAGCTGTGCAGTACAGCCCTGATGTTCCCATACAAAGCAGATTCTGGATCCTTCACTGCTTACTTTGATCCGGCTTTCTTCCGAGAACGCCGGGCAGGAATTCCGGAATCGCAGCAACTCCAGTTGCTGCTTTACAATCGGCTTACTCAAACCACTGCATACCTGTGCTGTCGTCAGATTTGTCCGATTGATCTCCTTATGTCCTCCGGGACCTGCCTTTTTCACCGCTTCGTAGTCGTTCTTTCCGGCGAACAGATCCAGATACCAGATCTGCGGTTTGCCCGGCATAAATATCTGCAAGGCTCTCGCAAGGAGCATCTTTCTCTCATCTTCGCCCAATGCACTGAAGTAGGTTGCATTCACCTGATAGTAAATGTTTTTCTGACCGTGAAGATCCTTCACATATCCCCCACGGGAGACAATAATGTCAATCAGTTTCTGAATCCGTTCCTCCGCCAGAATTCCTTTGAGATCCAACAGTGGAATTCCATCGTGACAGCCAAGCATGTTCACGGTTCTGATATTTTTATCGATCAGCTCCTGTGCCCATCCGGCCAGATGTTCTCCGTTCCCCGATTCCAGGGCATCTATAATGAGTCCAGGCAGAAAGAAGTCATAGGTGACATATCCCTGCTCTGCTATCTTCTCATATATTTTTTCACTATAGCTTTCATGGATCTCCGGCAGAAGTGCCATGCCGTACGGTTCCGCAATCTGTTTTATTTTGTCCAGAAGTTCCCAGGTGTCCGGCTGATTCAAAAAATTCCGTTCTCCCGGTTTCTTCGGTGCATAGGCAAATGCATCCAGTCTCACAATTTTGGCACCATACCCTGCCAGTGTCTTTAATACTTCACGGTAGTACTCCCACACCTTTGGCGACTGGATATTCAGATCCATCTGACCAAGATAATACCGGTGCTGCTCCATGTAATTCCAGATCGTTGTAATCTGTTCTTTTGTCAGCCTTCCTGCTTTTCGCTCCAGAACGATTTCCTGCAAAATATCCGCCGGCTTTTTCCCTTCCGGACAGCCCATGGACAGTTCCTGTGCAATGATCTCTGCCTGCATGTATTGCAGATCGGCAGCTTTCATAAGTTCCTGAGCACTGACTTTGGGATAGTTCACTTCCTGATAAAAAGTATTCCAGTAAGGGATCTCTCTGCCATCCGGAAAACGTACCATAAGAATGGGGAGTCCCGGCTTCCGGAAAAACATCTTTTTCAGATACTTTTCTTCCGGAAGGATATATCCCTGCTCCGTCATTTCTCCGCAGTCCTTCCAGAATTCATTCCAATTAATGAAGAAATCCTTGTACTCCGATTCTTCCCCTTTTGCAATGATATCCTGGAATTGCTTCGACAACACCGAAGCATGATTCAGGATAAAATCCAGCTTCAATTCAATCCCAAGCTTTTTTATTGCTTCCAATGTTTCGCCGGAAGCATACATCTTATTCAGAGAATAATCAATCACGGAAAAACCTCTGTCCAGATCCGTATGGTACAGACTGGGCAGAATATAGCAGGAAGAAAATGCTCCCTCTGCCTCTTCCGTTTTCAAAAAATCTACAACATCATCCAGGGTTCCGCCCAGACTATCCGGGTAGAGATTCAA
>QWCB01001262.1_pt1 | contig 35388 bp, 49 predicted proteins | sample 1972511 | NCBI WGS metagenome assembly QWCB01 (sample SAMN09866719, study PRJNA288562) | Human gut metagenome isolate term5_stool, whole genome shotgun sequencing... | isolation source: gut | host: Homo sapiens | place: USA: California | reverse complement strand
GCCAGCACGCAGAAAACCGCCGTGAGCAGTATCGTAACAATAGACTTGACGTCTATAAGCTTTGCAAATTTCTGTTTCATATCTTGCTCACTCCTTTATCTCAAATGCAAATCTGCTTAACAGATATTTCTTGCCGTTAAGCAGCACTGTCTGCGTGGGCACTGTGTAGTCAGAATAAGTTTGATCATCGTTCAAGCCAGATGTGTGTGAAAGAACATGATAAAGGTTTGTAAAGCCCTTGTTCAGCGTTGACGACGTCACAGGTGCAAGAGAAGTAATTGCCTTTCGTCTGCACATTGGTCTGTAAGGCATTGACCTTATTGCTGTTCCGTCAGTGAACACGGAGTACTGGTTTGAATTGTTATTTGCATAACTTGTTGCCAAACCATAACTCTTTTCCTGCGCTTCATAGTCCGTTACCTCACCGATAACGGTAAATATCGGAGGTCTTTCGTTCTGATTGCTTTGGATACCAAAAGCAATTAGGTCATTTTGTTTGTAAATTACCCAACGTCTTTTATCTGGATACGTGTAAATAACTACACAAGGACATACTAGATTATTTGTTTGTGCATCGAGGTCAAGCCAGCCGTGTTCCTCTGTGTCGCTGAACTGACCAGACAGAAACACTTCATCAGTTACCCACAAATGGAATACAACATTATTCGTACTTATTGTTGAACCCTCACCGTCATACGTTATCTTCTTGAAATTCCACACCTCGATAAGCTTTGTTATCAGCCCTCTTAGTCCGTCTGTTCCCTCATATATTTTCATCTTCGACCGCCTCCGCTATGCCTGTTATACCTATATTTCCGTACGCTTCTCCCACTGACACTCCCACAAGGCTCTGTCCGCTCGCCATATCGGGTATAGTGTCGATAATATCCATATTGCCGTTGAAGTCCTCGATGCTGAACCTGTCCGACCTGTCGGGCTTTTTAAGCCCGAGATTTTCCGTGAAACTAGCCAACTATACTTCCCCCTTCCGCATTTTTGCCGACTATGAGATAGTACACCTTGAAAGCGTATGTGCCGCCTTGGTCTGAGGTGTGTTCAAGGTATGCCTCCCAGTCGATGTCCCTGCCGTTGCTTGCGACTTTGTATTGAAAACTCTGCGACTTGAAGTGCTTTTTGCCCCAGTCGCACACCATAAACACCGCAGGGTTCGTGACCCCCGAGGGTATCATTCCTGTGCGTGTATTGTATGACCACTGTGAGCCATTGTCGGCGTTGACCTTCATATTCACCGTGAAAGACCCCCACCGCATATACAGTGGGTAGAGCCTGTTCACAAGGCTTACTATCTGTGCCGCTGTCTTTGCACGAAACACCGCTGTACCGCCGTCTAAAAGCTCGTCCGTCTGCTCTCCTGAGTATCTCAGCTCGTATTCGTCCTCGCCGACTATTTCTTCAAGTGCTGCCACCCTCGCCGTAAGCTGCTGGATAAGCTCCTCAGTGGTGGGCGTTGTCTGATCTGTGTCTGCTGTATCGGCAGTATTCTCCGCCTGCGTATCAGCCACAGTTGTTATCTCATTTTCGTTCATTATCTCGCCTCCTAAAGCTGTTCTTCCACAGACAGACCCACCGCAGAAATATCGGCTGAAAGTCCGCCGTCAAAATTGAATCCTATGTTAGTTATTGGTATATCGTAGCTTTCGCCGCTGTCGCTGACGTATGTCACAACGTCCCCGACGTCAAATCGGGGGTCGCCAAGGCGGTGAAAAAGCTCCGTTGTATACCACGAAAAGCCGCCTATCCTATGCCACAATGACCGCAGCAGTGACATTGTCATATATGGATTTTCAAACTCCAGCACACGCCCTGCCGAGCCTGTGGTGTTGCCCAGCCGCAGAGTTTCGCTGTCGCTGACCTTGCAGATGATACCGACTATCACATTTTGCCGTTCGCTGAGTGTTGGCAGGTCGATAGTGTTATTGTCCAGTATCTTCACGCTCGAGCCGTACCATTTTCGGACGTACCGCCCGAAGCGGTCAACAAAACCGAACTCGCCTTGTGCCGAGGCGATGTAACTGAGCATTTGCCGCATTGTGGTGTCTTTTGGTATGCTCGATATTTTGAAGTCGAAGTTTGCGGTCTTTAATCTGATATGACCCTTGCCGTAAAGCCTTGCACCGCCCTTTACACGGAGCTTTGCAGGGATGGTGTAGTCGTTGCCGTTTTGCAGTCCAAGCTGCTTGCATATGTCATCCTCAACAGCCTTTGACCACGCAGGTAGCTTGACCTTTGGCACATAGGTCTTGTCGGAGAAGTAACCTCTCTCCGTCAAGCACCTCTCCAAGCTTGCTGACTTGCTCTACTGTCAGCTTTGAAAGCTCAGCGTAGGTGTAGGCTTCTAGGGTGGAGTAGGTGGTAAATGCCGAGCTGTCTTTCATATACAAACTGAAAACATACTCATTCCCAAGATACTTAGTTCCGTCGTCAACAAGCTCTGCCGTCACACTCTGAGAACAGACCGCACCAAGCTCTATATCATCACTCAGAGAAGTTGCTTGAATGTCCGTCTGAACGTTCTGAATGCCATCATATGCCACAGGTGCTCCGCTCTGAGCGTCCTCTATCCACATACCCCACAAGGCTTTGTAACTCTCTATCCTGCTTGTTATCTCATTGCTTGCTATGGTGTACATATGCCCTCCTAACGTTCTGCGAATGTGACAGTACAGCTCTTGTAATACTCACCGCCGTCAAGTCTGACAAGCCCCTGCGGTACATAGTCGCTTGCGTTGGCGGATATAGAATAATACTTGCCATTGTGCCAAAACTCCAGTTCTGCAAAGTCGGGTCCGTCCTCGATAAGGGATTGTATCTCGGCTGAATCTGCGACAGGAAGCATTGTCCACTTGCAAGGCAGTTTGTATTTGCAGAACTTTCTTGCACCCACAAACAGACCTGTTGTATTCACTCGTCCTGAACCTGCCGTCCATTCGTAACAGTTTACAGGGCTCCAGCTATCAGGGTCAGGGTCTGTAACCCACACGCCATTTATCTTTAGCAATGTTCCTGTCAAAATGCACTCACTCCCGTCTTACGTTTATACTGATTGTTGCTGTCCTGCATACGCTTGAAAAGCACCTTGCTGTCAACTGTTCCGAAGAACACAGGGTCATAAGCTTTCAGCCAATCAAGTATAGCGTTCAGCACCCTTAACACCTCGTCAAGCTTGCCGTTATCAAGCATACCTTGCAGTTTGCTAAGAGGTGAGATCACCTCCGGGTCTGCTTTTGCGTTCCTGTTATCGCCCACCATTGCAAGGGTCGGTGCTGTCGCAAGTCCGCCTGTGGCAAGCTTTGGTATCTCAGGTATGCTTATTGTATCAAGATCAAAGCCGAAGGTTTCTCCACCTATGCCAGGCACCCAATCAGGCACATCAAAACTCAGGCTGTTAATGCCGTCGATTATCCAGTTGACCGCACTTTCAATAGCACTGGTCATTTTGTTTACTGCACCGATAATTAGGTTTATAGGTGCTTTCACGACGCTGTAAAGCGTATCCCACACGCCTTTGAAGATCTTCTTTACACCCTGCCAAGCCTTTTTCCAATTGCCTGTAAAAATGCTCTTGACGAACATTATAATGCCGTTGAGAATGGTCTTTACGCCTCCGAAAGCGTCTGAAAAGGTCTTTTTGAACCACTTGCCTATGCCTTTGAAAACGCCCTTGACAGCGTTAAGAAGCTTTGTGAAGATCTCCTTTATCTTTGCAATACCCTCAGATACGGCATTATACAGACCTTGTATGATATATCCGCCCATTTCAGCCATGACCTTACTAGGGCTGTGAATACCAAAACAGTTCTTGAAACCCTCAATAAATGGTGTAAGAACATGGTCATAAAGCCAAGTGCCTATGTCCTTGAAAGCGTCAACGATACCTGTGAAAAGCCCCTCAACGATATTACCGCCACAGTCCTGTATCTTCTCCGTAAAGTAGTCACGGATACTGAAAACAGCGTCCTTGATAAAGCCCCACAGCACCGATACCGCACCGCCTATAGCTGAGCCTATGGTCTTGAAAAGCTTTGTGGCAATACCGCTCCAATCTATTGTAGAAATGAACGTCCACAGTTTTTCGCCTATGCCCTGCCAATTCACAGTTTGCAGGAAATTTATTGCCGTATCAAGCAGACCTTTCACGCCCTCAGAGATAGTCGTTCCTGCCTTGCCCCAATCAATCTCATCAAACCAGCCGTTCACAGAAGTGCCTATGGACGAGCCAAAGCCCGACCAATCAAAGGTGGTAACGAACGAATAAAGATAGTCGATAGTAGCTTGCCATTTTGAAGCAAGGGTCTTTCCGATAAGCGACCAATTCGTTTTCTTTATACCGCCGTTAAGAAAATTAGCCGTACCCTTGCCGAAGCCTGCCCAATCGAACTTCTTCATAAAGCGGTATCCTGCGCCAAAAATTGTGTTTATACCGCCGCCGAAGCTGTCCCCAAGACCTGTCCAATCAACGCCGTTAATAAAGCTGTTCAGACCGTCTGTAAGCTTATCCACAAAGCTATTCAGCTTTTTCTGAATACCGTCCCAGTTGATGTATGCGAAAGCTCCGTTGACCTTTTCAGCCACAAGAGAGCCTACTCCTGCCCAGTCACCCGACTTAATGGCGTCTTTCATACGCTCCGCCCAATCAGGAAGCTGAACGTTGTCGCCGTTTATGGCTGAGTAATCAATGCCGCCCTCTGAACTGTCTGTATCGGACTTGCTCTGATCCGGTGCAACTCTTACAACGTCAAAGTCCGCAAGGTAAGTGTCCTGAGTTTTCTTTATCTTCTCCGCTGACTTCTGTGCCTGCTTTGTCGCCTGCAAGGACTTCTGATAGGTGGCGCCGAAAAGCTCAGAGATAAACGCCGCCACAGTTTTTGTCGCCGTCGCTACGCCCGTCATAAGCGTATTGAGATACGGCATAACTGTGTTCATTATCGGTGTGAAAGCTATGGTAAGGTTTGCTTTTATTTCGTTTAAGGACTTGGCAAATTCTTCATTGCCTGAAACAGCGTTTGCAACAGCGGAACGTATTCCTTTCAGCAAAACAAGCACGCCTGCCATTAAGAACACTCTTTTTGCCGCAGATTTGAGCGAATGAGTAAACTTGCTCAGCGGTTTTGAAGTGCTGTCGATAGTTGTTTTAAGCCTGCTGAATTTGGATTTAACTGCGTCAACAGCCTTTGAGCCTGCCGAACGCATTGTCCTAAAAGCCCCTCCAAGAGTTGACTTCACCGCCTTGCCTGCAAAGCTGACAGCTGAGCCGATACCGCTTTTTATCCTGCCTGCAACAGTCTTTATTTTCTGCACGGCACTTTCAGCAAAGCCTGCGATAATATCGTCCATTTTTGTTGTCTGCTCTGAAACGCTTTCGGCTGACTTGTTTGCCGTTTCCGCCGCTGTCTGACTTATTTTCGCAGAACTTGATTTAGTCTTGTCCTGCATTTTCTGAACTATCTTATCAGTTAGTTCATTGACCTCAGCTTCGACCTTTGTAGTGTCATACTCAGGGTCATAGTTCACCTGAACAGTTTTAGGCTTGATATTATCTGTCTGTCCTGCCGCTTCCTGCGCTTTTTTACCCAGCTTATCATACTCAGCCATTGCCTTTTCAACAGCTTCCTGCATACTCTTCTGAGCGATCTCCGACGCACTGCCAAAGCCCTCGTCTATGGCTTTAGCAGTCTTATCCATAGCGTTCTCAACAGCTTTCTCTGCCTGTTCTACTGGCTTTGAAAAGCCGTTCTGTATGCTTGCAGATATCTTGTCAAGCTGCTCCTGCACCTTGTTTTTTATCACAAGGTCAAGAGATATAACACCAACACTTGCTCCGTCTGCCATTACTTATCACCTGCCTTTCCGAACATTCCCTTGAACAGCCTTTCAAAGTATCTCGCAGTTTCAAGCTTGTCCTGCTCTGTGAACGTTTCTCTTGCTTTCTGACTTCTGAACGCCGTCCACTCTGAGCGTATCTGCTTTTCATACCTGTCGAACTTCTTTATGATATCCTTGTTGTCTTCGCTCCTGATACGAACTATCTGACCCAGTGGTGTATCGTGCATAATCCCTGCAACGAGCCTGTACCAATCGCTGTAATGCAGATTTTCCTGCTCTGAGGGCAGGATATTGTACTGCTTTGCAATGGATTGTATGATAAGCTCTCGGTCATAGTCAAGATCGTACCAGCTTTCTTCAAACTTACTCTGCGTTTTCCTGCGGAAATCGAGCCTCTGTCTTTTCTGTGTCCTCGCCTGTTACCGCTGAGATAACAAGAGTGAAAAGCTGCTGATATGCCGCCCAAGGCATATTCATTGCCTCTATCTCCTTGTAGTCCTTTGGTGCGAACGCAAGCTTGAAAACCTCGTCTATCATATCAAGGTCTTTCTTTTCAGCGTTCTTGTCGCAGATGTCAAGTATCTTCCTGACAGTTTTCTGCCTGTCGTCCACAGGGTAGACCTTGTCGCCTACTCTTATCTCAGGTGTACCTGTAAGAAGCTTGCTGTCGAGTGTATACATCTTTGCCATAGTTATTATCCTTTCTGATATATAAAATTAGGAGAGCGCTTTGAACGCTCCCCTGTTTTGTCTGTGTTATTACGCTGTCGCCTCTGTAAACTCAGGCTTGCCGTCGGAAGCAAAGTCGAACGCAAGCGGTGCGACTGCTGTTGAATCTCCGCCGCCCCATTCTGTTACGCTGACAACGCCCTTGATAACAAGCTTGGCTCCGCTTGGGAAGTTCCACACAAGGGTTGAGGTCGCCGCAGCACCTGTTTTGAGTGCAAGGCTCTCGATGTAGTCATTGCCTGCGTCACCGACGTTTCTCTTGCCTGAGATACTGATAGTGATAGACTTACCAGTGAGCAAACGTCTTGTCCAGCCCTGCTGATCAAAAGGCTTCCACTCCTCGATATTGCCGTCAATGGATACTGAAAAGCTCTCCATATCGGCAATAGTCACAAGATTGCCCTCTGTCGAGCCGTCACCGCCTGTCTTGTCTATCTTGAACTGGTTTTCATATACGGGATAAACTCCTGTTGTGTTTGCCATACTCATTCATTCCTTTCGTAATATACTGTTGCCTCGATAACATATTCACACACGCCTCGCTCGTCCCTGCCAACAGAAACAGGCTCTTTGCATTCGAGATACTTTACCGTAAAGCCGTCACCCTTATACTGACGGATATCGGATAGGATATCAAGAACGCTTTGAGCCTTTATCTCTGCCTGCGTGGGGTTATCAGTCCAGTGGATAAGCACCGAGATATGTTTTTCAAGTGTTTTGGTGCAGGCTTTTCCGCCTATGCAGATACGCTGCGGCTTTGAGGTCTTTGCGTTGTACACACCTATGCACTTGTCAAGGTTGCCGTCAATAGCGCCTGCGTACACGTCCTCGAATGTGAGGATATCGCTCAGCATATCCGCTATGTTAAGTAAATTCATACGCCTGTCCTCTTTTTGAACTCTGCCACAAACTCATTTTTGGCAAGGTCCTTTTTACTGCCTGTGATATATGGCTCAAGCCAAGCCGCACCTGCGTTGGGGTTATTGCCTTTCTGAAAATGATACTCAGGGTGATAGTACAAACGTCTTGCCTGCGGAGAGCCTGTTACAAGACTTGCACCGCTTTCGTCAGCGTGGACAAAGGTCTGGTTATTCTGCATATCGCCTGTATCGAACGGCATTGTCTGAGCACTTACAAGGTCTGCCCTCACCTGCTCCATAGCCACCTCAGCGGACTTCACAGCAGCGTCTTCGATAGCCTTTATCGCCTGCATATCAAGCTTTATTTCAATGCCCACTATATCAGCTCCAATCTTGTGTAATTCACCCTGCCGTCAGGGTCTTTGGCTTTCTCAGAGCCATATATCTTGTACGTCCTGCCGCCTATGACCGCATAGCCCTCTATAACAGCATTATCGGGGGCTATATCTCCGCAGAAAAGAGCCTCGCCTGACAAGGTTATAAGCTGTTTATCTGCGGATAATTTCTGCCTTGACTTCTCAGAGTGAAAGCATTTGCCCTCAAATATGACCGTCTGCTTCTTTGAGCCGTCACGATTAAGTCCGTCCGTTCGATAGACCTTGCAGGGCGTTTTGCATACCCTTTCAGGTACAAGCCGAGGAAACTTCATCACATCAGCCCCCTGTAACATAGTCCTGTCTGCATAAGCACATTGTAGACCTGACGTGTTGTGATAACGCCGTCAAGAGATACCACCTTTGACTTATCGAATGACATTGAAACTCCGCTTATGCTGTAAGCGCTCAGAGGGCTTTCTAACAGCTCCGAATTGTTATAGATGAATTTCATCTGCAAGGCTGTGGAACGCTTTATACGCTCTCTCTGAAAGTCTGTAAAGCTGTCAATGCCCTCTGCTGTTATGCGGTTGAAAGTCAGCGTGTCGATATCGCTTTCAGCTCTTTGCCGAATAGCCGAGAACTGTTCTTCGGAGATATCACACTCAGGACAGATATTGCAAAACTCAGTAGAGGTGAGGTACATATCCCTCACCCCTTACTCGCTGTACTCTGCTGTGTCAACGTCAGCGTAAATGCTGTCTATCTTTCCGTCCTTGCCGTTCGGGAAAGTGAAAACATCTGAGAACGCTCTGTTCTGATAGAGCCAGCCGTCACCCTCTGTGTGTCCGCCCGGAGCAAAGCTGTAAATGCTGTTGATCTTAGGTACTATCTTTGTGGTCTCAGGTGTTGCGATAAGCACGTTTATCTTGTGTGAGCCTGCGACCTTTTCATAGTAGGTATCAAGTGCAGACTTGCTCGGTGTGCCTGATACCTTAGTGTAAGAACCGCTTGATTCGGTGTAATACTCCTTACCGCTCACGATATCGGTATCAGCGGTCTTTACATAGCTTGCAGCGCAAGGCTCAAAACCGCCGTCCTCAGGGTCAAAGTTGAAGCGGTCATAGAAACGCTCATCATCAATGACCTCCATGATAGGCACACCGTCAATGTCGGTCACTCTTGTTCTAAGACCAAGTCCTCCCTCTGCGATCTGCGTCATTTCTATCTTTCGTGTGAACTTGTCAGACTGCTCCAGCAGGTCCATAATTGTGGAAGTCACATACATGATAAGAGAACCGTTTGCCTTGTATCTTCTCAGCTTGCCTGCTGAAAGAAAGCCTTTGAGCTTGTCGAACACATTACCCTTTGTGTATGATGAAGCGGCTGTTGATGAGTGATAGCCCTCAAGCTCTGCCGCTCTCTGAGCTGTCTTTGAGAAGAACAGAGCATCCGTTTCGGGAGCAGACTGTGTTTTCTCGAATACCTTTGAGATATTCTTGATAGACGCTGATGAGTTCGTTTCGTCAACGTCAGCCTTATCCACAAGAAACTCAACGTCACGATCGTGTGTAAGAGTGAAAGGCACGTCCGTCTGAACATACTTACCTGTGTTCCAACCGCCGTTTCTGTTGTGGCTCTTGTAGCCTGATGTTGACATCTGTGTGAAGTGGAAAGTCTTTGCGTCAAGCCACCTAACGTTCTGTGTGATGAACGGGCTTGACAGTGTTTCCTGGATCCTTATCTCCAAGAGTTCGGGGTTCCATACTTCTGCATAATTAAGATTTGGCATGATTCATTCCTCCTGTTTTTACTTGAATTTGTTCCAGCGTTTCTGCGCTGTTGGTTTGCTCTGTGGCTTCTTTTCATCAATATCTGAAGATCCTGCACCGACCTTGAAGCCTCCCTGCTTTTTGCCGTCGGACTTTTTGCCGCCCTCGCCTTTCATATCTGGATACTTCTTCACAACCGCAGAAAGGGCGGCGTTGATATCCTGCTGACTGCCGTTTCTCACATAGCTTTCAGCCACCGCAACGGCGTCCTCGATACAGTCGGGCTTGATACCAAGCTGCATAGCGGCTATCTGAGTTTTAAGTCTGAGTATCTCCTGATCTTTTTCGTCAGGTGTGTTCTCGGCATTGTCCTGCTTGTCGGACTTATCCTCGCTTGGCTGTTCCTGCTTATCTTCCGCAGGCTTATCAGCACCCTCACCGTTCTCGTCAGCCTGACTATCGTCCACCGCAGGCTGTTCATTGTCGGCAGAGTTCTCATCTGCCTTGTCCGCAGGCTTTTCCTCAGCCTTTGGCTCGTCCTTTTTCTCCTCGTGAGTGTCGGGAGTTTTCTTCTCCTCCTCATCAGTGAGTTTCTTTTTCTCGTCCATTTTCTGACCTCGCTTTCTTAAATTTGTGTATGAAAAAAGCACCCGTTAAGGTGCTTAGTTCCGATGTTTGATTAGTCTATTGTCTGCCAATCTTCCGACAACATATCTGCTTGACTTGCAAGCCAGCCAAGTTGTACGCCAGAAGTTCCCACAAACGCTAATGCTTTATTGCCCATATCCTTATGGTTTACATTTGTCACAGTACCATTAGGTGATTTATAACTAACATTAGTGGCAAGCTCAACATACTGTCCTTTGCCGTTCCAGCCTTTTCTTGCTATTTTCTTACCTCTCTTTGCTTCTTCGATCGCCTGTCCGAAATTCATATTTATCCGTCCTTTCTGATTTTGGGTATAAAAATACCGCCCGACCTTAGTCAAGCGGTTATTTGTATTATTCAATATCGATTATCGGCTCCCACCGATAATGTCCGTTGCACTCTTTGTTAGTGCAGACAAAGTAATGTGCCTTATCTGCTGTTGTATTCACAGGAACATAGTTTTTCGCCTTTTTTTAGCTTTGTGAGAATATCATTTTCTTCTGCCATGAACATAGCCCCCTTTTCTCCAGTTAAATTCAGGATAAACGTCTTTTACTGCTTTTATTATAGTCCGCTTTTCTGAAATTGTCAAGTAATCTCTGTTTCTTGCGTGTTTTAATTCTTGAGCCAAGCATACACACTCAGACCATTGACTTTGTGATATTCCGTATTTCCAATGCGTGCGTTCGTGAATAACGGAACGTGCTGCCCATTTGACATTCTTGCAGTTACTCAAGAATATTCTTATTTCACCATTTCTTTCATCACCTCGAACTCCGTCCGACCGCCTTTCATACGTCAACTTGATACGCTGAGGTAAACTCTCAATATCTTTTAACGTTTCTAAGCCTATCTTGCTTGTTTTTAACTCTTCAACGATCTTGTCAGCTGTTATTTCAGCATTTTCAGGCATTTCATTCTCATTGAAAATATCAATATCCTTTGCATTGTTTATTGAACCACCATACACTTTCTCCCTACCATAATCCCTATGCAGCACCTCATTATGCTCATCAACGAACGCCTTTAATTCCTGCTGAGCTTGTCTGAGTTTTCGGCGGTATTCCTTTGCTGTATCAGGGTCGCAGGTGCCTGCCGCAAAGCGTTTTAGCTTGCGGACTTTCCGCTCCATTGCACGCTGTTTCTGCTCAAGCTCTCGCTGCTCTTTTATCTTCTCCGCCGGTATCGGCTCAGGTATCTGCGTTCTGCCGTGTATGTACTGCGTCATTGTGTGGCGGCAGTTCGGGTGGAAAAGCCCATTCTTTACGGCGTATGACAGCAGCCAAAACCACTCACCGCAGTAATTTGACTTGCCTTGAAACTCGTCCTTTTCCCCCTCCCATACCGTGAATACATCATCAATGTATACTTGACCTTGCCAAGGCTCACAGGTCTTTGAACAGCCGCCATACTGAGACACAAGCACAGTATCATACCCAAGCTCTGCAAAGCGTTTCGCCGCACCCTGCAACGCTGCCCTTGTGGAAGTTGTCCTAAGAGCCATTCGCACATAGTCGGCAATGTTCACTCGCTTGCCGTCAGCGTATACGATACAGTTTATGCCCTTGTCGAGGAAGTCCCTTGTGGCAAGGTCGATAGCCTCGTTAAGCGTCATAGAGCCTGTTCCCATTGCAAGCTGTACCCTATTCAAAGTCTGCCTGTAAATATCGTCTGTCATTCGCAGGGCGGCTGTTTCAGCGGTCTTTTCAAGGGTGGTGACGTCTTCCATAAGCTTTGCCATTTTCTTTTCGTTCACGCCAAAGAAATGCTTGTCGGGGATAGGTGTTATAGGCTCGTCAGAAAGCTTCTGGACGCTCCGTTGTGCCTGCTGCTGACCCTCTTGAAACTGCTCCGTCATAAGCTGTCTTGTCTGATCGTCGATAACGTCAACGTACTCATTCATGATGTCGAGGTTTTCGCGGCGGAAGTTCTCCATATTTTTCAGTTTCTCAGCCTGCCAAGCAGACCATTCAAAGCCGTATCGCTGTTCCTCCGCCTTGTGCCTTTTGAGATTGCGTTTCAGCGAAGATATGAGCCTTAGCTCTATCTCCTCAAATATTTTGGCTATGTCCTTAAAATTAAGCGTACTCATCACCTACCGCAGTAGGCTCACCCTCTGTAAGCCCCTTTTCCTGCATTATCCGCTTGACCTCTGCAGCTTTCCAATCGTCCTCTTTAGAACTGCCCCACAGCTCCTCCACCTGCGTTTCAACTGACATAATACCATATGTGCTTGCCTTGCCCACAGTCTCAACTCTGCTGTCAAAGTCAGGTGCACCGTACTCGCCAAAGTCAACTGTCACCTCATAAGTCTCAGGGGCTTTGCCCTGCATATTGTCATAGGTCATAAGCACCGCAGAAACAAGCTGCGGCAGAGCCTTTTCAAGAGCCGTTGTAATAGTGTTTCGGGTGTTGCCTGTAACGTCTTTCTTCTCTCGCTGAGCGTCCGCACTTGACATCTTGCCCACATCTATGCCAAGCGTGGCAGGAGATACAAGCCCTTGCAGACACATAAGCAGGCAATTCGTATAGCTTGCCACAAACGCCTCATACTTGATATCAGGCTGAACTACTTCTATCTTAGGCACTGCACCCTCTGCCGAAAGCGGTGGGTCAATGCTTATGTAACTGTTGCCGAACTGGTTAGGAGCTTTAAGCTTACCGCTTGCAGGATCTCTAGGTATCATGCTTTCGGGGATATACTGCTTTACCCTTCCTGCTCTGATAGCGTCCCACCATTGTGAGATCACCTCGTCCAAAGCGTCAAAGCAATCAGACTTACCGCCGTCAAAAATGCTCTTGCCTCTGTTTGGATATTTTCGTGATGAAAAGAATTTCAGTGGCACAGCCATTATATACTCGCCCTCAAACTCAGTTCGAGGCGGTATCTGTGCAAGACAAGGCACGTTGTCCAAGCCGACCTCGTGACCGTTATCGTCATACAGACGGCTTTCTATGTATCCCTTGCCGTAATGCTCTTCAAGGTGAAATCTCTTTGAGCCTGCATAATGCACAGAATGAAAAACGACCTCGTTCAGCAGACCACGCACAAAGCTATACTCCAACTTGTCAGCGCCGATAAACTCGACTATTGGCGTATCAGAAAGCTCAGTATCCACCGATATTTTGAAAGCTCCGTCGCCGTCAACAAGTGCGGTAACTATCGCCTTGCCTGTCAGCTCTGTGAAGTCTATATGCTCGGAAATATTATCAAAGTCAGCCTTTGCTTTGTCCCCTGTGACCTTGATATCGTCCATATCAGAATAGACAATGTATGAAAGCGTATCGGCGATTATTGCAGGCAGACCGCTATGTATCTTGCGTATCTTTTCATTCTCAGGGACGCTGCTCCAGAATGAATTAGTGCCTAAGTTAAGCTGACGAAAGAACTGTGAAAGCTCTGCGGCGTCACCACGATACCAAAGCTGTGACCTTATCACATCTGTCATAAAACCTGTTTTCTCTGTGATAGTTATACTGTATTCGGGTGCAGGCTGGATATCAAGCCAGTTTCTTATCATATTTTTCACCTTGCTTCCTATGCTGAATTTAGTCAATCTTCACACTTCCTATCTTGTCACGATACGGCAGCCAGGCATACTGGCAGGAATTGATAAGGTGGTCGTTGCCGTCCTCCGGCTCAGCCTTATCCTCTTTCCAACTGTATATGTTAAGCTCGCCTGCGTACTCCTTGCAATGCTCAAGGATATAAAAATCACTTGCCGCCAGCCAAGCTGACTGCAAGTGTATTCGGTCGATTATTTTCGTTTTCTTGAATGCCGGGATAAAATTATATATGCTGCCTGTGAGCCGTCCAAACTTCTGACATTCAAGTATGGTCGCCTGATCTGCGCTGTCGATATACACATCTCGTGCAAAGCCCCACGTCCTGCGATTTTTCTCCAAGAACGCCGTGAATATTTTCGGTATGTCGGAGGGCGTGAGCGGCACTTGTCTGTCACGATTGTTATACACTTCCTCGTCAAGAGTGACGCACTTTCTGTCAGCCGTTATGCCCACAAAGGTGAACGCTATGGTATCAGGTGAGGATTGCGAGTAAGCGGTGTCAAGTCCGGCTGAGAAGTACACATAATTGAAAGCTTTCGCCTGCTCTGCTGTCAAGATATTTCGCTTTTGCAGGTCAAACACAAGCCCTGTTGCACGTCCTCTCAGACCGAGTATCTTGTTTTTATACAGCTTTGTGCCTTTCGGAGCGGCAGCCATTTTCCGCTTGATATCCTCATCAGTAAGTGAAAGATTATCATGAAAAGTAAAGAACCAGTACCGCCAATTGGGTACAGGTTCTTCTGTAAGCTCTTTCATTATCTCCGCAGGCACGTCACAGGCGTATTTCTGATACGGACGTGAGCGGTTGACAAACTCTTTGTACACAGGCAGCGAGGGGTCGTCAGGGTTGAGGGTCGCCATAAGGTAATCGTTTCGGGTAGACATCTCACGAACAAACTCGATATCGGCGGTGTTTATCTCGTCGATATACACGCAGCCGAACTGAGCGCCCAGCACCATTTCCCACTTATCCTTGTTGTCATATCCCAGAACATAGATTATCTTGCCCTCAAACTTGATATGCGGCAGTTTGTAGTCTTTATCACCGTTGCCGAAGTACCGAGCATTAGTGTGCAGGTCAAGAATGCCGTTATCCTGCTGAATGATAGTTTCCTCAGCCTTTCCCGTAGTCTTAGCGGCAATGACGTGAAGCTTTTTCCTGCTTGCCGACACCATACGCATGAACTTTATTCCTGCGCCCACAGTTGTTTTGCCGCTTGCGGTAGTCCCCTCAAGAAAATCCGCAGACACACCCCGAACACTGTTGATGAAGTCCATATACTTCTGCGAAAGGGGAAACTTACTCGTCAAGCCCCTCACCGCCTATCTGAGCGAAAACGTCTGAAAGCTTTTCAGAGGTCTTGACCTCCGCCTGTATCTTAGCCACATACTCTCCTGTCATTTTATTGAGGGTATCGACGGCTCTGATACGGTCAGCAGGGTCATTCTTGCCGTCCTTAGCGATATCAGACAAGAGTGCCTGCCTCTCCTTTGCGGTCATTATACGCTCGTCCTGAGCTTTCTCGGACAGCACACGGATATACTCCGCAACACTAGGATTATCTAGGATTTTGCAGGCGTCAGCTTTCGCATACTTCTCGCTGTATCCTGCCTTTATAGCACTCTGAACGGTGTTGCCGCTCTGAGCATAGTATTCTGCAAATTTCTTTTGCCGTGCTGTCATGAGGGCACCGTCCTTTCTTTATGGTATGAAAAAAGCCCCGATTTAGTGGGGCTTTGAACACTCAATATTATTAATTTTATTGGTTATATTTCGATCTATCCAAAACAACTTTTAAATCGCCAAAAATAACCGTGGTTCCGTTATTATATATTTTTGCAATGCCACATATAGCATTTGTATCTCTTCTATACAAACCCTCAGGGTCATAGTAATCCGTAGTTTCAAAAAATCTGACTATATAAGGGTCTTCATTATATTTATTCTTCATATAATTTATCATTTTGTTATAACAAAATTGATATTTTATCGAATAAAATATATTATTCTGTTGAACTTCTTGAAGGGTTAATGTATCATCGAAATCATCTACAATGTTAACCTCTTGGGCATATTTATAGCCTTCTTTATGAATTTGGCTATCTAACTGCGTTATAGTTTCATTGCGTAATCCTTCCACTAATTCTTCAAGTGCTATTTTGTTGAAGTTTGATTCTGCTAATAAATAATCTTTAAACATTCCTTTTAGCTGATCTTCACAATTACAACATATGCAATTTCCATTCTCAAATCCATCATAAAATATTCGGCTTTTTGCCTGTTGTCCACATAAAAAACATTTTGTAGTAAGTTTATTGGTTTGATGTTCCTCCATTTTAAACGGTTTATTACCATTAAATTTGACTACCAAGTACAATCACTCCTCATAATAATATTTCTTAAATAATATCACTAATCAGAGCGAAAATCAACGAAATGCACCGAATTTCTATATACTGCATAAAAGTCAATTACCTTTTTTATGCAACATATCAAAATTCGACATTTATGAACCTTTTGTGACACAACGCAAAAGACACCCCATAGGAGTGCCTCTTGTGAAAATATTATAAGGAGTTTTGTAAATGGTGGAGCAGATGTTGAGCTGGCACGCTCTCGACCTGCAAATCGAAAGCCGCAGTATGGGGAATACGGCTTTCAGACCCTGCCCGAACGCCTGCCCTTGCGAGCAAACGTTGGCAATGTAGTAGATATGAGAGATGTGCCTTTGTTTTCTGTCGGAAGCACGCCGACTTGGTGCAGACTTCAAGTATATCCCTCTGGGTCTGCATTCGCCGTTTTTCCTCTTATGGTAGATGAAAAACTTGGCATCAAAAAACGAAACCTCGGCTATTCTACCCGATGACGCACAGCCAAAGTGTGCAGGTTTTTAAGTTATACGCCGCCGATGTTTTACGTCCTCGGTCTACGAGCTGTATAACAGGCTTGGAGTTCCGTGTGGGAATTGCACCCACTCTGACTTTGCGGAACATACGGAGCGTATGCTCCGTGGGTAAAAATTATTGGAGGATCTTTATGAAAGTCAGATAGTATCTACACTTTCCTCAGTTTAAATTATAACATAGGTAAAACGAACAGAGCGAACAAGTTTAAGCATTTTGCAAAAATCTTTTGACCGCCATTCTACAGCCGTCCGCTGTACCTCCGACCTTGTGTCCTATCTGTATCCAAGTAAAGCCTTTTACAAACCTGAGTACAAATATCTTCCTCATTTGTCTATCCTCTATCCCCTTGATAAACTCCTCCACAGCCCTCTGCTCACGCTCTAGCCGTGCCTGCTCGCACAGCAATGAAAGTGTATCACCGCTTGGCAGAAAGCCCTCTATGCGTGTGCTGTGTGGTGTGTAGGACGGCGGAGTGCATACGCTGATACTGTCGGCAACGTACTTGCCCGAAAGCTCTGCCTTGATGTCCTCAATGGCTGAGGCGTTCCTGCGGTAGGCTTTCAGGCGTGGCATGGTCATAGGGTCGTTTCTTTCCATAGGATCTCTCCTCTCTTATTCCCAGCACAACATACCCATTCTTTATTCCCCAGCCGTTGAGGATATATGTTATCTTGTATGTATGTTCTGATATCTCATGTTTTGCGTGTTCTCTTACTGTGCCGTCTGAGCTACGATAAGACGTTCCGTCAGTCGGTATAAATCTTATCAGATCTCCTGTCTGAAAACCCCTGTCATTCTTTCTGACCTCGAAAGTTTTCTCACCGCTCAGAACGGCGTCACAAAATTCTATGCTAAGTTTCAGATTATGTGTTTTCATTCTTTTGCCTCCTCACACCTCAACTCTTCCAGCCTGCAATACACCAACGTATTGCCACAAGTCTTGTCAGCGATCTCTGCCTGATAGAAGAACTGACCTGTCTTACTGCTCTTGCGGATAATGCACCCTGTCAGTTCGTAGCAGTCAGAACCGTTGTAGCTTACCCTGCGTCCGAGACTTTTCTTTACTTCGTGTATCGTCATAGCTCCTCTATCCTCACATAAATGCCGGGTATGTCCGCCCAAAACTTCTCGCATATCTCGCTCGCCACAAGCTGGTCGTCTGTCCAGAAGTCAAGCTTTGTCATACAGTCCTTGAACATCTTCTGCAAGTTATCCGTGTCAGGCTTGCTGATCTTGTATTCTCCGTCCTTGTGCTTGCCGTCATTTGGGAATAACCACTTTGTTATCAGCCTTATCCCACAGATGTACTTTTCAGGCGGTCTGTGCCTTGCTAGGTTTGCCGTGAGCTTTTCTTTTGCCGCCTTGACATCGGGTGGATCATAGAATATCGGCTTGTCATTTCTCACTGTCACCTTGTGTTCCTGCGCTGTAGCCGTCGGCGGTATCATTGCCATAAAAAATTCAGTCATCATCTTCCTCCTCGCATTTGAAATCTACTCCGTGCCACTTGTGTGACTTGTCATCATACACCAATGCTCCCGACTGTTTGACCATATCCCAAATGTATTTGAGTACCTGCGGCTGTTTCACGAGCCACCAAAGCGTGCGTGATTTTCGATAGTCGAAATCTTCATTAGGCAGCTTATGAAAAAGCGGTGGCATTTTCTTAGCTACATTAACAACGTCTTGCCTTGCCTTACTTCTTGTTGCTTTCATCTGCGTGTGCTCCTCTCGTGCGTCATTATTCTGATTACTTTTTCGTCGGGGCAGTTTCAAGCCCCCGACAAAAAGTATTGTTTATAATAATAGATTTGTCTGTCCGTCCGACAAACTCGGTAATTTTCGATATTGTCCGACAAGAAAAAAGCTCGATTTTGTCCTGACACTTTTTCGATTTTTTCCTGTCTGTCTAAAGTTCAAAAATTCGATTTTGTCTTGTCTGTCTACTGAGCTTTTAAGCCACATTCTCCCTCTTCTATCCAAAAGCCACCATGCTCTTTGAGGTATCTTCCAACGGTCTTTTCGCTCTTTCCTATGTACTCCGCCAGCTCAGAAATGCGGCACTTGCCGTTCTCCTGCACACCGCTGAATGCCGTTTCAATGCTCTCCTTGCGCTCCTTGCTGCGGTCTTCATTGGTCTTCTTCTTGCTGAAATTCTTTTTCCAATTCGGTGTGATGTCCTCTACCTCGCAGTCTTTAAGCACGCCCACAGTATCCTCTCTGTGAACAGGATAATCAAACCACATATTGAGTGGAGCAAATTTCGGGAACTCTCTCAGAGTACCCTCTATACGCCATGCCGTGCGGTTTCTTACTGCAAGCTTAGCCTTGTCTATGTCGGCCATCATAAGCTTGTATGAGTTCGGGTGCAGGTGCTTGTGCGTTATCTCAAGCATTTTTGACGGCGTAACAAGATCGTCCTGTGAACAAAGGTCATCAGTATTTCTGTAAAATCTCCTCATCCAGTCCTCACAGATACGGCAAACAGTTTCGTCCTCCTGCTGCTTGTAAAGGCTGTCTGAGATATCAAGCTCTGAAAGGTCAAGAAGTGCGTCAGGGTCACGGGCGAATACTCCTGAACCGCTGGCTCTGTCCATTGAACGCTTACCGCCCTGCGCTCCCTTTGAGTGGTGGTGGCAGTATATGACCGCACAGCCAAGCTCTGTGCATACCTTGTCGAACTGGTTGCAGAAGTGAGCCATTTGGTCTGCTGAGTTCTCGTCGCCTGTTATGACCTTGTAGATAGGGTCGATTATTACGGCAATGTAATTCTTCTTGCTTGCACGTCGTATGAGCTTCGGTGCAAGCTTGTCCATTGGTACGCTGTGGCCACGCAAGTTCCATATGTCTATGCTGTTGAGGTTTTCAGGCTCTAGGTGCATTGCGGTGTACACGTCCTTGAAACGGTGCAGACAAGATGCTCTGTCAAGCTCCAGGTTGACGTATAGTATTTTTCCTTTGGTGCATTGCCAGCCAAACCACTTGACACCCTCAGCTATCGCCACGCACATCTCGATAAGTGCATAAGACTTGCCTGCCTTTGACGGACCTGCAATGAGCATTTTGTGACCCTGTCTGAGAACACCGTCAATAAGTGGTGGTGCAAGCTCAGGCAGGTTATCCCACTCAGCACTCAGGCTCTCAGGGTCAGGGAGATCATCATTGATACTCTCTATGTAATCTTTCCATTCCGAAAAGCTTTCTTTGCCTATATTCTTGTCAATGATGAACTGTTTCTTGCCGTTTCTCATAACGCCTGGCATACGGCTAAGACGTGAGGGATTGCGGTTTTGTTTATCTATGTCAAGACCGCTTTCTTTGCAGACCTTGTAAAGAAAATCAACACGCCTGCGGTATTCATCATAGTTGGGAGCGTCTATCTTGACGATAGCGTGAACGCTCTTTCCACCGCTGTATACAAGCACAGCGATAGGAAGTTCAAGCTCTCTCATCACAGCGTTCTGCTGTTCTATAGGCATACTGTCGCTTTCAACAAGAGCATAGCGGTAGTCTGTTACATTATCGTTCTTTACGCCCTTGCCGTCAAGAGGATTGAAGCGGATCCACGCTCCGGCTTCTTCCTTGTAGTCTCCAAACACCGCACCAATGTCGCCGTTACATTCGCCAAGCCTCTTGATAAGCTCCCCTGCCGTCCTGTCACAGCACCCCTTTGTGGGCAGATACCTGGTCTTGCCGTCCTTTTCTGTTTCCCACGTTTGCGTAACATAGCCCACGTTCTCTCCTGCTTCAAAGAGTGTTTCAAGATATGTGACTATCTCCTTGACAGGATCCCATTGGGCAGGCTCGGTTATCGGTATGCCCTCACCGCCGTTTACAAGGGGACTGCTTTCTTCTGCAACTATCTCGCCGTCCCAATCGTATGCCTGAAACTCATGGGGGCTGTATCCTCTTTCCTTTGCCATTTGCACGATAGTTCCTGCGGTCACGGGCTGAGCATTGCCGTTAAAGCCTTGCCACTTGTGTTCACACTCACCGCTGTGATAACGGCTGTCTGACCTCGACCAACTGTCCCAATCGTTCACGGAATAGCCCTCGTGCTTGAGAGCCATTCCCACATTGACCCATTCCTGATAATCACAGCTTGCAGGGTCTATGTATTCAAGCATTTTAAGCAAATTTGTGTTATCCATTCACTTCTCCTTAATTCTCAGGTGTGTATGTTTTCGGGTCGATATCTCTCGGCACTCTCCAACCATTGGCAGAGATACGGGCTATCAACCTGCTTGCATTGTCAAAGCTCCAAGAGCCAACGTGCTCAAAGCCCTTGCTTTCAAGCAGTCTTATCTGCTTTGGAGTGGTAAGTCCTGCATTGCGGCGCTTTTCAAGGCGGTCAAGGATAAGCTTTGCCTTGCCTGCGTTGTCTATATCGTCAGGGAAAATGCCCAGCTTTTCAAGCTTTGCTTTCTGCTTGTCGGTAGCAGGAGCACACTCCCAGCCAAAAGCAGGAACGTAAGAGGACAAGTCCTCAGCCTGTATGGACATTTCATACTGCAAAGGGTCAACGAGCTTTCGCTTGCGTGTTTTCATTTCTTTGAGCTGCTTTGCCAAAGACTCTTCACGCTGTGCCACAACGTCCTCGCTTGCCTGTTTTTCTGCCTCTTCGATATCCACTGCACAGCCTGCCTCATTGGCAAGATTTTCGGTCATTTTCTCAGCGACCTCTTCATTCTGACAGATAAGGTGTGCAGGTCTGCAAAGCTCGTGGCGTTCTGTGTGCCATAGGAAATCAAGCAGTAAAAGCTCTGTCTTTCCCTCGCAGAGCCTTGTACCTCTGCCTACCATTTGACAGTAAAGCCCACGCACTTTTGTTGGTCTTAGCACGATAACGCAGTCAACTGACGGACAGTCCCAGCCCTCTGTGAGGAGCATTGAGTTGCACAGCACGTTGTATTCGCCCTTGTCGACAGCTTCAAGTATCTCCGCTCTGTCTGTGCTTTCTCCGTTGACCTCAGCAGCGTTGAACCCTTTGCTGATAAGGATATCACGGAACTTCTGAGAGGTCTTGACAAGCGGCAGGAACACAACTGTCTTGCGTTCCTTACAGTATTTGAGCATTTCATCAGCTATCTGATAAAGATATGGGTCAAGTGCCGTGTCGATATCACTAGCCTTGAAATCTCCTGCCTGAGTTGAAACTCCTGAAAGGTCAAGTTTTAGCGGTATGGTGATAGCCTTAATAGGTGAAAGATAGCCCTCTTTGATAGCCTGCGGCAGGGTGTATTCATATGCAAGGCTGTCGAACACCGAGCCTAAGTTCTTCATATCGCCCCTGTCAGGTGTAGCCGTCACCCCAAGCACCTGAGCCTTTGGAAAATGGTCAAGCACTCTCTGATAGCCGTCTGAGATAGCGTGATGAGCCTCGTCAATGATAATGGTATCGAAGTAATTTTCCGAAAAGCCTTTGAGCCTTTTCTCACGCATAAGGGTCTGAACTGAGCCTACTACCACACGATACCAAGAGCCTAAACAGCTTTGCTCTGCTTTTTCGGTGGCACAGCCAAGCCCTGTTGACTTCATAAGCTTGTCCGCCGCCTGGTCGAGCAGCTCGCCCCTGTGGGCAAGGATAAGCACACGCTTACCCTGCCGCACACATTCTTCCGTAACAGCCGAGAAAAGTATTGTCTTTCCCGTTCCTGTGGGCAGAACTGCAAGGACTTTGTTTATTCCCTCAGACCATTGTTCGAGTATAGCAAGCTTAGCCTCGTTTTGATATGGTCTTAAATTCATCATCAGAACGCACCGGCTTTCCAGCCACCTGTCTGAGCAGGCTGACTATACTGTGGCGTCTGCTGTTTGGCAGGCTGAACGGTAGTCACGTTCTCGTCATAGGCATAGAGTTTCTTTATCTTGTTGGACTGCCTGTCCTCGCCGTCCTTGTTCTTGTAGTTGTCAACGTAGACGTGACACTTGCCCTTTTTGCCTGTGATAGCGTTCCAGTTCATTTTCAGCGGTTCACCGTGCTTTTTAAGTCCCAGTGCCAAGAAAAGTGCTGAGAGTTTCCACTCAAACTTATTGCAGAGGAAGAAGTTCTCTGTTATCTCCACGCTGTCCTCTGCACCCCAAATGGTGAATGTGACCTTTGCCATATTGCAGGGCGGCACTTTCGCCGACCCCTCGTGCCTTGCACGTTCGTACTTTGCAACGGTGAAGTCATAGTCCCCCTCAGGGAGCAGGACAAAGTCCCCACCCTCGTTGACTATCTCATCTTCCCAGCCGTATTCCATAAAATTATCCATAGCGTTGTCCTCCTTTTAAATAAATGGTACTTTCTGATTTTCTCTGATAAGCGGCAGCATTTGCTCCCAAGCACCTATCAAACAGCCCTGCACGAAGTCGTCAGGATAGTTTGTGATAGGAGTATCATAAGGGAAATAGTTTCTCTGAGATACCACAAGACGTATATCCGATTCGCTTACGTTGTTGGCTCTCATAAGGTCTGCAAGCGCTTTCGGTATGCCATCAGGGATAACGATAGGCGGCGGTGCAACGTCCTCAAAGCCGCTGAGATCAGTAAGAGGCTCGTCTGCTTTCTGTTCTGTCTGTACAGGCTGTTTTGTCGTGGCATCTTCAACAGCTACTGCGGAAGCAACTGTAGCAAAGCTGTTGCTGTGTTGCCCACTGAAAGTGAACAGGTGCGCTATGCCGCTGTATTCAAAAGGCATTTCAGACGGAAGTCCGTCACGATTTTTAGCGTCCCAGCAAGGGTGATGTGTGGTGTACATAACACGGTCGCCGCCCTGAGCCTTGAACTTCTTGCCGTCCTTATCCACAGCTACTGCATATGTTTTGTAGTTTGCAAACAGCACCATATCTGCCCATTCTTTCACAAGAGGCGATATCTGAGAAGACGTTTTCTTGCCGAGCTTCAGCTCCCAGCGGTCATAAGCGCCCAGCTCGTCAGGCTGTTCAAACTTTCTCATCTGAGCGTGAGCCGTAAGCACAACGTTGATACCGCTGTCAACTACCTCCTGCAAGAGATTAAGAAACTTGCCTATCTCCTCTTTTTCGTAAACATAGCCGTTGCCGTAGCCGAAATCTTCAATGCCTTTCTTCTGATGTGCCGAGCAGATCGTTTCAATGCAAAGCTGTTCAGCCCAATCAAATGTATCAATGACAAGGGTCTTGCAGAGCCTGCCGTTCATAGCTTCCTTTACCTCGTTTTTGAGCATTTCCCAGCTTGACGGCTTAGGGAAACGTCTGATGTTCAGCTTCTTCGTACTGCCCTCAGTATCAATAAATACAGGGTCGGGGAACTGAGCCGCAAAAGTGGATTTGCCTATGCCCTCAGGACCATATATCACGACTTTCTGTGCGGAGCTTACAACTCCTGATGTTATCTCATACATTAAAATGCACCTGCTTTCCAAGTTTTCGTTTCTGTGTTTTCTTCCTTATCATTGTCCATTGACCTGCCGTCCTCGATAATGATACTGCACTCGTCACCAGTGGAAACTCTTGTGGCTATCGCCTGCAAGCCCTGTGCTTCAAGCCACTTGCCGAAGCCATCAAGGGTGTCGGTATCCATTTGTTCAAGCTTGTCCAGCAGGACAAAACCACAGTCAGGGTTGAGCTTTCTCACGATAGAGGTAGCGACGATAAGCTGTTCAGCTCCGCTTATACTGTCCCACTTATGCCCGTTATACAGCAGCTCTCCGTCCTCAACGGAAAGACCCTCAAGGGGCAGGTCGGCACCGCTCAGCAGGTCAGTCTTTGCCTGCCTTACCTCCTCTATCTGCTCAGTGAGATATGTATACTGTGAACGGTAGTCCTCAGCATCTATCTCAGCTTTTTCCCTGTCGAGGTTTGCTCTTATCTTCTTGTTCAGCTCCTCGATATCTGAGATGTTCTTTTCAAGCTCCGCTGTGCTTTCGTCCACAAGGTCTTGTGCGTCAAGGCTTGCAAGCTTGAAGTTGTTCACTGCCGCTTCATAGCTTGCTTTTGCACGCTCATAGGCAGACTTAGCAAGCTCCAACTGCTTTTCGTAGTATTCTTTCTGGTCACGCTTACGCTGATTTTCGCCGTTGCGAGCAAGTATATCCTGCTGCTGTCTGATAAGCTCCGAAGCTGAAACAGGCTCGGCAGGGACGTTTGCGTACACAGGCATTTCCTTTGCAAACTTAGACTTCTGGTCAGCTATCCTGCCGATAGCAGTACGCTGGTCATAGAGGGAATGTTCCTTATGTTCCAACTGATAGAGCGTATCACCCACTCCTATTATTTTCAGCAGAGTTGAAGCTTTTTCCTTGCTTGACTGATTTATGAACTTAGGCAGGTCAAGTGCGAACTGCTCAACGAAGCTGTTCAAAAGCTGTTGACCGCCTTTTTTGCCTGTGCTGTCGGTGACTTTGAGAGAGCTGTTCTTGCCCGAACGCTCCACCACGATACCATTATCGAGGGTGATCTTCAAATGCGGTTCGACAACAGACCCCTCACGCTGAGGAGAGGACGGCTTGTACTTATCGCCCCCAAGCGCCCAAGCAATAGCGTCAAGGACAGAGGTCTTGCCCTGCCTGTTCTTACCGCCGATAACAGTAAGTCCATTCTTTGCAGGCTCAAGCTGTACGGCTTTTATCTTCTTAACGTTCTCAAATTCAAGCGAGTTTATTTTTACTGACATTTTAGTTCGCTCCTCTCATATTTTCAAGCTTATCCCTTGTGCTGCATATTTTTCCGTACACTTCTCCGATATCAAAAGCTCTACGCTCACATGCCGACATTCCTTCGTAGATATCGAGTATATCTGCACAGGCTTTGTCTGCGGTATCATATGCTTGACAAATCTGTTCTTTTGTGCTATCATCAATTTGTATGTTATCGGTATCTTTTGATACCACCTCCGAGCTTGTGCCTGTTGCCGCAGGTGCAGGCTCGTTTTCTTTTATGTAGCGGGTAAAATATACACCACATTTATAAAATCTTTGGCCAAGCGGACATTGTGTGCAGTTCATATTTCCGTCAGTGCAAACCTCCACCGCCTTTTCAAATTTCTCTTTTGTTATCATCCTTATTCTCCTTTTCAATGGGTCTTACGCTCATATACTGCTTGCCGTCATAGTCCATTTTCTTCACAGGCTCAAGTCCCTTATCCCTCAGCGACCTTGCGGCATCGCCAAGCCCTCTGTCGAAGTCCTCACGGGTCTTGTAGAATGCACACCTACGGCAGTAGTCCTTCGTTGGCGTTACTGTCAGCGCACCGCACTCGTCAGACTTGACATTTGAATGGAACACGCAAAGGCTTACCGCTCCACTGCCGTTGTCAAGGGGCTTGTCCCTCTTAAAAACCTCTCTCATCACTATCATCGCTTTCGTCCTCCTCGTTTTCAAAACGTTTCTCCCAGTGCCTATCCGCCAAGCTCAGCACAAGATACATCACTACATCTATCCCTGCAAGCACGGCTATTGTTATCAGCAGTATTCCTACAATGTTCATTACCACTTTCCTTTCATTTCAACTTCAACCTTGACCACAGGTCTTGCAGTTTCCTTCATTGCCTTCTCCAGTTCCTCACGGATTGCGGTTTCGGCTGTCTCTTTGATATTGCGATACAGCCCGTAGACCGCCAGTGCGAACAGTGCCACGCACAGTGCTATGGCTGACACATATCTGATGGTCTCCAGCGTTGTTATCAGGTTGTTCATTTTCTCACGTCCTTTCCGTAAAGCGTGCGGAGTTTTTTAAGCCTTTTCTCGAAGTTGTCGATATCAATGCCCCACACCTCGTAGGCTATCTCGGTATTGACCGAGTGCGGCAGCCATGACTTCACGCCACGCTTTGCCATTTCTTCCTTAACAGCTTTCTTGATTTTGATAGTCTGCGTTTCACCTGTGCCGAACAGCTCCTTGATATCCGAATTGGTTATTTCGGGCTTTTCATAGTACAGCCGCACTGCCATTTCAATGTCAGGTGACCTCATTTTTATTCCTCCTCGTTTTATATTTTGTGGCTGTTGGGTAGTATTATTGTCCGTCATCGTCTGTCAGCTCAAAAAGCAGCTTGCCTGTCAAAGACCAATACTGCGTGACCTCTCGATATGGGTCATTTTCTTTTCCTGAGCCTTTAAGTGCTTTTGTGACAATGACCTGTCTTGTCATTGCACTGTCGCAGCCCCTCAATTCAATGTTGTTTGTCATTGGTTCACCTTCTTTCTCTATCTTATTACTGTTGATTTTGTACTTACCGTTGCTGTACACGATCTCTACACCGAGTACAGCTGCTATTTTTTCAGCAACACGCCTGCTATCAGTTGCGCCGCACATAAATGCTTTTATTGTACTTTCCTTTACACCTGATTTCTCAGCTATTTGAGCATACGTTAAGCACTTTGATTTCGCAATCATTTTGACTTTTTGCCGAAACTCATCAAACATAATTCCTCACCCCTTTTCTTTCCTGTCCGTTTTATCGTTGAAATCTCCGTTTCTGTGTGATATAATTGGAATATCAAACAGGAAAGGAGGAATACTTGTGACTTATGGGGAATTAACGAATTTCACATATGGTGAACTGGAATGTCTAACTTATGAAGAATTGTCTATGCCGATGAAAGATTTACTGCATAAGCTTGTTGATGAAAACAGACCTATTCCTGTAAGCTTTTACAACAAGTTGTGTGATTTGTGTGACGAAATTAATGATGGCACTATTGAAGTACCGGTTCAAAATGCCAATATAACTTCGCAAATCAAAAAGCCTATTAATTTAGGTAAATCTTTCATAAAAGTGTTTATTGAGATTGCAACACTATGGCAATGTATCGACTTCGTTTCCAAAAAGTTTCAAGATTTATTTGAATTGTTTTCAGATTATTTGAATTAAGACAATTCTAAGACAAGACAAATAATAATCAGCACACACGCTGTGAATGTTATTCCGTTTTCAAAAGCCCTGAGTATCTCTTTAACTTTGGGCTTTTCTTTTGCTATCATGATCATTGCAAGCCACGAAAGACTTATTGACAATACAACAACAAATATTATACTGAAAGTAATTGTGGCTATCATCCACACTTCCCCTCACCCCCTTTTTAATCACTTGTTTCCTCACGCCTTAGGATACGGCGTTGGGTTTCTTGTCTTGCCGAGAAGATAGTCAACCGAACAGTCAAACATCTCCGCAAGTGACATTAAAGCAATAACAGCCTGAACGTTTCTTTTCCTTTAGGCGTAATAAACACCTGCGTGCTTGAAAAACCTGTTTTCTCATTAGAAAACTCCTTGACTTCAAACAAGCCGTTCTCCATAGGCTTTGCATATGGCATAAGCTTGCCCTTTTTATCTCTGTAAAGATACTTTTTATCAAGCAGGAAATTCACAAAAGTATTTTGCTTGACTTTAAGTTCCTTAGCTGTTTCTCTGATTCCTGTCAGCAGATTTCTGTCCACGAGTTCATCAAAGTAATCAGCTTTCGGTTGCATTATCTGTTTATCAACAGTAAGCTGTGAAACGCTTACTTGCAGAGCTTTTACCTTTTCATTAGCAATTTCCAAAGCCCTTTTCATAATCATTTCAGGACTGTTCCATGCTTCTTCAACTCTTATGAAGTACTGACGAAACTGCTTCCCTTTTTCACTTCTCTGCAACATACAGATCTCTTTTGCCATTGGAATTGTAAGTTGGTGGTCGGTACTCGGTCTGCCGCCTTCTGATGTTTTACTCAAAATTGAGTAAAAGTCCTCTTTATCCGAAAAACCGTATTCACACATTCTTTTGAACCAATCATTATATCTGGTTTCTACTTCCAAAGCCTTGTGAAGTTCCCTACCCGATACTGTTGGGTGTTCTGCGTTTTCATAGCTGATTTTAATTAGTTCATTCATTAATCATCTGTCCTTTCGTTTGTTTCGATATCTTCCAAAAGCATATCCGTCGAGCAATCAAGAATTTGTGCCATTTTCTTAAGACTTATAACATTAGGTATTCTTGCACCATTTTCCCATTGAGATATCGTATTTTGAGATACTCCCATTTGATTAGCAAACTCAGCTTGTGAAAAGCCCTTTTTCCTTCGAATAAGTTTTAATTTCTTCAATTGATTTCACCTCCAAGCTATGATTATTTTGAGATTTCAGCATGATTAAATATCTCATATAAGGATAATATCACATATAGCGATTAATGTCAATCCCTTTTTGAGATATTTGTAAAAATAGCTTGACTTCAATCTCATAGAGTGATATTATTTGTTTAAGAGATACAAATTACATTGGTTATCTCATAGGAGGATTGCAATGAACAGAATAGCAGAATTACGTAAAAAAAAAGGAATAAGTCAATCAAAATTAGGCGAAATAGTTGGTGCTGCACAAAACACTGTTTGTAATTGGGAAAATGGATCTAGACAACCAGATAATGCAACACTTATTAAAATGGCATCTTATTTTGAAGTTTCTACTGATTACTTATTAGGATTATCCGATGATGAAAATGAAAGAATCAAATTAATTGCCAGACATTTGGAACAAATTCCTGAAGAAGATCGAGAACAGCTTGTTAAAAATTTTGAACAAACAATAGATATATACTTATCAGCAAAAGGATTAAAAAAATAAATAGCTTATAGGAGGCAATAAATTGAGTAAACCCAATTTCGAAATGGCACAAAATTCGGCAACCAATTTTTTATTAAGTCATAATATCAAAAGTTTAGCATTTAATCCCAAAGATTTGAATCTTGTTTCTGAAGGCATAATTATTGATACCATTGAAAATTATGCGAAACTAACTAATCAGCCGACTACTTGTTTCATAGGGCGCAATATTGATGATTGCTATGTCATAAAAGCACAAGATTATTCAATTATTTTATATCGTGAAAACAGCACTGTATCTGAAGAACATAGAACTTTTGGTATCGTCCATGAATTGGGACATATATACTGTGGCCATTCATCAGATGGTCAAATACAAGAAATTGAAGCTAATTTTTTTGCTGCACAAGTTTTAATGCCAGAAATAGTGATATATTACGTTATGTATCACTATCTTAACAACAAATTGGATTATACAAATTTAATGGATATGTTTAATGTTTCTTTTGATGCCGCAAATAAGAGGATAGCCACTTTTAGTCGTAAAAATTTTTGGAACTCTAGCAGAAACGATAAGCTATTATTATCAAAGTTCAAACCATACATTAAGGAGTATTTCAAACAGCAAAATAAATCGTATGATAGTACATATGAATACTTATTTGCTATATAACATAGGGTATTTGACAATATAAGAAAAAAACAATGTGCTAAAATCAACGATAAATAGAGGTAACTTGCATGTATGAAAATTTAGATGCAGATAATAGAGTTTATTTAATTTATTGTGACATTGGAAACTATCGTCATTGGATAAAAGAAAGCGTAAGTGCTGATAAATTTTTCAATAATTTAGATTTATTGAAGTCTGCTTTAAAAGAGTTGACTTTAATAGATTACAACTATAATGTTCCTACTCCTGAAAAAGAACTTTCAGATCTATGCAAAAAAGAGCAAGAAATTATCAGAAATTTTCTTGCACGTTATTGGATTAAAACTGTTTCTGAAGCTACTAAATTAAAAACTGTGAACGGTAAAAGTAAAAAAATAAAATCCTTCTTCGATAGTTTAAAACTATATGAAGAAAGATTCTCGGAAGAAACTTTATGCTTACTTGAAAAAGCAAAATGTGAACAACCAGATTACACACTAAAAAAACAAAGCAAAGCTGAAAAAGATAAACTCTTTTTAGTAGAAACTGAAAAGCTATTGGATAATCAAGATAATGTAATGGATAAAACCGAGCAAAACGCCGAAGATTTTGCTTGGTTCTTTCAAAATAATTATTTGTTATCCAGAGCATTTAGAAAAGACATAGATAGTGATATTGTATATGATATTGCAAGGCTTATGCTAATTAAATTTAATTATAAAAAGGCTGCACGCTTTTTAAGAATAAAATTTAAAATTGACACAACATTTGCAACTCAATTATACATAACTGCTTGCTCAATATTAGAATCACATAAGGATATTGCTCGGTATCAGCAATTAGGTTTAGATAAATACTTTATCATAAATAATAGTTCAGCTTGCCCCATATGTCAAAAATTAAACGGTAAAATCTATAGTTTTTCAGAAGCTCAAATAGGTACAAATTATCCGCCCTTTTGTGGACATAATTGTTCTACGATAGGATTGTATAGAGAAAAATAAAATAAAAATCTCGCCCCCAAGTGCTACCAACACTCAGAGGCGAGCAGAGCGGATACTACCAATATCAGCTCAATTAAAATTCACACCCAACCGCTAAGAAAGGGCGAATTTTGCCCTTTTATTGTAGCACACTTTCAAGGAAGTGTCAAGAATAGGAGGAATATTTATGCCGATCTACAAAATGACGGACAAGAACGGAAAGAACATCAGAAAAGACGGTCTGCAAAAATATCGTGTGCGTATCAATTATACGGACAGTTTCGGAAAGTCTCATCAGATAGACCGTGTGGCGTTCGGTGCAGAGACGGCTAAGCAGCTTGAACTCCAGCTTACACAAAAGCTCAACGCTAAAGAGATAGCTCCAAAAATGACTATCGAACAGCTATTCACGGAGTACATCACCGCCAAGCGTTCAGAGGTCCGTGAAACATCACTGGACAAATCCCTAAGAATACTGAAAAAGAACGTCCTGCCCACCTTTGAAAGCGTGAGGATAGATAATCTGAACGTACCAATGGTGCAGAAATGGAAGCAGGAGCTGTCAGAACAGGGATTGGCTATCGTCACTCGAAAGAACATTTACGGCGAGTTTCGTGCAATGATGAACTATGCTGTGAAAATGGAATACATTCCGAAAAACCCCGTTATAACCGCAGGCAACTTCAAAGCGCCCCTTGAAGCCAAGAAAGAAATGCTTTTCTACACGCCTGACGAGTTCAAGAAATACATATCGGCAGCAAAAGAATACTCTCAGACCGCAGAGGATAGCGGTTCAATGTACGAATGGAACTACTATGTATTTTTCAATATAGCATTTTACATGGGTATGCGAAAAGGCGAGATATACGCCCTGCAATGGACGGATATAAAAGACGGCTACATATCCATCACCAAGAGCATTGCTCAGAAGCTCAAAGGCGGTGATCGTATCACACCACCAAAGAACAAGCCAAGCATACGGACGATACAGATACCAGAGCCGTTAAGAGCAGTGCTGTCCGAACATTACGAACGCTGTAAGAAAGCAATGCCAAAGTTCAGTGATGATATGTACATCTGCGGTGGCGAGCGTCCTATCCGTGACACGTCCCTTGAAAAGACCAACAAGAAGTTTGCAGACTTGGCAGGTGTCAAACGTATCCGTATTCATGACTTCCGTCACAGCCACGCTTCCCTGCTCGCCAATGAGGGCATAAACATTCAGGAGATAGCAAGACGTCTTGGACATTCCAACATATCAATGACATGGAACACCTACTCGCACCTCTACCCACGAGAGGAAGAACGTGCGGTGAAGATATTGAACACAATCGTGTAAAAATCGTGTATACAAAAGAAAACCACCGTAAATACGGTGGTTTTTGTTCGTTTGGCGGAGATGGAGAGATTAAATATACCACTTCACACCACTTTTTATTGCCTTATAAAATTGCTTGTAAACCACGCATTTACGTCATTTAAGCCGTTTCATTTGTTTCGCATTTCACAAGCATATATTTACAATTCAGCTTTATCGTGTATAATTCGTGTACGCAAAACGTCAAGTATTGAAATGTATTACTTGTGCTGAAACGGCATATTTAGGCGGTTTTAGAGTTGGTATAACTTTTTGAAGTCTGGTGGGGCTAACTTTAAAAAAGTTGTATATAAAAAATAGGCGAACCTCGTTGTGAAGCTCACCTATTCAATTTTAGCTAAATCCACATCTTCGATATCACGATAACGGCATGCCCGTGCTAAGCGTTTAGCTTGTCCGGGAGTCAAAACAACCTCATCCTTGCTTTTATGTATCTCACAATGATAATTGTTATCATCTTCTGGTAAACTTAAAACAGTTGTATCAGCTTCTAGACAATTTCTATATGACACGTCAGCAACGCCCTTAATACCAGAAGCTGTATCTTTAAAACGACATATAAAATTTCTAATTACATCACTTTCATCTCTATCTTTTTTACAATCGACAGAACAACCTTTAGAATCTTTAAACGCTGCTGAGGTAATAGTGCCATTTTGTTTAATCATATTAGGATTCGGGGGAACTTTTCTGTAAAATTTTTCTTCATCATCAAAATTATCCATAAAATTCATCCACCATTTCTCTAATCTGTTCAAAATTTATAACCGATTCACATTCATTTCCTTCAAAATCAATGTGCAATACCGATACATGTCCATCATCATAACATTCAAACTCTAAATAACTACCATTATCTCGCTCATACTCAAGTTGAATACTACCCCTTCCCGTCGGAAAAACTTCAGGCTGATTTTCTAAACAAGCAAGCACACCTTTCACCTTTAAAATAAGAGAATTACTAAGTGGTTGTGCACCATAGCCATCCCAGTTTTCTTGTAATTCACTAAATGAACTTAACACATTAATATTATTGTACAAATCATTAGATATACTTAACTCATTACAATTTGAAGGTGTAGCTGATAACACAACATTACATGACACCGTATCATTACGGGTTATACTAGAGGGATTAGTAGGATTAGTCGCTATAGCAAACACGGCAGCTACATTACAAAAAAATAAACTTGTCATATTACCGCCTCCTCTTAAAATAAAACAATTCGCTTACCTCGAAAATACAGGCAGCTTGTTTTCTCCTTTCAAAGAACCATCAACATAAACCTTAGCTGTATACTCTCCTTCTGTCAGCACTACTGTGTTCCTTATATCAACAGCAAATTCAATAGGTGTAAACACAGAACCAGCAACGTTCATACTAGCACCAATTTCTATATCACTTGTTTGAAAAATAATATTTCCATCAGGTGCAATAACCTCAATTTTAAATGAATGACTTGTATTAGCTGAAAGATTTTCTATTGAACAGTAAAGCGAGAATGAATAGTTACCAGGTATAGCATATGGAACTATTGACGATAGAGGTCGAGAGATTGCCGGAGATAATTTACCATTAACTATGTTATTCTGTATAGAATCACAAAAAATAATTGATGTTTGTACATCCATAGTACTCAACTCCTTATAATATTTTAAGTATATTATAACATGTTTTCTAGTATTTGTACACAACCATATAAGTAAATATTTTAATAATAAATAATATATTTTAAAATATTATACGTATGCTGTTCTGTTTATTTGTTAAAAAGTCCTTATCTATACGCAAACAAAATCAGCCCCCTCAGATCACTCCGAGAGGGCTGACTTTCTGCCTACTTTATCTTAATTTTCTGCCCCACATAAATGAGATTAGCGTTCTTGATACCATTATCCTTGACAAGCTTCGCAACAGTGGTCTTGTAACGCCGTGCGATGCCTGAGAGCGTATCACCACGTTTCACCGTATAAGTCACTGTCTTCTTGGTGGAGCTTGCAGTCGGCTTGCTAGTCGGTCTGATAGCCTGCTTCTTGAAGCCGTTCAGCCCTGCCGCCTTTATCTTCGCAGGATAGTCCACATAGCAGATATCCATATCAACATTGCCGCTGATACCGCTGACTCTGCCTGTAGAACTGTACTGCCACATACCATATGTTCCGCCGTAGTTGCAACGTGAGCCATACTCTGCAAGCCAGAGTGCATACCTCTTGGCGACAGAAGCTTCAAGCATGGTCTGAGCAGGACTTCTGCTTATGTAGATACCTGCCCAGTAGCCTGCCGCTTCAAGAGCGTTACAGAACGCCTTGCACATTGCAGATACCGCTGTTCTGCCCACAAGCGACTTGCCCTCAACGTCGAAGTAGATAGGGTACTCAAAAGTCTTGCCCTTTATTACGGACAGGCAAGCTACTGCCTCTGCCTTTGCCTCAGCGGCAGTTGTGGCGTAGCTAAACCAGTATCCACCGCAAGGTATGCCGTACTTCTTGCACTGAGCATAGTTTCTCTCGAAGAAATTGTCCACCTGACTTGTGTACTTTCCGTAGCCTATCTGCATGATAACATAGTCTACCTTGCCCTTGAGCTTTGCAAAATCAATATTTCCCTGACAGTATGAAATATCAATGCCCTTAAATGTCTTTGCCATAAAATTACTTCCTTTCTAAATCTTCAATGCGGTGGTTTGCGACCTTTATCTGTTCAGCGATCACCGCATAATCCTGTTCCAGCTTGTACGTCCGAGCGATAACGGAATTGTGCTTGTCCACACGCTCAGACAGCTTGTCTATCTTGTACTCAATGAGCTTTTGGCTGTCGTACTGTGCCTGTTGCATAGTCTTACGACTGTTAGATGCTATGACAAGCTGACACACTACCGCCGAAGCAGCTGTTATCAGTGCAACGATAATTGCTTCCGTCACTCATCATCACCCGACTTTCTCTTGGCGCTCTGCGTGCCAAAGTAGAACGATATCACCACCGTAAATATAGTCAGAAACTGCTCTGATGAGATATTATTCTTGACAGCCAGCACGCAGAAAACCGCCGTGAGCAGTATCGTAACAATAGACTTGACGTCTATAAGCTTTGCAAATTTCTGTTTCATATCTTGCTCACTCCTTTAT
>QWCB01000713.1_pt1 | contig 35469 bp, 30 predicted proteins | sample 1972511 | NCBI WGS metagenome assembly QWCB01 (sample SAMN09866719, study PRJNA288562) | Human gut metagenome isolate term5_stool, whole genome shotgun sequencing... | isolation source: gut | host: Homo sapiens | place: USA: California | reverse complement strand
GAACCGGGCGTTCGTTTCTGAACCTTGCGATGTAATCGGCCCGCGCCTTTTCCGTCATGGCCCGTGCCTGATCGTGGCCGCTTTTCTCCCAAGCTTGGCAGGCGGAATAGACCTGATCTTTGTAGGCGTAGGAGGGAAAAAAGTGGATGAAATTGCCTTCTCGCGTTGTGGAAAAGGCCTGTAAGTAGCGGTTGATCTCCGAAAGGGTGCGTTCGCGATCCTTGTACCTGGTGGATAAATGGGGCGGATGCAAAATCAAGAGATGAGCGGGATCGAAGGGGCTGTCCAAGACCATGGTTTTTCGTGCCTCTCCCGCACCTAAGCAGTGGCCGTGGTAGTCCATGGGGGAAAGAGTGGCGGAAAAATACACCGCCGACTGAAACAACTCTCGCCGGGCGGAGAGCACCTGCGACGGATCCAAGCACAAAAGTTGCAGCTTGTTTTTCTCCGGCACGAAGAAAGTGAAGCGGGTTTCATCGTAATAAAGGTTTAAATTCTGCCAATCCAAGAGGCGGAAGTAGAGTTCGAGAAAATCCTCATCCGGCTCCTTTTTCAGTCGGGCAAGGTAGCCCACCGCCTCGTCGATGAAATCCTCCACGGCTTCTGAAAAGTCGTCGTCTAAGCCATTGTAGGTCCTGTCTTCCGCGGAAGCCACGGTACGAATTTTCTCCGCTAAATCGTCGGCAAGGGCTTCGATTTTTTTCGTCGGGTAGTCCACGGCCTCCAGCTCCTCTACGGAGAGGCTGCCGGAGTACATATCTCGGCCCCGATCGATTAAATTGTGGGCCTCGTCCACGAGGAGACAGGTGGCTTTCAAGCGGTCCCGATCCTCCATGAGGCGCTCCAAATAGCTTTTCGGGTGAAAGACGTAATTGTAGTCGCCGATTAAAATCGAGGAGAGATTGCTGAGATCCAAGGCGAATTCAAAGGCACAGAGTCGGTGCTTCTCGGCGTAGCGGGCCACGGTGGGCCCGTCAAATAAATCGGCGTGATCGTAAATATCGGTCATGCCGTCGAGAAGGCGGTCGTAGTGGCCCTTGGCGTAAGGACAGTCCTGAGGCGTGCAGCTGAGCACGTCGTTTAAACAGGCCTTCTCCTTGGCCACAAGCTCCGTGCTTTTGATACGCAGCCCCTTTTCGCGTAGAAGGGCCAATGTTTCCGTGGCCACGGTTTTTTGCGTGGAGCGGCCGGTGGCGTAGAAAACACCCTCTAATAGCCCTTCGCCTACGGCTTTTACGGCGGAAAACAAGGTGGCAATGGTCTTGCCGATGCCCGTCGGTGCCTGGGCGAGGAGGGTGCCCTCTGTTTGAATCATATTGTAAACCGCCACGGCCATGTCCCGCTGGCCCGGGCGAAAACCGTCGTAAGGAAAATTGAGTGCCTTTGCCGAGGCGAGGGACAGGGCCTCGAAATCGGTGAGGCGCTTTTGAATCCGCTGAAACCGCGCCATAACCTCGTCCATAAAGGTGTTTAGCTCCTCGAAGGAAAGGCATTTTTCGTAGCGAAACACATCCTCGTCTTCGATGCGAATGTAGGTGAGGCGCAGATGCACTTCATCGAGGCCCTTGGCCCTGGCGTAGAGGTAGCCGTAGCACTTTAGCTGGGCCCAGTGAAGCTCGTCGGGCCTATCGTCGATGGCTTCTTTCGTGTAGACCGTTGACTTAATTTCATCCAAAAGGTGGGCGTCTTCGTCGACGCCGTCGATGCGGCCTTCCAAATGGATTTCGCCGCCGTCGTAGGCCACGGTGCCTGAAATCTCCACCTCCGATTCAAAAGAAGGCGGATAGGCCCTTTGCAATTTTTGGTGGAGGCGAATGCCTTCCTGTGCCCGCTTGTGAGACAAAAAGCCGCTGTCGATGTCGCCGCTTCGGAGGGTAAAGGCCACCAGCTTTCGTACGGACCAATGGTTTTTCATAATATCACCATCATCATTATACACGCTTTTTGCCTTGCGAGTGAATCGCCGCCCGCGTATAATGTGGCAAGGAGGACTTAAATAATTATGGAAACAAAGGACAGAAATGACCTCATTCAATACGGCCTGGCCTTGGTAAAAGAGGGACTCACCTTCGGCAGTGGCGGAAACTTATCCGTCAGGAGCGACGACAGCATGAGCTTTTTTATTACGCCGTCGGGCATGGCCTACGACAGCCTAAAAAAAAGCGACCTTGTACGCATGGATTTGGAGGGCAATATTTTAGGCGGCGAGCGCAAGCCCTCCTCGGAATGGCATATGCACGCGGCGATTTACCGCGCCCGCCCCGATATTCGCGCCCTCATTCACTGCCACAGCAACTATATCAGCGCCTTTTCCACTCTGGGTGAAGACCTGGGGCCCATCAGCTATTTAATCGCATCGTCGGGGGCTGCAACTGTGCCTCTTGCGCCATACGAAACTTTCGGCACCGAAGCCTTGGCCCGGTCGGCGGTAAACGCCATGGGTGATACGTCTAAAGCGGTGATCCTCGCCAATCACGGCCTCATCGCCGGCGGGAAAAATTTAAAAGAAGCCATGGGCCTGACTCGTGACTTGGAATTTTGTGCCTTTATGTATATGACCGCCTTGGCAACGCAAAAGCCCATTCAATTCATTCCCGAAGAGAAAATCGATGAAGTTCTCGAAAAACTGAAGAGCTACGGCCAATAAAGCATCGACGAGAAATCGTCGATTTTTTAGTTGATAAGATGAGTATAATTATCGTTTAAAAAATTTCATAAGATGAAACTTTACGACCGAGAAAGGGAAAAGAAGCGACGGTGCGGAAAAACGTACAAAAGCAAAAAGGGCTAAATGATCGCATTTATCTTTTAATATAAATTTTACGACCCTTTGGACGAGCGTGCACCGGATGCGGATTCGAATGAAATAAAGGTACAAAGCCGAAAATCATATAGGATGACGCCTATCAATATCAGTTAGCAATTCATTAAGGGCAAGTATTCCTAAAAACGCAAAACAATTGTATATAAGAAAACGTTGAAAATAAGTAGATTACCGATAGTTGTACATAGCAGGCAAAAATTATTTTAAGAAATTGTAAAAATAGTATTGATAAATGATAATAAAGGTGATATGATACGGAACAAAGAGGTGATTATTATGAAAAAGAAGTTAATCAGTTTAGGCGCCGGCGTTGTGCTTGGCGTAGTCGGAGACAAAATTCTCAAATCCAATGCAGTAAAGAACTTAGCAGTTTCCACCGTTAGTGGAGGCCTCAAGGTCAAAGAAGGCATCGACAAGACCATCGAAAAGGCGAAAGAAAACGCCGAAGATGTCGTTGCTGAAGCAAAGGTCAAAAAAGCAGAAGACGAACGAGCAAAAAGAGAAGCTGAAGAAGCAAAAGAAACGGCTGAAGATTTAGCAAAAGCGGCAGAAGAATCTGACTGTGTCGCTTGCGACGTAGTGGAATAAGATGAAGGTCGCCATTGCCCATCGTATCCCGGGTCGTACGCGCTTTTCTACGACGTACCAACTGTCTTATGAAAGGGCCAACAAGATCAAGTATCTTTTGGAGCAAGTGCCCGGGGTATCTTATGCGAAAGTATCTCCCGTATCCGGCAGCATCATCGTCAATCACGACGATGACGCCGGATTAAAAAGAGCTTGTCGCACCCTGTTAGATTTGAAGCTCGCGTCCTTAGATGATTTCGAAATCGAGGACACGAGCTACATTCCCCTTGAAGAAAAAGAATTGTTCCACATCGTGCGCGACGCCTTCGAAGTGCGTTTCGTCATGAAAAACTTTTTGCCCTACCCCTTGGGAACCATCGTAACCTTGGTGCGGGCATCCAGGTTTATTAAACGTGGCTTGGTCGCACTTTACGAACGCAAGCTCAATGTGGAAGTCTTAGATGCTGCGGCCATCGGTGTATCCCTGGCTACAAACGACTTCGGCGCGGCCTCTTCCATTATGTTCCTGTTGAATTTAGGCGAAAAATTGGAAGATTGGACCTTGAAGAAATCCCAAAGCGATTTGGTTCGCACCTTGGAATTAAACATCGACAAGGTCTTTGTCGTAGACGGAGAAGAAAAATACGTCAAAAACCTTCGCGACATCACCATCGGCGATGTTGTAGAAGTTACCATGGGTACAACCATTCCCGTAGACGGCACCATCGTCAAGGGTGTGGGTACGGTAAACCAATCTTCCTTCACCGGCGAAAGTGTGCCGGTTAAGAAGGAAGAAGGCAAAACCGTCTTTGCGGGCACGGTCCTCGAAGAAGGCATGTTGCACGTAAAGACCGAAAAGCTTTACAATGAAAGCCGCATCAACAACATCATTAAGATGATCGGCGAAAGCGAAAAGAATAAATCCATGGCACAGAAAAAAGCGGAAAACATGGCGGATTCTCTGGTGAAGTATTCCTTCCTCGGAGCGATTATTTCCTATGCCCTGACCCGCTCTGTGCATAAGGCCAAGGCCTTCTTAATGGTAGACTTTTCCTGCGCACTGAAGCTGACGATCCCCATTGCCGTTATGAAAGCCATGAGCCAGTCCGGACAAATGGACGTTTTGGTAAAAGGCGGCAAGTATTTGGAAAACTTAGCTCAAGCGGATACCATTGTCTTTGACAAGACCGGGACGTTGACCAAGTCTACGCCGACGGTTGAAAAAGTCATTGCCTTCGACGGCCATTCGGAAGATGAATGCCTTCGAATTGCCGCCTGCCTGGAAGAACACTTCCCCCATTCCATCGCCAATGCCGTTGTGGATGCAGCCATTAAACGGAATTTGCGTCACGACGAAATGCATTCCGAGACGGAATACATTGTGGCACACGGCATTTCTTCGAAGATCGACGGAAAAACCGCCCTCATCGGCTCGGCGCACTTTATTTTCGATGACGAAAATGTGCACCTGCCCCCGGCGAAAGAATCCGTTATCGAAGAGCTCAAGGAAAATTATTCCCTTCTGTACCTGGCGTATGCTGGCGAGTTAATTGCCGTGCTGTGCATTGCCGATCCCATTCGCGATGATGCGAAAGAAACGGTGGATGCCCTGCGTCAATTAGGATTTACCAACATTGCCATGCTGACCGGCGATGCGGAAAACTCCGCGCGCTTCGTGGCCAATGAGTTGGGTCTGGATTACTACCGCTCACAAGTCCTTCCCGAGGACAAGGCGGAGTACATTCAATCGCAAAAAGCCATGGGCAGAAAAGTTGTCATGATCGGCGACGGGATCAACGATTCCGTGGCCCTGTCCGGCGCCGATGTAGGCATTGCCATGCATAAAGGCGCAGATATCGCCCGAGAAATCGCAGATATCGCCATCGGCAGCGACGACTTGGCCTCCATTGTAGAAGTGGTGAAGATCGCCAAGGAATTGCAAGCACGAATTCAACGGGATTACCGCAAGATCATCTCGTTTAATTCTCTTTTAATCGCACTGGGCTACTTCGAGGTCATTACCAATACGACCTCGTCCTTCCTGCACAATTCGTCTACTGTGGCCATCGCCATGGAAAACATGCGGGATTACGCCGTGTCTTAAAAGAAAATACGACCGACTTTGAAATAAAAGAAACTTCAACCGACGAATCATCGATTCGGTTGAAGTTTTTTAATGCCATGAAACGGTCCCGTTACGCAAAAAGCACAATGGTTTTGTGATTCAAAGATGCCCCAAACGCTTTGTCTCAGAAAAAAGGCCATAAAATAGAGAATATAGTATTCAAAAGGGTATAAATAATACTATAAAGACAACTTTGAGAAGAATCGGGAGGGCAACACATGATTGAATTTGTCGACGTGGCAAAGATTTATAAAACCCAAACGGCCGTTGAAAATATAAGCTTTAAAATAAATGACGGGGAATTTATCTGCGTCATCGGCACCTCGGGATCGGGGAAGACGACGATTATGCGTATGATTAATCGCATGACCGAGCCGTCGAAGGGAAAAATCTTCATCGACGGCGAAGACATTATGACGAAAAATCCGGTGAAGCTGAGAAGAGAAATCGGCTATGTCATTCAGCAGATCGGTCTTTTGCCCCACATGACGATCTATGAAAACATCACCCTGGTCCCGTCCCTTTTAAAGTGGGATGAAGAGAAAAAGCGAGACATCGCCGAGGCCTTGATTCAAAAAGTCGATCTGCCGGTGGCGTATTTGGATAAGTACCCGAGCCAGCTGAGCGGCGGCCAACAACAGCGCATCGGCGTCGTGCGGGCCCTGGCTGCAGATCAAAACATTATTTTAATGGACGAACCCTTCGGGGCTCTGGATCCCATTACCAGGGAGGCACTGCAAAATTTAATTAAGAACATACAGAAAGAAATGGGGAAGATCGTGGTCTTCGTAACCCATGACATGAATGAAGCCTTAAACCTGGCGGATCGCATTTTAATTATGGACATGGGCCACATGGTGCAGTACGATACGCCGGAAAATATTTTAAAAAACCCGGCCAATGACTACGTTCGCGGCTTGTTGGGGGAAGACAATTTAAATAAGGCGAAGACCTCTTACAATTCCGTGGAGACCATTATGATTCGCGACCCTGTTTACATTAATGAGGGGGAAAGTACGCGGGAGGCCCTGAAATTAATGCGGAAAAAACGAGTGGACACCCTCTTTGTCACCGACAGGAAAAATATGCTGAAAGGCGTCGTGGGTATTTTCGAATTAGGGAGGCTGGGCCGCATCGATACCCGTGTTTCGGAAATTATGAACGATGCCGTCTCCATAAAAAACACGACGAAAATCATCGAAGCCATTCACCTCATCGTGGAGTTGGGCTACCGAAACCTGCCCGTCGTCGATGAAAAGGGAAAATTGGTAGGCATCGTCACCCGCGCCTCCGTCGTCGATACAATTTACAACAATATTATCGGCGGTGATGCAGATGATTAATTTCTTTGCGGAAAATTATCGCCTCATCGGCGAAAAATTGCTGGAGCATTTGTCCATTTCGGCGATTTCCCTGGCCTTGGGCATTCTCGTCGCCGTGCCATTGGGCATTTTGCTTTCAAAGTATGAAAAGATTTCAAAGGGCGTCATGGGCGTGGCGTCGGTGCTTCAGACGATTCCCTCCTTTGCTCTTCTCGCCATGATGATTCCCATATTTGGTGTGGGAAAGAAGACGGCCGTCTCCGCCTTATTCATCTACTCCCTGCTGCCCATCTTGCGAAACACCTTTTTAGGCCTCACCTCCGTCACCCCGTCGGCCGTGGATGCGGCCAAAGGCATGGGCATGGAAGAAAGGCAAATTTTGACGAAAGTAAAAATTCCCTTGGCCCTGCCGGTGATCATGGCGGGGATCCGCCTGTCGGCGGTCTATGTTCTGGCATGGACCACCCTGGCCGCCTATGTGGGTGCCGGGGGATTGGGAGACTTCATCTTTAACGGACTCAACAATTACGTGCCGCCGATGATTCTTTGGGGCACGATTCCCATTACCGTGCTCGCCCTTTTAACAGACTACCTGTTCGGGAAATTGGAAAAGCGGTTGTCGCCATACAAGGGAGGTGAATGAGATGAAGAACATGAAAAAGCTTCTTCTGATTTGTTTTACATTCCTTTTGACGGCCTGTTCTCTGCCGGGCATCTCATCTTCCGTAGACAATGACGTCATCGTTGCATCGGGCACCTACACGGAAAGGCAGGTATTGGCGGAGATCGTCACCCAAATGGTGGAGCACAACACGGATTTAAAGGTGAGTCAGGTTAAAAATCTGGGCTCCACCACCATGACCCACATAGCCATGGAGAAAAAAGCACTGAATGTGGTCGGCGGCATGTATACCGGCACGTCCCTTACGGGAGAATGCGGTATGGTGCCGGAAAGAGATCCGGAAAAGGCCATGGAATCGGTGCGGGAAAGCTATTTAAAAAAGTTTAACCGAATTTGGTTTCCGTCCTACGGCTTCGACAACACCTACGCCTTTATGGTGACGAAAGACTTTGCCCGCGCCCACAACTTAACGAAAGTGTCTCAACTGAAAGGCATCGCCGACGAGGTGAAAGTGGGCGTGGATTCCTCCTGGGTGGAACGGCCCGGCGACGGCTACGAAGCCTTTAAGGCCACCTACGGCTTTGAGTTTCCGCATTTTTACGGCCATCGGACTGGCTTACCAACAGCTCGACTTCGCTGCCGACTAGCTTGGCGTTTTCTTCCTCGGAAATACGCTCCTGAAGCGCTAGCAGCCGACCATAGCGTTCCTTCACAACCTGTGGTGGAACCTGATCCGCCATGGTTGCCGCCGGAGTTCCCGGGCGGGGCGAGTATTGGAAGGTGAACGCCGAGCTAAAACGAGCCTTTTCCACCACGTCGAGAGTTTGCTGGAAGTCCTCTTCAGTCTCGCCTGGGAAACCGACAATAATGTCAGTGGTAATGGCGGCATCCGGCATTTTTTCCCTAACCTTCTCCAGAATTCCCAGGAATTTCTTGGTGCGGTAGGAACGGCGCATGTCTTTCAGCACTCGGTCGGAACCGGACTGTAGTGGCATGTGTAGCTGATGAACCACGTTCGGTGTCTCCGCCATGGCGTCGATGACATCATCGGTGAACTCAGCTGGGTGCGGAGACGTAAAGCGCACGCGCTCCAACCCCTCAATCTGGCCGCAGGCGCGCAGCAACTTGGAAAAAGCCGAGCGGTCGCGTTCCATGTCAGGGTCGGCGAAGTTAACACCATAGGCGTTGACATTCTGTCCAAGGAGGGTGACGTCAGTAACGCCCTGCTCCACGAGTGCCTGCACCTCAGCGAGAATCTCGCCTGGACGACGATCGCGTTCCTTACCACGCAAACTGGGGACGATGCAGAAGGTGCACGTGTTGTTGCAGCCTACGGAGATACTCACCCAACCTGCGTAAGTGGATTCACGCTTGGCCGGCAGCACCGAGGGAAATTCTTCCAGCGCGTCCTTAATCTCGACTTCAGCCCGGTCATTATGAGCGGCGCGTTCCAACAGTGCTGGCAACGAACCCAAGTTATGCGTACCGAAGACAACGTCCACCCATGGGGCCTTCTTTACGACGACGTCCTTATCCTTCTGGGCCAAGCAGCCACCGACGGCAATCTGCATGCCTGGGTGAGCATCCTTGACTGGTTTGAGCTGTCCCAACGTGCCATAAAGGCGATTGTCCGCATTCTCTCGAACGGCACAGGTGTTGAAAACGACCAGATCAGGATTATCGCCTTCTGCAGCCGCTACATAACCGTTTTCTTCCAGCAAGCCAGACAGTCGTTCCGAGTCATGGACGTTCATCTGACAACCGAACGTACGTACCTCATATGTGCGAGGCGAAGACTGCTGCTGAGAGTTCAAAGAAGGGGTAGTCACGGCAGTTTAGGTTAGCTGTTTATGGCCCATTTCCCCAATCAGCGACCCCTTTAAACCTGACGGGTCCGCAGCCGGCGTGCTAATCCGGCGTGCGGTGGCACCGGCGCTAATCTGTGTCCTCTTCGAGTTCCCGGTATCGCTCTTCTAACTGATCCCGAGCAATGCTCATGGACAATTCAGAGGGGAAACCACGCCGCGCCAGCACACCGACGACTTTGCGTAAATCCTTTTGCTTGGAGTTGAAGTCAGGTGCCACTGTTTTAATAGTGGCCGCTTTCTTCGCCGCTAGCTTCCGGGCGACTTCTTCTTCCGCGTTGTGCGTAATCTGCTCCAACGCATCTGCACGAAGTGAAACATCAATGCCCTTTTCCTGCAGCTCCCGGTTCAAAACCATCTTCGACTTGCCGCGACTGGCAAAGCGCTGCCGCACCCATTCGGATGCGAAAAGCTCGTCGTTGACCAATCCACTTCGGGTCAGGTCATCAACGACTTCTTCAATCATCGAGGTTGGAAACTCCTCGACTGCCTCGAGCCTTTCTACGAGTTCCTTGCGGGAACGCATTCGCTGATCGAGCAAGCGCAGTGCCTTAGCACGAATCGGGGCCTTGGATTCCTCACGACCCGCATCGTAGAGCGAACTACCGTCAGCTTCCGCAATTTGCTGAGCAAGCTTTTCGATAGTCTCCCGCACATCGCGGCCGTTACGATCCTCCACGGTCCTCACTTTTCGTGTGTCGCGGCACTACGCCTCGAGCTAGCTAGTCTTCCAAATCATCGAAGTCGATGTCCGGCACGACATCGACAGGGGCATCGATATCGGTCTCGTCCTCGACCTCCGCGAATTCCCCGACGCCGAGCTTCTTCTTGATCTTGACTTCGATTTCCTGGGCAAGTTCTGGATTCTCGCGCAGGTGCATACGAGCCTTTTCCTTGCCCTGCCCCAACTGATCGCCCTCGTAGGTAAACCACGAACCGGACTTCTTGACAATGCCGTTATCAACGCCCATGTCAATCAACGAGCCCTCACGCGAAATGCCCTCGCCGTAGATGATGTCAAACTCTGCCTGCTTGAACGGCGGCGACACCTTGTTCTTGACTACCTTCAAGCGCGTGCGGTTACCCACCGCATCCTGGCCATCCTTCAACGTCTGAATTCGGCGTACGTCACAGCGAACGGAAGCGTAGAACTTCAGTGCTTTACCACCCGTGGTGGTCTCAGGAGAGCCGAACATGACGCCAATCTTTTCACGCAGCTGGTTAATGAAGATGGCAGTGGTACCGGTGTGGGACAGCGCACCCGTCATCTTGCGCAGCGCCTGACTCATCAACCGCGCCTGCAGACCAACGTGGGAATCGCCCATTTCACCGTCGATTTCAGCCTTCGGAGTCAACGCGGCCACCGAGTCAACCACAATGATGTCAATAGCACCGGAACGCACCAACATATCTGTGATCTCAAGTGCCTGCTCACCGGTATCTGGTTGGGATACCAGAAGGTTGTCCGTATCTACTCCAAGCTTGCGCGCATAAACCGGATCCAGCGCATGCTCCGCATCAATAAATGCGGCAATACCGCCCTGCCGCTGCGCCTCTGCAATAGCATGCAGTGCGACTGTGGTCTTACCCGAGGATTCTGGACCATAGATTTCTACGATACGACCACGCGGGAACCCGCCCAGGCCCAAGGCCACGTCGATAGCGATATTGCCGGAGGGAATAACCTGAATTGGAGGACGATTGTCGTCCCCCAGGCGCATAACTGCACCCTTACCAAAGTCCTTCTCAATATTCGCCAGAGCTACATCGAGCGCCTTCAGGCGATCATTGCCCTGGTTCGAAGCCGTAGCCTTCTTACGAGCCATAGTTCGTTGTTCTTCCTCATTGTCATTGTCGCGGTCATTGTCGCGTACGGTATCGGGTTCTGGAGCCGTACTCAGAGAATGTGTCTCCCGATTTTCATCCAAAACAGAAACTTCGCTCACACTTAATTAGGCGCGAAACTAGCCGTTCCGGTTCCAAATTGGTCCGCGACACCTCTACTGCCGGTTACACCCGGAAGTTATACCGAATCAGACGGATTGACTTCATCAGCACTTTCGATAATATGCGAAACCCTGTTCGAATGGCAACGACACGCAAGAGCCGTCGGCAAGCATTCACCGTCGTCTACGCCGGAACCTATTCGTCAGGACCGTACCAGCGGTCTTCGGGAATATCGTGTTCCCTACACAGCGCCCACCAGATATCCCGAGGTTCGACCCCGTCCTCGAGCAATTCCGCGGGAGTTTTTCCATATTCCATCAGTACGTGGGAATGCAACAGCCACGGGCCGTGCTGAGGCCCAAATTCGTGGTTGACGAAGTTGTGAAAATCGGCCAATCGCATGAGACCAACGTACAAGATACCTGTCACTGATACCTACCTGGCCACCCTCTTTTCATAACCTAATCCCCGCTCCCCTGCCTGAACAGTGCTCAACCCATGGGTTTAAGATGAGAGCTGTGAATAATTCCAAGGTGTATGACCTCACTCTTATCGCTGCTTTCGCAGCACTGATCATCGTGCTCGGCGGCATTGCCATTCCCGTTGGCGGCCTCGGCGTGCCAATCGTGCTACAGAACATGGGCATCGCACTGGCCGGGATGATTCTCGGATTCAAACGCGGTGGCCTCGCCACTACCCTGTTCCTGGCTGTTGGTCTCGTGGGCGTCCCAAACATGGCGGGCTGGAAACCACTTCTCGCCGCACTTCCCGGCCCTACCGTGGGCTACATTGTCGGCTACTTAATTGCAGGTTTCGCAATCGGCGCGATTGCCCAGCAAGCACCACGGGCGAAAGTTTCACGAATCAGCGTCTTCATCGGCGCGGGCCTCGTTGGAGTTCTACTACAGTACTTCTTCGGATCTGTCGGATTGGCTTGGCGTATGGGACTTAGCTTCACCGACGCACTGATTACCAACGTCCCGTTTATCCCAGGCGACGTGGCAAAGGTTGTCGTAGCCGCGCTTATTGCTACTGCAGTACTGCAGGCTTTCCCTGATTTGCTTCCCGACGCTGCCAACCGTAAGCAAAGTCGTTTGGTTAAGGAAGCAGCCACCTCGGGCAATTAACCCCACAGAATTAGAAAGGGTCTCGAGTCGCACTATGCCCACCATCGCTTTTGACCGCGCTTCCGCAACCTATTCGGGACGCCAGATACTGAAGCCGACCACGCTAACTCTCACAGAGAAGCGCATTGGCATTATCGGCGAAAACGGTGGCGGTAAGTCCACGCTGGTGCGACTCATTAACGGCCTGGGCCCGGTCACTGGTGGCACGGTCACGTATGAGGGCATGAATGTCGCAAAGCAGGCAAAGGCAATTCGCAAGAATGTCGGCTTCATCTTTTCTGATGCGGATAATCAAATTGTGATGCCTACAGTCGCAGAGGACATTGCCTTTTCACTACGCAAGCGAAAACTACCAAAGGATGAGCGCAACCAGCTGGTGCAGGAAGCCCTCGAGCGGTTTGGGCTTGCCGATCATGCTGACGCCTCGCCACACTTGCTCTCGGGTGGACAAAAACAGCTACTGGCGCTGGCGGCAGTGTTAATTCTTAATCCCACGACCATTATTGCCGATGAGCCCACTACGCTCCTCGACTTGCGCAATCGTCTCCACATTCGGAGTATTTTCGCCCAGCTTGAGCAGCAAATTATCGTGGTCACTCATGATCTGGATTTTCTTATGGACTTCGACCGAGTTATCCGTGTAAGCGCAGGAGAAATCGTCGACGACGGTGCGCCGAAGGAAGTTATTGACCGATACGTCAGCGATATGACTCGTGCGGAAGAAGGCCGCTCATGATTCATCCAGCCGATGTCCCGTTAGGGCTTTACCTAAACCATAAGTCGCCTGTGCACAGGCTCCCGACGGCCCCCAAACTCATCATTGTCATCGCATTTTTATTGCTCACCGGGATTCTCGTGGATACCTGGCTAGGCGGGGCGATTGCCCTGGCAATTGTCACCCTCGCTTATGCGGTGGCCAAGGTGCCACCAATGGTTGCTTTCCGACAGCTCCGTGGAGCCGTAGTCATTTTGGCGCTGCTTTCGCTTCTCCTGTGGTGGCGCGCCGGGGGTGAGCAAGCGCTGACGACCTTCCTCGCGCTTCTCGCCGCAATCGCAGCGGCAATATTGCTAACGCTGACGACCCGCGTCAGCGACATCATGGATACTTTGACCACTGCGATGCAGCCGTTCGCCCGTTTCGGCCTACCAGTCGACACCATCGCGCTCGCACTATCGCTGACGCTGCGTATGATTCCGCTTCAGGTTATGGCCGCTGCCGAGGTACTGGAGGCTCGAAAAGCACGAGGGGCTGCCGGCTCAATCATTGCCTTCGGCGTACCTGTGGTCATCCGAACCATTAATCGCTCGAAGGCAATGGGTGATTCGCTAATCGCACGTGGTGAAGGTGAGTAGGAGAATTAATTGCCCTCACGCAGCTGGCGCATGCGCTCAGCAACAGCAGGGTCAACGTTGGAGGCAGCGCTTCCCTCGATGGACTTCTGAGCCTCGCCACCAGAGAGCTCGTTGCCACCGTTCATTTCTGCGCGGATTTGCTCCAGGCGAGAGTGCCCAGCAAGCTGAACGCCTGCGGCCTCTACCTCAGCCATACGCCCCTGAACCGAGTTCTGAGCTAGCTCGGCCTGACCAAGAGCGTTAGCGTAACGACGCTCAATCTTGTCACGAACCTGATCCAGATTAGGTGTAGCCCCCGAAGAAATCTGATTCATCGACTGCAGGGACTCAGAGACTTTCTCCTGCATCTTTGCTTGCTCCAGCTGGCTGAGGAGCTTTGCGCGCTCCGCGACCTTCTGCTGCAGCTGCATGGAATTACGCTCGACGGCCTTCTTAGCCTGAGCCGCCTGCTGCAGCGACTGATCGTGCAGAGCCTTCAAATCTTCTACCGACTGCTCAGCAGTAACCAACTGAGCTGCGAAAGCCTCAGCTGCGTTCTCATACTCCGTAGCCTTGGCAGTATCCCCCTCAGCACGAGCCTTGTCAGCGAGCTGCAATGCCTGACGAGTGTTCCCCTGCAGCTTCTCAATCTCAGCGAGCTGACGGTTAAGGCGCATTTCCAGCTGGCGCTGATTACCAATCACCGCCGCTGCCTGCTGCGATAGTTCCTGGTGCTGCCGCTGGGCATCCTCGATAGCCTGCTGAATCTGCACCTTCGGATCAGCGTTTTCCTCAATCTTGGAATCAAAAGCGGCCATCAAGTAATTCCACAGCTTTACAAATGGATTAGCCATAGCGTCCCATACACCTTTCTTATTGCAACTACCTCAAAGCAGGTCTGTGCTTATCGCGCACCCAATCTTAACTAAAGCCGAGCGTCTTCGGGTGCTAAGTACCGGAGCAATGGAATGAAATTCCACCGCCGCAACCAATTTCTACATCGCTGCCAATTCTGGGCTCGCCGAATGCAGGGCCATCGCTGTGGCTGCTTCCATCATCAAATCCGACACCGTCACACCAAGCGCCGCGCATACCGACGCCAGCAGCTCAGATGAGACTTCTTTCCGTCCACGCTCAAGCTCAGACAAATAACCAGGGCTAATAGCCGCATTTTCAGAAAGCTCACGCAGCGTCTGTCCACTGCGCGAACGGATATCACGCAGCGTCTCCCCCAGTGCCTCTCGCAGGAGTGGCTCACGGGATTCTCCCCGTTCCGCCAAATCCTGTGCCGTTAACTTTGCAACCGATCCAGGCTGCTCCCCTACAGCCACCCGCGCCGACGGTGCTGTGGCATCCATGGAAGCTTCGAAAGCGGCAGCGCTATCTACCTCTGGGTAGCGAATGGTCATAAGTGCAGTATTGTTGGTCATCACTTTCTCTAACGCTTTAGAAGGCCGACCTGTTCCCAATTTTCAAAAATTCTACTCACCGTCGAGATTCTGCAACAACAGTTCTAACGCCAATACCACTGCTTGACGACGAATCTCCGCGCGCGACCCCTCTTTATTCACCGGCAACCTAACAGCAGTTACCCCATCAAGGTACGAAACTCCCGGCGGTTTCAGACCACACCAGACTTCACCTACTGGGTGCCCATCCTGCATCGCTGGACCAGCAACGCCAGTTAGCGAAATCCCCCAGTCCGCCACTGCTTTATTTGCCACTCCAAGTGCCATATACCGGGCCGTCAACTCGGACACGGGGCCATATGCGGCCAAAGCATCCTTTGGCACGTCGGCAAGCAACGCCTTCGTGTCAGTGGCGTAAGTGACCACGCCACCGCGGAGAACGGCGGAGGCTCCCGGTACGGAGGCAACTGTAGCGCAGAGAAGACCTGCGGTAAGTGATTCTGCGGCTGCAAAAGTCTCGCCACGAGCCGTAAGCGTTTGGACGAGTTGAAGCGAAACGCCATCGACACCGTCAGCGTTTTCGTCGCTCTGGGCGAGGTGTTCGACTGTGTTCACAGCTTTACCCTCCACTTAATTTCTCTACGAGGCCTTTCGCGCATCCGCAATGTACTGGATACCAGTACCGACGGTGACGACAATCGCCGCAATCATCACAATCCAGGAGGGCCAGAACAACCAGTCCACTGGCATCAGGAAGAGCCCCACTGCTACAGACTGCAGGACCGTCTTTATCTTGCCGCCCCGAGAAGCCGGAACAACACGCCCCTGACGCAGGGCGAACATACGCCAGATGGTGATGCCACCTTCGCGAATCACGATGATGACAGTCACCCACCACGGCAGAATGTCGATGATGTTCATACCAATCAGCGCAGCCAGCATTAGAGCCTTATCGGCAATCGGATCGGCAATCTTGCCAAAGTCGGTAATGAGGTTACGGCTACGTGCGAGGTGCCCGTCCAACTTGTCAGTCGCCATCAGAAGCGCGAATACGACAAACGACCACCAGCGCCAATTGGTGGCTTCGCCGCCCTCCTGAAGAAGTACCCACAGGAACACCGGTACTCCGAGGATGCGAAGCACGGTCAGGAAATTGGGCAAGTTCCAGTTGGAAACACGGCTTGTATCAGCACTTGGAGCAGTCACAGTTGTTACCTTATCTCACAATCGTGTTCGATTAACGCCCAGGCTCGTTCTTACCGGTGTGTGAACCGTTAGTTTCGCTTCCGGCCGACGTTGACCCCTCACTGACAGAAGTAGAGGAGGCGTGAGAGCCGAGGCCATCGCGGCTTCCATCATCATCGTGGTGAACACGCGGAAGGGCAATCGCACCCATGTTTTCATCACGCTTGCTCTTGAGCCACGATGCCAGGACAGTCACCACCAGAACGATGACGATGACCGCCAGCGACGCCCAGGTCGATACTTCAGGCACCGACACGTTCTCACCGCTGTTGATAAACGGCAGGTTGTTTTCATGCAGTGCGTGCAACAGCAACTTCACACCAATAAAGGCCAGGATGACACCCAGGCCATAAGCCAGGTACACCAAGCGATCCAGCAGACCGTCGAGCAGGAAGTACATCTGTCGCAACCCCATGAGAGCAAGGGCATTTGCAGTAAAGACGATATATGCCTCATCCGTCAGGCCGTAGATAGCCGGGATAGAGTCAAACGCAAACATCACATCGATAAAACCGATGGACACCAGCGCGATGGCAAGTGGAGTCAAGTAACGCTTGCCGTTTTCCTTAACGGTCAGCTTGTCCTTGTTGTAATGGTCCGAAATTGGGACGATTCGACGCAGCCATTGAATCAGCTTCATATCCGACGGATCGGGTTCCGGCTTATCGACGGCTTCGTCGTACACCGTCTTGATAGCCGTGTAAATCAGGAAGATTGCAAACAGGTAGAAAACGTCAGACCACTTGGCAATAACTGCCGCACCAGCCCAAATGAACAGGCCTCTGAATACCAGCGCCATCGCAATACCGAACAGCAAAACCTTTTGTTGGTACTGGCGCGGAATCTTGAATGCGCCGATGATGAGTGCAAAGACAAATAGATTGTCTACGCTGAGCGCCTTTTCGGTGATATAGCCCGATAGAAACTCAATGCCTCGGTGGTGATCCCATAACAACCACACCATTCCGCCGAAAATTAATGCCAAGACTACGTAGAAAGCGGTCCAGATGCCGGCTTCCTTCATAGTTGGGTTATGCGGCGTGCGAACGTGTGCATAGAAGTCAAAGGCGATAAAACCCATGACGACCACAATGGTGATAATCCATACCAATGCGGGGACATGCATATTAAAAAAAGACCTCCGGTCGTGCGAACATGAACCGGAGGTCTCTCCTGCTTCTGCCATAGTGGCAAAAGTGACGGCACCGGGATTCGATGTGCGCAAGACGAGTCTGTGCGTCCAATCCGTGCTGACGATAACCGTCACGGGCTAGCGGAAAACATCCACTTTTACCGGGGATACTCCCCTCCACGTGTGCCGACTATACACGCAATCAGAAACGGCGGTAAGGCTGGGTCGTCCTACGCCATAGACTGATTCGGATCAGCGTCGACTACGTTTACTTCTTCCTTAGGAGCATCCTCCGGGTTTGCGCCCTTGATCATCCACTTAATGGTTTCGAGCTCCTCTGGTTTGACCAGCACCTCACGTGCCTTAGATCCCTCTGACGGTCCAACCACTCCGCGAGTTTCCATCAGATCCATCAGTCGACCGGCCTTGGCGAAACCGACTCGCATCTTGCGCTGCAACATCGAGGTCGATCCGTGCTGTGCGGTGACCACCAGCTCGACTGCCTGAAGCAAATCTTCCAGGTCATCTCCGATATCGGGGTCAATGTTGCGCTCAGCCTCAGCACTCTTATCCTCCGTGACACCCTCGGTGTAATCCGGCTCGGCCTGCGCCTTAGCTGCATCGACTACTGCCTGAATCTCTTCGTCTGTGACGAAGGCCCCCTGAAGACGTCGCGGCTTGCCTGCACCCTGTGGGATGAACAGGCCATCGCCCATACCAATGAGCTTTTCAGCACCGCCCTGGTCAAGAATGACGCGGGAGTCCGTGAGCGACGAGGTAGCGAATGCCAGTCTCGATGGCACGTTCGTCTTAATCAAGCCGGTGACCACATCCACAGACGGACGCTGCGTAGCCAGCACCAAGTGGATACCGGCAGCACGGGCCTTTTGCGTGATGCGCACAATCGCATCTTCGATATCGCGGGGTGCGGTCATCATCAGGTCTGCCAACTCGTCAACGACACAGACAATGTACGGGTACGGACGGTACTCGCGCTCCGAGCCAAGTGGGGTCGTAATCTCACCGGACTTGACCTTACGGTTGAAGTCCTTGATGTGACGGACGCGGGCGGCCTTCATGTCCATGTAGCGCTGTTCCATCTCTTCAACCAGCCACTGCAGAGCCGCCGCGGCCTTCTTCGGCTGAGTGATGATTGGCGTAATCAGGTGAGGAATCCCCTCATATGGAGTCAGCTCGACCATCTTCGGGTCCACCAGAATCAGGCGGACATCCTCCGGGGTCGCACGAGTCAGCAGCGAAACCAACATCGAATTTACGAACGCGGACTTACCCGAACCGGTCGAACCGGCAACGAGAAGGTGCGGCATTTTCTGGATGGAGTGCGAGATAAACTCGCCCTCAATATCCTTACCGAGACCGATCAGCATCGGGTCATCGTTCGCAACGGTCTTGGGCGCGTTGAGTACGTCGGCAAGCCGAACCATCTCACGGTCGTTGTTCGGCACCTCGATACCAACGGCCGACTTTCCCGGAATCGGAGTCAGTAAGCGGACATTGTCGGTCGCTACCGCGTAGGCAATGTTGGACTGCAGGTTCGTGATCTTCGAGACCTTCACGCCCGGGCCAAGCTCGACCTCGTAGCGAGTCACCGTCGGACCGCGAGAGAAACCAGTCACCGCAGCATCGACCTTGAATTCTGCGAATACTTCAGTAATCGCCTCAATCATGCGGTCGTTCGTCGCCGTACGTGTCTTGGGACGCTCACCTGGAATCAACAAATCAGTCGATGGCAGGTGGTAGTCAGATTCCGGCGTGCGTGCCGACGAACCGGAAGTACCCTCGGCATCCTTTTCCAATTCAGACTTCGGAGTTGTGGCCGGAATCTTAGAGGCATCGATACCAGAACGAGCGGCAATGGCATCCATTGTGCGGCGGGTAGCCTCAGACACTGCATCCCGCGAATCATCGACAGACGACTCGCCCTGCGGCGCGCTCGCCGGCTCTACGGCCTCAGGTTGAACAGCGGGCTGTTTCGGAGCTCGGGAATCGGAAACACAATTCCGTTCGCTGTTATTAGCTGCAGCAGCCTCCTGCGTCGGGTACTCGGAGTACTCGTCATAATCCTCGTCGACAGCGTGGTAGTTCGTGCCCCCGACAGCTGGAATAGTCGATTCTGTCTCAGCGGTGTCGCGATGTACTGCATCCGACTGAGCTTCCTCCACGTACTCAGCTGCCGGAAACGCCGGCTCCACTGGGGAAACTCGATTGGAGTGCGGTGCCCCATTCCGGACATCGAACACTGTGGTCTTTGCCGAATCGTAGTCGACATCCTCAACCTGACGGGCACGTCGCGGAGCCTGTCGGTTCCTCTGCGGCTCTTCGTCCAAAAGATCGTAGAGGTTACCGTCAGTATCCGGTTCGTCGTAAGGCGCGGGTTCGGGTGCGGATATACGGCTATCCGCGCCACGGCGGGACGCTCGGTAAGCAGGGCGACCGGTCGAACGAGACGAGGAATGTTGCGTGCGGCTGCTGTGGCTTGGGCGACGCTCAATTAGCTGCGTCGGCTGGTCAAAGTCCTCATCGGCATATGCGGTATCGGAATCCCAGCTCGCACGACGTTCCAGCATGTCATCGACATTGCCGTAGGGATCGTCCGATTCCGGCTCGTCGCCGGCACGACGCGAAGACCACTCGGAAAAGTTGAAGTATTCCTTAGTGGCATCGATAAGCTGGCGCACCGTCGCGCCAGAGAGCACCAGAGCGCCGTAAAAAACGATACCCAGCAACAAAACCACGGCGACCCACGAGGTAAACCCGGCTGCTAGCGGCGAACCGATATAACCACCAATTGCGCCACCAGCTGCACGTCGCCCCTGCCAGTCCGCAGGACGACCCGAGCCGATATGCACAATTGCGAGCAGCCCCACCACGATCAGCGAAGCTCCAGTGATGGTAGGTGTCAGACGTTCACGGCGCGGCATAGCATCCAGCATCATTAATACGGAAACAACACCGAGTAGCACCGGAAGTACAAAAGCGCCGATACCAATGAGCGTGCGCACTGCCGTTTCAATGAACTCCCCCACTGGCCCTGCCAGGTGGAACCATGTCGAGCCAGCGAGCACAATCGCCAACGCCAGCACGAGTAGTGCGAGGCCATCCTTCGATCCCGGTTCGCCACCCTCATCGAAGTCTGCGTCGAACTCGTCAGCTGGCACGGAGGCCGGTGCCGGCGGTTCAATTACATCGTCATAGCCACTAGCTGCTTTACGACGCTTCCTACGGGGCTTCGTCGAAAAATCGGCGTCACTTTCGCGCCGCGACATATTCTCCTCTTCATCTCGCTTATTTTTGCGACCGCCTACCCGACGGGCAAGACCGGCCACGCCGCGGGCAGTTTCAGTCCAGGCGCTGGCCAAGCTATTGCCCACGAACGACATGGCGCTAGGAGTGCGCTCGAATTCCTCCGTGGCACTGTGCACGGGGTATCGCCGCGTGGCATCTGTCTCCGCAGAGCGGGAAGATCCACGACGATTGTCAGTTCTGGTTCGGCTGGTCACAGACATGCCCATAACCTTACAGCTAACACCGGATCGTTTTCACATTAGTCACACGCGTGTCATTGTTTAACAGGCGGGCTGCCACGACTGTCCAGAACTGAGAACGTGATCTTAAAGGCTGTTGCGCTTGATGCCCGATTCATCGCCGTCGATGGTGACGCGTACCTCGTCACGGCCATAGAGCCACAACACCAGTTCCCCGACGCTTCCGCGGACAGTCACAACCGGAGCACCCTTAGCACTGTTGTCGATTAGGGTCACCGCAACCCCGTCGTCGCGCATTAGCACCACGGTCGAGGTCGAACCGCGCAACATCATACGGCCGGCAGTAGTGACCAGGCGCCACAGGTCTGAAACTCCGGAGGGTGGCAGCTGACGAACGGTCCAACCTTCCTGGGCACGACGGACGTCCTCGTGGTGAACGAAGTTCTCCGCAGTGTTGACATAGCGGTCTGCCCAGTTCATTGGATTCCATCGCGGAGCACCACTGCCCCACTTCCCCACCACTTCGACGTAGGGCATTCGATTGACCTCAGCGGTAACAGCAACGAGGCGTTCCGAAAGCGCCTTGACGAACATCCCGCCAGCGGCATCCAGACGGTTTTCGCGAATGTAAAGGTGGTTGGCCAAATCCCGGGTTGTCCAGCCCTCGCACAAGGTCGGTGCGTCGGGGCCGACGCTGAGCAGTAGATTAGCTAGGTCTTCACGTTCCCGTTCAGCAAAAGTCATAGCTCCAGACTAGACCAGGCACGGAGAAGCCCGCATCCACACGGCTTTAGGTGGATGCGGGCTCTTACGCTAAACGACGCTCTAGAAACTTAGATGCTTTCGCGCGACTCCTTGATTTCCTCATCGGTGACCTCTTCGGCTGCCTCTGAGGACATCGGCACGATGGTCGGAACAACCATCGGACTGCGACGCCATTTCTGGTTAATGACGCGCTCGGTGCGGCGACGAACTTCCTGAGCCATACGGTATGGATTGTTCTCGCCACTGCCAGCCAGGTCAAAGAGAGTATCGTCAACGACCTGCTCGACGGTTGCGAGCACTTCCTTGGCGTCGTCCGAGTAACCGCGAGCCTGAGCCCGCGGCTTCTCCAACGGACGACCAGTGCGGTTATCGATGACGGCTGTGACGGTGATAAGACCACCTTCACGCATTTCAGCACGGTCTGCCAGCACGTCAGCGTCGACGTCACCCATGGTGACGCCATCAACGTAGAGGTTACCGACCGGAACCTGGCCAACTACACGAGCGCGGCCGTCAACGAGGTCGACAACCACACCGTTCTGAGCGAGGACAACGTTTTCTGGCTTCACGCCAGTGGACACAGCCAGTTCCTTGTTGGCACGAATGTGGCGCCACTCACCGTGAATTGGCATGACATTCGACGGACGGGCTGCGTTGTAGAGGAACAGCAGCTCGCCAGCAAACCCGTGACCGGAGGTGTGAACCTTGGCATCCTTGCCAGTGATAACCGTGGCACCAATCTGGGCCAACATGTTGATAACGCCGAAGACCGCCTCTTCGTTACCCGGTACCAGCGAAGAACTGAGGATAATCAGGTCGCCATCACGGACGGTAATCTGACGGTGCTCACGACGGGCCATGCGAGACAGCGCAGCCATTGGCTCACCCTGCGTACCGGTAGTCACCAGCACGACCTTGTGGGGCGCCATGCGAGCGGCCTCGTTCATCTCCACGATGGTGTTCTCTGGCGCGGTCAGCAGCCCCAATTCCTGCGCGATGCGCATGTTGCGAATCATAGAGCGACCGTTGAAGGCAACCTTGCGGCCAGCCTTAACAGCTGCGTCGATGACCGCCTGCACGCGGTAAACATTCGATGCGAAGGCCGCGACGATAACGCGCTGCTTGGCATCCATAATCAGACGGCGCAGAGTTGGAGCCAGCTCCGCCTCGGATCCCGAGAAGCCCGGAATCGTAGCGTTGGTGGACTCACACAAGAAGAGGTCGATTCCCTCATCACCGTAGCGGCTCAGCGCCGGCAGGTCAGTCGGCTTTCCGTCCGGCGGGGTCTGATCCATCTTCACGTCACCGGTGTGGACGACCATGCCGGCTCCGGTCTTAATGACGATGCCAAGGCACTCCGGAATCGAGTGGTTGACATTGAAGAAACGCAGATCGAACGGGCCACGCTGAATGTGGCTGGTGTCGTTGACCTCGATGACCTTCGGGCGCTGACGGTGTTCCTGTGTCTTGGCCTGAATCAGTGCCAGGGTAAAGCGAGAAGCAATAATCGGGATGTCCGCGCGCTGCTTGAGCAACCAAGGGATAGCACCGATGTGGTCCTCGTGACCGTGGGTGACCACGAGAGCTTCCACGCGATCCCACTTGTCTTCCATGTAGGAGAAGTCAGGCAGGATCAGGTCAACACCCGGCTCATCCGAGCTCGGGAACAGCACGCCGCAGTCGACGATGATCAGGCGGTTCTTGTACTCCAACACGGTCATATTGCGACCGATTTCGGAAATACCGCCCAGTGCAACCACGCGCAGGCCGTCCTTGGGGGCCTTCGGCGGTGCAGGAAGACGCTGGGTCAAGTCCGCACCCTGCATCGACTGGACTACGTTACGACGGTTGCCACCGCGTCCGCCACGGCCACCCCTCGAACTATTTCCGCGATTACCTCCACGGCCACCGCGACCACCGCGGGAACCGCGGTTGGAAGAATTCGAGGAACCTTGGGACTTCTTAGCGTTACCGGAGTTCTTACGCTCACCGGAACGCTGCGAGGACTTCGAGCCGTTGGATTTAGCTCCACCCTTGTCGGAACCCTTGGATGCAGAGTTATTGGACTGCTCTGCTGCAGCCACGTCGGACTCGGAAGGCGGACCAGCCTTACGAGTTACCTTGCGGGCGCGATTGCGTCCTTCAGCCACTACAGAACACCTGCCTTCCGCATAGCTTCTTCAAGCACCTCAAGCTGCTGGTCATTTGCTGCAATTTGCGGCAAGCGTGGATCTCCTATCTCAATGCCCTGCAGACGCAGAGCGGATTTAGCAAAACTTACACCGCCAAGTGCAGCCTGAGCGGCAAACAGCGGAGTCATCTTCGCGTGGGCAGCCTGCGCACCAGCAAGGTCTCCCTTGTCAAAGCAAGAGCGCACCTCAGCCAGCAGCTGCGGGGCTGCATGTCCAATAACGGAAATAAACCCGGTGGCGCCAATAGACAGCCACGGAAGGTTCAGCACATCGTCACCGGAGTACCACGCCAAATCAGTATTAGCGATAATGCCGGCGGCAGCTCCCAAATCCCCCTTGGCGTCCTTAACAGCCTGGATTCTCGGGTGCTCCGCCAACCGGTAAATGGTATCAACTTCAATCGGAATAACCGAACGCGGTGGAATGTCATACAGACACACCGGCGCCTCGGTTGCGTCAGCCACTGCCGTAAAGTGACGGTACAGCCCCTCCTGGGACGGCTTGGAGTAATACGGCGTGACGACGAGCAGCGCATCCGCGCCCGCCTCCACAGAAGCCTTTGCCAGCTCGATGGACCCGGCCGTGTCATTGGTGCCGGCACCGGCCACGAGCTTAACCTCGTCACCCATCTCTGCACGGACAGCTCGGAGAAGCTCAAGCTTTTCCTCAACCGTCGTAGTAGGCGACTCGCCGGTAGTACCGGCCAGAATGAGTGCATCGCAGCCACCGTCTACAAGATGACCAGCGAGCTGCACACCCGCCTTGACATCGAGGTTTCCGTCCTTATCAAAAGGGGTCACCATAGCTACGGCGACGGTGCCGAAAATGTCAGCACCGCGAGTTGACGCAATTCCTGTGCTCATTGTTGACTACCTTTTCTTAAAAATCTCAATCGACTATATCTTCACACTGTACGTGCGATTACCCCTCGAAGGCGTAAGGACTCGACGCGACGACCGACCCATCCTTCAGAGTGTTAATCTCAAAATCCCCAAAAGCAACAGGAGCACAGCGCTGCAGCTCCCGCAGGCAAGCCACTGCCAACTCCCGAATTTCAGCATCGGCATGCTCAGTCGCACGCATCGAAATGAAGTGGCGCCAAGACCGGAAATTACCAGTAACCACGATTCGAGTTTCGGTGGCATTGGGCAAAACCGCCCGGGCTGCCTGGCGTGCCTGCTTTCGCCGCAAGATAGCGTTGGGCTCGTCGGCCCACTTCTCTTCCAGTGCGTCTAATAACTCACCATAGGCGAAACGGGACTGATCAACCGCGCTTTCGAAAACTCGCAACAGATCCGGGTCCTCCGCAATTGCGGGAGGAACCACAACATTGTTGGAACTGGCCGGCACAAACCGCTGCGACAACTGCGAAAAGGAAAAGTGGCGGTGCCGTGTGAGTTCATGTGTACACGAGCGCGACAGCCCACGAACATAGATGCTTGCACTTGCGTGTTCAAAAAGTGAGGTGTGGCCTACCTCAAGCACATGTCGCAGATATCCCCTATTCGTCGCCGTTCGTGGATTGGGCTTGTCCCACGTTTCATAACAAGCCCTGCCGGAGAACTCAATCAATGCTTCCCCACCATCGGCATCGGTATCAAAGTCGATGTCCTCCGGCGGGAAGAAGTTGGTCGCGGCGATTAGCTGCGCCTTGAGAGTGACATTTTCAGACATTTTCAGTTAACTCCCGGCCATTAAAGTCCCAGGAACGGCTCCAGTCCCACAGTCAGGCCCGGAAAATCCTCAATCTTGCGCACACCCAGCAGAACGCCTGGTACGAAGCTGGTGCGCGAGTAGGAGTCCTGCTTGATGGTGAGCGACTGCCCTTCTGCACCAAAGATAACGGTCTCGTGAGCCACCGAACCGGTCATACGGACTGCGTGCACCGGAATGCCCTCGACCTCAGCACCGCGAGCACCATCGAGAGTTTGCTCAGTGGCGTCCGGCTGCTCCCCCATGCCGGCTTCCTTGCGAGCACGAGCAATAGCCTCAGCAGTGTGGATAGCGGTGCCCGAGGGGGCATCCTTCTTAAAAGGGTGGTGCATTTCGATAACTTCAGCGGAATCGAAGTACGGAGCGGCTAGCTCCGCCATCTTCATCGTCAGTACCGCGGAGATTGCGAAGTTCGGTGCAATAAGAACATTGGCCTCACCGTCGGCGTCGTCAAGCCAGCGCTGCACCTGATCGAGGCGCTCCTTGGTAAAACCCGTAGTACCCACGACGGCGTTGATGCCATTCTTAATGCAGAACTCAAGATTGCCCATCACAGCGTCGGGCTGAGTAAAGTCAACAATGGTCTGCACACCAGCGGTGACAAGTTCATTCAGGTCATCGCCAGAGTCGAGACCCGCTGCCAGCTCCAAATCGTCGGCGGCTTCAACTGCCTCGCAGATGGTGGACCCTACCTTGCCCTTGGCGCCAAGTACGCCGACCTTGATATTGCTCACAGCTATTGTCCTTTCCCAACGGGTTTATCTTTCTCCCTTACCTTAGAATGTGTTGGCCAACTTGTGTGCCAATGCCCCCGTCCGCTTTGCCTTTTTGTCGACTTACGACGGGGTTTTTGTTGCGCTAAGATTCCATGTCTTCGACAATTACCTATTTTTGTACCGATATATAGAAAGAGACTTCAATTGGTTTCTGAATCTGAAGATTCCGAACTCAGCCCAAGTTCGGAGGCACCACAGGCCGATGCGCCCAAAAGTGCTTATATGGCCATTTACGTGCTACTAGCTGCGGCATTCATGGCTATCTTGAACGAGACGGTCATGAGCGTCGCAATTCCCGTCGTCAAGGCGGACCTCGGAATCAGCGCAGCTACCGCAGGCTGGCTGACAACATCGTTCCTACTGACCATGGCAGTTGTCATTCCGGTCACTGGATTTCTCATTTCGGCAGTGCCGTTCCGCATTCTTTTCGCGGTCAGTCAAGGACTATTCGTCGTGGGCACTCTCATCGGTGCTTTCGCGCCAAACTTCGCGATCGTTCTGCTCGCACGCATTGTCCAAGCGTCCGGTACCGCAGTGCTGCTGCCGCTGCTGATGACCACGGTGCTCAACGTAGTACCGGAGCATGAGCGCGGGCGCATGATGGGACGAATGAGCGTGGTCATCGCTGTCGCGCCTGCTATCGGACCGACCATCTCCGGTCTCATTCTGGAGATTGCCAATAACAATTGGCATGCGCTTTTCGACACGATGTTGCCGCTCGGCCTAATTGTGCTGGTAGTGGGTGTCATTCTCGTTCCCAATATTGAGGAAAACTCCGCGAAGTCCATCGATATCCTCTCGGTGTTCCTCAGTGCCGGCGCATTCGGTCCGCTGGTGTACGCGCTGAGCCGCGTGGGCGCAGAGTTTTCGCTTATCGACGGAATCCTGTGCGCAGTCGGCATCGTGCTGTTGGTGTTCTTCATCATGCGCCAGCGCCGTTTGGCACCGCACAACCGAGCTCTGCTGGATCTTCGAACCTTCCGCACAAAGAGCTTTAGGCTGTCCACAATCATTCTGACCATTGGTTTCATGCTGATGTTCGGTGTGATCATCATTTTGCCGCTCTACCTCAATCTGCGAGGTGTCGACGTCAAGACTATTGGTTTGATTGTGATGCCTGGTCCACTGGTTATGGGCCTTATGGGACCGGCTGTCGGCCGGCTCTTTGACAGCTATGGTCCGCGCCCACTGGCAATTCCCGGCTCCATTGTCCTTGCCCTCGGTCTTTTCGGGCTCGGCTTCATCTCAGCATCGACTCCGCTATGGTGGATTGTCGCCTGCCACATCGTCCTTGAGATTGGCCTGGGGCTGCTGTTTACTCCGCTGTTCACATTCGGTCTTGGTGATCTTCCGAAGCGCCTCTACCCGGATGGCTCAGCAATCATGAACACGCTACAGCAGGTTGCCGGCGCTGTCGGTACCGCACTGTTTGTGGCGCTGTCAGCTGTTATTGCCACTGGCCTGTCCGGCACTGGTGCAGCAGCTCCTGCCGCCGACGACTTGATTCGTGGCTATAGCATTGCGATGTTTACCGCCGCGGGATTTGCCGTGGTGCTAATCTTCCTCACCACGCTGCTCAAGCCGCAGCGGAAGAAGATTGCATTACAGTAGCCCCCCCCCAAGACCGGGGGGGGAATACCGCCTAAACTAGGCGGCTTGCTCCCGGCCCGGGATTTCCATTGAGGGGGCTGCACTCTTCTGCGCTGGGAAAACTATTTTCCGCCCGTTTCCGCGCGCAGTCCCATGGCAAGAGTTGTTGTCTCTCCAGCCTGAACTCGCAGCAAACCGGTACCGGAGCGTAGCGCATCCGGCGGACATGTCATTGGCTCCACCGCAATCGCATTCCCGTGCCCAGGAAATCCTTCTCGTCGTCCAGCGTCGGCAACATAGACCTGGAAGAAGCGGAATTCATCATCGGCCCAGAGCACAGCACCCTTGCCATTTGGTCCAACCAAATGTGCTTCACGACGGCACGGTGAGTGACTCCCCGCTGCCTCCGCGGCAGCAAAGAAGCAGTGATCCAGCCACAGTCCATCCAGGGATACCCCCTCTCGAAGGCTGGGAACCACTGTCTCCGCTGGCACCGCTGGGCCGGCGGGCAAGTTTCGAATTGGCTCCAGTGGCAGGTTGTTATCAACGGGCAACCGTAGTGTGCAACTGCCGAAGTCAGCGCCCAACGCGCTTAAATAGGGATGCCAGCCCAGACCAAACGGGCACTCCCTATCGCTGCGATTATGCACTGTGAACTCCGCCGATAGGCCATCTGCAGACGTGACTTGCCAGCGCACGGTCATACCGAGTTCCCAAGGCCAGCCCGGTTGCGGCTCAACTTCCACGCCCAAGGTGACGCTGCTGTCATCAGAATCGACCACAGACCAAACGCGATCTGCAACAAATCCGTGAATAGCATTCGCCCGGGACGGCTCCGAAATATCTAGTCGATGGACTTCCCCATCAAAGATGAATACTCCGTCAGCGACCCTGTTCGGCCACGGAGCCAGGAGCGTACCTGCGGACAACGGTGGATTGAACCCTTTGGGATAGTCAGTCAGCAGTGGCAGGCCACAGTACTCCAGTGATCTCGGTCCACCACCGAACTGGGAAATACTTGCGACATAGCCACCGGCCGCAATGTCGATGAATTCATGATCGTGCGCGACAAGTTGCATGCGCAAATTACCTTCCACGTGGGTTCGAAAATTAATCCCTTCGAAACCCGAGATTAACCCAAAACAAAAGCGCGGTTAGGTCAATTTGTGACCTAACCGCGCCATCGCTACACGCGTTGTTGGAGGCTACCTAAAGCACATCCTCCGTCGCCAAGCATTAATCGTCTTCGACCGGAACCAGCGAGATCTTGCCGCGGTTGTCGATATCAGCGATTTCGACCTGAATCTTGTCGCCGACATTGATGACATCCTCGACCTTCTCGATGCGCTTGTCGCCACCGAGCTTGGAGATGTGGATCAGACCGTCACGGCCCGGAGTCAGGGAGACAAAAGCACCGAAAGCGACAGTCTTCACGACAGTGCCCAGGTAGCGTTCGCCGACCTTCGGCAGCTGCGGGTTAGCAATGGCATTAATCTGCTCGATTGCAGCGTCCGCGGCCTTACCGGAAGTTGCCGAGACAAATACGGTGCCGTCGTCCTCGATAGAGATATCAGCACCGGTTTCCTCGGTGATGCCGTTGATGGTCTTGCCCTTCGGACCGATGAGCTCACCGATCTTCGAAGCCGGAACCTTAACGGTGGTGATCTTCGGAGCGAGACCACTCATCTCGTCCGGAGACTCGATGACCTCAGCCATGGTGGACAGGATGGCCAGACGTGCATCACGAGCCTGGGACAGAGCATCGGCCAGAACCTTCGACGGAATACCGTCGAGCTTGGTGTCCAGCTGCAGTGCGGTAATGAAGTCCGCAGTACCAGCGACCTTGAAGTCCATGTCACCGAATGCGTCTTCGGCACCGAGAATATCGGTCAGTGCGACGAAGCGGTTCTCACCGTCAACCTCGCCGGAAACCAGGCCCATGGCGATACCGGCAACCGGAGCCTTCAGCGGCACACCGGCGTTGTACAGCGACAGAGTCGAAGCACAGACCGAGCCCATGGAGGTCGAACCATTGGATCCAAGAGCCTCGGAGACCTGGCGAATGGTGTACGGGAATTCCTCGCGGGACGGCACGACCGGCAGCAGAGCGCGCTCAGCCAGTGCCCCGTGACCAATCTCGCGGCGCTTCGGAGAGCCAACACGACCGGTCTCGCCGGTGGAGTACGGCGGGAAGTTGTAGTGGTGGATGTAGCGCTTGGAGGTAACAGGAGTCAGCGAGTCAATCTGCTGCTCCATCTTCAGCATATCCAAAGTGGTGACACCCAGAATCTGGGTCTCGCCGCGCTCAAACAGCGAAGAGCCGTGGGCACGCGGAATCAGACCGACCTCAACGCCCAGGTCACGAATGTCGGTGACACCGCGACCATCGATGCGGAAGCCCTCAGCCAGAATCTTCTCACGGACAATCTGCTTCATCACTGCGTTGTATGCAGCGCGAATCTGCTTAGATGCAGCTTGCTCGTCGACATCATCGGATACGAAGCGCTCCAGCAGCTGCCCCTCGACGTCCTCCATGTACTCATTGGTGGCGTCATCTCGTTCCTGCTTACCCGGAATGGTGAGCAGCTTGGCCAGCTTCTTAGCGGACTTCTTCTCGACTGCGTTAAAAATCTCATCGCTGTATGCCGGGAACAGCGGGAACTCCTGCGTTTCCTTCGCTGCGCGCTCAGCCAGACCCTTCTGTGCCTCACACAGAACCTTGATGTGCGGCTTTGCTGCCTCGAGGCCAGCGGCGACGATGTCCTCGGTCGGCGCCGGTGCACCGTCAGCAATACGCTTGACGACGGTCTCCCCTGCTCCGGCCTCCACCATCATGATGGCGACATCTTCGACGTTCTTGCCGCGACGCTTGCGGGTGACGATACGGCCAGCGACGACCATCTCGAACAGAGCCTGCTCGTGCTGCTCCTCGGTCGGGAAAGCGACCCATGCACCCTCTGGGTGCTTGTCATCAGCAACGAGCGCGATGCGGACGCCACCGACAGCGCCGGAAACCGGCAGCCCGGAAAGCTGAGTTGCAGCTGACGCGCCGTTGATTGCGACAACGTCATAACGGTCCTTCGGATCCCAGGACATGACGGTGACGACAACCTGTACCTCGTTGCGAAGGCCCTTGACGAAGGTCGGACGCAGCGGACGGTCAATCAGACGACATGCCAGGATGGCGTCGGTGGACGGGCGGCCCTCACGGCGGAAGAACGAACCCGGAATCTTGCCCGCGGCGTACATACGCTCTTCAACGTCGACGGTCAGCGGAAAGAAATCAAAGCCCTCGCGGGGCTGGTTGGAAGCGGTGACGGTGGACAGGAGCATGGTCTCCTCGTCCAAGTAGGTGGTCACCGAACCATCGGCCTGACGAGCCAGCTGGCCCGTTTCAAAGCGAATGGTGCGGGTGCCGAAATCACCATTGTCGATGGTGGCAACGGCCTCGGTAATACCGAAATCCTCATCAAAGAAAAATTCAACAGCCTTGCTGTTGGCCATAGGTTTCTTACTCCTAGAAATAGCGGCGATCATCGATGTCGCCTGTAAAAGATCGAATGAACTTCGTTTGCGTCACGCATTCTACCAGCTAACGCGGAAAGTTCTCGTATTGGACGGATCGGAGATCTCTCACTGCATCTGGGTTCTTGCACCTACGCGGGGTTCTAGGAGTTTGCGGGGCGGGGGCACTTATCGATGACTTTTCTTGACTCATCGATGGTTTACCGTGTCTTATCGACGAATTACCGTGTCTTATCGATGGGGCCCCGGCACTTATGCGCACGCCTTCGATCAGCCCCTCCACATGTCGATGAGGGATTCACTTGTGGCCACGCTACAGCGCATCGATGAGTGAATACCACAACGACAAGTGATCAAAAAAAGACCCGCCGTGAGCTTCCATCCAATGGAAACCCAAACGGCGAGTCTAAAAAGCTTAAAAGCCTTGAATTAACAGAGCAACTTACACCAATGAAGCTCTGACAAACAAGACATTAGGGAGAACCTTAGCGACGCAGACCCAGGCGCTCGATCAGCTTACGGTAGCGCTCAACGTCGTTGTCCTGCAGGTACTGCAGCAGGCCCTTGCGGCGACCGACCAGCAGCAGCAGACCACGACGGGAGTGGTGATCGTGCTTGTGGAACTTCAGGTGCTCGGTCAGCTGACGAATACGTGCGGTCAGCAGTGCAACCTGAGCCTCCGGGGAACCGGTGTCGGTCTCGTGCAGGCCGAACTCCTTGAGAATCTCAGCCTTTTCTGCAGTGTTCAAAGCCATGTAAATCTAACTCCTTGAATCAAATTATGGTCGTTTTTTCAGTCCACATTCTCGGCTTTCCCGGAACCAAACAGCGTCTGGCAACTGGTTCCTCGCAACTGCTTGTGGACCGCAGTCACAGCCGACGTTTTACTTTAACAGCTAATCGGTCTTAGCCAAAATGGCTTCGGTGTCTGCCACGTCCTGGTTCATCCGGTCAATGAGCTCCTCGACCGAGTCGAACTTCTCCATGCCGCGAATCCGGTCGACAAACTCAACCTGCCCGGCGGTGCCGTAGAGGTCCGCATGACGGTCAATCACGTAGGCCTCGACCGTTCGATCAGTGTCTCCAAAGGTCACATTAGTGCCCACCGACACGGCCGCTGGGTAGCGCACCCCAAACTCGATATCGCCCTTCGGGTCCGGCTCCGGGCGGGCTGCCGTCGGCTGAACCGTGAACCATGCCGCGTAGACACCATCAGCCGGGATTGCCAGGCCCTCAGCGAAGTCAATATTGGCGGTCGGAAAGCCCAGCTGCGCTCCTCCACGCCCCTGACCTGGAATAACATCACCATCGACACGGTAGAAGTACCCGAGACACGAGGCGGCTGCGGACACCGCACCGTCGGCAAGCAAACCGCGAATACGTGTCGACGAAACACGTTCGGTCGAGTCCGCGGCAGTGACGTCGAGAAGGTCGACGATGGTGACGTCGACCCCACACTTACAGCCGTGCTCCGGCATAGTCTCGGCGGTACCTGCGGCCTTCTGCCCATAGGTGAAGTTCTGGCCAACGAAGACGGCCTGTGCATTCAGCTTGTCGCGGACAACGGTGCGTACAAAGTCTTCTGCGGGGATGCTGGAGAAGTTCTTGTCGAAAGGCACGACAAGCATGGCATCGATTCCCTCCGCTTCTGCCAGCTCGGCGCGACGGGACACGGTGGACAGTGCCGGCGGCACCTTATCCGGGGCAAACAGCGCTACGGGATTGGGATCGAAAGTCATCAACAGCGACTTCACGCCACGAGCGCGAGCGTCACTGACCGCAGCAGCTATCAGGCGCTTATGCCCAAGATGAATACCATCGAACACTCCGATGGTTACGACCGTGTCCCCCAGGTCTTCGGGTGCATTGTCCAAGCCATACCAAATCTCCACAAAGAGCCAGTGTAACTGGTCACCGTTTAACACACCGCATATAGCGCAACATAGGATTGCGTCTATGACCGACTTCGATCCGATTGCAGACTCCGGCATTGTTATCGTCGACAAGCCCCAAGGCTGGACAAGCCACGATGTAGTGGGCAAACTCCGTCGCATCTTCCGCACCAAGAAGGTCGGCCACTCCGGTACCCTCGACCCAATGGCCACCGGTGTGCTCGTCCTCGGCATCGGCCGCGGCACCCGTTTCCTGCCACATGTCCACGCCGACACGAAGTCCTACCAAGCCACCATTCGACTCGGCGCTGCCACGCTTACCGACGACGCCGAGGGCGAGTTGCTCTCCGAATCCTCGGCGGCATCGGTGACTGATGAAATGGTTCGAGCGGAAATTGCGAAGTTCACCGGCACAATCATGCAAAAACCCGCGGCGGTATCAGCGGTGAAGATTGACGGTGTCCGCGCCTACGAGCGCATCCGCCGTGGTGAGAAGGTCGATATCCCTGCGCGCCCAGTGACAATCACCCGCTATGAGGTTCTGGACATCCGCCACGACTCCGATCCTTCGCGCCCCGGGGAGTGCATCGATATCGACGTGGAGGTCGACTGCTCTGCCGGCACTTTCATCCGCGCCCTAGCTCGTGACTTGGGGGATGCACTGAGAGTCGGTGGTCATCTCACTGCTCTGCGGCGTACTGCCGCCGGCGTTTTCACTATTGATGAGGCGTTGACTATCGACGAGCTCACGGCGAAGGCCGAGCAGTTCGACACCGCCCATCCAGAAATTGCGGAGATGCGACGCCCAGTCCCGGAGCGCGCCGCTTCCTTGCTGCCGATGAGTCTGGACGAGGCCTGCCTGCGTTGCTTTGATACCCGCGAAATTACTGAACAGCAGGCGGCTGATTTGGCTCAGGGCAAGTGGCTGGAGCCGATCGGAAAACCTGGAGTCTATGCGGCGGTGTCACCAACGGGAAAGGTTCCGGCGCTACTCACAGAATCTGGCAAACGGGCTAAGACGGTCTTCGTGGTGCGCCCGGCCACGCTATGACTACCTCTCAAGGATTTTAAGACTGCTCGAGCCACACCGCGGTTGCAACGATGCCTGCACCGCGAGCCCAGAAGCCCTTTACTCCGCGGAAGGCGCCGGGAATCTCACGGTGAAACGTTAGCTGTAAAGGTCCCCCTGTGAGTCCTCGGGAAAAACCTCGCGCTGCTATCCGTTTCTTCCTCGGTTGCACGGAGACTTCGTCGAAGTCCAGCCACTGCCCGACTATCGGCTCCCAGAGTTTGTACATTGATTCCTTGGCGCTAAATTGCACCAGCGGGTCAAGGCGTGCTTCGTCAGTGAGCAAGACTGCATCGATGATTCCTAACTCTAGAGTCTGCTCGACCTCGACATCGATGCCAATCCCCTGCAGCTGTTCAGCGCTCGCGGACACGGCTGCCACGGCCCTGCCGCAGTGGCTAATTGACCCCACGATCCCTTGTGGCCACAGCGGCGCTCCGGTGGCCGACATGCCAATCCCATGTGGGGCAGGCTCTCCTAGCCGTTGCACCGCCTCATGCGCAGCGAGGCGCCCTCGGGTGAAATCACGGATTCGAGCAGGTGCTGCACTATCAGACAGCCTCAACTCAGCGCTACGGAGCTGCTGCAATTCCGCATCACTAAACGGACGCTCGGCATTGGAGTCAATAACCAGCCGGCTACCGGCGGGCAAATGCCTGGCCAGGTACTCCTGGACGTCGGCAAGCACACTCATGAGCTGATGCCGTACCATTTCTCTCCACGGAAACGGGTAGCGACAAAGATGAGTCGCAGAATCATGAAGGCCAAGAGACCGCACCACACGCCGGTCAGCCCCCAGCCAAATGCCTGCGCCAGCCAGACCGGTGGGAGGAATCCGCACAGGACCGCGCTAACGGTGGCGTTACGGAGGAAGGCTGCGTCGCCGGCGCCGAGCAACACGCCATCGAGCGCGAAGACGACACC
>QWCB01000910.1_pt1 | contig 35523 bp, 45 predicted proteins | sample 1972511 | NCBI WGS metagenome assembly QWCB01 (sample SAMN09866719, study PRJNA288562) | Human gut metagenome isolate term5_stool, whole genome shotgun sequencing... | isolation source: gut | host: Homo sapiens | place: USA: California | reverse complement strand
TCCCGAGGGAGGCACGCCGCAGCCGTCGGGCTTCGAGGTGACGACGCACGGTGGTTCACGCTCGGCCGGGATTGACGCCGTCGAGTGGGCACGCCGTGGCGAGGAGCTCGGGGTCGGCGAGATTCTGCTGAACTCCATGGATGGCGACGGCACCAAGGATGGCTTCGACCTGGAGCTGCTGGAGAGAGTCCGCGCTGCCGTCGACGTCCCGGTGATCGCCTCTGGCGGTGCGGGCAAGGCAGAGCACTTCCCCCCGGCAGTGCGCGCCGGTGCCAACGCGGTTTTGGCCGCATCCATTTTCCACTTCGGCGAGGTCAGCATTGCTGAGGTTAAGGAAGAGATGGCCCGCGAGGGGATCGAGGTGCGCCAGTGACTGGTCTAGCCCCGGGCGCTGCAGCTCACGGCGCCGGAGACGATCCGCGTGAGTACACGCTCCCAGCAGATATCGCGAACATCGCCAAGTTCAACGCTGACGGCTTGATTCCGGCCATTGTGCAGGAAGAATCCACTGGTCGCGTGCTCATGATGGCATGGATGGATTCCCACGCGCTGGCGTACACCATCGCTACCAAGCGCGGCACTTACTGGTCGCGCTCCCGGTCCGAGTACTGGATTAAGGGGCTTACTAGTGGCCATTTCCAGACCGTGACATCGCTGGCGTTGGACTGTGATGGCGATACCGTGCTGATGCAGGTAGTGCAGGACGGCGCGGCATGCCACACTGGCTCGCATAGCTGCTTTGACGTGCATCCCGTGTTCGAGGGCTAATCAGTCGATCCGGGTTGCCGAGGTGGGGATTTCGTCGTCAAGCGCGCCCACCTCCGGTGAAGTCCGGGGTTAAGTGATGTGCAATCCGGGGTGCGTGGCACAATAGCGGCTATGACTCGTATCACCATGACCACGCGTGAGCGCTTTCGTGAACTGGCTGCACACCATCGGGTCGTGCCCGTGGTTCGCAAGGTTTTGGCGGACGGCGAAACGGCGCTGTCGGCCTACCGCAAGCTCGCGGCCGATCGTCCCGGCACTTTCTTGCTGGAGTCCTCCGATGTGGGGCAGTCGTGGTCGCGCTGGTCATTTATCGGTTGCGGCAGTCGTGCTGCGCTGACGGTGGATGATGCGGGGGAGGCAACCTGGATTGGTAATGCGCCGTCGGGTGCGCCAGAGGGCGGAAATCCGTTGGATGCTCTGCGTCGCACGCTGGAGCTGCTGCACACGGAGCTTCCGCTTGCCGACGATGCCTCGGTACCCAAGCTCACCTCTGGTCTCGTTGGCTACTTCGGGCATGACATTGTCCGCTACATCGAGCCACAGCTGCCGGATACCACTGACAATGATTTGCAGATTCCGGAGCTCATGCAGCTGCTGGTGGAGGATCTGGCTGCTTTTGACCACCACGAGGGCGTGCTGTGGCTGATTTCCAATGCTGTCAACTGGGACGGCTCGGATGAGCGGATTGACCAGGCGTATGACACCGCCTGTGACCGTGTCAATGCGATGGTGGAGCGGTTGTCAGAGCCTTCTGATCTGCGTCCGGCGGAAATTAGCTTCCCAGAGCCGGTGATTCGTCGCCAGCGCGCCGCCGACGACCACATGGATCGTATTGAGCGTTGTAAGGACCACATCCGAGCTGGTGATGCGTTCCAGATTGTGCTCTCGCAGCGGTTCGAGATGGACACGCAGGCGTCAGCTTTTGATATCTACCGCATCCTGCGGGTTTCCAATCCGTCGCCCTACATGTTCCTGGTCAACGTTCCAACCAAGGACTTCTCCGCTACCGCTTTTCAAATTGTCGGTTCCTCCCCGGAATCACTCGTGGCAGTTCAGGGCAGTGAGGTCATCACCAATCCCATCGCGGGCACACGTCCGCGCGGTGCCACGGTGGAGCAGGACAATGCGCTGGAAGCTGATTTGCTGGCAGACGAGAAGGAAAATAGTGAGCATCTGATGCTCGTTGATCTTGGCCGCAATGACCTCGGACGTGTCTGCCGCCCGGGCAGTGTAGTTGTGCACGACTTCCGTCATATTGAGCGCTACAGTCACGTTATGCATCTGGTCTCTACGGTCACCGGCGAGCTTTCCAGCGACGCCACTGCCGTCGACGCGTTCGCGGCCACCTTCCCAGCGGGAACGCTGTCGGGTGCGCCGAAGCCTTCCGCGCTGAGCATTATCGACAAGTTCGAAGACACGCGTCGGGGTGTTTACGGCGGCACTGTTGGATACTTTGACTTCCGGGGCAATACCGATCAGGCAATTGCCATCCGCACAGGTGTGAAGAAGGGCGATACGGTCTATGTTCAGGCTGGCGGCGGAATTGTCAGTGACTCTGACCCGGTGGCAGAGGATGAGGAGACCCGCAACAAGGCCGCGGCCGTGCTGCGAGCTGTCGCGGCAGCTGAGACACTAGTCCCAGCGGAAAGGAGCTAGGTTTTCGATGAAGTCGACAACGATGCTCTCCGGTGGCCTCATTGGTGTGGCCGCAGCGGGAATGTGGTTGTGCAGCCGTAGTGCGTGGCTGACGGTCGATACTGTTGATGACAAGTCCGGTCCAGCGACCACAGATTTGGTGGGCGCAGTCTGGGCTCCAGAGTTGACGTCGATTGCGCTGGCAATGGTGGCTGCACTGTTTGCCACCACCATTTTGGGCTCACTGGGGCGCCGTATTGTCGGTGGCCTCGCGGCGCTGCTCGCAGTTGCGGCGTCGTGGACTCCGATGACTCTGCTTGCCAGCGGAGAAGACGGGGTGGATTCCCAGCGGGCACTGGATTTGTTGACGTCGGGAAGCGCCTCACAGCGCGCCAGTGATGCGGTGACTGTGGCAGACTGGGCGCAGATCTCAGCGATTGAAGTGCATGCGATGGGGCCATCCCTGGCCTTGCTGTGCTGCGCATTGGCGCTGGTCGGGGCGGTATTGTTGGTGCGTCGACCGGGTACTGTGAAGAAGCAGAAGTCCAGCGCGTATGAGACCCCGGAGGTACGCCGTCAGCGTATCGCCGAGGACCTGGAGGAAGACCCACAGTCGGGTCGAGTTCTGTGGGATGCTTTGGATGCCGGTGTAGATCCTACGGATCTGGATAAGGAGTAAGGCCGTGGCTAACGTTCTGGACAAGATTATTGAGGGCGTGCGGGAAGATCTCGCTGCTCGGGAAGCCAAGATTTCCTACGGTGAAATCAAGGAGCTCTCGCTGAAGGCGCCGTCGCCGATTGATGCCGTGGCGGCACTGGCTAAGCCCGGGGTGCAGGTGATTGCAGAGGTCAAGCGTGCCTCTCCGTCGAAGGGAGAGCTGGCTGACATCCCTTCGCCGGAGGTCTTGGCGGCAGAGTACGAGCAGGGTGGCGCGGCTGTCATTTCCTGTCTGACTGAGGAGCGCCGCTTCCGCGGTTCGCTCGCCGACCTCGATGCCGTGCGCCGCGCGGTCAACATTCCAGTGCTGCGCAAGGATTTCATCGTCACTCCGTACCAGGTCCATGAGGCCCGCGCACACGGTGCCGACCTGGTGCTGCTGATGTGCTCCGCTTTGGATCAGCCGACGCTGGAATCCCTGCTGGATCGCACCGAGTCGCTTGGCATGAACGCTCTGGTTGAGGCGCACACCGAAGAAGAGGTCGAGCGTGCCGAGGCCGCTGGTGCCAAGATCCTCGGCATCAACGCCCGCAATCTAAAGACCCTCGACGTGGATCTCTCCGTGTACGAACGCCTTGCGCCGATGTTGCCGGATCATGTTGTGAAGGTGGCAGAGTCCGGTGTCAAGGGGCCGGAGGAACTGCGCTACTACGCCTCCCACGGCGCCGACGCGGTACTGGTGGGCGAGGGCCTGGTTACCGCGGGCAAGCCGGGTGAGGCTTGCCGACGTCTCGTTGCCGCCGGTGTCCACCCGACACTCCGCAGCGAGTAGTGATAGACCGCAGTTGCGATAAGCAGCTGTACCGCGCTGCGAACTGCGCCTAGTTTGGTTGCGTGTCACACCTGTTGTGCTGGCACACCACAGTTTCTTAGGCCTTATGTCCCCGCAACCGGTGGGGATAGTCCACAATAGATAACTGTGAGTGACCAAGATTTCAAGAATCATGATGCCCGCGGTGACCGCCTGCCCACGATGGGTGAGGTTATCGCGGAGACAACGAACCACGAATCAGATGCCATTGGGCACTGGGGTAAGTGGGGCGGCCAGTTTGTGCCGGAGGCGCTGATGGCCGTTATCGGTGAGGTCACCGATGGCTACGCGAAGGCCCGCGTTGATCAGGATTTTCTCGATGAGCTCGACCGGCTTCAGCGTACTTATGTCGGACGTCCCTCGCCGCTGTACTACGCGGAGAAGTTCTCCGCTGATATCGGCGCTGACGTCTGGCTCAAGCGCGAGGATTTGAATCACACCGGTAGCCACAAGATTAATAACGTCTTGGGGCAGGTTCTGCTTGCTAAGCGCATGGGCAAGAAGAACATCATTGCCGAGACCGGTGCCGGCCAGCACGGTGTCGCAACCGCGACTGCCTGTGCGCTGCTCGGCCTTAACTGCCGTATCTACATGGGCAAGGTCGACGCAATCCGCCAGCGCCTCAATATCGCCCGCATGCGCCTGCTTGGTGCCGAGGTTATCGAGGTCGAGATTGGTTCGAAGACTCTCAAGGACGCGATCAATGAGGCCATGCGTTTTTGGGTTTCACACGCCGATGACACCTACTACTGCTTCGGCACTGCAGCCGGCCCGCACCCGTTCCCAACAATGGTGCGCGACTTCCAGCGCATCATCAGCGCCGAGGCACGCCAGCAGATCCTCGCGGAGACCGGCTCGCTTCCCGACGCTGTCGTGGCGTGTGTCGGCGGCGGTTCTAATGCGATCGGCGCGTTCCACCACTTCATCGATGATGAATCGGTTCGACTGATTGGCGCTGAAGCTGGCGGTGACGGTGTTGAGACCGGTCGCCATGCAGCACCGATTTCGGCCGCCGGTAATCCGGGGGTGTTCCAGGGCTCCTTCGCCGCCCTGATGCAGAACGAGGACGGCCAGATTACAGAGTCTCATTCGATTTCCGCGGGTCTGGATTACCCGGGCGTGGGCCCGGAGCACTCTTACCTGGCTGATATTGATCGCGCGTCCTACCTGCCGGTGACCGATACCCAGGCGATGCAGGCATTCCAGGACCTGACTCGGATGGAGGGCATCCTGCCCGCTATCGAGTCCGCACACGCGGTGGCTGCCGCCCGACTCATCAGCGGTGAACTGAATGAAGAGCTGGGCCGTAAGCCGCTGATTATTGTCAATGTTTCCGGTCGCGGTGACAAGGATGTCGACACCGCTGCTAAGTGGTTTGATCTGATGGAGGAGTCCTAAATGAGTCTGAGTGACGTCTTTGACAAGGTCCGTGAGGAAAACCGCGCAGCATTCATCGGCTACTACCCAGCGGGTTTCCCGACCACCGATAAGTCGATTGAGAACATCAAGGCGATTGTCGACGCTGGCGCCGACATCATCGAGGTCGGCCTGCCTTTCTCCGACCCGATGATGGATGGCCCAACCATTCAGGATGCCGCCAACGTGGCTCTGGATGCGGGCTTCCGTACCCGTGAGATTATGCGGGTGGTTCGCGAAGTCACCGAGCACGGCGGTACCTGTGTGGTCATGAGCTACTGGAATCCGATTCTCCAGTATGGTCCGGAGCGTTTCGCCAAGGACTTGGCCGCCGCTGGTGGTCGTGGCACCATCATCCCGGATCTTATCCCCGAGGAGGCCGGCCAATGGCAGCGTGCAGCTGAGGCCAATGGTCTGTCCAACATCATGTTGGTGGCCCCGTCATCGACCAACGAGCGTCTGCAGCTAACTGCCACCGCGTCGACCGGCTTCGTCTACGCCACCAGCCACATGGGTGTCACAGGTGCCCAGGCTAGCGTCGACTCGGCCGCCGGCAAATTGGTTGCCCGCACGCGCGAGGTCACCGATACACCGGTGTGCGTCGGTTTGGGTGTCTCCAATGGGGCACAGGCCGCGGAGATTGCCGAGTTTGCGGATGGCGTAATCGTTGGCTCGGCACTGATCAAGGCCGCGATGAAGAGCACCGATGACCTGGTAACGCTCGCCCGTGAACTCGCCGCGGGCGTACGAGGAGAGAGCTAGCGCATTTATGAGTTCCACCCTTGTTCTCGCTGAAACTGCAACGACGTATCTGGCCAACATTCCCTCTCCGCCGCAGGGGGTGTGGCAGTTAGGACCGCTACCACTGCGCGGTTACGCGATTTCCATCTTGGTTGGCGTACTCGTCGGCATTTATTGGATGCAGCGCCGCTACGCGGCCAGGGGTGGAGACCCGGAGTTGGTCCTCGACATTGCCATTGCGGTTATTCCTGCGGGCATTATCGGCGGCCGTCTCTACCACGTCGCCACTGACTGGGAGAAGTACTTCGGCCTCGGCGCCAATCCCGCCGATGCACTGAAAATCACCAATGGTGGCCTCGGCATCTGGGGAGCGGTGGCGCTGGGGGTGCTGGCCGCGTGGGCGGTCGCTAAGTGGCGAAAGGTGCCGTTTGCGCCAGTTCTTGACGCGGCCGCACCCGCGATCATCCTTGGACAGGCCATTGGGCGTCTGGGCAATTGGTTCAACCAGGAACTCTACGGTGGCCCAACGTCACTTCCGTGGGGCCTGGAAATTTACCAACGAGTTGATGAGTTTGGCCGGGTTGCCCCTGTCACCGGAACGTCGACAGGCGAAGTGCTGGCCGTGGTGCATCCAACGTTTCTCTACGAGATGGTGTGGAACGTCCTCGCCTGTCTGGTCATTGTGTGGGCGGACCGAAAGTTCAAGATGGGCGGAGGACGCGTCTTTGCGCTCTATGTCGCGGCCTACACTTTGGGGCGTTTCTTCATTGAACTCATGCGCGTCGATGACGCAACGCTGATATTCGGTGTGCGTATTAATAACATCACGTCGCTCGTGGTCTTTTTCTGCGCTGTCATTGCTTTGTGGATTCTGCGGTCCAAGAGCCGCGAAACCGCAGCTGAAGTCGGGGGAGAGCGCGAGGCTGCTGAAGCTCACAGTGCTTCCAACTGACGCATAGCCCGTTAAGGGACTAGGCTGGAGGCCGTGCTTAGACGAACGAAGATTGTATGTACCCTCGGTCCAGCAGTTGCTTCGCTGGAGGGGATTACCGGGCTGGTCAACGCCGGCATGGATGTTGCCCGCCTGAATTTCTCTCACGGTGAGCATGAGGACCACGCTCAGAACTACCACTGGGTGCGTGAAGCATCCGACGCTACGGGACATGCCGTCGGTATTCTCGCCGACTTGCAGGGACCAAAGATTCGCCTCGGTCGTTTTAAGGAAGGCTCGACGTATTGGGCTGACGGCGAGATTGTCCGCATCACCGTCGACGATGTCGAAGGCACGCACGACCGCGTCTCCACCACGTACAAGAATCTCGCTGACGATGCCCGTCCGGGCGATCGCCTGCTTGTCGACGATGGCAAGGTGGGCCTGGAGTGCATCGAGGTAGATGGCAACGATGTGGTGTGCCGTGTCATCGAGGGCGGTCCGGTCTCGAACAACAAGGGTGTTTCCCTGCCGGGGATGAACATCTCGGTGCCGGCTCTGTCAGAGAAGGATATCGCCGACCTGCGCTTCGCTCTGAAGCTGGGAGTCGACTTCATCGCGCTGTCCTTCGTCCGTTCGCCTTCCGACGTCGAACTGGTCCATGCGGTCATGGATGAGGTTGGCCGTCGTGTCCCGATTATCGCCAAGCTGGAGAAGCCAGAGGCAGTCGAGTCTCTCGAGGCCATCATCCTGGCTTTCGATGCCGTGATGGTCGCCCGTGGTGACCTTGGTGTTGAGGTGCCGTTGGAAGATGTTCCGCTGGTTCAGAAGCGCGCTATTCAGATTGCCCGCGAGAACGCCAAGCCGGTCATCGTCGCCACCCAGATGCTCGACTCCATGATTTCGAACTCGCGCCCGACTCGTGCGGAGGCCTCCGACGTGGCCAACGCTGTGCTCGATGGCGCAGATGCCGTGATGCTCTCGGGTGAGACCTCGGTTGGTAAGTACCCGCAGTCCACGGTTAAGACCATGGCTCGCATCGTCACCGCCGCTGAGCGCGAGGGGGAAGTTCCTGCGCTGACCCACATGCCTCGCACGAAGCGTGGTGTGATTTCCTACGCAGCTCGCGATATCGGTGAGCGCTTGAATGCCCGCGCTATGGTTGCTTTCACCACCTCGGGTGATACCGCTCGCCGTGTGGCACGCTTGCACTCTCGCCTGCCGCTGCTGGTATTCACTCCGAATCAGCAGGTTCGTTCGCAGCTTGCGCTGACGTGGGGTGCGGAGACCTTCTTGGTGCGCGAGGTTAACAGCACGGATGAGATCATGCAGGTCATCGATGAGCAGCTCTTGACCATGGAAAACTACAACGCTGGCGACACGCTGGTCGTTGTTGCTGGTACCCCTCCAGGAAATGAGGGCAATACCAACATGATTCACGTCCACGTTATTGGCGAGGACGCTCGCTAGCTCTCTGGCGCGTTAGGAAAAGCCGGTAAGCCCTTTTGGGGCTTACCGGCTTTTTGCTTGGAGCCTTTCGACCTGGGCTGTCGGGCTGTTTGGTGGGATCTTTGCGCTGTGCGCGGTGGCAAGCGGCCGGCACGCAGCTCTTACTTTGCCAAGTAGGACAGTACGGCGGCAGCGGCGGCAGAAGTCGCGGAGGTAGCCGTCGGCTCGAAGTCCGGCAGGAATGTCGGCATGTGATTCGACGGTACGTCTTCGACCACGCGGTCGGCAGCAACGGCGGCTTCCCACGTATCCCGAGGTGTGGCGCCAACGGTCCAGTAGACATATGGGCAGTTCAGTCCACGCGGCAGGTCTGAGAAGTCCTCCGATGCGGTCCACGGCACAGCATCGGTGGAATCGTCGCCGAGCACAGCGTCCATGACCGGGCGAATCGTGGCAAACGCCTCCGGATCATTGTCAGTGACTTCGCCGTGATCGGAGTACTCAATCACAGGCTCAACCTCAGTGCCGGAAGCCAGGCACTCGCCACGAACAACGCGCTCAATGCCCGCAATGAGCTTCGCGCGCACATCGTTGGAGTAGTAGCGAATATTCAGCACAATCTTGGCCTGACCGGGGATTGTGTTATTCGAATTGCCGGACTGCAGCGTGCCGACGGACAAAACACCAAACTCGTGGGGAGGAATCTCGCGCCCCACAATTCCTTGCAAGCGCAGAACGATTGCGGCAGCCAAGTACGTCGGGTCAATGGCGTTGTGCGGCATAGATCCATGTGCGGAGCGACCTGTCAGCGTGATGCTAATGGTGTCACAGCCAGCAAGTGCCGGGCCGGGCATGGTCATTACCTGACCTGCGGGGCCGGGAACAATGTGCTGGCCGAAGCACACATCTGGGGTGGGGATGAGGTCTGCCAGGCCGTCGTCAATCATAGCCTGTGCACCACAGGCCAGTTCCTCGGCGGGCTGGAACAGGGCAATGAAAGTACCCGACCACTCAGACTTAGTTGCTGCCATCAGGCTAGCCAGACCAAGACCGGCCGTCATGTGCATGTCATGGCCACAGGCGTGCATGACGGCGGTGGCAGAACCATCGCGGGCGGTACCGGTGGCAGAGGAAGCGAAGTCCACACCGGTTTCCTCGAACACCGGAAGCGCATCGATATCAGCGCGGAACAGCACGGTAGGGCCGGGGCCATTTTCCATGACACCAACGAGGCCGTGACCACCGATTCCCTCATACACCGTGTAAGTGCCCATGTCGCGAAGAGCACCGGCCAGATACGCGGCAGTTTTCTCCTCCGCCTGAGATAGCTCCGGGTGCTGGTGCAGGTAACGGTAGATTTCCCACTGCCTGTCCAATGGCACTCGATGAGTGGCGATGAGGTCGCGAATGCGGCTCAGTCGTGCTTCATTGTTGCTCACCTGGATTAAGACTCCTAACTTCTCTCTACTCTGTGCCAGAGAACTACAGTCGCGACCCGTCTTCGACGAGCGGGTTGTACTTCAGCGAGTTTGGCTGGCACTGGCACTCGGTCGCAATGTGAATGCTGTCCGAAATCTTTCCGGTCTCCCGTAAACGGTACATCTCCGGGACAACGCGGTCGCGCAGATCCCATGGGGAGATGGTGTTCAGATAAATCTTGGTGCCACCTTCAAAACCGGCCAAATTTGAGGTGCGCCACTTAATCATTACGCGCCACGGCATGCGGGCATCCAAATCGACAGGGCGGTGGTGCCATTCCTCGTTACACGGAATGGTGGGCCCGGCAGCGGCATGACATGCGTGAATCAGGTCCGACATTGCGTCTATCTCAGCCCGGGTTTGCAGCCACGGTTCGCAGACATCCGACTTCGAGAAGATCTCCAGCGTCGGGTAGCGGTGTCCGAATCCTGCGAAAGCCACCGCGTGCTCGTTTTCCGCAATAACCAGGTTGTGGCGGGCCGCATAGTCCACTGCGTATTCGTTGTAGATATTCGGGTTCTTGCGCACCGCCTGCACTTCGCGCTTGAGCTGCTCGCCGTGCTCATCGATGGCCACAAGCTGCTTGTGCAAGTGATCGAAGCTTGCGCCTGCCGGTTTCAGCCAGTTTTGGAAAGCGGCCACATAACGCACGTAGCGGTTCCGTCGGTACAGGTCAGCAATCGACTCGACGGTAAACGCAATGAGTGCGCGGTGCTCGGCAACGCTCAATGTGCCAGAAGAAGCCAGCTGGTTATCGTGGGTAGCGGCGTCGACAAAGTGGCGACGGGCAACAATCACATCGTGGCCGCCGGCGAAATAGCTTGGGGCGCGGCGCAGCAATTCCTCGTCGGAAAGCGCGCTGATTTCCTCTTCACTGCGTCCAGCGGCGCGGTAGCGCGTGCGAATGATGTTGAGCACGTGCTCGCGGCCCTTCGGGTCATCGAGGTAGGCCTCCATGCGTTGCTGAGTTTCGCGGTCGGGCTCGAAGCCGTAGTTTTCCGACCAATAGTCATAGGAGACGATCTCGAACAGGTTGGGCACGCGGCGGAACTCCGCAGTGGTGTCGAAGAGCTGGTCGGGCAGTACTCCGGTCACCGTGCTGTAGCCGCCGAATACCGATTCGTCGAGGACAACACGGGCCTTCTCCGGCGGGGTTTGCAGCAGGTTGTTCCAGCCAAAGGAGTCGCGGGATCCAAAATCCTCCTCGCTCAATGGCTGCGGATCCGTGTGCTTAATTCCCAACGGCCGATTTCCACGACCTGGGACTGTCCACACCTGGGTACCGGAAAAAGGATTAACTTGCTTCACCGTGCCGTCGGCAAGCGTGATGAGGGGATTGCTGAAAGCCTGCATAAGTCCAACACTACGTCTTTGCTGGCGGTCGGCGCGCCAACGTAGGGGGACAAGGGCTTGACGACGGTTAGCTATTGTCTGGCCGTCTCGCGTGGCTTAGCCTGTGAAGTTATGTCGAAGATTGTTTTTCACTGCCTGGTGAAGCCGACCGAATCGGAGGCGCTGGCCGAGGCATTTCGTACCAAGTTGAGTGAGTTTGACCGCGCCGGGCGAGTTAGTGACGTGGATGTTTCGGTGGCGTCGGCGGACACGGACGCGCAGTTGGTGGAGCAGTGGGAGCGTGAGAACCCGAAGGAGCCGTTGGGGGATAGGAAGGTATTCCGTTATCTCTTGAGCTTCGATCAGCACGGTGGTTCTCTCAATGAACTCGCTATGGACCTCTCTGAGCTACTGACTCCGCGTGCAGAATTGCCCCCGGACCCAGTGCTGCGTGAGTTCGACGAAATGCTCGAATCTGTTGCGACGTATCCCTGGAATGTTGCCGTATTTAGGTAATTTCCTACCTAATTCGTGAAAAGTGTAAGCCTCCACAGAGTCAGTGATTGGCTTGGCCAACGGGTGTAGCGCGAATCGCTACGAGTTTTCCCAGCAATATGCCGTTGTATAATTATGTCCGCTTCAATATCTACAGTTGCCCAGTCCTTGTGCACACAACCTGTGCCACCGAGTTACGGCAACCGGAAAGTGGTTTACAACCGCTGACGGTTTGTTCTTCGTGGGCGCCATAATGGTTTCGCAGAGAGGTTTATTTTGAATATCGAGCAGAAGGTTTCGGGACTCTATGACCAGATTCTCACCCGAAACGCCGGTGAGCCGGAGTTCCACCAGGCAGTGGCAGAAGTTCTGGAGTCGCTGAAGGTCGTCCTGGAAAAGGACCCACACTACGGTGACTACGGCTTGGTTCAGCGTTTGTGTGAGCCGGAGCGTCAGATCATTTTCCGCGTGCCGTGGGTCGACGACCAGGGTAAGGTCCAGGTCAACCGTGGCTTCCGTGTTCAATTCAACTCTGTGCTGGGCCCGTACAAGGGTGGTCTGCGCTTCCACCCGAGCGTGAACCTCGGCATCATTAAGTTCCTGGGCTTCGAGCAGATCTTCAAGAACTCCCTGACCGGCCTGCCGATCGGTGGCGGCAAGGGTGGCTCCGACTTTGATCCGAAGGGCAAGTCCGAGCTAGAAATCATGCGCTTCTGCCAGTCGTTCATGACTGAGCTGCACCGCCACATCGGTGAGTACCGTGACGTCCCGGCCGGTGACATCGGCGTCGGCGGCCGCGAGATTGGCTACCTGTTCGGTCAGTACCGCCGTATGGCCAACCAGCACGAGTCCGGCGTTCTCACCGGTAAGGGCCTGACCTGGGGCGGTTCCCTGGTTCGTACCGAGGCCACCGGTTACGGCTGTGTCTACTTCACTGAAGAGATGATGAAGGCCAACGGTGCTGACATCAACGGTGCCAAGGTCATCGTTTCCGGTTCCGGTAACGTCGCCATCTACGCCATTAAGAAGGCTCAGGAGCTCGGCGCTACCGTCGTCGGTTTCTCTGACTCTTCCGGTTACGTCTCCACCCCGAACGGTGTCGACGTCGAGCTGCTGAAGGAAATCAAGGAAGTTCGTCGTGCTCGCGTCTCCGAGTACGTCGCTGAGGCTGAGGGCGCTGAGTTCCACGAGGGTGGCAACATCTGGGAGCTCAAGGCTGATGTCGCACTGCCGTGTGCAACTCAGAATGAGCTCAATGGCGAGTCCGCCAAGCTGCTGGTCGACAACGGCTGCCGCTTCGTTGCTGAGGGCGCAAACATGCCGTCCACCCCGGAGGCTATCGAGGTCTTCAAGGCCAACGGTGTCCACTTTGCGCCGGGCAAGGCTGCCAACGCTGGCGGTGTTGCAACCTCCGCTCTGGAGATGCAGCAGAACGCTACCCGCGATTCCTGGTCCTTCTCCTACACCGATGAGCGCCTGAAGCGCATCATGACCAACATCTTCAAGAACTGCGAAACCACCGCCGCTGAGTACGATCACGAGGGTAACTACGTGCTCGGTGCCAACATCGCAGGCTTCAAGAAGGTCGCTAACGCAATGCTGGCTCAGGGCGTCATCTAGTCTGCTAACGTTTCCGCTTTACGACGGATCCTCGGCGACCCCGCCCGTCGAATAGCCGAAAAGCCCACGCTGTAAACTCCCTCCCATGGAGTTATCAGTGTGGGCTTTTGTCTTTATCGTGGCAACGATTTTTGTCGGGGCCCTGATGCAGCGAATAGCCGGTATGGGGCTCGGACTGTTGGGAGGTCCGGTCCTCTCACTGGTTGCAGGTCCCGTAGCAGGAATTTTGATTATTAACGTGCTCGCATCGGTCAATGCGATCATGCAGACCATCTCGGTGCGAGAAAACGTCGATTGGAAGAAGTTCTGGCTGATTGGCCCGGTGATGGCTCTCGGCGCGCTCCCCGGCGCTTGGGTGGTTCACAACACGCCCAGCGGTCCACTCCAGGTGCTGGTCGGCGGGCTCGTGCTACTCGCGCTGCTAGTGACATCCGTTATGCCTCAGCGCATGCGTGTCGACGGCCCACAATACGCCGTTGCCTCAGGCGTGGCCGGCGGTTTTATGAATACCCTGGCCGGCATTGCGGGCCCAGCCATTACCGTTTACGCACAGGCTTCCCGTTGGCCAGCGCAGACATTTGCAGCCACCCTGCAACCGCTCTTCTTTGTTTCCGGCGCGTTGTCCTTGCTGTTCAAGGAAATCAGCGGTGACGTATCTGTCTTCGCCACCACACCGGTTATCCTCTGGCCGCTGTGTTTGGTTGCCATGATTGTGGGTATATTTTTGGGCACTCGCGTTTCCCGACGAGTGCCCATTGTGCAAGCCCGAAAGCTCGCGGTCATTCTGGCGACTACCGGCGCGGCAGTCACTATGTTTCGCGGAATCTCCGCAACTTTTGGCGCTTAGGCTTGCTGTTACTTCAACAGCGAAGACAGGAAGTTGCGGGTGCGCTCGTGCTGCGGATTACCCAGCACCTCATCCGGGGTGCCTTTCTCCACGACCACGCCGTCAGCCATAAACACGACCTGGTCGGCGACTTCGCGGGCAAAGCCCATCTCGTGCGTCACGACGACCATGGTCATGCCCTTATCGGCCAGACCACGCATGACGTTGAGAACCTCACCGACGAGCTCGGGGTCAAGAGCGGAAGTCGGCTCATCGAAGAGCATTAGCTTCGGCTCCATGGCCAGGGCTCGAGCAATGGCAACACGCTGCTGCTGACCGCCCGAGAGCTGAACAGGGTAGGCATCGGCCTTGTGAGCCAGACCAACAGTCTCCAGCAGCTCCATGGCACGCTTTTCAGCCTGCTCCTGAGAGACGCCCTTTACCAGCACTGGTGCCTCGGTGATATTTCCCAGCACCGTGCGGTGCGGGAACAGGTTGAAGTTCTGGAACACCATGCCGATATCGCGACGCTGACGGGCAGCTTCTGCGGCGGAAATTTCGTAGAGGCTGCCGTTCTTTTCGCGGTAGCCAATCAGGGAACCGTCGACGTAGAGACGGCCGGCATTGACCTTCTCCAGGTGGTTGATGCAGCGCAGCAGTGTGGACTTACCGGAGCCCGAAGGCCCAATGAGGCAGGTAACCGTACCGCGTGGAACTTCCAGGTCGATGCCCTTGAGGACCTCGAGACGGCCGAAGTTCTTCCGAACCTTTTGCGCCTCAACCATCAAATCTTTGGTAGTCATTTACTGCGGATCCTCTCGGTAGAAGTGCTCTTCGTCCTTATCGACAACGCGAGCATTTGCAAGCGGCACACCTTCGGCGTCGGCAAGCGCGGCCAGCTGGCGGGCGGTGAGCTGACGGGTAGCGCCGCGGGCGAAGTAGCGCTCAAGGTAGAACTGTCCGACCATCAGAATTGATGTGATGACCAAGTACCAGGTGGCGGCGACAAGCAGCATCGGCACCGGCAGGAACAGCGCATTGGCGATGTCCGTGGAGCGGCCGTAGAGTTCCAGCGAGAACGGCACTGCGATGACCAGCGAAGTGGTCTTCAGCAGGGAGATGAACTCGTTGCCCGTCGGCGGGATGATGATGCGCATAGCCTGTGGCAAGATGGTGCGGCGGACAGTCTGCCACCAGCTCATACCCAGTGCCTTCGATGCTTCGGTCTGGCCCTCCGGGACAGCCTGGATGCCGGCACGGACAATTTCAGCCATGTATGCGGACTCATTCAAGCCGAGACCGACGAACGCTAACACAAAGGTATTGGACAGGACAGTGCTGAGATCAACCTCGGCAACGCCCAGGTCAATCGTCGAGTAGATAGTGCCGAGGAGGCCCCAAAAGACCAGCTGCACGTAGACCGGAGTTCCTCGGAAAACCCACAGGTAGAACCAAGCAACAGTGGACAGCACGGGGTTGTCCGACATTCGGAGTACGGCGACGATGGCACCGCCGACGATACCGATGAGCATGGCCAGGACCGTTAGTGCAATGGTCCAGCCAGCGGCAGCGGCGATTCGTGTGTCGAACAGGTACTGGAAGTAAACATCCCAGTGGTAGGCCTCGTTGCGGGCGGCACCGATGATGAACCACAGGAAGAGCACAAGCAGCACTGCTGCGGTGATCCAGCGACCCGGGTGCGGCAGCGGTTTGGCCTTAATTTCTTCGTTGAGTTCCGCCTGTGTGGCCTCGTAGCGGGCGCCAGACGCAGATGAGTCGCTCACTTAAAGTTCCTCTCCGTTAATAGTGGCGCGTTCCAAAGCACCGTCTTCCAAACCCCATGTGGTCAGGATTTGCTTGTACTGGCCGTTGTCGATGAGGTACTGCAGCGCCTGCTGGAGTACTGGGCCGAGTTCTGAATCCTTCGGAATAGCGAAGCCGAACGGGGCACCATCGTAGATATCTCCGGCAAGTTCGAGTTTGCCCTCAGAACGATTGACCGCGTAGGCACTGACTGGTGAGTCAGCTGCCAGCGCGTCAGCACGCCCCAGCACCACGGTGGTAGCTGCGGTACCAGCATCCTGGTAGGCCAATTTGTTAATTGGTGGCAAACCGCGATCCAGACAATCCTGATTCTTTACCGGCAGGTCCTCCATGTCAGCGACGGTATTGCGCTGAACAGCGACAGTTTTGCCACAGTAGTTGTCGGAGCTGGCGTCGCTGCCCGGGCGACGTGCCCACTGCAGGCCGGTATCCAGGTAGTCGACGAAGTCGTAGGTCTTGCGGCGCTCCTCATTTGAGGTGAAGCCGGAGGCGCCAACATCAACTGCGCCGGCCGACAGGGCCGGAAGAATCAGTGCGAAATCCTGTTCTTGGATTTCCAGCCGCAAATCCAGGACGCTGGCCATGGCCCGCATAAGGTCAATGTCGAAACCGATGATGGAACCGGCGGAATCCTTAAACTCTGCCGGGGCGAATGTTGGGTTGGTGCCGATGCGCAATACTTCGCGCTTACGAAGATCTGCTGGGACCTGTTTCGCCAGTTCGGGGACCGCTGCCGGTTTGATCTCTGACCAGCCCTCCGGGTTACCGCTTTCGTCATTGGTGACACAGCCTGTAAGCCCTAAGAACAAGGTCGCAGTCAGCGTGGCAGCCGCCAATGCGATGGGTCTTTTCATATCTGAATATGTTACCTAGGCACAGGAATACCTTAAATTCGGTACCCCTATTCAGCTGCGTCTTAGGCTGGTGCAGGAAAAGCGCACACTTTTCAGACCTCCCGAGGGATAGTCAGCGCGGGTTGGATAGTCAGCGCCGGTTTTCTAGTTCGCTTCAGCTGCAGCAAAGCCATTGCCAGTGACGTCGAGCGGGCCGACCGCGCCGGAGGCCGGGTCGCTCAGCGCAGCATCGCGGACAGCCTTCGCCACGGCCGGCATGACGCGCGAATCCAGCGCCGACGGGATAATGCGGTCGGCACTCAGGTCTTCTACGCCAACATTTGCAATGGCCTGAGTAGCAGCCAGCTTCATGGCCTCGGTGATCCGTTTGGCACCCGCCTCCAGTGCGCCACGGAACAGACCCGGGAAGGCCAGCACATTATTAATCTGGTTCGGATGATCCGAGCGGCCAGTGGCCACGACGGCTCCGTACTTGCGGGCGACTTCCATCGGAATCTCCGGAATCGGGTTGGCCAGCGAGAACAGAATCGGGTCAGCGGCCATCTGGCTAATCGCATCCTCGCCGATACGGCCGGCAGAGACGCCGATGAACACGTTAGCGTCGACAAGCGCATCGTTGATCGAGCCGGTGATACCGCGTGGGTTAGTCATGCCGGCGCCCCACTGCTTGATGTCGCTCAGTGGCTCGCGGTCCGGGTGGATGATGCCGCGCGAATCGACGACGACGATGTCGGACACGCCAGCGGACAGCAGCATCTTCGTCGCAGCGACACCAGCGGCACCAGCGCCGGAGATGACCACGCGGAGATCCTGGAAGCTGCGACCTGTCAGCTTGCAGGCGTTGATCAGGCCGGCGGCGATGACGATGGCGGTGCCGTGCTGGTCGTCGTGGAAGATGGGGATGTCGAGCTCTTGGTCGAGACGCTGCTCGATCTCGAAGCAGCGAGGCGCGGAGATGTCTTCGAGGTTCACTCCGCCAAACGACGGCGCCAGCGCCTTGACCGTCTGGATGATTTCCTCTGTATTGAGGGTATCCAGGACGATTGGCACAGCGGAGATGCCGGCGAACTGCTCGAAGAGCTGGGCTTTTCCTTCCATCACCGGTAGCGCGGCCTTGGGCCCGATGTCGCCAAGGCCAAGCACGGCGGTGCCGTCGGAAACCACTGCGACGTTCTGGCCGGTCCAGGTGTAGGTGCGGGCCAGAGCCGGATCTTCGTGGATGGCCTCACAGACGCGAGCGACACCTGGGGTGTAGCCGATGGAGAGGTCGCGAATTGTCTCGAGCTTCATGGTGGAGTGGGAGCGGAGCTTGCCGCCTCGGTGTGCCTCAAAGATTTCCGCATCGGTGATGGTCGACGGATCTGTGGGGGCGGTGTCCTCCGGTACTGCGTGAAGTGGCGTCTTAGCGGAGTTCGCGTTCGCAGTGTGGGCGGAGGAGCTAGAGGGGGAATTCGCAGCAGGCATGATGACAGTCCAAAACGTGTTGAGTACTGAGTACTTTGTACTTTGAGAAAACTCGACCGCGGCGTGAGCTGCTGGTGGGCAGTGCGTAAAGCCGGGAGCAAAGCTTGGCAGGTGATACGTAGTGGTGTGCGTAAAAACTAAACCAGTCTTGCTATGCGGGATTGGTATCTCATTATATGGACAGTGGGGTGGAAAATAAAATCTTTGCGGTTGGGGGAGCGGGGATTTGGGAAGTGTCGTGGGGCTGGCGGCCGCGGGCGTGATGCCGGAACCCCGGCTTTTGCCGAGTTCGACGAGTCCTGCCATGGCATCGTTTGTGTTAAGGGCTACTCAGCTGCGTCGTTTGTGATGAAGGTGTGCATCGAGCTTGCTCGGAAGCATCTTTGTTAGGAAGTGCCTTCGGTGGGGTGTCTATGTGCTGTCGGGTTCCATATGGGCGGCTGTCGTTGGAGGGGCTCCATGCCTTGGCCGCTTTTGGCCTTCTATTGGTTTGGAAAATGTTGGCGATATTATTTGCCGATATTGAGTAAGCGCTGGCCGGGGTTGAAGGTTAGTTTTTAAAGAGATTAACCAGTTCCAAGCCCTGTTCTATGGGGTAGAGGCCTGGTTTTTTCTTACCTTCAGTGGTGCCTTATGGTTCGCGAATCGAAAATATTTGTGTAGTGCGGAAAGTTGAATCCGGAGTTCCTGGGATAGTTCCAACTGACGACAGAGAGCTGTTCGTTTATTGCAACTTCTACGCAGGAGGCTTCTTACGATGTCCGATTCCACTTTCCCCCAGAACCCGCAGAGTCCACAGAACCCGTATGGCTCCCAGAATCCGTACGGCTCCCAGAATCCGCAGGATTCGCTGGGGCAGCAGTCCTACCAGCACAGCCCGCAGGATCCGCTCGGCCAGCAGCCCTACCCGCAGGGTCCGTCGGCAGCGGGGCAGATGCCTCCGGCTCCGAAAGAAAAGAAGAAGGGTGGCTGCTTCAAATGGGGTGGTATTGCCGCGGGCGCTGTCGTGGTCCTCGCTGTGGCGGCCAGCTTGACTGGTGGCGGTGACACTGAGTCGGGTTCCGATTCTGAAGCTGCATCTCTCTTTGGTTCGGAGACTGCCGTTGCGGCTGATTCTGGGACTGTTGAGAATGCCGATTTCGCTGAGTCTTCCGAGGCAGGTGTAGATGAGCAGCAAGGTCAGACGGGGGAGCAGCAAAAGCAGGATGAGAAGGTCCCGACCGAATACAAGAATGCTCTCCGCAAGGCAGAGATTTACGCGAATCGCATGCACATGTCGAAGGCCGGTATTTATGATCAGCTGACCTCGGAGTACGGCGAGAAGTTCTCACCGGAGGCAGCCCAGTATGCAATGGACAATCTCGATGCGGACTGGAATAAGAACGCACTGGAAAAGGCGAGAATCTACCAGGATTCGATGGCGATGTCCCCGGATGCGGTTTACGAGCAGCTGACGTCGGAATACGGCGAGCAGTTTACTCCGGAGGAAGCTCAGTACGCGGTGGATAACCTGTAGCAGCGGGCTTCGTTTGTTGATGACGCCAATTGGCCAGAGTCCAGTTGGATGCATGCTGCAGAAGGACGGCTTCCGCTTCACCAGAATGCATTTGCTGCACACTGAACGGCTGTTGGTGAAGCGGAAACCGTCTCGGCAGTTTTTAATGCGTGACCGGGCAGTTGAGCGAGTGTCTGCAGCACAACTTCGGCGCGGTACAATTCGTGCCGTTTATCAACCGCGCCCGCATCGGCGACCGCGGCGGCAAATCAGAAGTAACCGCGGCACTGCGCCGCTACGCAGTCGCAGCCACCTATCTTGCAGAAGACATCGCTGAGTTTCGAGTCTCCATCATAGAAGAGCAGCGGCAAGCTTTGTTGAGTGGGATGTCCGAGTACGTCGATGGCGATGAAGAAGTTTTCAGAGCGTATGCTCGCCTGTTGAAATCAACGGACTCAAAAGCCATGGAGTAGCCACATTCGCGGGGTGCGAGTCCCCGCCATGGCACTGCCCCGTTCACTCAATCGGTAGTGGCGGGGTTTTCTTATGCCCAAAAACAGATTCACCCAGGAGTTAACGCAGGATTCAGCAGGCAATACGTGGCTCTTTTTTGGCTCATTTTTGGTGCAAAATACCCGTGAAAGTACGTGAAAGTGCGTGAAAAAGAGTGAAAGATAGTGAATACTAACCCAACCAAAAACCCGCCCCCACCAGGCTAAAAGTCAGGTGAAGGCGGGTTTTAAAATCGTGCCCCCGGTGAGACTCGAACGCACAAAAGGCGACCCGAAATAAACGGTTAACCAGCCTGTTTAGAATCGTTAGCTAGTTTTTGGTGCATTTTTGGTGCACTTTCATTCTGGGGCACTGATTCAAGTTCACCAAGAGTCGAATAAACCATCTCCATCGAATCAGCGACCTCATCAAGGTCCCCATCGAACAAATCTGCGTACTGGTCTAGCGTCATCGCCGCCGACGCATGACCCAATTGGCGCTGCACCACTTTCACATTCGCCCCCGACGACACCAAAAGACCAGCAGCCACATGGCGCAATCCATGGACAGTCACATGGGGAAAACTCGAGTCAGCCTCCTGCACACGCTCCAGTGCACAATGAAAAAACGAACCAGTAGACGGCAACTTCAATGGCCCACCGTCAGCACGCTCCCACACCCAATCACCAGAATCACGCCCCTCAATAAGCGGCGCAAGCATATTACACACAAACCGAGGAATAGCCACCTTTCGGTTCTCATGCGTCTTCAATGTTCCAACTTCAACCCTGGACACAACCGTCACCGCAGCACGCTGCAAATGCGCCCGCCGACCGTCCAAATCCAAATCCCCTACCTGCAACCCAGCCAACTCCGACCACCGCAACCCACTGGTCGCCAACAACCAAATAATCTCCGGCCGACTCGACTCCTCCGCCAAAGTTCGCACCTGCTCCATCGTCAAATACACCTTCACCGGCTTAGGCTTCCTCGGCAAACGCACCCCACGCGCAGGATTAGTCTGCAAACACTCATCATCAACCGCCATATCCAAAATCTGTGACAACACGTTATGAGCGCGCCGGGCGGTTGTTGGGGTCATTTTTGAGGTGTAGATCCATTCTTGGATTTCTGATTTTTTGATGCTGCCGACGGGACGTGGTCCCCATTTGGGTAGGACGTGGTTGTTGAGGGCGCTACGGATGGAGCGTGCGCCGGAGGGCTTGAGCCTGGTTAAGGTGCTGTCCCATCGTTTGGCAAGCACAGCAATAGTGGTGTTTTGCCGGTTGGGGTCTATCCATGTTCCGTCGCGGCCTGCAGCACCTTCGTCTTCGACCCAGGCTTGGGCTTCTATTTTTGTACGGAATCCACGTTTATGAGCGCGCGCGCCGTCGGGTCGTGTGTAGAAGACTTCCCATCGTCGACCTTTCCTTGTTTTATACGGGCTGATTGACGCCATGGTGTAGACTCCTTATGTATCCCATTTCAAACAAGTCGAGCTGTTTATTATGGGGCTTTGCATAAGCGGGCGCTGTCTAAAATGGTGTTAGACAGCGCCCGCTTCATTTGTCGTGATGTGCAAAAACTAGGTTTTATCTTTCGCTGCGAACGAAACTGGCAGTTTTGATAGTGCGGTCAATGCTGTAGTCGAAGTTGAGGGTAGGGCAGTCAATCAACCTCGCGAGGTCATTAATTTTCGCGGTGGCTACGGCGAGCATGCGAGGCGCGAAGAGGTCGCGGACAGCATTGCCGAGTACCTCCTCGTCGATGGATTCAGGCAGTGGCGACTTTTCGTCGGCGCTCCAAATCCCGCTCATGACGAGGTAGTAATTTGCGTAGAAAGTGTCTGCGCCAAGTTTAATATCGACGCTGATGTGTTCAGTGTTTTGGGCAATGCGGAAATTGAAGTCGAATTTGATTGGGGTGGGGTCTTCTGGTGGGGTCAGGGGCTCGTCGACATCCTTGCGCGTTGCCTTGAGTTCGCCGGTTCGGTACCGAACTGTACTAAGAGACTCTTCCAGAGCGTTGATGTCCATTGTGGTTTGCTCCTATTTGGTGAGTAGCTCGAATTTACGTTGAGGGGTGCCGTCGCTCCATGATTGAGCTGCGGTAGTAGTGCGCCCAGTAGCTTCGAAGGAGATGCTATTTCGCTCCCGAGTTATCTCTGCTTCTTTTTCTTGCAGGCGCTTGAGGTTGCGTCGAAGAGCCGACTGGAGCGGCGAGTAGTTCTCTGCCTGCGTCACGATTGGGGCGATGTAGGCATTAACTGCTGTCGCGTAGCGGCGAACGGTGGTGATGTTCGGTCGCTTTGCTCCGAAGATTGCTTTCTCGAATCGTGTAACAGCAGACCTGTCGACGCCCATCGATTCGGCTACCTGCGCTTGTGACAGGCCTCGCTGCTTGCGAATAGCGATGAGTTGCTCGATGAGATCTACTTCCGCATCGGCTAGGTCGATGCCCAGCTGATCTTCTGGGGTAATCAAATCGTCCAAGAACATGCTATTCCCCTTTCTCTACATACGATGTGCATTTTAACGCAACATGTGGCGTTGTGTGTTAATTCCCGAGTTCCCGGTACGTCCGAGAGTTCTTGCTGCACCAGTGGATGATGCGTTTCATGGCTTGTTCTATGTCGTGGTTTTGTCTTTGTGTAACTTTCGTCTGGTCAGCGCCTTTATTGGACGTCCATTTTTCTCCGCCTGAGATAGCAAGCATTTGTGCCGCTGCTTCTTCGGCGACATCACACAGGTCACCGAAGTACAGGCGATAGTGCTTGCCGCCACCGATTTCTTTCGTGTGCATTTCGATTCGTAATTCTCCGAGCCAAGGTCTAGGGCCGCTAATCTTTGGCCGGAATCGGTCGCCTACCGGCGCATCGAGCTCATACTCGGAGGCAATGGGATTTCCGTTTTCGTCTTCACCAGAAGTGGGCGCGCCCTCACGTGCGTAGCGGCTCATGAGAGCTATGAGTTCTTGCCAGGTGGCGATATTTGTTTTCTTTAGCTCCTTGAGATCGTCAGTGCACTCCTGTGTCAATATCCACCGTTTGGGTGCGTGCTTCTGGTCTGTGGCGGGGAGGTAGACGTGTGGAGTATCGGGGAAGTAGTCGACCATATTTACGCTCCTCTCAGTTCATCGGCATGTTGAGCTCAGTCTTGCCGCTTCTTTCAGCTGCGCGCGCAGATTCGCCGCAACGTGTACATCGTCTAGGGTGATGAGGTTGGTTGCAGCCCATTTGTCTGTCCGGCGTTCAGGGGGGGGACGCCCCTTTACTTCTTTTTCTTTGCAGCAAAAGCTCCGAGCCACTTTGCGCCAACGTATCCACCGAACAGAATTGCAGCGAGCATGACAAACCCCGGCCATGCGGGTGTGTCAGTTCCTGGTTCTCCGAGAAAAGCCCCAATTAGCAATGCCACGATGAATAGGCAGACGAGCGCCCCAAGTAGACCACCGAGTAATTGGAGAATAATCTTCGGAACCTTTGCTAGCTGTTCCGAGCCACGTTGACGCGTCTCATTGAATTGCGGGCGACTCTGTTCTGAGAGCTGCATAGCTGGCTTTGCTTCGCTAAACGTCAGCTGTCCGTGTAGCGAACCATCGTGGGTTTCAGCTGGTGTTTTTCGGGCAGCCGGTTTTGGAGAGTCTTTCTTCCGCAGGATCTCTGTCGGGTTCGGGGCTCCACCACGCTTTGACTCTGGGCGTTTCTGTGCGCGTTGGGCGGGAGTGCGTTTGCCTGGGTAGGCGGGAGGAACTTCGTAATTGTGGGCGTCTACCTCAAATGGCACAAGTTTACGAAGCGGGCTGATTTCCGGGTCAAGGTCATCGTTAGATAATTCGTTAGATCGTAATGCGTGAATCGTAACTTCTGCGGCCAATGATGACCCCTTGATTTTCCCGTACACAACGGTGGTAAGCCCCATCGCATCGAAGTGCTTAATAGCATCAACAAAGCGAACGCTCGATTGTTTTGTCAGAACCCCGATGGGTTCTCTATCGAGGCGAACCTCAACTTGCTCGAACTTTGTTTTAACCCCGCCTTCGATGATGTGAAGACTCAGCAGCAGCAGACCTTCACCGGATTCGGGCACGTAATCGAGTAGGTGGTCATAGTGCTCATTTTCTTTGGTGACCTGCAGGCTGGTGCCGATTGGAAGTAATGTCCAACCTTCCACCGGTGGGTCATTGAGTGGAACAAGGTAATTGAAATCGTCGAGGTAAAGCTCGATGTTGGTAACTAGTTCCTTCTTGGGTCTATATGAGTCACTGTTGAGGTAGTCGTAATCGTCCCATCTCTCGTGTTCGTATGCGGTGTAGGTAGCTTTGCATACAGGTGTGTACCCACTCGCTACGAGACGCTTGATTTGTTGGTAGTTTCCTACTTCTGATTCTTTGATGTGGCCGAGAACTTTATTGTTCCAGCGAACTGAAATAGCTTGGCGCGCCGGGCTGTATGGATTGTCTGGCTCTGGGATTAGCTCTACAACGATTTCTGTTCGTTGGTATTCCTCGACATTGAGCCGAAGGCTTCTGATTAATGCTCTGTGGTTCTTCTTGTAGTACGAGGTTCCGACGACGAGATCAGGTGTGTAGCCCCGGAATTTAGAAAGGCTATATGTCGACATCATTGTTTCTGTCTTTCGTATGTGTCTCGCCAGACGGCGAGTAGGTGGGTAGTGACGCCGAGCTCACGGGAAATAGCGCCATCGTGAGCGCCGTAGATCGCTTCCGCTGCAGCGTATTCGGCGTGAGAAATGAGAAGCTCGGCTGCTAATTGGTCGGCTGCGCGTTCCGCTCTGGCATCGAAGTGCGGGTTGCCGGTTGGGGTATCGCCTCTGATGGCGTGTGCCAACTCGTGGGCTAGGGTGCACCGCCTGTTTATAGAGCCCAGCGTGGGGTCGAGCAGGATCGTCTGGCGGTGGTGGATGTATCCGCCGAGATCGCCGGGGCGAAGTGACTTGCGGTAGTCGTCTTCCACGGTGATTCCCATGGATTCGGCGAGTTGTTCAAGCTCCGTCTCCGTAATCGTCATCGCCCTCCTCTGGTTCTGGGGTGCCGCGCTTGGCAACGTAGTCCAGATGTGTACCAGTCGGGGCGGATTCAGGGCCGGGGAATTCGAACACCGTAGCGTTGAGCGCATCATCATGTGCCTTGCCGTCGTGTATGGTGCGCAAGTCACCAACGTCTGTCTCGCGTGTGGGGTTCTTGGTGCTGTCGTGGAACGTGCTCAGAATCTCGGCTGAGCCAATCCGACGGCCGACGGACTCCTGCTCGATTTGCGCCACAACTTCAAGCGGCAGCTCCTGCAGTGCGCCAAAGCGCTCTTCAATCATCGTGCTAGGCATTGGCCCGCCAGCCCTGTCGGGAAACGGAGCATGTCCCGGCTCTGCATACAGGCTTCGAATCATCACCCAGCGCCCATCGCCACAGAATTCCCACACGCGCGTACCGTCACCGAGCGTTACCGCCAAACGCAGAGCAGAAGTCGCCACATCCTCCATCTCGTCCCACAACCCGAACGCATACCGCACCAGCCGACCACGACGCCCGCTATCCAAAGCATCAACCGCACGTGGCAACTCATCAACCGCCTGATCTAAAACAACCCGCTGCGCATACACCGGCAACGAATCCAAATGACGAATCGACTCACGCAACTCACCCAAATCATCAACATCACTACCCGCGCCGGGCTGGGGTAGTGGTTGCTTAACGACGGGTGGCGTCTCGGGTGGCTGTTGTAACTCCGTCGGCTCGCCGCCGTTTTTAATCGCGTCGAGGCTTCCTGGCGCCCAACGGAGAGCACGCTCGATGGCAATGCGGTTGCTAGCGTGCGGCCAGGTGCTTCCAGATTCCAAATTGTGAATTGTGCGTGGGGAGACATCCGCAACTATGGCTACCTCCTTCTGGCTAAGGCGAAGCTCGTTACGACGGTAAGCAATCTTCTTGCCAACCTGTACCAATTCCTGCGGATTCATAGCACCAGTGTGGCAGGAAACACTATGAAACATCAAACGTGCAAAAAGTGAAAAAACATGCAGTTTAGCTGAAAAACAGGCGTGAAATTACCAAATGAGAAGTTTCATATGACCAGCGCAAACACAAAAGTTGCACAATGTTTCAACTGTTTCCGTTGACAAGTTTCAAAAGGTTGCGATAGTCTGAAGTTGCAACAAGATGAAACGAGGTGAAACACGATGAATGTTCAAAGTGAGCAAGAACGTCGTCGCGTAGGGGCGACCGTGCGAGCCCTCCGAGAAAAAATCGGTGCAACCCAAGATCAATTCGCTAACCGAGTAGGCATGACGCGGCCAACGCTAGCCAATATCGAGGCCGGCCGACGAAATCTTTCGTATAAGCACCTCCCATCTTTCGCAGAAGCACTCGGAGTCCCACCCATCGCCATCATGTGGCCAGAACCCAACCCACAAGAAAAAACAGCCGCCTAGCCAACAACACAAACCGCGCCGGGCAACAACCGTCGACAAGCGAAAAAGGAGATTGCAGTTATGGGCGCAAAAGTAGCGAAGCTCAATATCGAGGGCACCGATACAGGAATCAACATCGATGTAGACGGTGCCAGTGAGGGAATCCACATCGAATACGAAATTCTGGCGAAAGTGATGGCAGTAATCGTGCAGGAGGCCCTGGACGCAACGAAGCACGACCAGGGCAACTAACTACTTCTTACCCCTAGACCGAGTCTCGGAAACCGTGGTCTTCGGGTGGCGAGCAGCGGTAGAGGCCTTCACGAAGCGTCCTGTAATAGCGCTGCGGTGAACCTTGCCAGAACTCTTGCCAGCAGATTTAGTCAAGACAATCACCTCCTTTCCAACGCAAAAGCGTTATCGAGGAGGTTACTAAACCAGCGTGACACGACCGCCGGGCACTGGGGAAGGTGCCAGGCAAGAACACCGTCGACAAGCGAAAGGAGGAAATAGAGATGTGCGAGAACAAAAAGGAATGTCCCACCGCGCGAATGCTGCGAGTACCACAGTCGACGCGATGGGACAGTGACCTAGTCGACAGGATGTTCGCCGACCTGCCGTTCAAGCCATGCGATACGTCGCTCCAATCCAGCAATCGTGTGGACGACTTCTTGAAGCGAACGGTCAACGTGACCGAAAAAGACCCCGACGGGGTTGGTTTCACTCTGCTTAACAGATTTATCCCGAACCTTCGCAAGCAGAACAACCAAATCAGCCGAATCACTCAGCCCAGCCTGACGAAGCGCGAACTCTACGTCTTCATTGCTGTAACCGTGTGGGCGGCTATCTGGATTCTCCATCAGAAATCACCTCCCAACCGGGGAAGCGTCCCCTAAGCAGGAAGTTTAACCAACTGAATAACTGCCTAGCGCTGGGGAGGTGCCGGGCAGGGCAACCGTCGACAAGCGGAAGGAGGAAGCAAACATGGCAAATTCGGAAAATGAAACCCCTGATGTTGCAGCACCAGGGGAGTCATCAAAAACTATCGCCGCGGCAACAAAGTGGGCTGCAGTCGCAAAAAATGCCGCTGATTCAGCACATATTTCTGCAGAACGCGCCCACGGCCACAGCAGGAAAGCAATCGATGTAGCTAGGGCTCTTCACCGAAATTTTTCATAAAAACAGCTCTCGCCTCGTCGCGACTAGCTACAGCAGCTTCATATGCACTGACCGCATCCAGATATGAGCGCTCTGCGGATTCGCAGGATCTCACGGTAGCGGCATACGCGTCTCTGACGGCTGGCAATTCAGCTTCAGTCACTTGTGTGAGTAGCTCCTCGATATGAGCTTTCGCGCCTTGCGCTTGGTCAGCAGAGTGACGCGTAGCAAGTACTGAGCTCTTGCATAGGTCAGTGTTTTCGCAGCATTCACGGTATGAGCGCCGCGCTTGCTCTTTAAGAGCTTCGAAATCGTCCATTATTCACCTCCCCATCACAAAAAGGAATATACCGACATGACTACGCAAACAGATGCCCAAATGAAGAGCCCAATCAGCGGAGTGAGGATTTACCGCTACACCACCCGCGATGATCTCCGAGTAGCGATGCACCTACCTCATGGAGCGAACGTAATCGATATCTCTATCGAGGAAGCGCAACGCTTCGCCGAAGACCTAACGCAACTCGTGCGCTAGACGGCTGGCTAACGACTCAATCCGCCCAGCACTGGGGAAGGTGCCGGGCAGCAACCGTCAACAAGCAAAAAGGAGGGAGGACGAGAGTGAACGACCTAGGAAACCTGAGAAAAGACAATGGCTCCGAGCTTGTCCTCGCGACAGCTCAGGCGGCGCTTAATAGTGCCACCGCGCTCGCCACCACCGGGCGTTTTCCACGACATGACAGCAATGACATCAAAGGTGATGGGATTGCGGCCGTTGTACACGACGCTGTCTCCGAACATTGCGACGATGTGGCGCTTCTGGGCTCGCGCCTTGGGAATCAACTGAGGGTAAATGCTCTCAATCTTGAAGAACAGTTGCGCACCGTAGGACACGTTATCAACGTGCCGATAGTGGGCATCAGCGGGGCTATGGATTTGCCCGCGTGTTGAACCTCAACCAACAGGGTGAAGTCAACAGCATCGTGGGAGCTTTCGCTGGAGATGCAGATAACCCCATCGTTTTCGATCCCGAATCCCCAGTTGTACTCGAAGTCCTCGCTAGAGACTCGGAGCGCTCTTTCACTGACCGAGTTCGCATCCTCAGCCAGCTTGTTTGCCTGTATTGCGATGCGATTCGATTCGGCGGCTTCTTGAAGTGCCCGCTTAGCGATGCTGTTGGACTTCTTCGCCTTGCAATTAGCGACATGCGCGTACACGAGACCAGCGACACCGATGGGTACTCCGAGGATATCGATTCCGACTGACAGCCAATCCATACCAATAAATCTACGGAACCAAATACATAGGTGGCGAAAACTGCCAGTAAAACAGCAGCCGGCAAACGAAAGGAGGAAGCGGCGATGAAGTACATGGATTTAGCCAACGCTAGAGGACAACTGCGTCAACGAATGTTAACCAGACTCCATGACAGTGGCCTAAGCCAGTATCTCGTCATCAACGATGAAGAGTTGCTCGAACAACTCGATGGTCTTACTGAGATACATTTCTGCGTTAGCCATTCGGTCATCGAGGCTCCAAACGCCGTAGCTGCGGGGAATTCGCTGGACCCAGTCAGCTACATCGAATTGGAGACGCCAAGTGATATCTACTCCGTCATTCGAGTTGAGTTCGATGCCGCGGCGGAGTGCGATCCACGCGGCTTCCAACTCCTCATCACCCCGGATGAAAGCCTCGAACCGATTGCATACACCACAACGCGAGGCGTCGATGGCCGGGCTGTTGGAATTGACCTGCAGCTCGATAATGCGCCACACAAGGCAATGCCCACGTCGATGGCGGTCAATTCGAGCGAGATCATGAATCCACCACAGCGCACTTCCGCTGAATCCTCCGGTGGCGTGATAGGGCTGCGTGCGTTCAATAGCTCGGCGAATCCTATCGGAAACCCCATAGGTATTGCACGAAGCGAAAGCGTCAGCAGATCTACACAACGGGTAGGAAATCCGGCCAGCATTTGGCGGAGGGTCCAACTTGGTTTCACGGACAACGATTTCGTACATCAGCCCATCGAGAGCGGCACGAAGTTGGTACAGCCACTCTCCGAAGATGAGGGACAGCTCGGTTGGCACAGGTGCGGTCGCATGGAGGCGAAAGGAACGGATATCGCCGTCGCCTACAACCCGGCGCTCAATCGGGTTCGCCTTCAGATGTTCGGCACCAAGACTCCACAGCTCGTGGCGGTGCGAAGCCGCTCGCTCTACTCGAGCTACGAGGCGCCGGAATTCGTTTTCACTCATGGACAAATCGTAACGGCTGACACTAATCCAACTGCGTCAACAAAACCAGGGCAGTAAAGGGGAGCACACGTGGAATTAAAAGCAGCAATCGGAAACACGAGAATCGACGCCACCGAAAGCGAAATCACAATCACCAATACGGACAACGACACATCAGTGGCGATTCCTTACCGGGCAGTCGGCACCGTTGTCGAGGTATTGGAGCTCGCAGATAGGTGTCGCACTCCTTTTACACATCAATATGTAGCCAGAGCAGTCCGTTGGTCGGACTACAGCAACTTGGCGGTTTGGCTGCGCGCCTCACAAACCAAATAAAAGGGCCCGCCCCCGCTAGCACCAGGGACAGGCCGAAAGTGTTGAAAGGAACACTGCCATGAAGCATACCGCAAGGAACGAGGTCACCATGCCAACGCAAGACCAAGTGATGTGGACACCCAAGGAAGTCGCCAAGCATTTCCGAGTACACGTGAACTATATCTACGCGCTCTTAAACGCAGGTCGTCTGCAGTACGTGGGTCCTCGCCGTCGACCAGGATCACGACGCCCGTACCTCATCCATGTCACCGAGGTTCATCGCATTGAGCGCGAAGGGCTTCCAGAAGCACCAAAGGGAGCAGCATAAATGAGTAATCCAAACGTTAAGTTCAGCCGCTCAATGTGGCGCGACGCCTACGATTTGCTGGACCACGTCAACACCAGGAACAAACTGCAATGGGCAATGTCGCTGATTCTTGCCGCATCCTCTTTCGTAATGGTCATCATTACCGGCTACGACAATTTCAATTTTGTGCCAATCATTTGGACAATCACAACAATTTTTTGGTTGTGCACGACGGTCTTTATTTCAAAGTCTGTCAAAAGCATTGAGCGTGTTCTTCAGATGAAAAAGAACAACAGTGGCGTCTCTGCGACCCGGTATTGGCCGGAGGCATGACATGAAGCAGCTTCGTAGGGTTCGCTCACCGAAGAATCGGTGGGTGCTCGTAGTAGTTCCCGTGTCCCGCGGCGGCAGGATACCGGCCACAATCGATTTCGAGGTGTCGTTCGGTGATGTGATGTCAGAGATGCCTCGTAGTCTGAGGTTTCCGGCAACACTGCCTCGTCGGCTAGGCCGGCATGGGGATGGGCAGCAGTTCATCACCAGAGGGGCCTTGGAGAACCTGGTCACTTTCAATAAGGATGACAAGCGCGTTATGCGCCAGCTTGAGGAGTTCATCGAGCACATCGCAAGTGAGGTGCAAGGTGAACCAGAAAGATAAGCCACGGTGCGCCCGCCGAATCTCAGACGGTCGCTGGCAGGTAGCAATGGCAGGGATTCCGCCGGCCGTTGTCTGTAATTCGCTGCAAGACGCTTTGAAGACCGCGGTGGGTATTGAGGAAGTTCCGCCCGGCGATTACGAGGTGTGCCAGCTTGATGCTCGGGGGCATGTTCTCGAGCTCATCGAACTGGGAATGTCAGTAGAACATATCGCTGAGTCAGCTCGAGTGCGCTGTGAGGCAGTGGAAGGAATCATCTCCGGTACTGCATCCGTCGCTATGGCTGATGTTAATGCGATGGCGCAGGTTGAGTTTGAGCTGTCAGATGCGGAAGCCACTGCGCTAGATCTCGTGCACTTCACGTCTTTAGGGGCCACCCTTCGGGAAGCGATTGCGTGGTGCCGAAAAAGGGATGGCCTGTCGGCGCAGAAAGCGTGGGCTGCGGTTCCCGTCGTCAAGCAGCGTATGGAGGGGCTGAAATCAGCATGATGCGCCGACGATGGCTGATTTTCCAGATGAAGGTCGAAGCCCACGTGTTGCGGATAGTCCACCGCGGCGAAAAGCACTAAGCAGCCGATAGTAGCGAAAATGAGGAGGAAAAATGCCACGCCAAAGGTCTTGTAGGCACTGCGGTTTCCCTATCCGGTGGGCATGCACACCATTGGGGCATCGACTTGCCCTTGATGCATCGTCTGACCCAGATGGGAACGTGCAGATCGTACATGGTGCTGCCGTGTTCCTCAGTGAGGAAGAAGCTCTGCGGAAGCGGTCTCAGGGGTATTTGCTGTTCCAACAGCATGTGTGCGCCGGTGCTCATGGTAAACGGCGAGCGGGCATGCCTGAGCGGGAGAAACAGCGCATGCAACAGCGACGTGTTGCGCGTGAGCGCAGACGGCTCAATGAGATGACGAAGAACCATAAAGCGACAGCTAGATGACATCAGATGAATCAGCTGCGCAGCGTTGGTGGGAGCAGCAGCAAACGCGGCGCCAAATTCAGATTTACCGATTCCTTGGCCCTCGTAAGCGCCCCACCCGCACTGAGATTCCAGGGCAATTAACCATTGATGGACAGGAGATTCCAAGAAATGACGACAGCAGCAGATGATGTAGACGTCGTTGATGCGACGCCGAAAGCACAGCAGCGTCGGCACTTCCGGTTCGTGGCGCCAGCCGTAGAGTTCTCGAACGCGTTGAAGGCAGTCCACCCAATCGCAGTGCCGGGCGATACCGCGGCGCAGTTCGATTCGATTCGCATTGATGTTCGCGAGGATTCGACGGTCACTGTCTCTGCGGCCAACCCGATGATGATGGGCGCCGCGGAAGTGCCCGGTGTCGACGTGATCGCCTCCGGTTCGGTGGATGTCGCGCCTCGAGTCGCGAAGGAGTTAGCCGAAGTTGCGATTCAGAAGGTAACGAACGCTGGGCCGGTTGAGGTCGAGGTTGCCGCTTCGGCGGACTTCATTGAGATAGCGCTTGTTTACGGTTTGCCATTTGAACCGCATAAGACGCGTCGCCCGGTGCAGTCGCCGAGGCAGCCGCTTGAAGGAGTCGCGAAGCATGTCTCCGAGGTGCTGCAGGAAGTGCACGCGAAGGAGCGGAGTTCCGCCATGGTCTCGCAGTCCGGCGTCCTTACTCGTGCGACACCGGCGCAGGAAGTCGCGTTGCAGAAGGCAGCGCGGGCTATTGGGGCTGTGGTGACTCGCTTCCCTTCGACGGCCGAAGCGAAGTTTGTGGCCACGGCTCCGCAGCTCGCGGTCGTGTGGGTCTGTAATCCGGACGGGTCGAATCCTGCGGACGGTGACGAGGAGAAGTTGGACGGCGTCGACGAGCAGCAGAACACCGGGTCGCCTGTTGCGCGACGTGTTGTTGTCGCGCGGCCGTTGGGAGGACTGTCGTAGTCATGACGCTCCAGGTGAAGAAGACGGGAAGTAGCTTTTTGCCGTGGGTTGTTGAGGACGATACCGGTGGCATCGCGTGGTGTGGCTCGTGGGAAGACGCTGTTAGGACTGCGAACGAGTACGCCCGCGAGGTGGAGGTCCAGCTCGTGCGGCCGGACAAGCTGTTCATTGAGCATTGCTACTCATGGGATGTTGGGCGTTACGGCCGTGATATCGCACAGTTCGGCGATGTTGAAGCATCTCGGAGTATGTCCGCCTGTGGTAGCCCCCAGGTTCGCCTGGGGGACATTGAGTTCGCCTCAGTCGACGAGGCTCGTCGGACGGCAGCGCAGTTGCTGTCTGCATGTCAGTGGGCGCAACGGCCGGCAGTAACGGGGAAGGTTTCTTGATGGGTGACAGCGGCGTAAGCAATAACAAGGCCGTCAGGCAGTTCTGTGTGGTGGCGTCAACAGATGGCGGATACACATGGAATTCATTGCGCGTCGCTGGGGTGACATGGATGAGCGCAGAACAGGCACAAGATGTGCACCAGGCGTGCAGTCTGCGGGCCCGCACATATGGCTTGCCTGTGCGGTACCGGGTGCTGTCCCGCACTGTTTCTGCGAACACCATGTGGCCTTATCCGTCTGATGAAGGTGATGACCAAGCCGGTTATCACGAGGAAAGCGAGGATTAGCCGTGGCGCTACCAGTGCCTTGTTGTAGAGATCCGTAAGCAGTTGTGTTGGTTCATTTTGTTACCGCGCCGGTTTTTGATTTGGAGTTCGAAGAATGATTGTTACCGCTTCCCATATTTCTGCTGGGCAGCCCCGGTCCGGGAGTGATGCACCATGGCATGGGTAAGGGTCAGCGATACTTTCAACGAGGCCCCGGAGTGGATGCGAGCCTACGAGCTGGCAGCCGAACGTGGCGATGACCGTCTGGTCAGTGAACTCAAAGGCGCGGCGTCAGCGTTGTTTACGCATTCTGCGCAGCAGTGGACGGATTACAAAATCACCTATGGTGCAGCCGTCCGGCATATCGGCATTAGCCGGGTGGAGCCTGTACTTCAGGATCTGATCACTATCGGGATTATCACCGAGGTGGAGTCTGAAGGTGAGCGGCAATTCGTGCTCGTTGAGCGTGAATCGTTTGTTCATGTCATCCGCTCAGATGCGAAGTCGAAGGCAACGAAACGCCGCAACGATCAAAACCGTGCTGGGTTGCAGGTGCCGGTCATGCTCCGTGATGGAGACCAGTGCCGGTACTGCGGTGATGAAGTGGTCTGGGGCGATAAGAAGTCCGATCGTGGCCGTGAGTACGACCACCGTGACATCGATGCGCCGACGACCCCAGACAATTATGTGACGGCATGCCGTGGCTGTAATCAGCTGCGGCATGAATTAGGCGAACGCGCCGAGGAGGAACTTCCGCTCCTCGACCCACCAGAGTCTCCAATGTATGGCCCGGAGCTGCGCAAGAAACTCTCCCGCTGGGAGGGATTCGTTGCGCGCTGGTGCAAGAAGGAAGGACTCCCGAATCCACTTATCGCGGACGAGGTTGAGGCCCAGGACAACCCGACAGCCAGTCGGGCAGTGACCCCTTCTCAGGAAGAAAAAACGGTACGCGCTACGTCCCCGGCCGCGGGCCCAAGCCAGGAGCCCGGCAAGCCGCAGTTCCCCAATACTGATTCCCATGGCCAGGTTGAGTCTGAGGGTAGAGCCGCCAAAGGGAGTTCTCGGCAGCCAGCCGAGACTATTCAAGTCAATGTTGTCCAGTCGCTTCCGGCACTCCCCGCACACCATGCGGGCGGTGCGCCGCAGGGCCGTAAGGCATCGCACGTGCGCGATGCCGGTCCCGCCAAAGGAGCGGAGCCTTTCGCACGTCGCCGTCGCCGACGCCGCCGCAACTAGTTTTCGAGTACACGCCCCGCGATAGGAGGGGCGAAAAACAAACGAGCTTGCGGTGCGTCCAAGAGAGCCTACGCGCTTTTGACGACGCGGCCTTTGTCATACCCAAAAACTTTCCCGTCGACGAAAAAACCGTTCGACAAGGGGAGTGGTTGTCGGGCTGGCACCGGGGCGGGTCGGGACGGGTCGGGTCGGGTCGGGTCGGGACGGGAGGGCTTTTAAATATCCCTCCCCCTCTCTTTCTTTCCACCCCCCTTACCTTTGTTGGTTCTCTAGTTCTTTTTGTT